>Ga0272442_10007988_pt1 | contig 13544 bp, 5 predicted proteins | sample SSMForm2O_FD_200262 | JGI IMG/M metagenome (GOLD analysis project Ga0272442, IMG submission 200262) | Marine sediment archaeal communities from Little Sippewissett salt marsh, Falmouth, MA, United States - SSM-Form-2O | ecosystem: Environmental > Aquatic > Marine > Wetlands > Sediment ...
CGCCCTACGCCCCCGCGGGCAACGGCCGCAGCTCGAAGGCCCGGCGTCTCGCAGCCATCGCCATGTCCGAGACGGGAAACGGCAACTACGGGCCTGATATCGGCGCGGAGGTCCAGGCCTATGCCCTGCGCGTCCTGGCCATCGCTCAAAGCGAGGAGTTCGACCTCATCCACGCCCACGACTGGATGACGTTTCCCGCCGGCATGGCCCTGGCCGCCGAGTTCGGCAAACCGCTGATCGTGCAGGTCCATTCCACCGAATTCGACCGCAGCGGCCAGAACGTCAACCAGTACGTCTACGACATCGAGCGCCGCGGCATGTGGGTGGCCGACAGGATCATCGCGGTCAGCAATTATACGAAGAATATCATCATTCATCGCTACGGCGTGCAACCGGGCAAAGTCGAGGTCGTCTACAACGGAATAGAGCTACGCGAAGCGCCGGACGCCCCCCCGCCGGAGCCGCTGCACCCCAAACCGGAGAAAATGGTGCTGTTCCTGGGCCGCATCACCAGGCAGAAAGGCCCCGAGTACTTCCTGCAGGCCGCCAAAAAAGTCTTCGAGAAGATGGACGACGTCAAATTCGTCATGGCCGGCGACGGCGACATGCTCTACCGCAGCATCGAAATGGCCGCCGAGCTCGGCATCGGCCACCGCGTCTTCTTCACCCGCTTCCTGCGCGGCAGCGAGGTGGACAAGGCCTACGAAATGGCCGATTTATACGTCATGCCCTCGGTTTCCGAGCCCTTCGGCATTGCCCCGCTCGAAGCGCTCGGGCATAATGTGCCCGTGCTCGTCAGCAAGCAAAGCGGCATCGCCGAAACGTTCCGCAACGCCCTGAAGGTGGACTTCTGGGATGTCAACGAGATGGCCAACAAGATGGTGGCCGTGTTGCGCTACGCCCCCTTGCAGAGAACCTTGCGCACCGAGGGACGTATGGAAGCATTCAGGTTCCGCTGGGAAGACTCGGCGGCAAGAATTAACGAGATTTATCATGACGTTCTGCACGTGGCATGAGCGATCTGTCACACGGAGGTATGGATGGCTTCAGTTTGTTTCTACTTTCAGGTTCACCAGCCCTACCGGCTGCGACATTACACGATCTTCGACGCCGGCGACAACTACTTCGACGAGCGCAAGAACCGGCAGATCTGCCGGAAGGTAGCCCATAAGTGCTATCTGCCCACCAACCGTCTGCTGCTGGAGCTGATCCGGCGATACGAGGGCCGCTTCAAGGTCTCCTTCAGCACCACCGGCGTCCTGCTGGAGCAGCTTCGCGACTACGCCCCCGACGTGCTGGCGAGCTTTCAAGAGTTAGCAGAGACGGGCTGCGTCGAGTTCCTGGCCGAGACCTACTATCACAGCCTTAGCGCCCTCTACCGACCCGCGGAGTTCGCCGAACAGGTCCGGGCCCACCGGCAGATCATCCGCGACCTCTTCGGCCAGAGTCCGCGCGTCTTCCGCAACACCGAGCTCATCTACAACAACGACATCGCCGCGCTGGTCGAGAAGATCGGCGGCTTCGACGCCATCCTCGCCGAGGGCGCCGACCACGTACTGGGCTTTCGCAGCCCCAACTACATCTACCGACCGCCCAACGCCCCGACGCTCAAGCTGCTGCTGAAGAACTACCAGCTCAGCGATGATATCGCCTTTCGGTTCTCCAATCGCGACTGGGCCGAGTGGCCTCTCAGCGCCGACAAATTCGCCCACTGGGTCAGCGCCGTCAACGGCGACGGCTACACCGTCAACCTCTTCATCGACTACGAGACGTTCGGCGAGCACCAGTGGGAGGACACGGGCATCTTCGAGTTCCTGCGCCACCTGCCCGGCGAGGTCTTCAAGCATCCCGACAACGACTTCAAGACGCCCAGCGAAGTCGCTGCGGCCTATGACCCCGTCGGCGAGGTCGACGTGCCTCACGTCGTGAGCTGGGCCGATACCGAACGCGACCTCTCCGCCTGGCTCGGAAACCCCATGCAGCACAACGCCATCAGCGAGCTCTACCAGCTCGAACCGCTGGTCAAGGGCTGCGGCGACCCCGGCCTGCTGGCCCAGTGGCGCAAGCTCCAGACCTCCGACCATTTCTACTACATGTGCACCAAGTACTTCGCCGACGGAGACGTCCACAAATACTTCAACCCCTACGAAACCCCCTACGATTCCTACATCAACTTCATGAACGTCCTCGACAACCTAAGAACCCGCTGCCGAACCACCGCCACCACCGTCCCGGGAAAGAACGTGCCCAGCTCCGTCGTGGGTATCGACCGCGCAGGATCCCAATCCGGACGTCGCCGCCCTGCCCAAGACACAAATCCCTCCTCTGCATAGAAAAAGGGCTGCGCGCTATCGTCGCAGCCCTCGCTTCTTCTATACGCGCTCAACGTAATTTCCTGTTCTCCTATCCGCCCGGTTCTATGACCCGAACCACGTCGCAATCTTCGAACACGGTTCCGTCATTGAGCTGGCCGGCTACGGAGATCTGCACGACCTCTCCCACTTCCAGCGTCGTGTGCGTGGCTGCCCGGTCGAACTTCACCATCAAATCGGCGATGCCGTCACCGTCGTAGTCGCCCACTTCCGTAGGCTCCAGTTCCGCCGGCACCTGTCCATTGAGCAGAAGCGAGCTCACATCGATCTCACCGACGTCAAAGCCCGCCGGCAATTCGATATAGCACGTGACCCCTGTTCCCTCGCTCTTGAGGTTCAACGTCTCCGGGTCGATATCTACGTTGGCGAGCAGTTTGCTTTCGCCGGGTTCAAGGATGATCTCGCCGCCATCCACAATGAGCACGACATCGTCCACATTAGTCTCCGGTGTGATGAAGGTACAGGTCTCCGCCTCGAACTCAATACCATTGCCTTCGTTCAGGCTCGTTTCGGCCTCTGTACCATCGTCGGCAACAAACGTGATCTCTAGCGTTCCCTTCACGACGGCGATGTCGATACTGACCCAAGTGAGATTCGCCTCATCGCCGGCGCCAAGCATGATCGAGCATAACCGAAACCCAAACCCCAACCACGGGTCCCACCGATACCAGTCAACTCGGGCCTGTTCAGTGCCGCCGGAGGCATAGGCCTTGATCTTCACACCGAGCGGGTCCGGTGCGTCCGACACAACGACGGTCTGATCTCCCCGGTCCACTATGGTGCCGATGAGTAGGCCCTCATTAAAAGAATCTGAGTAAAACAGAGGCGTCATATCGACGGAGTCTTTGATCCCGTCAGCGTCGAAGTCGTTAGGCCACTTATACTCGTAGGCCCCCATATCAACGACGGAATCGCCATCGAGGTCACCGTCCACGATGCGAGGATTCCCATCGAGATCGGTGGCAACGCCGGAAACCGCAGCGTTGTTGCCCTTATCGAAGCAAGGTGAGTCGGGCAAGAGCCGCCCGTCGACATCCTCAAAGAGCGGATCGAGGTCGATGTTGCCCTCGCCCGGCCAGCCACCCCCAACATCACTGTAGGTGACGATGGAATTGCTCACATGATCGACTATCTCATCGGGCGCGTTGCCCCAGAGAATGCAGTTGGTCACTGTAGAGTGGCTGGCGTATACGTTGCACATCCCGCCGCCGTTGATTCCGGCGTCATTGCCGCTCAACGTGCAGTTGGTCAGCGTGGGGCTGCTGCCGCCGTAGTTGTACATCCCGCCGCCGTCGCTATTGCCCGTGTTACAGGTGAAAACGCAGTTGGTCAGCGTGGGGCTGCTGCCGTCGTAGTTGTACATCCCGCCGCCGCGGGTTCCGGCGTAATTGCCGCTGAACGTGCAGTTGGTCAGCGTGGGGCTGCTGTTGTCGTTGTACACCCCCCCGCCGTCATCGGCCGTGTTGGAGCTGAATGTGCAGTCGGTCACGGTGGGGTCGCTTAGCTTGTTGAGCATCCCGCCGCCGGCGCCATATCCTGGGGCCGTGTTGTCCTCAAATGTGCAGTTGGTCACTGTAGAGTGGCTGCTGTATGCGTTGTACATCCCGCCGCCGTAATCGCCGCTGTTACAGGTGAAAACGCAGTTGGCGACCGTTGGGCTGCTGTTTTGATCGTTGAGCATGCCGCCACCTCTGTACGCGTTGTTAGAGGTGAAGATGCAGTCGGTCACGGTTGGGCTGCTGCCAGTATTGAACATCCCGCCGCCATTGGTGGCGTTGCCGCCTGTGATGGTGAAGCCCTCCAAGACGGTATTGGCATTTTCACCGCTATTGCAGGCTACGACCGATGAGCCCAGTCCAGTGGCGTCGATGGTGGTCACCTCCCGCCCGCCGCTGCTGTAAAGCCGGATGGCTTTGCCGTGGAAATTGATGGCCTCATTATAGGTGCCCGGGGCCACCGCAATTTGGTATCCAGACCCGGCTGCGTCGATCGCCGCCCGGATGGTGCTGTAATCGTCCGGAACGTGGAGCGTTCCCGGCGTTTCATAGGCCCCCATGTCGACGACGGAATCGCCATCGAGGTCGCCGTCCACTATGCGGGGATTGCCGTCGAGGTCGGTCGCAACGTTCACGGCGGCATTGTCGCCAACATCGATGCAGGGTGAGCCGAGCGACAGGCGTCCGTCGGCATCGGCGAACATTGGGTCAAGATCGATGTTGCCCGTGTCCGGCCAGCCCCCCTGAACATCGCTGTAGGTGACCGTGGGGGCGCTGTTATAGACGAATATCCCGTCGGGCGTGTTACCCCAGACGATGCAGTTGGCCAGAGTCGGGCTGCTGCTCTGGTTGCGCATCGCGCCACCGTTATTGGCGGCCGAGTTGTTCCTGAATGTGCAGTTGGTCAGCGTAGGGCTGCTGCCGGTATAGTTGTACATCCCGCCGCCGTCGTAGCCGGCCGCGTTACTCATGAACGTGCAGTTGGACAGCGCTGGGCTGCTGCCGGAGTTGTGCATCCCGCCGCCGTAACCGCCCGTGTTAGAGGTAAAGGTGCAGTTGACCAGCGTGGGGCTGCTGGCGTTACTGTACATCCCGCCCCCGTTGGTGACGCTCGAGTTGTTACTGAAGGTGCAGTTGGTCAGCGTGGGGCTGCTGCCGTCATAGTTGTACATCCCACCGCCGTGGATTCCGGCGTAATTGCCGCTGAACGTGCAGTCGGTCACTGTGGGGCTGCTTTGATCGTTCCGCATCCCACCGCCTCTCAGGCCGGCCGAGTTGGCGGTGAAGGTGCAGTTGGTCACGCTGGAATTGCTGCCGGCGCGATCCTGCATTCCACCGCCATTCTCGACAGCCGTATTGCCGCTGAACGTGCAGTCCGTCAGCGTGACGTGGCTGTATGCATTTTGCATGCCGCCGCCTGTCTTTCCGGCCGAGTTGCCAGTGAAGAAGCAGTTGATCAGGACGGCGTCAGACCCTGAGTGGTTGGACATGCCGCCGCAGTCCTCGGAGGCGCTATTGCCTGTGAAAATGCAGTCTGTCAGTCGCGGGCTGCAGCCCTCATGGTTATGCATCCCGCCGGCACCCAGAGCAGAGTTGTCCTTAAAGGTGCAGTTGGTCAGCGTTGGACTACTGTATGGGTAGTTACTCATCCCCCCGCCGAAGCCGGCCGTGTTATTGGCGAAGGTACAGTTGACCACTGTTGGACTGCTGTAATAGTTGCACATTCCGCCGCCGTAGAGGCCGTCCGCCTGATTGCCGGTGAAGGTGCAATTGGTCACGGTTGGACTGCTGTTATCGTTGGCCATCCCGCCGGCGTGCTGCCAGGCCGAATTGCCGCTGAAGGTGCAGGCGGTCACCGTAGAATTGCTGCCGGGCCCGTTGTACATTCCGCCGCCCTGGAAAGAGCCCCTGTTCAGCGTGAACGTGCAGTTGGTCACGGTCGGACTGCCCGGGTTGTTATGCATGCCAGCACCTATAGATGCGTAGCCGCCGGTGATGGTGAAGCCCTCGAGCACGGTATCAACTCCCTCGCTGCTGTCGCAGGTTACGACCGATGAGCCGAGTCCAGTAGCATCGATGGTGGTCGCCCCAGGGCCTTCGGCGCCGTACAGGCGAATGGCCTTGCCCAAGAAATTGACCGCCTCGTGATACGTTCCCGAGGCGACCTCGATTTCATCGCCGGACGAGGCCGCACCGATTGCGGCCTGAATGCTGGTGTAGGCACCGCCGCTGCCATCGGTATTGACGTAGAGCGTCGCACTTGTCGCGGTGTTGCCAAGTGCCAGCAAAAACAAGCAGATCGTCAGCCATACCTTGAGATTTTTTGCGCAGGTCATCTCTCGGCCCTCCTAAAAAGGGTGGTTGATATTTTTGCTACCGGCTGGATTCGATTCAGAGGTGTTCCTGAGCAATCGGCGGACCCCGGATGCGCACATGGACATGCACATGTGCTACCGGACGCGAGGCAAGCGGCGCACTGGCAATCGCGCTCGCACTTCTGCCTCTGTGCCACCGCTCGGACGGTGCGCCGGCGCAGGGAGACTTTGCTCCAGGCCTGGCAGCCACGGGCGCAAGGCCAGCAAAGAACAGTCCAAATGCCATTTTGAGTTGTCTTCTATGCCGGTTTGCGGTAGAATAAATGGAACCTCGCTCCGGGTGCGCAAACCAAACCGCCCGGGGCGGGCCCGGCCGGTGAGGAAAGTGCTTGGCGGCATGGACTCACCGGCCCTTTTTCTGCCACCAGGGCAAATCACCAGCATCGTTGCGGGGAGGAGAACATTGCTTCGGCGAAGAAAATGATCGTCGGTGTTTCTCTCCCGCGGCTGCATTCACCTCTATATAAAGGCGTGTCTCAGCCGTCCTGTGAAAACCAGGACGACTTTTGCCACTTTCCTGTCTACTGTGTCTAAAACTGCCTGTCCAGCAAAAATTCGGATTTCTGCGAAGAATGTGAACGCCAGGCGGCCCCTTCAGCGGCCCGTACTCCGGCTACCCGGCTTTTTGACTTGACACCCAGCCCGGAACCGCGTATGATAATCGAAAAACTAATACAGACACATCACGAGAACCTGCGGAGACCGGTGCAGTATGATTGGCGAGACCCGAATTCGATTAGACGACCCCGCCGAGACTGCCCATTTCAGCATGGGCAATCTCTGGGGACTACACGTGTTCGCACCCGATGCGCCAAACAAAGCCAATCCGCGCGGGCGAGGCGCCCGCCATTGCGGATTGCTGATTGGGGATTGCAGATTCGACGACCGGGCTCGCTGGAACTCCGGAGCAAAAGACGACAAACGAAGCCAATCTGCACCCGAGCCAAGCCCGACGCCCAAAGGGCAATCGCGCCGAACGAAGCCAATGTGCGGGCGCTGCCGGCCAGGGCCGAACAAGCCGCCTGCGCCGAACGAACCCAATCTCGGCGGCCGGGCCAAGCCCGGGGCACGGAAAGGCATTTCGACAAACGAAGCCAATCCGGACGGGCGAGGCGCCTGGGATTGGGGATTGGCGATTGCCGACTCGGGATTCGATACGCGACACGGCCGCATCGTCTCAGCAACAGATGCCAAACGAAGCCAATGTGCAGCCGAGCCAGACCCGAAGCACGGAAAGCGACTTTGCCGAACAAACCCAATCACCCCAGGCGCCAGGCGGGATTGGACAAGTCGATTGCGGCAAACGAACCCAATATGCCAACGGTCGAGACTCACCACGGAGACGCGGAGGACACCGAGAAAGACGTAAATGTTTATACAGAATAGAGTTACGCGCCTCTGCGAGATATCTACGTCTCCCTGATGACAAGATAGACAACTTTGCCCTGCGGCCGAGTGGGGGGAGCCGGGTCTGACAAACGAAGCCAATTTGGCCGCTACGGAGCGAGGCTCGTGTTGGTGGCTGGATGAGACGGCTGGTTGGGTTGATCTGGGAGTGGGAAAATGGTATAATTGGACAAGATGGGCAGCGGCCGTGCCCGACGGGCTGTCATTGCCCGCTTTGGGGGTAACGAAACAATCTATGGAAGCAGATCGTAGTTTTGCCGGTCAGGAGGTAGACGCGCTCTGCCGCGTCGGTGCGCGTTCCAGGCGTGGCGGCGGACGCGCCGTCGGGAAGGTACGGCACTGCCGCAAACGCCACAGACTGTCGTGAGAAGGCCATGAATCGCAGAACGTTTTTAACGAGGTTCGGGTCGGCCGGGGCCCTGCTGTTGGCAGGCGAGACCGTGCGCGCCCGCGTGCTCTATCTCATTGATGCCGGCGAGGCGGCGAAGATATCGGACGTCGAGTGGTTTCTCTACGACACGCAGAGCCCTGGCGACGACGGACAGCGCCGGCGCCGCTGCGCCGTGCGCGTCACGACCACCATCGGAGCCCAGGGCTGGGCCGACGTCTCGGACTGGATGTTCCCCGAAGGCGACACCGCCCGGCACATCAAGGACTTGCTCCTCGGACGCGACGCCCAGGATCGCGAGGGAATCTGGCACTTCCTGTACGGCGAAGGCATCCCGCTGGGCACGCTCAGCGCCGTCGATATCGCGCTGTGGGACCTGCACGGGCGGCTCGCGGGCAAGCCCGTCCATGCCCTGCTGGGCACACAACGACTTGACGTGCCGGCCTACGTCACCACCGAAGTCAACTTAGGCGACCCGCACGCCTACGCCGACCACGCCTTGGCCTGCAAGGAAAAAGGCGTACCTGCCTGCAAGATCCGTCCCTACATCAAGTGGGGCGCGGGAAGCAGCGGTCAGACCCATGCGGGCTTCTCGGATCGCGATACCGAGGTCTATCGGGCGGTCCGCCTGGCGGTTGGCGACGATTATCGCTGCATGGCGGACAACCACGGCACCTACACCTTTGACGAAGCCCTGCGTGTGGGCCGGCTCCTGGACGAGTTGGCCTACGACTGGTACGAATCCCCCATGCCGGAGAGCGGCGACTGGCTCGACCGCTACGCCGCACTGGCGCGCGAGCTCAAGACGCCGATTTGCGCGCCGGAAACGGCGCCGGGCTCCGACTCATCGCGCCTGGCCTGGATCGAGCAGAAGGCGTGCGACATCTGCCGGTTCGACGTCAGCCTGGGCGGCTTGACGGCGTGCTTGCGGCTGGCCGCAGCCTGCGAGGCGACCGCGACGCCGCTGGAGTTGCACGGCCTTGGGCCGGACTCGTACCCGCACCTCCAACTCATCGCAGCCACGCGAGAGTCCCTGATACGGTACTTCGAGATGTTCTCGCTGTCCCAGGACGCTGTCGTTCTGCCCGGCAGGGCCACGCCCGAACCGGTGTTCGACGAGCAAGGCTGCGTCGCCGTCCCCCAGACGCCCGGTATGGGCCTCGAGCTCGACTGGCAGTACATCCTCGCCCATCGCGTGCAGTGATCGGCCCGGTCTTCCGAACGATTTGACAGACGCGCGACACAGTCGTATCCTGTCCCCGGATGGGACACGGTTGTGTCCCGACGTATGCGCCGGCAGACAGTAATAATACAAGGAGGTCTGAAATGTCTACAGTACGACATCGCTTCATCCGCCCTTCGATACGAACCGCCTTCCTGTTCGCTCTGCTCGTTGCCGTCGTGTGCCCAAGCTGGGCAGGCCGGCAAGCACCGCAGAGACGAGAATACAACGGCCCCTATGCGGGGGCGTTTCTCAACCGAGTGGCGTTCCCCATCGGCGGACTCGGCGCCGGGATGGTTTGCCTCGAAGGCACCGGCGCGTTGTCGCACGTCTCGGTGCGAAACAAGCCGCAGGTATACAACGAGCCGCACACCTACGCCGCCCTGTGCGTCAAGGGCCATCCCAACGTCGCCAAGGTCCTGGAAGGGCCGGTGCCCGCCTGGAAGATCTTCGGCGCCCCCGGCACCGGGAACGGCGCCGCCGGCAGCCACTTCGGCTTCCCACGCTTTCGCGAGGCCTCCTTCCTGCCTCGATTCCCGTTCGCTACCGTGACACTGAAGGATCGTACGATTCCGCTGGACGTGGAAGTCACGGGCTGGAGCCCGTTCGTCCCCGGTGACGCGGACAGGTCGAGCCTGCCGGTGGGCGGACTGGAATACCGCTTTCACAATCCGACCGCCAGGACGATCGAGGCCGTCTTCTCGTTCAACAGCAAGAACTTCATGGGCACCGGCGCGGGCAATACCATCCTGCCCATCGACGGCGGCTTCGTGCTGTTCCAGAAAAGCACAGATGAGAATCCTTCCAACGAAGGCGCCTTCGCTGCGTTCGTGGACGACGAGGACGTCGTGGTCGATCACTGCTGGTTCAAGGGAGGCTGGTGGGACTCGGCGACGTTGGCGTGGCGCAACATTGCCGAGGGAACTCTCGTGGCGAATCCGGCGCAGCGGGGTAGCTGCCCCGGCGCCTCGCTCTTCGTGCCCTTTAGCCTGGCGCCCGGCCGGGAGAAAACGGTTCGCCTCATGATCGCCTGGTACGTTCCCAGAACGTTACTGCGCGTGGGCGCCGACGCATCCGGACCCGCCTTCGCCTCAGGCCCCTCGCACGGAACCGGGCCCGGGCAGCAGGAGGTCTCGGGCTTCCTCGGCAAAGGACTCGTCAACACCTTCGACCCGGGCGGGGACGCCGCCGTCGGCACGCTCACGTCCCCGCAGTTTGAATTGACGCACAAGTACATCCACTTCCTCGTCGGCGGCGGGCATGCCGATAAGACGTGCATCCAGCTTCTCATCGGCGATGAAACCGTACGCTCGACCGCCGGAGAAAACTCCGAAACGCTCAAGTGGGCGGCCTGGGACATCGAGCAGTTCAGGGGCAAGCAGGCCCGCATTCGCATCGTGGACCAGCAGCGCAGCCCGTGGGGACATATCCTCGTCGACCAGATCCTCATGACCGACCAGCGCCGCCCGAAGGCCGGGGGCGACGCCGTCATCCTGCACGACTTTGAGTCCTCCAACTACGGCGACTGGGCCGCCGAGGGGCCGAGCGTCTCGTGCTGGGGCTCCTGCTGCACGTACACCCATCACGTCCCGTGGTATGCCGGCCGCTTCGAAAGTATCAACGTCCTCGCCCAGTATTGGCGCAAGAATTACAACCACCTGCGCCGCCAGTCGGCGGCCTTCCGCGACGCGTTCTACGACACGACGCTGCCCGACGCGGTCGTCGAGGCGGTGGCCGCCAATCTGACCATCCTCAAGTCTCCCACCGTGCTGCGACAGACGGACGGTCGGCTCTGGTGTTTTGAAGGCTGCTGTGACACGCACGGCTGCTGTCACGGCTCGTGCACGCACGTCTGGAACTACGCCCAGGCCATTTGTCACCTGTTCCCCGAGCTGGAACGCAGCCTGCGCCAGACGGAGTTCAACGAGAGCCAGGACGAGCGCGGGCACCAGACGTTCCGCTCGGCGCTGCCCATCCGGCCCGTGGCGCACACGTTCCACGCCGCCGCCGACGGCCAGCTCGGCGGGATCATGAAGGTCTACCGCGACTGGCGCATCTGCGGCGACACCGCCTGGCTCAAGGCCCTCTGGCCCAACGTCAAGCAGAGCCTGGCGTACTGCATCACCACCTGGGACCCGCGCGGCCGGGGCGCGCTCGAAGAGCCCCATCACAACACCTACGACATCGAGTACTGGGGGCCGGACGGCCACTGTTCCAGCTTCTATCTTGGCGCGCTGACCGCGGCTATCGAGATGGGCTCGGCCCTCGGCGAAGACGTCACGCAGTATCGCACGCTGCTCCGGCGCGGTCGGGATTTCATGGAGACCAAGCTCTACAACGGCGAGTACTTCTACCAGAAGGTCCAGACCGAGGGCCTCAACGCCAAGTTCCGGCCCCTGGACACGTCCGCCAACGGTCCGGGCTACAACGACATCATCGCGGCGCTCAACGAGCAGGGACCCAAGTACCAGTACGGCAAGGGCTGTCTCTCGGACGGCGTGCTCGGCTTCTGGATCGCCCGGGTCTGCGGCCTCGACGAGGACATCGTCGACCCGGCGAAAGTGCGCAGCAACCTGCGGGCCATTCACAAGTACAACCTCAAGGAGGACCTCATCGACCACGCCAACCCGCAGCGGCCGGCTTTCGCTGCCGGCAAGGACGGCGGCCTGCTGCTCTGCACGTGGCCTCACGGCGGCGCGCCCGCCCTGCCGTTCGTGTACAGCGACGAAGTGTGGACCGGCATCGAGTACCAGGTCGCGTCGCACCTGATGCTGGAGGGCATGGTCAAAGAAGGGCTCGACATCGTTGCCGCCTGTCGCGACCGCTACGACGGCCGGATTCGCAATCCCTTCAACGAGTACGAATGCGGCCACTGGTACGCCCGCGCGCTGTCGAGCTACGGCCTGCTCCAGGGTCTCACCGGGGTCCGCTACGATGCCGTCGATAAGACCCTGTACATCGATTCCCAGATTGGCGACAGCTTCCACTGCTTCCTCTCGACCGCAACCGGCTTCGGCACCGTCGGCCTCCGCAACGGCAACCCCTTCGTCGACGTCAAGTTGGGACGCATCAAGATCGACCGGGTGCTCGTCTCGGGAAAGGAAACGTCGCTGCGACCCCTCTGATACGCATGAGGAGAGCTTGTCTCCCGATGGTATTCTGTCATCCTGAGCCGCAGGCGAATCCCGGCGCGCCGGGATGGCCTGAGAATGGGAAGTTCCTCCCTTGCGAAGCCCAGATCCTTCACTCCGCTGCGCTTCGTTCAGGATGACAGCCCGCCGCCGGCCGACTGCGGGCACGACCCACACAGTCTTTACCGGGGTGCAGCGAAACCCACGGACCAGCGAACGTCACGGCTCGTAGGCGAATCGATCCGCACCCTGACGCGCCAAGCTCGCTGGTCCACGACCTTGATCTTAACATCGGCTTCCACATCCTCCCGCGCCAGTGTTACCGTCGTGGCCTTCCAGGGCCTTGCCCCTTTCATTGCGGCGATCCGCAGTTCGTACGCGTCACCGCCCACGACCCTGCTTACCCCGCGCAGCTCCTTCGTCGCGCTGTCCCACCGTTCCTCCAGGACATCGACCACGCCCTGCGTGATGTGTCGCGACGTGCTTATCACCTGGGGCCTCCGCGCAACGCGGCGCACGGCGAGAATGCGGCAACTGGCCGGGGGCAGAGTCGTCTCCAGCGTCTTGCCGAAGGGCTCGACGAATTCATCAGCCCAATAGTCGAAACCGACGTATCGCCCGGTCGCCGGCAAACCGATTTTGGCCAGAGCATAGCTGAAGTCCGCTTCTTCCTTCTCCTCCCAGTTGAACAGCCCGATCACATCGCGTCTCGGCGACCGCTGCTCATCGGTCAGCAACCAAATGCGGGGGATTCTCTGCTCGAAAAGGTCCGCCGGTCGGGGCTTGAGACCGTGAGCCGGCATCGACCGCCGCAGCAGATCGAGTCGCCCCGGCGAGAGCTTCGTATAGTCGGTGCTGCTGGCGTTCAGTTGCCCGGTCAGTGTCACCCACGACGTCAGGGCGCGGGCGTGCTCCAGCGGCACGCTGTCACGCACGTAGATCGGGTCCGGGTCGTTGTACCACACGCGTCCGTGCAGAAAGTACAGGTTGCTGCCGCTGAACGGGCCCCGGCATATGCTCTTCCAGTTGCGCCCGTTGTCCGGACCGATGCGCATGGCGTCGAGGAGGCCGAACGAGCCGCCCAGCGTCCGCATGTTTTGGGCGACGTTGCAGCCTAAGAAGAACACGTCGTTCCCCGCCGCGTCGCGCACGA
>Ga0272442_10007989_pt1 | contig 13544 bp, 12 predicted proteins | sample SSMForm2O_FD_200262 | JGI IMG/M metagenome (GOLD analysis project Ga0272442, IMG submission 200262) | Marine sediment archaeal communities from Little Sippewissett salt marsh, Falmouth, MA, United States - SSM-Form-2O | ecosystem: Environmental > Aquatic > Marine > Wetlands > Sediment ...
GTTGTTATGTCTTTGCCAATAAAATTCAATGCTGCTACATTCATTCCTACTAAACCAATTGTAGAGAAATGATTCTTCCAATATTGTCCGTATGCTTTTTTTATGTTTCGTAAGTAAAATTTAGAATAAGGATATAGACCTTGTTCTGTGAATCTTTCAATAATTACTCTTTTTGTCTCTAGACTTTCTTTTGCTAAATCCATCAGATAATCAAGCTTATCAAAAAATTCTTGTTCGTTTGATGATAAATAACCCAGCCTTGGAAGATTTATTGTAACAACACCGATTGAACCTGTTAAAGGATTTGCACCAAAAAGTCCTCCTCCTCTTTTTCTAAGTTCTCTTTTATCAAGTCTTAATCTGCAACACATTGATCTTGCATCATCAGGACTCATATCACTATTGATAAAATTACTGAAATATGGAATACCGTACTTTGCAGTCATCTTCCAAATATAATCGTATTCTGAATTATTCCATTCAAAATCTTTTGTGATATTGTATGTTGGAATTGGGAATGTGAATACTCTGCCATTGCCATCACCCTCATACATGACTTCAGCAAAGGCTTTGTTTAATATGTTAACTTCTTTTTGAAAATCACTATAAGTTTCGTTTTGTAATTGTCCTCCTATAATTACTGCTTCGTCTTTCATATATTGAGGAACTTTTAAGTCCATTGTTATATTTGTAAAAGGAGTTTGAAAGCCAACTCTTGTAGGTACATTAACATTAAATACAAATTCTTGAAGTGCTTGTTTTACTTGTTGATAATTAAGATTATCATATCTAATGAAAGGTGCAAGTAATGTATCAAAATTACTTATTGCTTGTGCACCAGCAGCTTCGCCTTGTAATGTATAGAAGAAATTCACAATCTGTCCTAAAGCAGATCTAAAATGTTTTGCAGGCTTGCTTGTTATTTTTCCTCGTACGCCTGTGAAACCTTGTATTAATAAATCTTTAAGATCCCAACCAACACAATACGCACCAATAATACCTAGATCGTGGATATGCAAATCACCTTCATTATGTGCTCTACCAATTTCAGGAGTATAAATCTTGTGTGTCCAGTAGTTTGAACTTATGATTGATGAAACATGAAAGTTTAGACCTTGTAAAGAATATGTCATATTGGAGTTTTCTTTGATTCTCCAATCAGCACCACCTATATAATCATCAATAAGTTCAAGGCTTGTTAAGATGCCTTTCATATCTCTAAGTTCTTCATGTCTTTTTCTGTATAATATGTATGCTTTTGCAGTTTTATAATGACCATTTTCAACTAGAACTTTTTCAACAATATCTTGGATTTCTTCAACAGTAGGAATAGAATTTTGAAATTCATGTTTTTGGAGTTTTTTTTCTACTTCTTGATCAACTTTTTTTGCTACTTCTTTAGCTCGTTCTCTATCAGAGCCGCCAACAGATCTTGCAGCTTTCCATATTGCTGTCTCAATCTTAGAAAAATCATAGTTTACAATTCTATTATCTCTTTTTTTGATCTTTTTTTCCATTTTCTTAACCCCTTTTAACTAAATTTAAATAAAAATTAACACAAATTTCGAGCGTAATAATTATGGATTTTTTGTATCTTTATAAGTGTTTGTCTCACTTGATTGGTAGTGTTATAGAAAAAAAATCTAATCTATAAATAGACGTAATCTAATGCCAAAATTACATATCAAACTTAAATTCGTCTTTGTATCGTAGTTTAAAATTATCCCATTGCGGCCTTGAAATTCCTATGAAAGTATTGAATTTCTTGAAGTTTAAGGGCTTATTTGACGAAATATGAAACATCAATAAATCCAGAAAATTTGATTTTGTAGTCAAATCTAACTTTAAAAACCCTAAATCTATGTCTTTAATGCTAAATTTCTTCAATTTTCCAGGATTTGTGCTATTTTGTGTCATTTTTGTATGTAACTCTTAAGAAGTAAATATATTTAAATGTTTTGGTAATATATTTATACAAAGTTTTAAAAATAATTTCTTATTCTATATCTTAGAGGTGATAGATTTGAATCTTAGTACTTATGGCTTTATTTCAGGATTATTCAGCTTATTCATAGCTTTTTTGATCTTCAAGAGCTTAAGTAAGATCAAAGTCAAGAACAAAGACATACAAAATATTTCATCTAAGATAAAACAAGGTTCAAGAACTTTTTTATACAGAGAATATTCTGTTTTAACACCTTATGTTCTTATTGTTTCATCAATAATCTATTTGTTGCTTGATAATAAATCTACAATTATTAATGAAGGTGCATTTATTGCTTTAGCTTTTGCATTTGGTGCATTATTATCTATGTTATCAGGTTATTTTGGTATGATGATATCAACATCATGCAATTCCAAAACTACATCAAGAGCAAAAAAAGGAATTTATCCTGCAATGCTTGTTGCTTTTTCCTCTGGACTGGTTGTAAGTTCTATTGTTGTGGGATTAAGTTTAGTTGGAATAAGCACTTTATTTTATCTGTATTATAACATATTAAATTTTTCATTGCTTCAATTTACACAGATGATTATAGGATTTGGTTTTGGTGCATCATCTGTTGCTTTTTTTGCAAGGGTTGGTGGAGGCATTTACACAAAAGCTGCAGATATTGCGTCTGATTTTGTTGGCAAACTTGAGAAAAATATTCCTGAAGACGATCCTAGAAATCCTGCTGTAATTGCAGACAATGTTGGAGATAATGTTGGTGATGTTGCAGGTATGAGTGCTGATCTTTTTGAAAGTTATGTTGGTAGTATAATTGCATCAATGGCGATTGCAGCAATATTATTTAATAGTCCTGCTTTGGTATTATTTGCATTGATTATTTCTTCATTAGGTGTTGTTGCATCATTTATAGGTTCTTTATTTGTAAAAATAAAAACAAAAAATATTGAATTATCATTTAGAAAAGCAATATTCTTAACGTCATTGATTATGATTTTGTTAAGTTATTTTGTATTGAAATTTTACTTTGCTTCTGAATTACTTTCTTATGGTATCAATTATCTTAATGTGTTCTATACAATTATCATTGGTTTAGTTGTCGGTGTTTTAATCGGATTAACAACAGAATATTTCACATCATATTCTTTTAGTCCAGTTAAAAAAATATCTCAAGCATCTTCAATAAGTATGTCATCAACAATATTACAAGGTTTGTCTTTAGGTTATATCAGTACTGCTATTCCAATCATCATTATCAGTGTTGCAATTTATTCAGTATATAATCTCACAGGATTATTTGGTATTTCATTATCTGCTGTAAGTATGTTATCGACTTTAAATTTAAGTTTGGCATTTGATGCTTTTGGACCTGTTGTTGATAATGCAGGCGGTATTGCAAGGATGTCAAAACAATCATCCAAAGTTAGAACTATTACAGATAAACTTGATAGTATAGGAAATACAACAGCAGCAACAGGTAAAGGTTATGCAATTGGTTCAGCAGCTTTAACATCATTGGCATTGTTTTGTGCTTATGCAAAATCATCAAATATATTGATTATTAACTTAATTGAATATAAAGTTTTGATAGGATTATTTATTGGTGCATTATTACCTTTTATATTTACTTCACTAACATTAAATGCTGTTGCAAAAGCTTCATCATTATTGATTCAAGAAGTAAGACATCAATTTAAATCAAAAAAGAAAAAAGATTACAAAAAAATAATTGATATATCAACACAAGCATCTTTGGTTGGTATGATCCTGCCTGGATTTATTGTTATTCTTGTGCCTTTATTTATTGGATTTGTTCTAGGAAAATATGCTTTGGGCGGATTATTAGCAGGTGCTTTAGTTACAAGTATTTTATTAGCTATATCTATGTCAACATCAGGCAGTGCATGGGATAATGCAAAGAAATTTATTGAATTAGATAAAATCAAGAATAAAAAAGCATATAAAGCATCCATCTTAGGAGATACAATTGGTGATCCTTTAAAGGATACATGTGGACCATCACTAAATATTTTGATAAAGATGATATCAATGGTATCATTATTATTCGTCATATTAATTATATAGGTGATTTAGATGAAAAGAATAGGAATATTATTGGTATTGGCAATATTGGTATCAGTTTATGTTATTATGGATTGTTGTCCGCCAGAAATAATTGTGCAAAATCAATTATGTACAAAACAAGGTACAGAATATTCTTTAAGTTATAAAGAAGCTTTAGATATTGCAGTTAATAGTGAATGTGCAGATTATGTGCTCAAAGAAACTCATGTATGTAATGGTATAACCGGAACATGGTGGATTGATTTAGAATCAAACAAAGCAAATTGTAATCCTGCATGCGTTGTTAATGTACAAACTAAAGAAGCAGAGATTAATTGGAGATGTACAGGACTTTTACCTGAATAAAATTTATTTACATTAATTTCAAATCTTTTGTAATGGCATCAATCTCTTCTTCATCAGCAGGACCAATACCTATGCATGTTATAGTCCCTGGTTTAACAACAGTCATGCCTGCATCTCTAATCATACAAACAGTTAAGCCTTGATTTTTTGCTAGTGTTTTTATCTTTCCAAGTTCTTTTAAAGAATTTACTTTTGCAACAACTTTTTTCATACCTTCATCATGCCAAGCTGCAATTGTTCTATGTTTTCTTTCTTTTAACATCTTAAGAACATTTTCTACTGATGCATGTGCAACCTGTGCACACATCTTGCCTTTAGGTAATTTGAGATCATTTCTTACTACAATAATTTGTTTCATTGGTTTTTTACCTCTAAAGCAATATTGCCTTCTTTGAAAATCCTTACAAGATTATCTTCTTCAGAAACAAGAATAACAAAATCGCCTCGTAATGATGCTCCTCTTGCAGCACTATGTCTTGTTCCATAACCTTTAACAGTAACTGTGTTTAAAATTCTTGCACCATAAGCTCTTATTGTTCCGTATTCATCGATTATTATTGCACCATCAATTGCTGCAAGTTTTGTTAAAACTTTATCTATGCCTTCAGAAAAAATACTAATTTGACTATCTTGAAAAAAGTTAGGAAAGTGTAATTCAAAATCAGAATTACTTCCAAGAACAAATAGAGCACCTTCATTATTTTTTGCTACTTTTAGAGCAACTTCTACAACTCTATTTCTTAAGTCTTCAAAACTATACACAGAGATGTTTTGCTCTATTTGTTCTTCTGGAATATTCATTTATTATTTACCTCATGTTTTCAAGAATTGATTTAATCATTAGTAGTTCATTAACAGAACCTTTTATTTCTTGTTTTTTGCCTGAATTAAGCTCGTCATCATAAGCATTTAAAAAATTCTTTAGTTTAAACATTCGCTCATCAACAAATTTGTTTAATGTGCTGATCTGTCCAATTTTGCTTGTTGCATAATCTGTTTCAATTAATGCCTTCACTTAACTTCACCTCTTTTTAAGTACTTATAAATAGAATATATCATTCAATATATAAACTAATATATAAATGTTACGTTTTAGTATACTAGTTTCCACAAGAAGTCAAGGGGTATAAAAATTAGGTAATATTTATAAAATAACATGAAATAATAGGCTATATGCCGTGGTGGCACAACCTGGTACTGCGCAAGACTGGAAATCTTGTTTCCTTCGGGATATCCCGGTTCAAAAGAAAATCGGTGATTTTCTAATCACAAAATCTGCGATTTTATGAAAATCCGGGCCACGGCGTTCTTTTGCCCTAATAGTGTAGTCCGGCCAATCATATCGCCCTCTCGAGGCGATGACACGGGTTCGAATCCCGTTTAGGGCATTATGCTCTTTATTTTTGGTGCAGCTTTTTTTTAAAAAGATGCGTTTGTATCAAGTTTAGGGCATTATTCTAAAAATGACAGGTGATTATTATGTTGGAAAGTTGAATAATGTGTTTGTATCTAGTTCAACTTATCCTTCAGTAAACTTAAGCTTATTGCTTAAAGATGATCCTGAACAAAAATCATTTCAATTGCCATCATTATACAGAAGATCATTACTAAAAATACCTAATATAATCTACGAACGAAAAAAATTAGTTAACTCTTATTTCAAATCAGGTATTCATGAAAGATCAAACAAGATTGATGATGTTCATCTGATGACAATGGCATCCAAACCAATAGATGTTGAAGTTGATTTTAAGAAACAATTGTCTTCAAGCAATTTAATTTATGACAAACAAAATATTGATATTCCTATACCTAAATATAATCCATTAAATTCATTTAAGTTGACATCAACAACACCATTGATAAAACCAGTTGAAAAAATTTATTATGATAAAGATATAACAACAATTGATGCTTATTCAAATCTTTACAATAAAGTTAATATTTATAGATTAATTGATATGTTTTCTGTTGGTTTATTCGGAAGAAAATTAAACAAAAAATTAGTTCCAACAAAATGGTCAATTACAGCAAACGATGATATTGCAAGCAATAATTTTATTGAAGAACTAAGAGATTATCGTCATATAAAATCGTATGAACTTTATTATAGTAATTATCTGGGTAATCATTATGTTACTTTGTTATTTCCACGAGAATGGTCTTATGAATTATTTGAGTTTGGTGTTGATGGTGTAATAACATCACCGATTGAAATAGATAATAAGCTAGAATTGGTTAGTAAATTCCAAGGAATAAAATCATCATATGATAAAACAAAACAATTATCATCAACAAAAATAGATTCAAAATATTATCTTGATAACTATACAACAGATTACGAATCTTATTATGGCAGAAAAAATTATGCTGTTAATTGTGTTGGTGGTTATTATTCAGTAAGATATTCTGTTGCTAAGTTTTTATATGATAGAAAAAAACAAGCATCAGCACTAACATTAAGGTTTGTAGACAAAACTTATAATACGCCGATGGGTGTGTGGGTGTGTAGAGAAGCTTCAAACTTTTCTATGGCAAAATCATTAGGTTTTTTTAATAATTTTGATCAGGCATTCAAAAAATTGATTGAATTCTCTAATCAACTTGGTATTGTTAATCTTAATAAAATACTAAAGAAAAGTTTATTATTGAATTTTCATAAATTTCAAAAAAGAATTATTGATTATTAGATATTGCAATAGTTATTTTATACTCAATACTTTGGAGGGATAGATTTTTAAACATTTGTGATAATTATATTATAATATAATAAGTCAGGGGGTATTAATATGTCAAATAATGTTCAACCAATATACATAATGCCAGAAGATACAAAGCGAACAACAGGTAAAACTGCACAATCCAATAATATTTTAGCAGCTAAACTAGTTGCAGAAACAGTTAGAACAACATTGGGTCCAAAAGGTATGGATAAGATGATTGTTGATTCTTTAGGTGATGTTATTGTTACAAATGATGGTGTTACAATATTAAGAGAGATGCAAATTGAACATCCAGCAGCAAAGATGGTTGTTGAAATCGCAAAAACTCAAGAAAATGAAATTGGTGATGGTACAACAACATCAGTTGTTATTGCCGGCGAATTATTAAAACAAGCTGAAGATTTACTTAATGAAAATATTCATCCTACTATTATTACCAAAGGTTATAGAATTGCTTGTCAAAGAACATTAGACATATTACAATTAATCGCAGAAGATGTTGATATAAGAAATAAAGATATGATAAAATCTGTTGCATCAACTGCAATGACTGGTAAAGGTGCAGAGTCTGCAAAAGATCATTTAAGTGATTTATTGGTTGAAGCAGTGCAAAGTATTTCTGATGCCAAAGGATTAGATAGAGATAATGTTAAGATAGAAACAAAAGTTGGTGAAAGAATTGAAAATTCTGAATTGATTAAAGGTATTGTTCTAGATAAAGAAAAAGTTCATCCAAACATGCCATTGAGAGTTGATGAAGCTAAAATAGCTTTACTTAATTGTCCGATTGAAGTAAAAAGCACAGAAACTGATGCAAAGATAAATATTAATGACCCATCACAATTTCAAGCTTTTTTAGAGCAAGAAGAAAAGATGATTCGAACAATGGTGGATAAGATTAAAGCATCAGGCGCAAATGTTGTTATTACACAAAAAGGTATTGATGAACTAGCTCAGCATTTCCTTGCCAAAGAAAATATTTATGCAATACGAAGAGTACGAGAATCTGATCTAAACAAACTTGCAAAAGCAACAAGTGGAAAGATTGTTTCTAAGATTGATGAAATTAGTTCAAGTGATTTAGGTTTTGCAGGTACTGTAAAAGAAAAAAGAATTAATGATGAAGCAATGACTTTTGTTCAAGATTGTCAAAATCCAAAAGCTGTAACATTATTGATAAGAGGCAGTACTGAACATGTTATTAATGAGATTAAAAGAGCGCTTGAAGATGCAATCGGTGTTATTTCATCTTTGATGAAGACAAAAAAGGTTGTTTATGGTGCAGGCAGTTGCGAAATTGAACTTTCAAGACAATTAAGAAGATTTGCGCAATCTTTATCAGGCAAAGAACAACTTGCGGTTCTAGCTTTTGCAGATGCTCTTGAAATTATTCCAAAAACACTGGCTGAAAATTCCGGACTTGACCCTATTGATATTATTACAATGCTAAAAGCAGAGCATGATAGTGATAACAAATACGCAGGTGTTGATGTTTTTTCAGGTAAGATTGTTGACGTAAAACAATTTGGTGTTGTTGAACCTATGACGATTAAAAGTCAAGCTCTTACATCTGCAACAGAGGTTGCAACAATGATTCTAAGAATCGATGATGTAATTCTTGGTGGTAAAAAAAATTCACCTAGTCCACACATGCATCCTGAGATGTAACAATGGTAGTTGATCAGACAGCCATAGAAGAAATCAAACCATATCAAAAAGATTTTGATAAACAATACCAAAATTATAAGTCTAATGAAAAAGTAGATATAAATCTATTAGAAGAACAAATAATTGGTTTGTTATCTTTTTCAAGTGAAATAAGGGAATCTGCTTCTTCTGGATTAAATCAAAGAATTTCTGAGTTATTATGTAAAGGTATTGTAAAACTTCCAGTTCCTAAGCTATGTCCTTGTGATCCTGCAACTGAAAAAGCATATTCCAAACATTTGGCTAGAGTAATTGAAGAAAATATGGATAAATAAGTTCTCCAATAATTCCCGAATTATGCTATTTTTGCATAAATATTTATAAATGAAAGCGTATTTTAAAGAATATATTTTTAAATAAGAAAAATTACTAATATTTAACAAAAATCAAAAAAATTGGTGATTAATTATGGCTGCAAGAAAAAAGAAATCAGTAAAAAAAGATTATGAACTTCTTCCTGTTGATGAATTAGAAGAAATTAAAAAAAAATTAGAAAAGTATTCTCATTCTAAATCTAGTCCTTTGGCAGAGGATGTTGATGACCTTAAGCAAAATATGTCAAGACTTTCTGATCAAATTAATCTAATGAGCGAAATCTTTGATGCTGCTCATGAAGAAGTAGAAATAGAAAAAAGGCAAGATGAATTTGTCGAAGAAATAATGAAGCCTTTGAAATCTCAGGTTGACGAAGTTGCAAGACAAAACAAAATCATTGCATCAGCAATCCTGAATCTATCTGAACATGTAGATCAAGAATTCAAGGATATTAAAAATATGTTGATGGGAATGAAGCATAAAGAACCTGTGCCAATGGCAAAGCAATACCCTATGCAACAACAAATACATCAACCAATGATGCAACAACCTATGAGACAAGCAATGCCTCAGCCAAAGCCATCAATGCCTGCAAAAAAACCTGAAGAAAAGAAAAAAGGTATGTTCTCAGATTTGTTTAAGTAAAGATGGAGCAAGAATATTATCCTAGACCAAAAATAAGTAGAGCTGCTTTTTTAAGAGCAATTAAAAGAGTTCATGCTAAAAGAAATGATATTCTTGCAAACTATCCTGATAATTCTCAAACATTAATCGGACGATATAACAAAAGAAAAGGTACAATTGAATCTATTGAAATTTCTAATCCTTTTGAACAATTATCAGATTTATCTGTTAAAGAAGATAAAGAACAACATCAAATTTCTGAAATTTTATCAAAAACATCAAGATTACTAAAGCATGAGCATGAACAAGAAGAACAATATGATGAACTAAAAAATAAATTAGTTTCTAATAAAGATGCTTTGGATTTAATCTCTAAGAAAATCGATAAAATAGATGATATTGATAATAAAGCAGAAATTCAAGCACTAAAAGAATTTCTAAGATCGCAATTAGATGAAGTTAATCATAGATTATCTTCACTTGATCACAAAGAAGAAACAATCAATGAAAAGATTCAGCAGCTTAACTTAATCTCTGATAATGTTAAAGGTCTAGTTGGCGATGTTAATAAGCTTGTTGCTGAAAAAGTTGAACATGATTCTAGGATGAAATTATTAGAAGAAAAAATAAAAAAAGATACTAATTCTATGCGTAAACAAATATTGATGAATGAACGTAGATTAAGAGAGATGAGAATGAATTTTGATAAGAACAAAACCGGTTTATCAAGAGAACAAATCATCATGGCAAAGAGCAAGATGGATGCACTTAGAAATAAGATAAATCAATATAAGAAGATGGTGCCTGCGCCAGAAAAAGAAAAATTTGTTTTTGAAGAACCTCAAAAAGATGTTTTTGATGATACAAAACTAAAAAATATGTATCATGACCTGCCTGAAGGTCGTATTAATACAACTAGACCTATTAATATGAAGCATAAAAAAAAGAAAAAGAGTTTTCTTGATACTGTTGCAAAATATTTCTAGAATAAATCATTTGAAGCTTCAATAATTTCTGTATAGTTGTTTGCTAATTCCGGTTCATAACTATCTAGATAATCCATAAAGCCTTGATTTGCAAATCTATAATCATAAAAAACAATAATGCCTTTGTCTTCAGAGCTTCTAATACATCGTCCTGCAGCTTGTAATGTCTTAGCTAATGCCGGCAAATAATAACCATATGACATGCCTTTGCCAAACTTATCGTCATAATATCTGATTAATGCCTTTACTTCAAGCGATGGCCTTTGTAAAGGTAATCCTACAATATAAACAATACTTAGTTTTTCACCATGAAGATTAATACTCTCACTAAAGCTACCTAAAGTTACAGCCAATAAGATAGAAGGTTGTGCTTTTTGAAATTCATCAAGCATATTCTCACGTTCTTTTGGCGTCATTCCACGAACTTCTTCAAAAATTCTATAATCATCAAGTTCTCTTTTTATTAGTGTCTTAATATTTTCTTTATATTCATAGCTTGGAAAGAAAATAATACTATTTTTTTTGTTATTCTTGAGAACTTCAGTAATATTCTTAGCAATATTAAAATAACTTTCATTATTTCTTTCGGTGTATTTTGTTGATGCATTTGTAAGGATAAAACTATGTTTATTTTCTTTGGGAAATGGACTTGGAAAAATCTTTGTTTCATAATTTTCTAATCCTAAAACATCAATATACATATCCATTGGTTGTAGTGTTGCGCTCATCAATATTGTCTTGTGCATTTTTTTGAATAAATCATTAGTCATCACAGAAGGATCTAAGCATTTAACACATAGTGATAGATTTATTTTTTGTGCTTGAAAATTTTCATTCTTTTTAATAAAGAAAATATGTGTTTCGTGTGTTGCTTGTTTCCACAAGCTAATAAAACTCAAAAGATTAACAACAATATCATAAAACTCGTCAAAATTAATATCAATAAAATATTCTAATAAAGTTTCAAGATTATTTATTAGTTCGTCTTTAAAAACAACTGAATTTTGTTTTATTTCTTTTTCGGTGTTGTCAATATTAAGATCTTTTATCTTGTCAATAAATGCATATAATTTTTCAACAACAGAATCAAACATATGATTTTTTTCAAGATGACTAATCAAATATTGTAATGTATTTAGATTAAGATTAGCACTCATCTCATTAATAACACGATCAGGTAAATTGTGCGCCTCATCAACAACCAAAATGATTTTATCTAATGATATGCCTGATCTCTTCAGCATAATTTCTCTAACACCATCACTAAACAAATAATTATAATCTCCTATGATTATTTTAGATTTCTTTGTGAAATTCAAAGCAAGTTCATAAGGACATAAGTGTTTGTCTTTACCTATTTTTCTTAACATCTTTGGCATTACAATTGTGTTTTGATATTCTCTAAGAACAAATTCTGCTTCTGGTGAAAGCTTATTACTTTTGTATGTTTTACTAAAAAAATAACACTTGCCTTCTTCTTTGAGTTTAGCACACATCTTTTCTATATTTTTTACTTTAGGTCTTTCTTTTGGCTGTTCTTTTTGTTTAACATCTTTACCAAAACTAAATAATGATGCTGTTCGTTCTATTGTATTCTTATTTTTCGAATAAATACACATATTGGATTTACCAATAACATCAACAGCAGTAAATTTCTTATCAATATGATCAAGAATGTCTTTCACAGTATCATTTGCAACAATATGCTGTGTATTTTTTGATGTAACAAAGAAAATAACATAATCCTTATCTTCAGCATACTGCAAAGCAGAACTTAATGAAGCAATTGTTTTACCTAAGCCAGTTGGTGCTTCAATCAATATTGTTTTTTTATCGCTCTTAAGAAATCGATCTAAGCTCGTGATTAAATCTTCTTGGATTTTCCTGACTTGATAAGGAAAGAATTTCATATCTACTTGAATTTTACTCTGCTTTATATTGATTTTGTTTAACTATAAAGTAACATTTATAAAGATAAAATCATTTTATCTTTAATAATATATTTATAGAAAAAGAGGGATAATTCATGAATAATAAAGCAATTGCTGTTAGTGTATTTATAATTCTTGGCATAATTGCATTACTCTCAATTGGTGCTGTTGTTTTTATTCAATCTTCTGTTACTGAAATAACTGAAGAAATTGAAGCAGAAACTGTACCTTTGCAAATAGAGCCTGTGCAAACATATATTGAAGATTGTATTGAACAACTAACTGTTGAAGCTGTTGAAAATTCAGCTAAACACGGCGGTTATGTTAATGATGTCGGTGTTGTTGGCATTCAATATCCTACAAGGAGTGCAAATGCTGTTCGTGTTGATCCTCAAGATTTAAGTTCTGAAGTTGCATATTGGTCAATAATTTCATGTGATGGCGAACCTTCTCAAGGTAATGCTTGTGATTTTAGTAATAATATTCCTGAATTTTCTAATGTTGAAGAACAAATTGCTAATCATATTGATAGTAATCTTATAGCATGTCTAGGAACTTTTAGTGATTTTGCAATAATCTATGATATTCCACCAATTTCAACTCCTGAATCCAAAGTAATGTTTAGTGATGAACAAGTAAGTGTACAAACAAATATGAAAGTAATTCTTGAAAGTAAAAGTACAGGCGAACAATATACTATGAATAGATTTGGTATACAAAAACCAACAAAATTCAAACAAATGTATGATACTGCTCTTGAATTAACTCAAGAACAAAATTCTCAACGAAGAGTAGAATATAATATACTGGAGTGGATTGATGGTTATTCTGGTTTAAATAAAGCTAGAAATGCATTACCTCCAAAAGCTAAGTTTGATGT
>Ga0272442_10007990_pt1 | contig 13544 bp, 12 predicted proteins | sample SSMForm2O_FD_200262 | JGI IMG/M metagenome (GOLD analysis project Ga0272442, IMG submission 200262) | Marine sediment archaeal communities from Little Sippewissett salt marsh, Falmouth, MA, United States - SSM-Form-2O | ecosystem: Environmental > Aquatic > Marine > Wetlands > Sediment ...
GAAACTTAAAGAAAAAATAACTCAGGCAGTTGAAAACGGTCAATTTCTCCTGTACCCGAGGGTCCCTCCTAAGTTGGCCGATGAAAAAGTCCGCTCTGCAATGATAGCCCCACTCGTCAGTCCTTCGGGATGTTTCGGCGTTTTGTATGTTGACAACACTATGGCGCAGGAGCACTATGGTGCCGGTGATTTGGATTACCTTATGCTCCTCGCAGTACACGCAGCCGCAATTATCGAAAACTTCTAAAACCAAATACTCCAACCCCCATAGACTGTCATTTTTAGCTAAATTGTAGATTTCACACCGATTTTTTAAAAATTTGGAGATTTTTCTTGCAAAATCTGCATGTTTTGTTGTAAAATTAAGTGTATCAGAAAAAGAAAGTGAAAAGTTAAAGGGAGAAAGGCAGACTCAAAAAATTTCATTATAACAAATTTTTGTTTGTTATCCTGAATTCTCGCCCCTTTTATCTTACCGAATCTGCCCTTCAAAAATTAGCCTTTATTTTTGGTATCTGTGGTGCGCTCAAAGTTTAAGTGCAAAAAAACAAAATTAAGGGAACAGATGCCGGCTTTTGCGCATCTTGTTAATAAATAATGAAAGAAAGCGTGTTTATGGAGCCCAGCTTAACAAAGTGGAAACAAGCCGAATTCAGACAGAACCGGTACGGGTGCGTGACCCGGCCGTCATAATATTTTTATCATAATTTTTGTTTAGGAGACAGAAAATGGAGAAGAGAATTGTATTAAGTCTTGTTGTTTTATTGGCAATATCTGGATTTGCGCCAGCGGCAACTCGCCTGGTTCCGGACGACTACGACACCATACAGGCGGCTATTGATGCGGCTGTTGATGGTGATGAGGTAGTTGTAGCTGATGGTATCTATGTAGGTGACGACAACCGCGATCTTCTTATCAATAGAGACATTATCATTCGAAGCGAGAATGGACCTGACAGATGTATTATCGACTGCAACGGCACAAAATCGGAACATCATTGGGGCTTTGGCAATAACAAGAATTGTACTATAGCTGGTTTTACAATTATCAATGGCTATACAGAAGAAGGTAGTGCTATTCGTTGTGGGTCCGGCAGTCCAACAGTTATCAACTGTGTCCTCAGCGATAATTTCGCAGAAAGACGAGGTGGTGCGGTTTACTGTCACAATACCAACCTAACAGCTATTAACTGTACGATTACCGGCAATTCAGCAGAATGTGGTGGTGGTATTTACTCTGAATATAGCAACTTGAACATAAAAAATTGCACAATCAAAGATAATTTAGCTACAGGAGATAGAGAGTTTCTTGGTGGTGGTGGAATACACTGTGCCAATTCCAGTGTTACTATAATAAACTCACATATAGAACAGAATTCAGCAAGTAGTGGAGGAGGGATTTATTGCTGTAGCTATAGTAGTCTTATCGTTAACAACTGCACAATCGGTGGCAACTTAGCTAAAGCCGAAGGAAGTTGGGGCAAAGACAGTAGTCATGGCGGTGGAATCTGCTGTCGGGAAAATAGTAATCTGGTTATCATTGGTTCTACAATCAGTGATAATATTGCCAAAGTAGGGGATGGCGCAGGTGGAGGAATTTATTTTTATGGTTCAGATTCAAAGCTTACCATTGACAATACTATCATTACTGGCAACACAGTCAAAGGCGGCTACAGTAGCAAAGGCGGAGGTATTTTCTATGACATGGACAGCTGGAGTAGCGATGTATCCATAATCACCAATTGTACTATAAATAGTAACTTGGCTGAAATCGAAAAAGATGAAGATAGAAGCTATGGTGGTGGAATATATTTCCGCCAGGGCAGACCAATTATAGCCAAATGCAAAATCAGCAATAACTCTGCTACCGAAGGCTGTGGAATAACCTGTGAGCAAAGCAGTACAATTATTGCAGGCTGTATAATCAGCGGTAATTTCTCTCTGGATGGAAACAAATATAGTGGTGGTGGCATCCAGTGCAAGAATAGTAATACTTCTGTTTGCAATTGCACAATCGTCGGCAATAGTCTCTTTGGTCTTTACCGCCAAGACGGTAGCACAAATGTAACGAACTCAATTCTCTACTATAATGGTCGTGACAACCAAGAGCAAATAGCTGGCTCTGGTTACGTAAATGTAATCTATAGTGATGTGCAGAGACATAAGCCTGAAAATCCTCCCTGGCCCGGCGAAGGAAATATCCATGCTGACCCGTGTTTTATAGAATCAGGATATTGGGATGTAAATGGCACCCCTATACAATGGGAAGATGACTTTTGGGTTGAAGGTAACTATCGGTTACTTCCCATGTCACCTTGTATAGATACAGGCTGTTCTACGAGTTTACTGTTGGACAGTACAGACCTTGATGGGTATCCTCGTTTAATCAGCCGAATCGATATGGGCGCTTACGAGTTCATTCCGCCGATAGAAGTGGCGTTGAAATTAACGCCGCCGGTTTTGAATCTCAGAAGCGGCGGCAAGTGGCTCAAGGCGCATCTCGTTCTGCCGGAGGGTTTCAGCATCGAAGACGTTGATGCCAATACACCGGCTGTGATTGAGCCGTACGGAATCGAATCGTACAAAATAAAGGTCCTGCTTAATGATGAGGGATTAGTCAGGGTTGAAGCTACGTTTAATCGTTCTGATTTATGCGGCGCGATAACAAGCTATGACCAGAGCATTGAGGTAACGGTGATAGGCAGGCTTACTACCGGCCAGGAATTTTACGGTACCGACACTGTCAGAATCATAGGCCGTCGTTGGCGACACCCGTGGAGGTGGCGCAGGAATCAATAAAAGCCTGAACCTAAGATCAAAACCAAAGGGCTGAGAGTTAAAACGCTCCCAGCCTTTTTCTTTTCTACCGTTGCCTTTGGTATTTGCCTATTAGCTGTCCCTGCCCGATGATATGTCCTTCCATTTCCTGCAGCAGTTGGGCCTTATCGACAATTGCAGCAACATCAATTTGTTTATCCAGCGCATAAATCTTAAAGAAATATCTGTGTGTGCCGCTTGGCGGACACGGCCCGCCGTACCCTGTTGCCCCGAAGTCAGTAATTCCCTGCCTGGTTCCATCGGCAAGGGTTTCATCATCGGGAAAATTTTCTTTCAGTTCTTTCGTATCAGGCGGCAGGTTAAACAAAACCCAGTGCACCCACGTCCCCACAGGCGCATCCGGGTCGTCGCTTATAATGGCGATGCTTGCTGTACCGTCTGGCACCGCCTCCCATTGCAGCGGCGGTGAAATGTCCTCTCCGTCGCACGTGTACTTCGACGGTATCATACCGCCGTCTTCGAAAGCCGGACTTGTAATCTTTATATCCATTTTTTTCTCCATTCGTTTTATAAGGAAATTGTTTTTTCTACTATGCCGCTCTGAAGAAATACGCTCTGCAAACAGCTATTCGATAAAAGTCTGCCATTTCGGCAAGCGGATTAGCAGCATTTCATAAACCATTCTTTGAGTTTCTTCCGGTGCACCCTCTGTCCGCTTCCTTAGTAGTGCTTTTGCTCTCTCAGGGTCGGCAACCTCAACCCATGCCACCGAATATATATGGTCGTCCGCACCTATCGCTATGCTTTCGGCGAAAAAGACCCGCCTTTTTTCGCTCGAAAATATCGGGCCGTGACATCTGTATTTGCCTTTGTCGATGTCATACGTGATAAGATTTAAAGATGACTGCACATCTTTGCGCTCTTTTATTTCCACTGCCGGCCCGTGCGCAAGATAAAAAATCGTATTCTTCGGCCCTGTCATAAAACCGAGTTGGCTGATTTCAGGATTTCTCGCCATCCCCGCATAATCCGGGTGACTTAGCTCCGCAACTGCTCTTATATAATTCTCCGACGGTATGAACTCGAACAAGGTGCTGGTCTCGAAGTGCAGACCCCAGAAACTATTGCTTTTATCGTTCCATTCGATTGTACGCCAGTTGTTGCGAAAATCACCTTTGAGTGTTTCTCTGCTCGATTGTGCGAATGGCACCTTGCACAAATCAAGCCCGTTTATATAACTCACTCGTCTGATTTCTCTCGCATCATACTTCCATATCTGCCCGTTCATCGTCGAGCCGTACAAGTAGCCGTCCGGGTCTAATGCCAGCGTTCGGCAGACCATATCCCATTCCGTACCGCCGCGAAGTCCCCACTCGCCCCGCTCCTGGACCGCACCCCAGTACCGTAGGTCTTTGTTCTTAATATCGTATGATATAAGCAGCCCCGATGGCCAGGTCATCCCGTAAAGGATTTCATTTTTCCTGTCCATCGTCATTGTAATTATACCTTCGTTCGGGAATATCTGGGCAAGGTCGGTAAATTCGCCGCTTTTGAGGTCGTAATTCATAAAATGCCCCCCAGAGTAAGTTGGCTTGTTGCCGCTAAGGTCTACTCCCGGCAGGCCGCCTTTATAAAATGCCGTATGTGTGGCAAACCAGATTTTTCCCTTATGCTCGAACATCCGCGTGTGAATCTTGCAGTGTGAATACTCCTTTTTGGCGTCTTCTCCTAAGACTTTATCCATCTCTGCAATAAGTCTTATTTTTTCTGTAGCCGGCTCAAAGCTGAAAAACCGGCAGGCATAATCCGTGTTGTGTGTGCCGATTGAAAAATATATTTTGCCGTCTGATGCCGATATAATAGCCGTATAACTGCAGTCGCCCTGCACGAAGTCCGGCTGAAAAAGCTCCGCCTCGATATAACTGCCAAGAGACTCGAATGCCGTGCTTTTTTTCCTGACCTCAGTTGCCGCCCCTATGGCCGCGCTGGCAAATATTAATAAAACTACGGTGAAGAATACCAAATTTCGCCCTTGTGATTTGCGGCTCAATTTTCGCATTGAACATATCCTTATTAAAATTATTGCCAAACGTTCTTTAACCAATTGATTATGTCCGTAAGCCTGTCAACTGTCAGAAATAATATGGACAAAAGTGCTATTATCCACATTGCCGGCTTGATGTCTTTTACTCTGCCGGATACTGATTTTATAATTGTAAAACTGATAAACCCGAAAGCCAGCCCCGTGCTTATGCTGTAGCTCAACGCTATCATCACAATTATAATAAAAGCCGGAAACGCCTCCCCCATATTCGAAAAATCTATCTGTTGCACTTCCTTCATCATAAAAAGCCCCACCATAATAAGTGCTGGTGCCGTAGCGTATCCCGGCACTATCTCGACAATCGGCACAAACAGCAGCGCAAGCAGAAAAAACACCCCCGTAACTATCGAAGTCAGCCCGGACCGCCCCCCTTGCTCGATGCCTGCCGCCGATTCGATATACGATGTTGTTGTCGATGTTCCTAATACCGCGCCTATCATTGTTGCAATAGCGTCGATTCCTAAGAGTCTGTCTAATCCCTTTATCTTGCCCTTCTCATCGACCATGTCCGCCTGATGGCAGCACGCCACTAAAGTCCCCACACTGTCGAACATATCCATAAACATCAGCGTAAAGATGCTCCCGAAAAATCCCCATTTCAAAGCGCCGAAAATATTCAGCTTAAATGAAATGGCCTCTATATTCAGATGCAGCGATATGAACTCTCTCGGAAGTTCTGTTTTCCCGACCGCAATCGCCAATGCGCTCGAAGCTAATATCCCGAGGATTAAACTGCCCGTCATTTTTCTCATCTCAAAATAGAGCATCACAAGAAGCCCGAACAGCCCTATCAGCACGGTTTCCGTCAAAGGTCCGGCCGCAACCAGCGTGTGCTCGTCTTTGACAACTATCCCTAATTTGACCAGACCGATGAAGGTGATAAACAATCCTATACCGACTGCGATAGCAGAAATCAAAGATGCCGGTATAGCTTCCACGATTTTTTTTCTCATACCCAGCAAAGTCAGCACAAGAAACAACAGCCCCGACAGAAAAACAACCCCGAGGGCCGTCTGCCAGTCCATCTTGCCAGAACCAACCAGGTACGCAAAAAAAGCGTTTAGCCCCATCCCCGGCGCCATCGCTATAGGTGCCTTTGCAAAGATCCCCACTGTTATCGTCGCAATAGCGCTCACTATGCAGGTAACAGCTATATGAGCCTCTTTATCCATACCCGTCGGACTCAGAACCAGCGGATTCACGAAGATAATATACCCCATGGTAAGAAACGTCGTCACCCCAGCCATAAATTCAACTTTTACGCTCGTCTGTTTTTCTTTAAGTTGAAAGTATCTGTCCACTATTCTTGAATCCTTTAATTTGCTCTCACCTTTTCGATAGATACCTCTGAGCCTAAAAGCCCGGCTATTTCCGTAACCAGCCGTGCCGAATTCTCCGCCGCTAATTCATGAAACTGCCGCCAGTCCTGACGCGCTTTCGCATCCGCTTTATCGCTCACGCTGCGTATAACAAGGCAGGGTATGCCGCGTTGATAGCATATTTGCGCCACCGCGCCGCCCTCCATTTCCACCACTTCCGACCCTAGTTTACTCCGAAGTTCCTCGCTCTTCGAAGCCGAAGATACGAATACATCTCCGGTCGCAATCACTCCCTTTATTATCTTCGGTTTTCTTTCGCCCCTGCTCGTTGTTATTGTTTTAAGCTGTACTTGCCTGGCCGCCTGTTCGGCTGCTGCCAGAAGCCGTTCGTCCGCCTCGAAGAAAACCGGGTTTCGCATACCAGTTAATGGATTTCTCGTCCCTCTCTGTATGATACCGTCGTCGGTAAACAACCCTAAATCATGCTGGGCTGTTTTTGTCCCTATCACTATATCTCCGAACTGCAAATCCGGGTTCACCCCTCCCGCTATCCCCGTAAATATCACCTCCTTTGGCTTGAAATGCTCTATCATCAGACCGCACGTCATAGCCGCATTGACTTTGCCTATACCTGTGAATGCAATTGCCACTTTTTTCCCTCTAAGCCTCCCGCTGACAAATTCCATCTCTTCGATTATATCCACTTCTTTATTTGCAACTTGTTCTTTCAGCTTTATAACTTCTTTTGGAAATGCCCCTAATATCGCCATAACCGGCTCGGCATTTGAATTGTCGGGTACAATGTTGCACGAAGTGCATAAGACAATCAATGATATGCAGATTACGACTGCGACTTTGCCTTCTTTCATCGGTCTTATCTATTCTGTTCTATATGTTCTGATTTACTCGTATTCCCACTTGAGAATCCACGGGTCGCCTGTTCGCTTCTGAAATGCCTTTATCTTCTCCTTTAGCTCTTCAAATACTCCGGCGTGTTCCGGCTCATCAGCCAGGTTTTTAATCTCATGCGGGTCGTTCTCTAAATCGTACAGCTCGAACCTCGGCCGGTGGATATAAGCCTCGATGCTGCGTTGACCGTATATCTTCTCGCCACGCTTCAAAATATCCCGCCAAGTCTCCGACGCCCAAAGGTCCGTTGAAAACGGGTAATCCAGCCCGTGGGCTATATTCCATATCAGCTTATATTTCCGCGTCCGCACCACCCGCATAGGGTAGTACATCGTAATTTCATGGAACGTATGCGAAGCATAAATCTCGTCCCAGCCTTTCGGCTTCTCCTCCTCCAGCACAGAAAGAAACGAACGCCCGTGGAAATCCTCCTCTTTAACCCCCGCTCCGGCAAAATCAAGAATTGTCGGCGTAATGTCCGCCCACGTTACCATTGCATTCGTCACGACACCTTTCTTTTTCACATAGGGATTCCGCACCACGCACGGAAGCCGCATCCCCGGCTCATAAAGCGTCGTCTTTGCCCCGGGAAATGCGATGCCGTTGTCGGAGATATAAATTATCATCGTATCGTCCCACCGCCCGTTTTCTTTGAGTATCTCCGTCAGCCGCACAAGCCCGCTGTCCGCACGCTGCACCGACCCGTAATACTGCGCCAGCTCTTCACGGCACTTGCCCGTATCGGGAAGGTAAGGTGGCACGATAACCTCTTTGGCGGAAAATCTGTCCGAACCTTCACGCCGGAAAGGCCGATGAGGTTCCACCGTGCAGAAACACAAAAAGAACGGCTTGCCCGTTTCCGCCGTTATAAAGTCCCTGCAATCGTTGGCCATTTGTACCGGCGAGCTGACGCCGATATACTCCCCGAAATGATAAACCTCTTCCGGTGCCACGTGATACTTGCCCGCTGACATCGTTCGATAACCCGCCTCTGCAAGCAGTATCGGCAGGCTCTTGATATTTGGAAAGCTCACAAAATGATGATAGTTGTGCGTATGGCCGTACTGACCGGTAGCATGATTGTACTTGCCCGTCAAAATAACCGACCGGCTGGCGCTGCAGCTTGCACTCGTGCAGAACCCGTGCGTAAAGACCGTTCCTTCACTCGCCAGCTTATCCAGCCCCGGCGTCTTTATAACCCGATTCCCATAGCAGCCCGCATCATTGCTCCCCTGGTCATCGACAATATAAAGTATAACATTGGGTTTCTTTTTCTTACCCTTACCTCCGAAAACAATTTGCGGCGCCGCCAATACCGCCGCCCCCGCCCCCACAGCCTTCAAAAATTCCCTTCTGCTATGACACTTTTTCATTGCACTGGCCCTCCAGATGTATTCTTCAGGTTCCAGCCTTTATTAATTACCGCTCATACTAATCGCTTTGAAGTTCATTTACAAGGCTTTAATAGCTTCTTGATACATAGATATGACGGAGCGCTTTATAATAACACACCCCGCTAAATGTCCGAATTCGTAGCCCCCCTTACAGATGGCTTTCAGTTCATTATAAAGCCGCGTCTAATAACTCTTCACCGACCGTGCCGGATTCGCCCTCCTCATTACGCATCTCGTTATAGATAGCAAGAAATTTGTCGAAAGCAACGCCGTTTCCATTAGGCTCCGACAATTCCGGCAGGGTGTTGACCTCGTTTAATGCACTAATCAGCCCCTCCAGAGAGGTCATAAAGCTGCTTGTAATACTCTCGATAAATCCCTGGTAATCGAATCCTGCTTCTGCCGGTATCTCCGGTTCAGGTCCCTCGCCGTTTATTTCACCGGTTCCCTCGGTCCCCCCTCCTTCGACGACTAACTCATCAGGTTCGCCCTCTCCTTCTGTGCCTTCGCTCGTTGTTGTCTCAGGGGGTGTTACTGCTTCTGGCTCTGGCGGGGGTTCAAAAATTGAAATCAAAGATGCAGCAAAACTCTCGAATGCCCCGTTTAATCCCGCGACAAGCTCCTCTTGCGACGGCGTCTCGGATGTTATAAAGACTTCTTTAGATTCGTTCACTTCCTCAACAAACGCACCTTGATATTCGGCAATAGCGGCCAATTGCTCTTCTGTCGGACTCTCTGTCGGCTCTTCCGCTGTCACTTCTGTGGTGCCTTCTGATTCTTCTGCTATTACTGTTTCGCTGCTCCCAAGCAGTCCCGCGATAGTTGCACCGACCGTTACCAGCATACCGTCAATCTGCTCTGCCGCTGCCGCCTGCATTTGTTCTTGCTCAATCGCAGCCAGTTCATCGGCGAAGTTAATTCGAAGACGAACGTCGGATACGCCCGTGTAATGTCCTGCCAGAAGATTCCGGATAACTCCGGGAAGCTCTTCTTCCTCCGGCTCGATTGCAGGCTCTTCCCCTGACAATGGTTCGGTTACCGGCGGCTCCGGCACAGTTTCTTCTGGCTGAACCGCTGGCTCGATAAAGGTTGTGACCGGTGGTAAACTGCCGTCTATTTCCATAGTGCACCCCAAAAAAAATTGTAAAAAAGTCTCTTACTATGTCTTATCGGTGCAAAGTCCGAAAACTTTATATTTTTTTTCAAAACCCTGCCGCCCCAACGCCGAACACATTTAAACTATCATCTCGACCGCTTGGTTTCTGTCAGCCGTATAATTGGAACTTATGCTCTGCAAAGCCGTTTTTATCGGAAATAACCCCCACTTCTATCCAATCGCCAAACAAAAGCCTGTCAAAAGTTAGCCTGATAGTGTATAATCCGAAAATGGTTTTTTCTTAGGAGCAAAAGATGAAAAAGATTTTACCATTGCTGTGCTTAATGCTTCTCATAGCTGCCGGCTGCAGCAGTAACACCGCCTCGACAAGACCCCTAATCGGAATAACAAGCGTTTACAAGCTCTACGACGACGGTGCCTCAGCCGCCACCGTCGTGGACTTCACTTATGTAAAGGCCGTCGAGGAAAACGGCGGAACACCCCTTGTCTTGCCCACCGTCACCGGTGAACTTCCTCTCTCTGATTATGTTGATATACTTGACGGCCTTGTTTTGGTTGGCGGTGCCGATATCCCTCCATCGGCTTATGGACAGCTCCCCCACGAAACTGTCGTAAAGATGCCGAACCAGAGATATAAATTTGAAAACAGGCTGATTTCACGTTGGCTCCATTCCGGCAAACCCGTCCTCGGCGTCTGTCTCGGAATGCAGTTCACAAACGTCGTTTCAGGCGGAACTATGATTCAGGACATACCCTCCCAGGTCGGAAAAAAGGTAATCCATCGAGGCAATCGCGCCTATCATTACGTAAACATCGAACCCGGCAGCATCCTCGCTAAAATCCTCGATACCGACAGGCCCTTTGTTTATTCCAGCCACCATCAGGCCGTAAAAGACCTCGGTTCTTCTCTGAAGGTCATTGCCCGAAGCGACGACGGAGTTATCGAGGCCCTCGAACGAACCGATGGAAATTTCGGCCTCTTCGTACAGTGGCACCCGGAAGCTATGACCGACGACCCCGCCCACCGAGATGCAATTTACGGCGCTTTTATCAACGCCTGTATCGAACAGAAGTAGCTTAAATATGAATCTTGCCGAAGCTGTTAAACAAAAGGCCCGCCTCATAGGTTTCGATTTGGTTGGCATAACAGATGCCTCCCCGGTTGACCCTGCCCACCTCGACCACTTTACAGACTGGCTAAAGGCCGGATGTGCCGCGCAAATGCTCTATATGCACCGCAACTTAAAAGAAAGGTTCAACCCAGCCGAACTCCTGCCCGATGCACGCTCTGTCATCGTTGTCGCATTGAACTATAAACCGCCCGAAACCCCCCAGCCCCCGCAGGACAAAACCGCGCCGACCGGCAAAATAGCCCACTACGCACAGTACCGCGATTATCACCCCTTCATTAAGACCCGCCTGCGTCAACTGATTGACTTTATTGCCTCCCTCGCAGGCCCGGCCTTCAAATTCAAAATCTGTGTCGATTCGGTCCCTCTGGCCGAAAGGGCACTGGCTGCAAGGGCCGGCCTCGGCTTCATCGGAAAAAACCACATGCTGATAAACCCCTCTCTCGGCCCCCAGCTCTTCCTCGGAGAAATAATAATCAACTTGGAATTAAAGCCGGATAAACCCATTGAATCTGAAAATGCCTGCCAGGGCTGTGATAAGTGCCTCAAAGCCTGCCCCACAGGAGCGCTTGACCCTAACGGCCGCTTTGATGCAAATAAATGTATCAACTATTTGACAATTGAGCACAAAGACGCTTTTCCCCCCGATTTGGCCCCCAAAATTGAAGACAGGCTCTTCGGCTGCGACGAATGTGTAAAAGCCTGTCCGTATTACGCCAGCGCACCAGCCTGTAAAAATAAACTCTTCACATTTTACCCGGGCAGGGCGGCCGTCAATTTGAATCACGTCCTGAATTTAACTCTGGATACCTTTGACAAAGAATTTGCCGATTCCGTCATTGACCGTTTGGGCCTTGATCGCCTAAAACGAAACGCCAAAACCTGCCTAAAAAACTTCGCCTCACTCTAATTCATTAACATGAAAAATAGTGTGAATTTCATCATCACCGATAAAACTGTATCGTTCTATGGATTGGTAACCGTTCACAAGATATACGAATTTATCGGATGATGATAAAGCGATAAGGAGCGTATCTTCCCCTATCTCCTTTTGGTTTATAACGTTGCCTTTATCATCAAGCACCCAGGCGCACGTACCCGCCTTAAATGCCAAAAAAGGGCCGCTGGTCCTGAATTGTTTCCCCCAGATATCTTGTTCAGTGTGGAATAACAGTTGGTCACCAAGGAAGATATCATTATCTACACAGTAAACTAATTTTCCATTCATTTCACCGGCCATGCAAACATATTTAGCAGAAGCAGCATATCTCACCCAGGCATTCATGTCTTTTACACCTTTTGTTTCGTCAGGCATATTAACATCTTCTGTAGAAGCCTTCGCAACGGTTCTCGTTACACGAGCCTTCCCGCCTTCGACACATACTTCAAGAATATCTCCGCTATCTGCATGTATATACAGCGTCTTATTGTCTGTCCAGATAACTTTTCCAAAACCTTTACGGATGTCTGTAATGATAATATTCTTAAAATTGTCATAAGAAATGCCTAAAGTAACGTGTCCGTCTTTGCTTAAATCACGTACTCCACCCGCTATAATTTGTCTATTGGGGCTCCACCCCCAAATACCCCAAAAAGGGAAAAATTGTATTATAATATCCTTTGGTAATATAACAGGGGAAACCATTGTTTGACCATTGGTTATGGTTAGCTCGAAAAGGCGAGCTGGTTTCTTAAGTGCATCCGAACACTCGGTCAATAAAGCTTTTTGTAATGAAATATCAGGATGCCAGCTTATTGACCATATAGTCATTTCCTCTAATCCTGATATTGGTTGAGGAATTCCATCTTCTGGCTTAAGTATATAAATTTCCCGTTTTCGACCGGCACTTTCTCCCTTTAACCGCTGTGGTCCGATACTAAAAACCAGTATTTTGCCGTCAGGACTAATTTCAAATGGTATTCCAATTCGATTCGGCCGCTTTTTTTCACAGCCGGTAAGTCCCACAACACTTGCAACGATCATGAGAAGGGAAAGCAAAATCGTTCTTTTTCTATCCAGCGGATACTGTAACATTTTCTTTACCTGTCAGTTATTGTAATAGCCATAGTCCTTGTTCGTATCATCGAAAGATATATAGCAACTCATTTGTTTGTTTCTTTCTGATTCTTTTTCTTTTTTTCACGTAATTTAATCAGTGCTCGGAATGTGAAATTTATACACGTACAACCGGCAACAATCAGCATAGTCCAATTAGAAAAACCTTCGCAGGACAGTACTAAAACAAATAAAAAAAGAAAGGCTCCGGCCCAGATAAAATCCCCGGTTTCAGTCTGAGGCCAGAAAAAATGAAGCACACCTCGTACTATATCAAATTTCATTCTTAATCCCTTAGCTATAACTGACAATATTACGGCCTCATCCTGTTTCTTCTCTTTTCTATCGCCATCAGCCCTTTATTCTTTTTTATCCAAAAACTCCTCTAGCTTCTTAAATTTATCGTCAAGTTTATAACAAACATATGCAGTTGCAACCCATATACAAAAAATAATGTAACTTGCTAAAGTGATGGAGAAAAGAACCCATTGCCCTCGGTTACCATGTACATAAGTCACACCCAAAAAGAACATAGCACCTGACAAAAGAAATGGCATTTTAATTTTTTCAATTGATATTTTACTTTTTTTCATATATTTAACTCCAAAATATTTTTTCGTATCTTTTGCTAAATAAATAATTCTTATAAGCTCAAGCTATGGGTACGAATCACATTCCTCATAGAATCTATCAGTCCACCCCTTAAATGGACGATTTCCTGGATTATTTTTTATCATT
>Ga0272442_10007992_pt1 | contig 13543 bp, 12 predicted proteins | sample SSMForm2O_FD_200262 | JGI IMG/M metagenome (GOLD analysis project Ga0272442, IMG submission 200262) | Marine sediment archaeal communities from Little Sippewissett salt marsh, Falmouth, MA, United States - SSM-Form-2O | ecosystem: Environmental > Aquatic > Marine > Wetlands > Sediment ...
TAGATGATCGTCAACAAAAGCTGCCTGATGCAACGTAACCGCCGAGCGGGGATACGGCAACGCCCAAAGGGCTTGCCGAGGAAGCGAAGGCGGGGTAGGGTCATAGGGACGCAGTCCCTATTTCATAATTTTCTATCTCCAATTTTTAATTTTACAAATATATTTTTCTATTATGAATTTTTTTAAATAAATATCTTTAAAATATTGATCTAAAAACAAAGAAAAGAATTTAAATAATAATAATTAATAATAAAATAAATTGATTTAATTGAGGGAATCAGAAATAAAAATAATTCGAGTAGCAATTTTGGCCGAAGAACCATTGGGTTGGCCTTCGGGAAAACATTACTTTCCTATTATTCTTGACAAATATAGTTGGACAATTAATGGAAAAAGATATAAGTTTGCTACTGAATATATTTATGATAAGGATATAATTAATGGTAAATTGAACACATCTAATTACGACATTCTTTTAGTTCCAGGTGGAGGAGTAGGTGATGCAGAAGCCATTGTAAAGAGTTTTAATTTCTTAAGAAAAGTCCGTAAATGGAAAAAACAAATAAAAAAATACATACAAGATGGTGGAGGTTATTTTGGTATATGTGGGGGTGTCACTCTTTTTACTAATTTTGAAAGAAAAAAAGATAAAAAAAAGTTGTCTTTTTTTGAAAAACACTACAACGATGATTCAATTGGAATTTCTTGCATAAAGCATTATTATAAAGAAATTACTTTTCGTTATCTATTGCCTTTTCAAAAAAATCCTGATGAAATTGGCGCAATTTCTTATGTTTTTTCTTTTGCACCAGGTGAAACAGCGGATAATAAATTCATACATACATCAGGGGTACCAGTAGATTTTGAAATTTCAAAAAATAATCCAATTTTTTCAGATTATAAGAAAAATTATGTTAGAATTAGATGGTGGGGTGGTCCAGCTTTAATAATCCCTGAAAATTCTGATAGAAAAATAAATGTATTAGCCAAATACCCTAAAAAAGAATTTTCTTTGGATGAGAAAAATAGTATATATGCATGGAAGTTTAATGGAGGATTTTTAGGATTAGTTAAATCTTTTTTTAAATCATTGAAAATGATTAAAGTGAATAAAGAAAGTCTAAGAAAAGTTATTATGTATACATATTATTTTGCAAAACCTTGGGAAAAAAGCGGTAAAAAAATTGATTTAGATTTCTCTGAGAAACCAAGCATAGTAACAGAAATTTATCCTAATGAAAATAAAGGTAGGTTAGTGTTATGTACTTCTCATCCTGAATACATGATATGGTGGGATGGGCATATAGATGAAGTTGCTCAAAACAATAATAACTGTGTAGCCACAGGTTTTCACAAATGGAATGATATTAAACCATTGAGTAAAACAGTTATATCAGAATTAACCCATACATGGTGGATAGTGAGAAAATTATCAGCATGGGCTGCAAAAGTACCAGAGGAAGATTTACCGCCAATTTCAAAAGAAAGCTCTAATAAGATGATTAACAAAATTATAAAAGACAATGTATATTGGGATGGAACTTTAAAAAATCAGATAAATAATATCTAATTCTTCAAAAATCTTTTTTTTGGAATTTATATTTTATTTCAATGTTGATGCTCTTTCACTAACATACAAATTAACGCCAACATGTTTCCAACATGCATCTAGAATTACAGCTGGATTTAAAGGGGCACGTTCAGGACATAGCTCTACAGTATATGATATAATTCCCTTTTTTCCATATAACCAATCTTCTGATGTTCCAAGTGTACCCCCATATCTAGGAATAATGTAGTCTCCACCCCTGTATAAATAATATTTATTTATTTTTGTAATATTTTGCCCTATTGATACAAATAGTCCCTCATCGGGATTATGTTTGCTAGTATAACTCCATGGATACAGTAGAATTTCGCTATATGAATGATAAGATAAAGATATACTTATATTTCGTTTTTCAACAAAATCCCTTACAGCTATTGTCTCATTTTCAGAAAAGGGATTTGGTCCTTTGTAATTAAATGAGGTATCTAAGCTATTTATAAAAAAACTGTAGCTAAAGGGTAATATATAATATAAATACCATTTATATCCATAGTTTCTATTTAAATTCACACCATAAGATGTTATTTCTTTGCTGTAACCAAAAGGACCATAATTTGGTGCACAGTTTTTTCGAGTGTTAGCTTCAACTCCATCTGGGCTAACCATAGGAATTAAAAAAATCTGGGTATTGTTAACTACTTCCCTTAAACGATCTTCAGAAGGATCCTCATCAACTAAACCATCATTGTCATTATCAAATCCATCAATTATATCTTCATTTAATAACCCATCTTGGTCATCATCAGTATTGTTTTTTCTATAAGTCTCAACTGCATATTTTATAAAATAAATTAAAACTTCAAAAGATGGTTTTTCATTTCCATGGTGAGCACCCATTAATAAAACTTCAGGTTCTTTTTCATTTTCGTTAACATTGTCAGATAATTTTACCAACCAAATGTCCCGGCCCTGATATGTTTTTCCAATAGACTTTAAAGACATAATATCTGAATGATTTTGTGATAAATTCTGAAATAAATTAATCATCTCTTTGTAGGTAAAATAATGATATGGGTCTTGTGAATAACTATTAAAGTATTCATTTTTTAATGATAAAACTGTCGCCGGGGGTATAGTAATTGCTATTAACAAGAACAAAATAAAGAAAATTCTTAATTTTCTAATGAAAATAAAAATATTAATCATAAATGTCCCCTTTAATATAAGATATAATTAATCTTCTATATATAAATATTTTTGGAATAATTTTAAGAATTTCAGTTTAAAGTCTTATTTTAAAAATATATAACAAAATATTTATTTGTATTTAGATAAAATAAAAAAATGCCGCAGGAGGGGATCGAACCCTCGACATCACGGTCTTCAGCCGTGCACTCTCCCAAACTGAGTTACCGCGGCAAAAAATTATTTAGAAATTAATCAAGCATTTTAATAATTTCATTGATTGTTTTATTCATTTCTGATAATTTATCTTTCAATGGTGATATAGTACTTGCAACTGCATCGGTAGTAACAGCTCCATGAGGTGAAGGTTCAATCATACCTTCCTGCTCAAGTATTCTTAGTGAATATCTAACCATATGTTGTGGATGGCCAGTTAATTCAGATAATTTAATAATTCCTGCTGGTTCATTTTTTTGAAGTATTTTTAATACATGTATATGGCGCTTTAATATATCCAGCTCAGTTGAAATTACATTAGTTAGGACAAATCTTTCTTTCTTTTCTTTTACCATTAAAAAACCTCTCGCAACATGTATACTTGTTAACACACGAAATAAACTTCAGCTATATAAATTCTATTTTTGTTTTTAATTGATTTTTTATGAATATATCAGAAAATAAATTAAAAAGGATGTGATTATAAATGTTGATGTATCTTATTACAAAATGGTTTGGAGTATTTCTTTGTAAGGAAAAAAAAATATTTGATTATATCTTATTTCCTAATGAAGAAAAAGAGATACTTAAAAGATTAAAAAAAATCGATTCCCGAGAGATTCTTCAAGAAGAAAAAAAATTAACTAAAGGTAAAAACGTCATTGTTTTTGAAAAGCGCTTAGAAAAAGTAGGAGATTTGGATCAGGGTGATTATTTTTTCAAAGAAATTGATATTAAACCTAGCGATTACGATTTTTCTAAAGAATTATTTCAAAAAATTTCTGTTTCTATCACTGAAAACAAAGTTAATGAAAAATTAAAATCAGAAGATTTACAAATAATACAAATGGTTAATGCTCTTGATGATCTTTTAAAAATTTCTAATTTACTAAATGAACGTTTTAGTTGCTGGAATGTAATATCCTCAAAAAATGAAAAAATTGAAAAATTTAAAAAAACAATATCTGTAGTTGACAATGAGATAAAAATATTAGAACAACAAATAGATGAGGATATGAAAAAATTTGCTCCTAACACTTCAGAGATAGTTGGTAGTTTAATTGGTGCAAGATTAATATCACTTGCAGGAGGAATTCAAAAACTAGCAGTTCTTCCAGCATCAACTATTCAAATTTTAGGAGCGGAAAAAGCATTATTTCGTTTTAAAAAAGAGGGCGGTAAGCCGCCAAAACATGGAATTATTTTTCAACATCCAACTATAAATAGATCTATTTTAAAAAATAGGGGGAAAATTGCTAGATTACTATCAACTAAGATATCTTTGGCTACAAAAGCTGATGTTTTTACAAAAAGGGATATTTCAAAAATCCTAAAAGAAGAATTTAATAATCAGATGAAATTGATTAAAAATAAGTAAAAATATAAATTAGTAATTCCTTTCTTAATAAATCATAATATCAGTAAAGGAGAGACAAAGAAAGCATGAGTGATTTAAAAACTATTTTAAGAGATATTGGTGGAATATTAATAATAATAGGAATTATCACTCTTTTTGCTCTAATTGTCCCAATATATTTTGGTGAATGGTATGCAATAGGACCATTATTAATCACAGCTGGAGCATATTTTGCTGCAGGAATTCCTCTTTATTTAATATTTAAAAAAGCAGATCGTGCGAATTTTAAAACTGCAATGGTCACAGCCGCACTTGGCTGGTTTTTGGTCTCTTTAATTGGAGTTATTCCATTTACCTTAATTAGTTTTGATAAATTTAATTCATTGTTAACTATGGATTTTTTATCTGCCTTTTTTGAATCCATGTCTGGCTGGACTGGAACAGGACTTACAATGATAGACAAAGAAAATTTTATACCATATTCATTACAATTCTACCGTTCGTTGATACAGTGGATAGGAGGAGTTGGAGTAATAGTACTAACTCTATCAATTCTAGCAAGACCCGGAACCGGTTCTTATATTTTATATCGCTCTGAAGGTAGAGAAAAAAAAACCCATCCTTCAATTGTATCAACAGTTAGAACTATTTGGTGGATATTTTTATTGTATACTATTATTGGCATAGTTGCGTTGATTATTATCAATATATTTGATCCCACAGGAGGAATGGATCCATGGGAATCTCTAAATCATGCAATGACAGGTATTGCAACAGGAGGATTTTCAGTAACAGATGATAGTATCATGAGTTTTGGTACATTAAGTCAAATAGCTATTGTTATTTTGATGATTTTAGGGGCAATAGCATTTGCAGCACACTATGATTTATTAAAGGGTAGAATTAGAAAATTTCTATTTGATGCTCAGTTTCAAGCAATGATTATCCTTATTATAATTGGAGTAATTGGACTAACAATTATAAATTTAAATGCCCCAAATTTATATTATTCTGGAAATTTTTTATTGTCTTTAAAAGAATCAGGTTTTCAGTTTGTATCGGCAATTACATGTACTGGATTTGCTTCGGCTGACATTCCTAGTTGGACTGAATCAGGAAAAATAATACTCTCCTTTGCAATGATTATTGGTGGAGCAGCTGGATCTACTGCAGGAGGAATAAAACTTTTTAGAGCGATACTACTTGGAAAAGGAGCTGGCTGGAGGATAAAAAGATCGATTTCCACTCCCCGACGAGTATTTGTTCATAAATTTGGGGAAAAACCAATATCAAAAGAAGATGCTATGGACTTGATAAATGAGGCAGCAATAATATCTTTTATGTGGGTAATATTAATTTTTATTGGCGTAATAACAATAGCATCAATATTTCCTCAGGAAACGTTGGGAAATGTAATATTTGAGGTATGCTCTGCGCAGGGTAACGTTGGTTTATCTACAGGCATTACAACACTTCAAATGTCAGAATATGCAAAAATGATGCTCATTTTCAACATGTGGGTAGGAAGATTAGAAATCATTCCAATCATAGTTCTTGTAAAATCGATGTTTGGGATTAGGAGAAATATACCTTAATTATCCTTGTTTTTTTAGTAATTCAAATTGTTCGGATTGTAATATTTTTACCCATTTATCCAACTGCTGAATAGCATTAAGTAATTTGTAAACCTCCTCATCTTCAGGCGATGGCGGTATTGTTGAGTGAGGGTGAATTTCTTTCTTTTTATGAAAATCAGACTCAGTATATCTTTCTCTAAGTATATCTCGAGCACTAATTAAAATTTTTATCTGTTCGGTAATTTTACTAAGTTCATTCATTTATATCATTTCTCCCGAGTATAAGATGTCAATTTTGAGTTAATCTTATTTTTTAGTAATAATTATTGTTATATTAAAAGTTATTAATTAGTACCAATAAAAAGTTATTGATATAAAACAGTGTTATTATATAGTGCGGAATAAAAATTTGTTTGTATTAATATGAAATCCAAATACACTAGATTACTTCGTCCAGTTGCATGGATTACTTTTCTTTTTCCCTTCTGTGTAGGATTAGGTTTAGGAATAGATATTGACACTGATTTAATTCAGGTAGTTTTTGCATTTGTTTCCTTTGTGTGTTGGATGAGTTTCTGTTTTATTGTTAATGCTATAGGTGATAAAGAAGTTGACAAATTCCATGATGGTAGATCTAAGGATATGAATCTAGCAAATCAACCTATAGTTACGGGAGAGGTTAATGTAAAAGAAGCAACATTATTGGGAATTTTTTTTCTAATAATTTCTTTGTTTTTTGCTTGGATTATTGATATTATATTTTTTGCAATAATGATTATTGTAAATATTTTTGGGTATGTATATTCTATGCCTCCAACTAGATTTAAAGCAAGACCTTTTGGGGATGTTTTGGCTAATGCACTTTCAGGTGGGTTAATATTTGCAGCAGGTCTAAGTCTTAGAAATTCGAATGTAAATCTTCTAATTATTATTGAAGCAATATTAATGGCGTCAATTTTTTATTTACCTACAGTACTAACAGATTTAGAATTTGATAGAAAGGTTGGATTAAGAACTTCTGCAATATTTTTTGGCCCAAAAAAAATTCTTAAGATAATTTATTTTTTTATGATATTATTGATGATTTTGGGTTCGATAATTTATATTTCATCAAACATAGAATTAAAAATCTTAGTCATTTTAATGGTTATTTATTCACTGATATTTATTATAGCTACAAAAGTCAATCTTAAAGGGGAAAAATTAAATTTACATGAAAATTGGATACTAATTCCATTTTTAATTTTATCAATTGCTTTTATTATATATGGTATTTTAAAAAACATAGGTTGGATAGTGATTAATTAGCAATTCTTAAGTTAAATAAATAATATTAAGAAATTATTATTTATTTCAATATACGAATGATATCTGCTTTACAACTTTCACAAACACCTTGAGCAATTTCCTTTTTTGAATATAATGCCTTTTTACAAGCCCAGCATAAAAAATTCTTCTTTTCGGCGTTTTCAAGCAAAGTTAATTGGCAATCATTACAGATACCTTTTTCAATTTCACTAATTGATTGTAATTGTCGATTACATTTTTCACAAAACAGATTTGGACTCACCCTTTATTCCTTCATTTACAGATGTATTAATCAATAATTGTTTAAAAATATTTTGCAAATATGATGATATTATTTAAATTTAAATAAATTAATTTAGACAAAATGTTTTGTTTTCTATTAAATAAAACATCACCATCGTAAATAATTTTTAATATTCGATGAAAAGGTATACTAAAGGAACTCGTATCAAAAAATGATCTTCCAATATTTAGAATTTCATTACCAGATATCACCTTTGTATGATTAGTTGCCCCTCTATGAATGTACCAAATCTCTGCTTTCTCTAAATCTCTATCCCATTTTATCTTATTCAATATATCTCTTACATTATTTGTTGATTTTTTGGTCATGCATAACAAAAATACTCAACAAATAATAAATATTTTGTCGTTAAAAAAATTATTAATATTTTTTTTTACTTAAGACTTAGATTGAAAAAACATAAAAATAGTAGTAACAATTAAATGCACCATGTAGATTACCCATTTACCTCAAGGGGAGTTATTCTATGGGAAATGAAAATATTGTGCATGTAGTAGGAACGGGAACGATAGGTGAACCCTTAATTGGTTTGCTTTGTGATGCTAAAGAAGATCTTGGAATTGATGAGGTGACTTTTTATAAACATAGTCCAAAACTAGAAGATAGACCAAAAATTCGGGGTCTGATTAAAAGGGGAGCTAATCTATGTGTTGCAAATGATAAGGTAAACGAATTTCAAGAATTAGGTATTGACCCTATGTATAATGCAGAAGAGGCAATAAAACGGGCCTCGGTAGTGATTGATTGTACACCCAAGGGTACTGGCCTGATGAATAAAGAAAAATATTATAATAAATATAAAAGTAAAGTCAAAGGTTTTCTGGCTCAAGGTTCAGAATTTGGTTTTGGCAAGATGTATGCTGTGGGTATTAATGATGAGGCAATTACTCCAAAGGACAAATTCATTCATATAGTAAGTTGTAACACCCATAATGTTGCAGTTATTATCAAAACACTTGCAATTGAAAATAATAAAAACAATTTAAAAGAAGGCAAATTTCTTTGTATAAGAAGAGCAAATGATATTAGTCAATCAAAAAGTTTTATCCCTTCTCCCGAGGTAGGTTCACATAAAGACGAAAAGATGGGTACTCACCATGCAGTTGATGTTTACCATTTGTACAAAACTCTCGATATGGATTTAAATGTGTTCTCAAGTGCATTAAAGCTAAATACACAGTACATGCACTGTATCTGGTATGATGTAAAATTAAATAAAAAGATAACAAAAGAGGAAGCTATTCAAAATTTCATGAATAATCCTAGAGTTGCAATAACATATAAAAAATCTGCAAACTTAGTTTTTTCATATGGAAGAGACCACGGTCATTATGGAAGAATACTTGATCAAACTGTTGCAGTTATTCCGACGGTTCATGTCATTAATGATAATGAAGTGTTTGGTTTTTGTTTCACTCCTCAAGATGGTAACTCGATATTAAGCAGTATTACAGCAACTGAACGATTTTTATATCCTGATTCTTACGAAGAAAAGTTAAAAGTTCTTGGAGCATTTCTATTTCAAGAAGTTTAAATTAATTTATTTCAGAATTATATCCACCGATTTTAAGACTAGGGTCCCCCAATAATATCCACTCTTGAATACATTTCATTTGTATTTTATCATCCATAGCCAGGAAATTTGATAAATAATTGTTTATTGTATTTCCCCAAGTTTCACCTAATATGCAAGCTCCTTTATTATATTCTTTGAAAAATGTTGTTTCAATAAATCCTCCAAGACCTTCAACTGAATCTGGTTCATCAATCCCATCACTATCAATATCACAGTGATTGCCTACATATCCATATCCAAGGCCTGTTGATCCTATTGTAGCTATGGAACCCCCCCCAATTTTTCGCACAAGCCACCAACCAAAGCTTTCAGGTACTGGAAGTCCATATGTCCACATGTAGGGTTTATTTAGCAAGGTATTTAACAAAGTAACATTCAACTGACTGTTGTGACATCCCCCAATTAATGTAACAGGTAATTTTTCATTATTAATTAAACTAGGAAATTGATAAATTGAAATTCCACCTGGTGTATTATTCCATGAGTATTCTCCGTACCAATGTGTATTCCAAGTTCCAGGATTACCGTGACCATCTAACAATAAAAAACCAGATCCCTTTGATATCTCTTTTGAAATATTTTTAGGAGTTGGGGTCAAACCTATCAAACTTTCTCTATTTGATGAATAAATTTTAGTTGCATTAAAAAAAGGCATGTAGGATAAAGCTTTTTCACAAACAAGTTCACCTTCGATAAAATTCGTTGCAGGGTCATAATGGGAATCACCCCCAATTACAATCATCTTGTTAAACCATGAGGGATCTGCTTTTGATTGTTCATATTTTATTATTTTTTTAACAATGGTTCTTACTTCGAAAATATTCCTGCAGGCAAGTCGACCAATATAAACATCTGGATAATGATCTATCAAATCTACATTTTTCCCGTCCCATTCGGCAAAAATATTGTTATTGTTTGAATCCCAATCATCAAATTTGATTTCACCCTCACAATATTTATAGATATCTGCGTAATATAAATCACTTATATAGCCTGGGTCATGAATTGCACTGTTTTCTTTTAAATTGGTGTATCTAACAGGTACATACCAAAATTTTGAACCTTGATTTGAATCATCTCTTGGTTTTGCCCATACTTGTGATTTCAGACCACCAACCAACATAACATATTTTATTCCATAATTTTCAATACAATCTTTAATATAATACTTTATCTTCTCAGGATTGTCTCTCCCTTCATATTCTTTATAAATCTCCTCAGTTGATTTGAAAAGAGTACTTAATTTAAAGTTATTTTTATGCTCTATCAGAGGTTTAAGCTCTTTGGAAAATTTCTTAGGCCCAATAATCACCATTTCGTAGTCTTCTGAAAAATTAACATAATTTTTACTTAAATCATAATTTATTTCAATATTCATAGATTCAGAATTAAAAATAATATTACTTTGAGGCAAATATCGAATGGGATAACATATCAAATTAAGAATCAACCTACGCTCATTTTCAATTAAGCCGACATGAACATTGTAAGTAAATTGTTTTTCTGGATACAAACTACTTTTATTATAGATTTCTCTTTTTTCTTCAATTTCAGTATTTATATTGATATTTTTATTAATTAGAGTTAAAGTTGGTTGTGGTGCTGGGATAATTTTTTTTGTTAAATTTTGTTGTTTAACCCCTAAAAATTCAACGTTAATATCTTTTATTGTTGTTCCCATAGGAAAATAATAATTCCTATTAATTATTGGAATCATTGGTTCGCCAGATTTAATTGTTTGTGAAGTTGATTCTTTTAATTGTATACAAACATCTTGGTTATCTTTATTTTCATCAAAGATTATATCTGAAAAGTAGATTGTCTCACAAATTTGTTTATTTATAGTATTAGTTTCTGGCTGTGCAAAAACCACATATTCTGAACACAATAGGGTTAAAACAATAAATATTTGTATAATTTTCCTCATAAATCTTAATCAAAATAAGTGTTGATTTATAAATATTTAAACTTAACTATAAAAATATTTTATTAAATAAAAAAATAATTATTTAAAATTTAAAAAAAAGAAAAAAAGTTGTGGTGGTTAGTATCCACCAAGTTGTATGCTTGGATCTCCAATTAATAACCATTCTTCTATTGTTTTTCTGTCTATGTTATCAGTATTCACCCTACCAATTATATTAATATAATCAGTAATTGCGGTACTATGACAATCTCCAGTGGTTTCTTTACCTTGGACTGCATATGCATTGAAAAATCGAGGTTCAATCCATCCACCTAGGCCCTGTGTTGCTCCATCATTTACATAACCATAGCCTAAACCAGAGTTGCCCATTGTGCCAATTGAACCACCTTTTTTAGTAAGTGTACACTCTGAGGCCCAGTCACTAAATACCCATTCCTGTAGCCAAAAGTCACCATAATCTTCACCTATTGCAAAGTAGTCAAGACCATCTCTTATAATTCCCATTATGAAATTCATGAAGGAAACATTTATCTGTGCATTGTGACATCCGCCAACAATTACAACTGGTAGCATATCACCGTTTTTCAATTGTTTCATTTCGCCTCTACTAAGTCCATCGATCATTCCTTCTTCTGATTCAGCATTAGGCTCAAAATTACCCCAATATGCTGGATTTCCATGTCCTGCAAAGTGAACAAATCCAACACCACTTTTAAATGCCTGCTTGACATCTGAAGGACCAGTAAATGTTCCCATAGAAGTCCATAATTTGTCAACTGAAAATCCGATATCTTCTAATAGTCCTGTAGTAACCTCGGTTTCATCTTCGCCTTCATAATATCCTGGCGACCCTCCTCTTGCAGGTGGGAAAGTATCACCAGAAATAACAGCTGCATTGTAAAACCATGAGCTTAAATCACTTGTTTCATATTTTATAATCTTTGCTACTGCATCAGCTGCATCTTGATCATTTCTAACTGTTATTCTTCCAACAACGACATCTGGCAGGAAGTCCATTAAATCTTTTGCACCCCATCGCCATTCTGCAAATATACCGTTTCCATTACTATCCCAGTCTTCAAATACTGTAGTATTTCCTTCCACTTTATAGATATCAGCAAAATATAAATCGCTGGAGTAGCCATCTTCCCAATCTGATCCATCATCGTTATTGCTTCTTCTTTCAGGTACATACCATTTATATGTTTGTCCTTTTCTGCCTCCAAAGAGCAAAACATAATGAATGCCCCATTCTTCAAGAGCATCCTTGACAAATAATTTAATCTTTTCTGCATCATCTCGGCCTGACGAATAATCAGGATCAGATAAAATGTTTTCAACTGTCTCAACAGTTGTTTCAACTCCGACACTGTTTTTGTGATCTGCAAGTTCTTGGGCTTTTGCCTGGAATTTCTCTGCAGTAATTATTACCATGTCATAAACATCTGGGAAAGTTATTGGTACTTTTGGAAGTTGATAGTTAATATTAATTTTAATATTCTCAGCAATAGTTATTGAATCTTCTACTGGTTCATATTTAACTGGACAGCAGTGAACTGAAAGATAAAGAACATGTTCTTCTCCATTTAGACCAACACCTTTGTTGATTTCAAATTGCTGCTCTGGATACACTTGTTTACTTTGATATACTAAATCAGATATTTCTTCACTTGTATATTTTTCTGAATTCATTAGTTCTGGTAATAAAGGTACTGCTTGGGGAGCAGGTTGTATCTTCTCTGTTAAAGTATATTGTTTTTCTCCAGAAAATTCAACGTCTACATTGATAATCTCAGTACCTAAAGGATACGCATATACCTTTGTAACAATTGGTAACATTGGTTTACCGGTATCCATTAGAAACGAAGTTTGCTCTTCTATTTCTATCTTAATGAAATTATCTTCTTGAGTGAAAATTGGTTCAGAAAGTACTATTGAGTTGTTCATTTGTAATGTTTCTTCGTCGTTTATAGCAACGGCTCCAATTCCTGATAGGAGTAACACTCCCACTATAAATATTGGTATTATTTTCTTCATATTTATCCCATTATATACTATTACTCTCTAGTATTTAAATTTAACTATATTACATTAAAATATTAGGAATAAAAAATAAAAAAAAGAGAGAGTTGTGTTTATTGTTTTACAGCATACTGAAGAACAATATTTGTCGTCCAGTTTTTGTTTCTGAGTCTCCGGCACCCTCATCGCAGGTAACTGTTACTTCTACTGTTATTTTTCCGATACCTATCATGAGTCCAGATTTTATGTTGAATTCACCACCAACAGCTAAACTACCGGTTTCTGTTCCGTTTTTATCCTTGTTTATCATTCCAAGTAATCCGCCCTTTACGGTCATGGTCCATTCAACATTTGTTGCTGGAGCGTCTCCAATATTCTTAACAGTTGCTGTTACACCAATTCCACCAGTAATTGATTCAATGCTAAGATCGGGATTTGTTACCTCATAGGCAGTTCCAAAGTAAATATCAATATCTCCGCCTCGAGTATCTTCCCAAATTGAAAATACGCCACCGAGTGCTT
>Ga0272442_10007994_pt1 | contig 13537 bp, 11 predicted proteins | sample SSMForm2O_FD_200262 | JGI IMG/M metagenome (GOLD analysis project Ga0272442, IMG submission 200262) | Marine sediment archaeal communities from Little Sippewissett salt marsh, Falmouth, MA, United States - SSM-Form-2O | ecosystem: Environmental > Aquatic > Marine > Wetlands > Sediment ...
AGAAACGTTAAACTTGATAATTATTCATAAAATCCCTCCAAGGATACCCAACTCTTTAGTGTTGGGAGGAATTGGAGTGGCAAGTTTTTAATCTTCATCCTTAACCATTGGTGCCATTATCAATCCTGATAGTTTGTTATCATCATCTATTTCTCTGCCAATAATTAAAGGCATATTCTCATCAACAATAGCAAGAGTAACATAATCGCAACCAATTTCTTTAATTATCTTAATATCGTGTTGCAAATAATCATAATTTACTCTTGTCGCCTTTGCACCATTATTGCCAAGTTCAACAGTTCCCATTGCAATAACATGAGCAGGGTCTGTAAGTCCATATGGTTTTACCAACCTAAACTTTTGTTTTTTGTTTTTTAATTCTTCGTCGACATCAGCCTTCAAAACATATTCTTCTCCATTTACTTCTATTGTTTTCATACATTTCTACCTCCAAAATTATCTAATTTACTCTGAGTAAAGTTTCCAATCTTTACATCCATACCAGATGGACATCCATAGATATTATACTCAAAAACATCCTTACCCTCCTGCTCAAGGATATAACGCTTAACACTATCCTGAGATACATGTCCAGCACTGCCACAATAATAACCTCTTGCCCATAAAGAAGGAAACTTCTTAATGTGTTTTTGATACCCCAAATAGTTTAGATATGGGAATACTCTGCGAAGTTGAATACTGGTGTTGCCCTTGAGTTGTTTAACAATCTTAAACGGTGTATGCGTTGGCAATGCACCAACAAACAAATGAATGTGGTCTGGCATTATTTCCAATGCTAACATCTCTAAATGCATGTCTTTACAATTACCTTCTATAATTTCTTTCAAAATTTCACCAACCTTACCATGTAGAACCATCTTACGGTATTTCGGAATCCAAACAATATGATAATTGATATTATGCTTAGAATGAGCTGATGTTCTAACACTTGCGATTTTAACTTGGACATCATACTTTGTTGGGTTGAAATGTGGAAAGTTCCTAATGTTTGACATGAAGAAAAGATTTTGAGAAAACACCTTTTAATACAATCGGTAAACGTGCAAATAATTATACGCAAACGTAACAATATCGACACGTTACCGATTTGTTTTAATTGTGTGTTTTTGTTTCTTTTCTTGTCATACATATAGGATACCCCCGATTTCAATCGGATGGGAGGATGTCATTTAAAAGCCCCGAAATAAATTTATATGATGTCACCAATATATAATTCTATATTGGTGAAAGGAAAATGAAGAACAAATCAAATACGAAATTTACATTACTTGTAATATCAATTATTTACATAGCAGTAACCGTTTCACCAGCTCAAACGGCAGTATTAAATGATAAGGTTCAACTAAAAGAAAATAATAATTCAAATTTACCGGGGATAGACAATATTCAAACAAATGCAGGCACTGAATACTGGGCTTTACTTTTTGCAGTAGGCATCTACCGCGATAATCCAACTAAAGATCGTCCCTCTATGTTGGAGGCCGTAGATGATCTTTATGATGTACTTATTGATTCAACTCAATGGCAACCAGATCACATCCACGTTGTAAAAGGTAGTCAGGCTACTGGCATAAATCTCATAAAGGGACTCATTTGGTTAATTCAAAATGAAGACCATGATGACATGTCACTTGTATACATAACAACCCATGGCTCACCACTTATCGATAAAGAAACTGGTTTGCCGATAGACATTCCACCAAAAGATGAAGCAGACGGGGCAGATGAACTCCTTGTTATGTATGATGGTTTTGCAGATCCGTATGCATTTATTTGGGATGATCTGTTGAACTTTTTCCTTAGTTTACTGCAATCACAAGGAGTCTGTCTTATCGTAGACAGTTGTTTCAGTGGAGGGTTCAATGACTTTCCATTCAAGGAAAATACCATCCAGATTAATACAATAGAATCGTTTTCTGAGGGTTTATCCAAAGAAATTGCTACACAGGGCAGAGTCGTCCTAATGTCATGTGAAGAAGATACTTATTCGTATGGATCATATTTCTCAAATTATCTAATAAACGGTTTTGAGGGAACAGCTGATCAATCTATTTTTGGAAATAAAGATGGAACCAATTCCGCAGAAGAATCTTTTTATTATGCCCAGCATTTGATCGACCTATATGGTTATGCCGACCAACATCCTACGATATTAGACCTTTATCCTGGCGAATTCCCAGTAACTTCTTAAATTTTTAGAAGGATTCTGAAAATATCTGATAAAGAGCGGGATTTTCTACACCCATTATCAGTCTACAATATATATCATTTAAAAATCAGGTGAATTTTTCAAGAGCTAGTCTCCAGGATTAAAAAATATAACATCGTTAGACACAATTTCTTTTTCACCGTGTATGCCATAAGCCGTTACAGTTATTTTGTGTCTTCCAATTAAACGTGAAGTTATTTCCCATTCATATGGGGGTTTGGAATCAATAAATTGGGATTTATCATCCAGATAGAATTTAACACTATAAACCTGTCCTTCAGGATCAGAAATTGCTTCTGCTTGGATTGTTATTTTACCTATTACGATTGGTAAGTTTAATAGAGGAATTGGACATATTTTCCTGTTGAGAATATACAGTAAACCATCGTTTTGTGGATGGGTAATACTTACTGCAAATTCAACATTTGATGGAGTAGAATCTTTAATGGCAACTTCTGGATCTCCAATCAAATTTGTCTCATAGTATACCCATCTTATACCATTCTCGTTTATATGCCATATATGATCCTCCTTGGAATAATGATTAGCCACCCCAAGTTGTCTTATATCTTCTGTGAACAGGGCTTTGAAGAACGATTCATCAAGTATCTGTGATGGTGCATAGAGCGTATCCTCGCTACCAAGACCAAATCGTGCATTCATAATAACAGCAAAGGCACCATGCGGTGTTTCAACTGTAAAACACTCTGCTGCACAGTCATCTTCATAATAATTATCACGGTAACAATTGTCAAATGAACCTGCAAGACATGTCTGAGAGTAGATAAAAAAATACTTGTTATTTGTCAACGAAAGTATATCCTCATTGTTCATCATTAAGGCATAGTGAACATTACCATGACCCAGGTGGTTTATGAAGTGAGGCGTAGCAACATTAAGAATGTCAATTAGATCATATTTGTCCCAGTTAGCATCTCTTTTATAAAGAGTATCAACGTTAAAATCTTCTGGTATTAAAGGAATAATTACATCCATATAGTTTCCACCATATGATGATAATCCTGGGAATCCTAGATACTCACCAACCATGAGTGCTTTTGCCAGATATAAATCCTCATCTGAATTCTCATATCCAAGCGTTTTCATTACAAAATTTGCTACTTCGACATCTGAATCAACACAGGCCCTTCCAACATAAACTTCCGCCAAGAGATCGGCTTCTTCGATATCTGCAATGTCATTTTCAGTAGCATTTTCACCCCATCTTTCGTCCAGATCATAGTTGAAATTACCGTCAAGACATGCATAATACACATCTGATGGTATGTTATCCTCTTCAAGACCTAGTGTTTCCATGCCCAAAGGTAACCCCTCCTCGCATGCGTAGAGTTTTCTCACAGGTATAATGTTGTCTTCCATAGAATAGCCATCAGCATCTCCAGCAAGCAAAACATAATCGGTTTCCAGTTTGAGAAATGCATATCTGATAAAATTTCGTATTTTTGCTTGTGTATCGTCGAACATTTTAAAATTATTTGTTATTTCGCTCTTATAGAAGGGATTATCTGGATTATTATCACCCCATGTACCATTTACTGAGTATTCAGGGTTGCTTATAATTTCCTCAACAGTGAAAATATCTGCAGACAAGCCTTTATCTATCTTTGATTGAGCGAAATATTGAAGGTTATCTTCCAACCCAGAATTTGCTAACATTTCATTGGTTATAATTACATAATTGACAGTATTTTTGTCTAGTAATCCTGAATTGCAATCATATGATGCAATATAGGACGGATTATCAACAAGTTTAGCCACAATTTCTTTATCTCTTTGTAGTCCTCTAACGACATTAATTGATTGTGAATCTTTAGTTTTTATTTTAATAGTAAGATGCCCGTAATATAATAATTCCCCCGTCTCCTCAAAATATTGAACTGGGTGAAGATTTACAAATAGTACAGAGTATCCTCTAAAAAGATGAATATCGACGATGGAATAAAGATTAACAGAGGAATGATCAATGTAATCTTTCTCATAAAATTGTTGTGGTAAATCAGTATTTAATGGAATAATGTTTCGCCCCAATTCCATGGCATAATTTAATTCTAAAAGTGATTTTTCTTTTGCTACTACTTCCACTGAATCAAATTCCCTACCAGATGGAATAAGTACCTTAACTGGTTTTACAGGTAAACGGGGTTGATTTATACCACCAGAATTGGGTAGATCATCAATCGTTACTCTGTCATAAAGCTCACCCTTAATCTCAATTTTTTCTAGTGTTGGTGTTGAGAAAGCGAAATCCAAAGTAATTTCTTCAAAGTCCTCTTCTGTAGTATCACTATAAGCTAGAGATGAACCTACTGATATCAAAAATAACAAAAAAAATACTATAATTACTGCAATAATTTTTTCTGGGGTTTTCATAGTCTATTCTCACTATACGTTATTCGAAATGTAAATATAAATAATTATCTATTCATTATATAATCTATTCATCATATAATATTGTATTAACGCTTCATCAATATAAGTATCCGAAATGCGTTTGAAAGTTCATTCAACCACTAATATCATCCACATCTAGTTGATCGTTTCTTGTAAAATCGAAAATAGATCGCAAATAACTAGTCTATATTCACTCTGTATCCAGTTCCAGGTTTCTTTTTTTCCTTTCTCTTTAACACAACATCCAGGATACCATTTTTGTAAGTGGCCTTCGTCGTCTTAGGTAATATGTCACATGGAATTCCAACAAGTTTATGGTATTTTCTATTGGGTGTGTCTACATCTATCTCAAGAGTATCATCAGTTACTTCAAGATTTATGTCTTCTTTTTCAACACCAGGTACCTCGACAGTCACCGCTACATCTTCATCTCCTTCTATTATGTCGGTCAGTGGCTCTCGGTCCTCAGAAATTGTAGGGGATCCAGTGGATGTTTTTACAGGACGGTTACCAAATTCCTGTATCTTTGGTTTACCATCAGGACCGATATTCATACTGAATCCATGAACAAAACGTTTATTTGGTTCGAATCCTCCACGGAACATATCCTCAATCATTTCTTTAAAATCAGTACTTTCAAACATTCTTTGCATTTCATCAAAGATTCTTTCAAAATCCTCATCATTAATGAAATCAAATGGGTTTCTTCGTCTTCTTTTATCTTTATCCCTGTCAAATGGATCCATTTCTATTCACCCTTAATATTTATATATTATTCTCTGTACAATCTCCTATTTAATATTTTTGGTCTATGATTTTTTCAGCTCATCATCCAGTTCTTCTAATAATTTTTTTGTTTTTCTATTTATATTTTTTGGTGTTTTTATGCGTATTTCTACATAAAGAGCGCCATAGCCCCTACCATGAATATCGGGCATTCCTTTGCCTTTTATCTTAAATACACTGCCAGTTTGTGTTCCTTCCGGGATCCTTAATCTCCCAGATCTGCCATCAATGGTATCTACATCTATCTTTGTACCAAGAGCAGCCCCTGGAAAGGAAATCTCCTCGACAGTATAAAGATTTGTTCCTCTCCTATCGAATTTCCGATGTTTTTTAATATGAATTGCAACATAGAGATCGCCGTTTCCAGCTTCTCCTGCCTCCCCTTCTCCGCGCAGCCTCAGTTGTGATCCTTCATCCACCCCTGATGGTATTCTAACATCAATGTTTCTTGTTACTTGTATCAAGCCAGTTCCATGGCATTTGGGACAACGTTCCTCTATAATTACGCCCTGACCGCGACATTTATTACAGTTAGTCACCTGGGTAAACATTCCAAAAGGAGTTCTTCTAGAATAGTTCACCTGACCTGTACCATTGCACTTAGAACATTTTTTAGGGGTCGTTCCGGGTTTAGCGCCACTACCTTTACAAGCGTCACAGGTTTCAGTTCTTGGAACCTTTATTTCTGTCTCAAGTCCATTATACGCATCTTCTAAATTTATGTCCATACCATACTGTAGATCTCTGCCCCTTCTAGCATAAGATCTTCTATCATAACCAGCACTATGTCCAAAAAATTGTTCAAAGATGTCATTAAAGTTAAACCCCGCGCCCCTAAAAATATTGCCAAAATCTGCCCCTCTAAAAATGTCCTCATAGCTATAGCTTTGATCTATGCCTGCATGACCATATTGATCATACATTCTTCTTTTTTCGTCATCATATAAAACGGCATATGCTTCGGAAAACTCCTTGAACTTCTCTTCTGCCTCCTTGCTTGGGTTTTTATCTGGATGATATTTCAACGCAAGTTTTCGGTAGGCATTCTTAATTTCTTTCTTATCCGCATTTTTATCTATGCCAAGAATTTCATAGTAGTCTCGCTTCGTCATAATATAACCAACGGTATTTCAAAAACTAATATATGTTTTTTGCCTAGAAATTCAAAAAATCCTTATAGTATAAGATTCATCAGATAGAATAATATATCCCCAAAAATAAATGAACATAGGAAACCAATCAGCAATGGTATCATAAATGGAATTTTTGGTGTAACCCATATCTCCATTACACCATTTTTTTTAAATGTTTCCAAATCATCCTCAACATCAAATTCCATAGGAATGTAGGAAAATTTTCTCTTGCCATCCACTATCTTTTCCAGTGGCCAGACAAACCTTTCTTTTGCCCTTTCAACACTCATTTTGTAACCCAAAAAGCAGTATGGAAATTTTATATTTTTTAGAACAATATTATATATAAACAAACTCAAAGGTATTAGCAAAAACAGTAATACAGAGTTCGAAAGTATTACCCATGAAAAGGGCATAAAAGAGGTTAACATGGGGAATCCGAATATTGATGGTTCTAATGGAACAAGTATTGCAAGTGACATCATTGCCTTTGCATCGGCACCACCAAAGATAAGTCGTAGCTGAAAAAAGATATACATGAGAGCTATCATAATTGGCACAAAGATAAGACAGAATATATTGTCAAATCCAACCGTAAGGTATTGTATAACCAGCAGGATTGCTCCAACAGAACCCATTATGACCCATAACATGTTTGAAGCCTTCCTGGTTTTTATATCTGTATATGATGCATAGAAAAGTATTGTTGTTCCAAAAACTAGTCGAGCGGTATCCAGCAATGTTGAAAGTTCTACCATAGCTGACAACTAGTAAACAAAACAAATCTTATTAAATTACGGGTGACAGTTTAATACCCGTAAAAAACATATTATATTGGAAAGAAATCCTAAGCTTTTTAAAACAAGATAATTGAATAAACCGACTATACATTGGCCACGTGTAACCAATTACATGAAATTTTTAAACTGACATGCAATCAACAGAAACTTTTATTAGAATAATATCATCTTACATATTTGTACATAAAAGGATGAAAAATGGGATGCCTCAAGAGAAATCGTTGTAGTGCATCTACTAAATCATAGGAGATTTGGGAAGGATGCCTAATTTGAAAAAATATAATGAAACAAAAATGGTTATAACAGATTTGAATGTCTTTCTAGCATTGGGAGCATTTGATCCCTTTATCAGAAAAAAGAAAAAAAATAACCCTGGAGAACATAACGAGAAGTGGGAAATAGAGGAAATTGAGAGAGAAACGACAGATTTTCATTCAGACATGGAAAAAAAAGTAGATGCTTTAATAGCGAATATTGGAAAAGAAACAGAAACCGAAGGGCAAAGTTATGTCCCTCAGAAAAACTTAGAAGATGATTCAGAAGGAATTGCAGAAACAGGAGAAACTTTCATAAAAAAACCAGAAAAACTCTATTTTAAAACGGAAATAAAACCAAGGAACGATTTTTATTCTTTTGATGTTAAAGATGGGTTATTTAAGATGAAAACCCAAAGTAAAACTCGATCTGAATCTAAAATCGTTAAAAGTTCCGAAAATCCAAAAAAAGATATTCTAAACTCAAAGATTGTTGACAGTGAGCATGAAAATGACAAGAATATTCTTGATCAAACATCAGCTGACCATAATGTATCACCCAGGCATTCAATCATAAATTTTACTCACAATATAAAAATTAGAAGTAAAGAAGAAAGGAAGAAGTTTAAAGAATCTAAAGAAAAAAGTAAATCACATAAAACAACACCATTATCTGAAAAATTAAAATTCAAAGTTAAAAAGAAAGAAACAGGCGCAGATAATGCATTTATAAAAATAGAGCGAGACTTAAAAGGAATCAAGATAAAGAATGATATAAATAAGTCGGTTGAACGCAACAAAAATAAATTAAAAAAATTGGAATTGAAAAAAGCAAAAAAGGAAGCTAGACTTAAAGAAAAAGAGCTAGAAATAAGAAGGTTAGAAGAGAAAAAGAATAGAAAATTGGAATTGAAAAAAGCAAGAAGAATGGAAAAGGACAAAGTAAAAAACCTTGTAGATTCCAATCAAAAAAATACCAGAATGGAATGGATTTTAGAACATGTATGGAAAAAAAATAAAGAACATAACGAGAAAAACAATAGTCTAAAAACCGAGATGGATATCTTAGTCGCTGGAAAAAAAGAAATTAAAAAAGAAGATTTCATCTTGGATGAAGACATTAAAAAAATTCTTTTAATAACTGATAACCTTTTAGGAAATCTCCCTGAAGAAATTATCGATGAATTTGTCAAATCCGAGGATTTTGCTTTGTATGAAAAAATAATCAATAAATATAAAATCAAGTGATGTTTTATGGGACTCTTGGAAAAAGCACAACAAAAAAAACAGAATCTGAATGAAAAAAAAGATACAACAGAACCAACCATAAAGATAGAGAATGTAACAAAACAAGTGAATACAACAAGTCTCATGGAAAGAGCAAAACACAGAGAAAGGTATTTACAAGATATAAAAGAAGAAATCACAGTTAGAGGCACAACTGAAAAACAGGAGCCATCAAATGCTCATTTAGATCTATTAAAAATCAGAGGGGATGGAAAAAAAGAGATCATAGACGAAAGAAAGGGTTTTGGATGGAAAGGTCAGGGCAGCAGAAGAATCGTTTATGATAATAATATTAGTGAATATGTATATGAGGTTTCAGAACCTGTTCTGAATAAAAATGAATTGGAGATTAAAAAGGAACTATCTCATTTGTTTAAAATGCTTGCCGATCTGGACATTTCAAGCATGGAAGATGAAGACAGGGAAAAATATCTTGGAGAAACATTAGAACAGATAGTAAATGATAATAACATTAATTTTTATACAAAGGAGGAGAAAGATAGTTCATCCAAAAAATCATTTAAGGATTTTCTACATATAAAATCTAAAAATAATAACGAAGAATCAAAACTTGAATCTGACGAAGACAACCCAGCAGGAAACATCTCTTACACAGACAGGATGGATAAAAAAGGAAAAACAAAGGAAGAACTGGAGAAAGAGAAAGAAGAAATAGATTTGGCAGCAAAAATATCAAAGGATAAGATTTTTTATTATTTATTTAGAGATTTTATCGGATATGGCGCTATCGATATCGTCATGAAAGATGACGGCATCGAAGACATTTCGTGTGATGGGAATCATGTTCCAATCTTTCTTTATCATAAAAAGTACGAGGGTATTTCAACAAACATACGTTTTGAGAGTGAAGAGCATCTGAATTCTTTTGTTGTCCGTCTTGCACAGATAAGCGGCAAGCAGATATCCATTTATTCCCCCATTGTTGATGGAAAACTCCCTGATGGTTCGAGACTTCAGACTACCCTTGCAAGAACGGTTACAAAAAGTTCAACCTTCACAATACGTAGGTTCAGAGAAAATCCCCTTACTCCTATAGATTTGATAGAATTTAAATCACTTTCTATAGACATGGCAGCATATTTCTGGCTGGCCCTTGAAAATGGAGCGTCGATACTATTCTGCGGCGGAACGGCTAGCGGCAAAACTACTGCACTTAATGCCTTATCATTATTTATACCGTCATCACATAAGATTATTACAATCGAGGATACCCGTGAAATTAGTCTCCCGCATAAAAACTGGATAGCAGATACCACTAGACAAGGATTTTCTTCATCTGAGGAAAATAAGACAGGTAAAGATATTGACATGTTTGATCTCATTAGAGCTGCGTTAAGACAGAGGCCGAAAGTTGTTATGGTAGGTGAAGTCAGAGGAAAAGAAGCTTACAGTTTATTTCAGGCAATGGCAACAGGGCACACTGCCTATTCAACGATCCATGCAAGCACAATACACACACTTATACAACGATTGGAAAATGCTCCTATATCACTACCACGTGCCCTGCTTACATCTCTTGACATAATCGTATTTCAGAATGCAATTGATATTGGTGAAAAAACGGTAAGACGAATGACGAGTGTAACCGAAGTAATAAAACTTGATCCTGATTCAAACCAACTTATCTTCATGGAACCATTCAAATGGATATCTAAGACGGATGACAGATTTGAAAGCAGTCGTTCAAGTAAAATATTGAACAGCATCAAAGCCCAAAATAACTGGGATGATAAACAGCTCGATAGGGAGCTAAATAACAGAAAGACGATACTTGAATGGATGAGAAAGAAGAACATCAGAGATTATATAGAAGTAGGAAAAATTGTTTCAGAATATCAAAAACACCCTGAAGAGTTGTTGAAAAGAGCATATAAGGAGAGTAACGAATGAAATCTACAAAATACAGTAGATTTTGTAGACGAACCTTCTCAAAAACGTTTGAACGTTTTGATATAAGTGAAACAAGTAAAAATAGACTATTGGAAAAAGCAGATATAAGTATGGTTTACAAGGAATATTACTCTATGGTTGTAATGAATATCATGATAGGTTTTATCACATCCTTTATATCCACACTTATTCTGTATCTACTTTTTCCCAATAATATAACATCGTTACTTATTCTTATGTTATCATCTATAGTACCAATAAGTATTGGATTATATTATCTAGGTATGCCTGCCTCAAAAGCAAAAAGTCGAGGTAAAAATATTGACAGATATATGCCATATGCAACAAACTTTATCAATACAATGTCTGTCGCGGGTATCTCACCCGCAGAAATATTTGAAGCTTTGTCAGCAATAAAGCTATATGGAGAGGTACAAAAAGAAGCGAAAAAGATTACAACCGAGCTTAATATGATGGGAATCGATACAGTCACAGCCCTGAAAAATGCAATAGTTATTTCGCCCTCCACCAAATTCAAGGAATTTATCCAAGGCATGCTTGGAGTTATACAATCTGGGAGTGAATTAGGACCATATTTTGATAGATGCGTTGAAAGATACATGGCAGATGACTTAATAGATAGAAAAAGAAACCTGGAATCACTGGCAATCATGGCGGAATCATTCGTCGTAACAGTAATTGCATTTCCGCTTTTCTTAGTAATCATAATCTCAATAATGGGTATGACAAGCGGAGGTATATCATTTGATTTTCTATTCATCTTAGCTTTTCTAATACTCCCAATGGCCTACTGTGGTTTTTACGTAATGATGAAATCAGGTATGGGGGAAGCAGTATGAAAAATTCTTTCAAGCGCAAAAAATACAATGTAAAACGAACATACGGAAAAGATACAACAATATTAATACTAACAGCAGCTTCATCAGGTTCCTCGATACTTTTATTCTTATTTGGCGCCTTAACACTTATGGGAATAACTGGATTTTCAGAAGATGTAATTTCAGGTGTCGATATTATAGTATTTGGCGTACTACTAGCAATTGGTCCAGTAGGTTTTTATAATCATCTAAAGGCAAAAAAGAAAAAAGACATTGAAGATCAACTACCCGATTTCTTAAGGGAAATAAGCAGCTCAACTTCATCAGGAATGACAGTTTTTGACGCTGTAAGGTCTGTCTCCAAAGGAGAACATGGAAGATTAACACCTGAACTACAAAGAATGTCCTCTCAATTGTCGTGGGGCATATCAGTTAAAGACGCTCTCAACAATTTCGCAAAGAAAATAAACACAGACTCAGTGAAAAGGATGGTAGTAACAATAAACAAAGCGCTTGAAATTGGCGGTAACACCTCCGCAGTTTTTGAAGCAGCAGCAAGAGAAATGGATCAGGCCAAACGCGTAGAACAACAAAGAAAGTCAGAGATGTCTATGTACAGCATAGTAATATTCATAAGTTTTTTTGTATTCCTTGCAGTAATACTGATAATTGACAAAACAATTTTTCAGGCAATCTTTGATCTTAAAGACGAAATGGCAGGACAGGCAATAGGTAATATGAGGATTGCAGATATAGATAATGTCATGTTGAAAAATATGTTTTTCTCGTTTATCATGGTCCAAAGTATAGGAGGTGGCCTTCTTGGTGGATTTATGACCGATGGTAATCTTTCATCAGGTGTTCGGTATGGATTTATACTTGTGTTGGCCTCATTTTTTGTCTTCAAATTTATGTTTTAAAGAGCGTTTTGACAATATGTAAAAATGCCACGAATTGTTTAAATAGAATGATATACAGAGAGTTCTACGTGGATAGGAAGATGAAGAAATATACCTTCTGTACTAATAACCATGCAGTTTCAGAGGTAATTGGTGGTTTGATACTAGTTGCAATTTCTGTTGTGGTTTTCTCATCTATATACTCATATGTATTTCCCCTCCCACTTCCAGCACCAGATTCACATGTAAAATTAGTGGGTTATGTTAATGACAATGGAAATGCAGTGATAGAACACATAGGCGGTGAACCCCTGAGCATATATAAAATAGACGTGAAAAACGTAAGCGGTGCTTTGATCAATTCAGCAGTTTATCAAGGAGATCCATGGATGATTGGCGAATGTGTATTTCCTACAATAGAAAAACCCCTAATGGGTGAAAATGACATGGTGCAAATAATCATATACAACCTTGATAATGAAGATGAAGAACAAGTATTTAATGGAATTTTAAATGGGAAAATGAGTGAAAACACAGCTACTGTAGATCCAATGTTAATATCAAGTCTTAGAACTAACACATTTGAAGAGGATCTTATATGTTATAATTACATGATTAGACAAGAAGGTGCCTTGACATATATCTATAATTGGTCAGTGGATGGAAACTCATTAACAAGTCTTTTAATGCCATTTGACATAGATAGTTCAGATATAGTAAAGGATTATTCAGGTTCAGGCCCTAAAAAGAATGGAACAGTTTTTGGTTCAACTTGGAATAGTAACGGAGTTGTTGGCGGTGCTTATTCTTTTGATGGTGACGATTATATTTCCATACCTTATTGTTTCGATTTAGGTTATATTGATGAAATCACTATAGAAGCTTGGATTAAAACCTTTTCACATTCAGAGGTTATTGCATCATTTGGAAACAAATTTTGGGAGTTAGGAATAAGTAATGGTGCACTGAGATGGAGCACAAGTGCT
>Ga0272442_10007996_pt1 | contig 13535 bp, 15 predicted proteins | sample SSMForm2O_FD_200262 | JGI IMG/M metagenome (GOLD analysis project Ga0272442, IMG submission 200262) | Marine sediment archaeal communities from Little Sippewissett salt marsh, Falmouth, MA, United States - SSM-Form-2O | ecosystem: Environmental > Aquatic > Marine > Wetlands > Sediment ...
CACTTTGACAATGGCCGTTGTAACTCATGCGCTGTCAAGCACTTATGCCTTTGTAAGGTGCCTGGCACCTTACGGGGATATAAACTGCTGGGATGCGGATACTTATGACGGGCTGTGACAAAGTGATTTGGGGGGCTGGTGGGGCTGTGCGCTGCTGGCTTCGTGACGCGTGGGTGGTGCTACCCGGCACCGCTGGTGCGTGGAGGAACGCCGATGCTGCCCGCCTGGTGGCGTCGAGGGGGCTGGGCTCGCCATGGGAGGGCGAGGCTCCCTCGGCGCGTCGACGGGCCTCCTGCATCGCGCCTTGGGGTGCGAGGCTACCGTGTGCTCGGCATGTGGGGCGATGGGGGTGGCCGGGTGCGGGTTGCGAGCGCGGCTCGGAGACAGACCATGAGCAGCGCCGATGCGAGGACGACGGCGGGGAGGATGCGCAGGGGCCCCTCGAACCGCACGTGGTCGATCTCGAGGGGCGCCCAACCAGGGCCGGGCGCGCCGAGCAGCAGCAGAGCGGCCATTGCGACGGCCAGCGGCAGGAGGACGACCGACATCGCGCGCGGGACGAGCACCACCCCGATCCCGCATCCGACGGCGACGAGGCCGATGATCGTGGGCGTGCGCCCCGCAGCGATCCAGGGGGCCGAGGCGACACACAGGCTCGCCCCGACGACGATGGCGCAGATGCGAAGCGGTCGCGGCCTAGCCACTCTTACTCGCCTCGGCGCGCTCGTAGCCGGCGACGCGCCAGCGGGAGGTCCATCGCGGCGTGCGAACGCGGATGACGAAGAAGCGGTAGGTGCCGCTTCGGAAGAGTTTCGCGCCGTGGACTCGGAAATTGATGCGACAGACGAAGGGAGCCACGGCGACGTGCAGTTCTTCGGCCTTCTGTGGGCTGAGGTTCTCGGGAAGGATGCGCGCGGCGAAGCCAAGTGCGCTGCGCTTTGCGGGGGGCATGTCGACTGTTTCGAGCAGCACATTCCACCCGCTGTTGTCGCCGCGTGCGAGCAGGGAGCTGAGCTCGGCGGAGAACTCGTGGTCGGTGCGCGGGAGGGCTTCCTCGATGCGGAACAGGCGGACGCGCAGGTCGAGTCCTGGTGCGGCGAGGGAGTTGTCGGCCTGGACGGAATCGACGTGGCAACTGGTGAGCCAGGCGACGAGGGTGCGGCGCGGGGCTGGAGCGGGCCAGACAAGGAATGCAATGGCAGCGATCGCCGCGAGGACGAGGGCTGCAACGACGTGGCCCCGCCGGAGGCGGAAGCGAGGCTCCGTGGGAGGGGGCTTTCTCACAGGCTCATCGAACTCGATCTCGTCCGCGGCGTCGGCTGCACGGGGCATGAGGGCTGCGGCAGGCACGGGTGCGACGCGTCGGGGCGGTGGCGTGCCGACCTGCTCCTCGAGGAGGCGCTCGACCTGCTCGGCCGTGAGGAGCCCCTTGTCGATGAGGATCTCGCCGATCCGCTTGGCTCCGCGGTTGCCGCTCTGTCGGAGCGCGGCCTGGTACTCGATGCACAGGTCGAGGTGCTCCTGGCTGACGTAGGCCCGTTCGACGGCGAGCTGGCCGAGGGGGCGCTTGGCGTCGCTCATTGCGGAAAGGCTCCAGGCGTGAGGAGGCCGGCTGTGGGAGCACGCGCCGCGCACCAGTGCTCGGCAGGGGGCGCGCCCGGCGAGGACGACGGAGATGCTACCAGTAAACGTCCGTTGGTGACCGGTGTCAAGGCGAAGAGCGGCGCAGTGCGCCGGTCAGGCGGCGGGCCCGTCGTTGAGGCATTCGGCCTCGCGGCCGCGGTAGACGCCGTCGCGGCGGCGCTTCTCGGCAAGCTCGCTCACGGAGGTGTCCTCGCGCACGTCGATGCCGATGCGTGCGATGAGGGTGCGCAGGTAGTCGAGGTGAGGGCACGGCGGGCCGTGGTAGTTGTCCTTCGTGATGCACGAGGAGAGCTGGACGACGATGCGGTCCCTGCCGACCCCCTCGCGCTTGTGGATCTGGTTCTTGAGGTTGATGAGCTTGCGCTGGACCGCGCGCCCGCAGCACCCGCCACACGTGAGGTAGAGCGTGCGGTAGGGCCGGTCCTTCGGATAGTCGGCGAAGCCGCCGGTGCGCTCGTGGAACGCCTTCTCGCAGTAGTAGCCCGAGCAGCGCTCCTTGACGATGTGGCACTGGACGACGACCACGTAGTCCTTTTCATTCAGATCGATCATGGGGGTATCCTGTGGGTGTAGCGTTGGCCAGGAGTATACCGGCCGCTCCGAAACGAGTCAAGATGCGCGTCCCGCTTGCATTTCTCTCCCGTTACCCGCATTCTGGATGGCGACGGAGGGTAGTGCCGAGTGCCCGCAGGACCTGAGAGGAGGCGGACGGTGACCCTGAACCTGCTGCTTGGTGTGACGGTGGTCGTGCTGGCCGTGGCCGTGGTGGCGGACGGCGGCGCGGAGCTGGTGCGCAACCCGCGCTTCGCCGAGCGGGGCGAGGCTGGCCTGCCCGCGCACTGGACGTCCTGGACGCCTGAATGGAAACGCGCCGCGTGCACGCTTCGCAGGGTGCCTTCCGGCCTGGAGGCCACGGGCGAGGGCCACGCCGTGGGCGGGCTGGTGCAGAACCTGGCGGGGGTGCGCGGCGGCCAGGCGTACGCGATCGAGGCGGCCTGCGCCGTGCGCGACCTGCCGAGCCCCACGCGCGCGCTGGGGGTGCGGGTGGGCTGGACGGCGAAGGGCAAGCCTCTCCATCCCGCGGGTATGCTCGTGCGCGGTCCGGCGGTCGGGGAGGGCGAGGCGACGTTCGGCGATGTGCTGGTGGCGCCGCAGGAGGCGGACGGGGCGCGCCTGTCGCTCGAGGTGAAGTGGCCGCAGGGCGGGGCCGTGGTGTGGAAGAGTGTGAGCGTGCGCCCCGCGGAGCCCCCGCCAGCCCGCAAGGTGAAGCTCGGCACGGTCTACCTGCGTCCGAAGAACAGCACGCCGGAGCGGAACCTGGAGCTGTGGTGCGAGCAGATCGACGCGGCCGGCCGGCTGGGGCTCGATGCGGTGTGCCTGGGCGAGGCGATCCTGGCCGTGGGCACGGGGGCGTCGCTCGAGCAGCGCGCCCATCGCATCCCCGGGCCAATCACCGAGCGCCTGGGCGCCGCGGCACGCAAGAGCCGCCTCTATGTGGTCGCGGGCCTCACCGAGCGTGCCGGCGACCGCGTCTACAACACCGCCGTGCTCCTCGACCGCACCGGCAAGCTCGCCGGCACCTACCGCAAGGTGCACCTGCCCCGCGAGGAATGGAAGCAGGGCGTCACGCCCGGCAGTGAGTACCCCGTGTTCCGCACGGACTTCGGGACGGTGGCGATCCAGATCTGCTACGACTGGTTCTTCCCCGAGGCAGCCGAAGCGTTCGCCCTCCACGGCGCCGAGGTGCTCTTCGCTCCCACGTGGGGCAACACCCTGCCCGACAAGGGCGGCTGCGTGGACGGCGAGACGACCTTCCGCGTGCGCGCCCGCGACAACGGGCTCTTCATCGTGCCCTCGGTCTACGACGGGCAGAGCATGGTCATCGACCCCATGGGCCGCACCCTGGTGGCGAACGGCGGCAAGCAGGGGCTCTTCTGGTGCGAGGTGGACCTGAGCGTCCGCGAGCGCCTCGCCTGGGTGGGCCACTGGCGCTCGATCGGCCCCCGCGACCGCATGCCCGAAACCTACCAGCCGCTCCTGCGCCCCGACCGCACCACCCCCTGAAGGAGGACCCACCTGATGTACCTGACGTTTGGCGAGATCATGCTGCGCGTCACCCCCGAAGGCTTCTGGCGCTTCCGCCAGGTGTTGCCGGGGCGCGTGGAGGCGTCGTTCGGCGGCGCCGAGTCCAACGTGTGTGCCGCGCTGGCCAACCTGGGCGAGAAGACGCGCTACCTGACCGCCCTCCCCGACCACGCCATCGCACACAGCCTGGTCGCCTTCCTCCGCGGGCTGGGCATCGACACGGACTCCATCCTCGTCCGCAAGGACGGGCGGCTGGGGATCTATTTCCTCGAGGCGGGCGCCAACCAGCGCAGCTCCAACGTGCTCTACGACCGCGCGGGCAGCGCCATCGCCCTGGCCGCGCCCGAGGAGTACGACCTCGAGGCCGCGCTCGACGGCGTCCACTGGGTCCACGTGACCGGCATCACGCCGTCGCTGAGCGAGAACGCCTACCTGTCCACCCTGCGGCTCGTGCAGGCCGCGAAGGCGCGGGGAGCAACGGTCTCGTGCGACCTCAACTACCGCAAGAAGCTCTGGAAGTGGCACCCGCAGAAGACGCAGGCCGAGCTGGCCGGCGAATGCATGTCGACGATCCTCCCCTACGCCGACCTCGTGGTGGGGAATGAGGAGGATGCGGACAAGGTGCTGGGCATCGCGGCCGAGGGCACCGACGTGGAGAGCGGGGCGATCGATGCGGCGGCCTACGAGGCCGTGGCGAAGGCCATCGTCGAGCGATTCCCCAAGGTGAGCCGCGTGGCCATCACCCTGCGCGAGAGCATCTCCGCGAGCCACAACAACTGGGGTGGCATGCTCTTCGACGCCGCGACGGGCCGCAGCCACTTCGCGCCGCTCGATGCCGACGGGAACTACAGCCCCTACGAGATCCGCAGCATCGTCGACCGCGTGGGCGCGGGCGACTCATTTGCCGGCGGCCTCATCTACGCCCTCAACAGCCAGGCCTACGCCGCCCCCGACGCGGCCATCCGCTTCGCCGTCGCCGCCAGTTGCCTCAAGCACTCGATCCGCGGCGACGTGAACTACGCGACCCTCGACGAGGTCGCCGCCCTCGTGGCCGGCCAGGCCTCGGGGCGCGTGCGGCGATAGGCCGGCGGGCGGCTCCCCTCGTTGCACGGTCGGCTTGCGTCGGCTTGCAGTTGCATCCATTCGTGCTAGAATGGGCGTAGTAGGTAATCTGGGTGCTGTCTGGAGACCGAGCGGGTCATGCTGAAGCGCGTGTACATTGAGACGACCGTGCCCAGCTTCTACGTGGAGGCACGTCCAGAGCCGGAGATGGTGGCGCGCCGGGGATGGACACGCGAGTGGTGGGATCACCAGAGCAGCCGCTACGAACTCGTTACGAGTGTGGCTGTGGTCGAGGAGCTCCAGGCGGGAACCTATGAGGGCAAGACGGCGGCATTGGAGTTGATCGCACGGGTGCCGCTCGTGCCCGCAGAGCACGCAGTTGACGCCATCGTGGACGCCTACATTGCCAATCACGTGATGCCCGCCGATCCACGGGGTGATGCGCTGCACCTGGCGTTGGCATCCTACCACCGTTGCCACTTCCTCCTGACGTGGAATTGCCGGCACTTGGCCAATGCTAACAAGTTTGAGCACATCCGCTACGTCAACTCTCAGCTCGGGCTCTTCTGCCCGATTCTCACTACCCCCGTCGAACTCCTCGGCGAAGAGGAGGCCTGGCGATGAAGAGGGATCCTGTGGTCGACGAGGTCCGTGCGGTGCGCCACCGTATCTCGGAGCGATTCGGGCACGACACGAAGGCTCTCATGGACCACTACCGCCAACTGGAGAGGCAGTACAGCAACCGCATGCTCCGGGAGCCTGCCCTGCGCGACGCCACGAAGCAACACGACGACACCGCCCCATAGCATGCACACTTCATCCCAGCGTGGACAGAGCGCCCTCCAGCCGCGTTGCCGCGGGCGCATGCGGGGCGCTCCGTTTGACAAGGTGCGCCGGCCAGGGTAAGCTCTAGCGACCCTCGTGATTCCCCCCCCCGAACGAAGGAACGAAGATGGATCTTCGCACCGCCGTATGTAAAGTGTTCCAATCCTACGACATGCGGGGCATCTACCCCGATGAGATCACGCCCGACATCGCGTTCCGAGTGGGCCGGGCGCTGGCCGCCTACCTCGACGAGGCGATGCGCGTGGAAACGGGGCACGTGGCCGTCGGCCGCGACATGCGCCTCGGCTCCGACGCCATGGCCGCCGCCGTCGTCCACGGCCTCGAGGTCGGCGGCATCACGCCCGTAGACGTGGGGCTCGTGAGCTCGGACATGATCTACTTCGTCACCGGCGAGTATCCCGACCAGTTCGACGCCGGGGTGATGATCACCGCGTCGCACAACCCCCAGCAGTACAACGGCCTGAAATTCGTGCTCAGCGAGGCCCGCTCGATCTGCTCCAACACGGGGCTCAACATCATCCGCGACATCGTGATCGCCCGGTCGGACGATGCGCCGGGCGACATCCCGCCGCCCGAGCTGCGCGAGCGCGACATCAGCCAGGCCTACGTCGACCGCCTCTTCGCCATCGCCTCCGAGCCGATCAAGCCCCACAAGATCGTGGTCGACGCCGGCAACGGCATGGCGGGTGCCGTCTTCCCCCTGATCGCCGAGCGGCTCGACTGCGAGGTGATCCCGCTGAACTTCGAGCTCGACGGCACCTTCCCCGCACACCACGCCGACCCCTCCGACCCCAAGAACCTCGAACAGCTCCAGGCCGCCGTCCTCGAATACGGCGCCGACCTGGGGGCCGCCTTCGACGGCGATGCCGACCGCGTGGCCATGGTCGACGAGAAGGGCCAGGTGGTTGCCGGCTCCCTGCTCACGGGCCTGTTCGCCCAGGTGATGCTCCGCCGCCACCCCGGCGAGAAGGTCCTCTTCGACCTCACCAGCGGCCTGGCCGTCGAGGACTGCGTGCGCGAGGCGGGCGGCGAGCCCATCGTCGCACCCGTCGGCCACTCCCGCATCAAGGAGCGCATGCGCAAGCTCGACGCCCTGTTCGCCGGCGAGCAGAGCGGCCACTACTACTTCCGCGACTTCTACTACTGCGACAGCGGGATGCTCGGCACCCTCGTCGCCCTCGAGCTCCTCTCGGCCACCGACGAACCGCTCTCGGCCCTCGCCGAGCCCCTCCGCACCCGCTACTTCCGCGCTCCCAACGTGAACCTCGAGCTCGAGAGCCGCCAGGCCGCCATCGACGGCGTCAAGCGTGCCGACGCCCACTTCCCCGACGACGGCGCCCGACGCGTGACCCACATCGAGGCCGACGTGCGCAAGGACTACGACGACTGGTGGTTCTGCCTCCATCCCTCCGGCACCGAGCCCCGCCTCCTCCGCCTCTCCGTCGAGGCACGCGACCAGCAGACGGCCGAGCGCCGCATGGCCGAGCTCAAAGCCCTCATCGTGGGCGAATAGTGCCCGGCCGCCAACCGTCCGCTCCCTGGCCCGTTCCAGAATGGCGCCATGAGGAGGCCAAGGGAGGGCGAAGCTCCTGCTGAGCCGTTTCTGCCACCCTGGCGGCTCGGCAGGAGCCTCGCCCTCCCGTGGCATCCCCACCCTTCTGAAACGCGCTCTTGGCGAAAGCCCCTCCGCCCAACGACGCGCCGTGGAACGGCTCGCGCCTCGCCGCCACCTCGAACAGCACGTTCGGGTGCCCCGACGCGGCCATGCTCAGAGCTTGTGCTTCTCAATGAGGGCATCGACGAGGATGGCGCGTGGCGGCTTACCGTCGGGTAAGTGGATCAGCCCTGAGGCGCGGCGTGCGATAGGCCCCGCGCGGGGCCGCGATGCTTCCTCGCGCACAGCGGCCTCAATGAACTGGCTGAACATGGCGGATACGCTTGTGCGGTTCCGCTTCGCCAGGCGCTTGGCCTCCTCGACGAGTTCCTTGTCCACGCTCAGGGTAAGTCTGGCCACAGCTGCCGCTCTGAGAGGTTCTCCCCTACCCCAATCATGAGCGGCGACGGCGCCCACGTCAAGCGCCACCCGATCTGGTCGCCACCAAGAGGGCCCCACGAGGCGGTTGACTCGCGGTTCCGCCGTGAGTAGGTTTGTGGTAATAGGGTCGCAGCGGTGGCACCCGCAGGCGGGGGCGAGAACGTGAAGCACATCACGAAGGACGAAGCTCTCACGGAGTTGTGCAGTAGGAAGGGGCGCGGAGAACACATCGACCAGCGCCTGGAGGATGCAATACGGTCGTGCAAAGCTCTCTTTCTGCTCGCCCTGGAAGACGAGGGCAGCTTCCTCTCGCTAATCTGGCAGGCCCATCGCCACACACGGATACTCACGCCACCGGATCAGCCTCGCACGCTACGAGACGTAGTCCGCAGAATGGGCGAGAGGACGTTCGCCGAATTCTGCGACCAAGCGGTCATCCCTCCGTGTTCATACAACCCGCGCTGGTTCGACAAGTGTCGTGATATCGACGCTTCGTTCGACCCACAACGCTTTGGCCGTCTTGCGCTGGTGATCCCGACATGCGGCGAGCTGAAGGGAACACCTAACGGCCTCCTCTACGTCTACGACGGTGTTCATAAGACCCTGGTACTGGCCAAGCGCCTACTCTCGGGCCAGTCGAAGTACTGGCCTGTTGATGCCCTACTTATCTTGCCCCGACCCCGCTGCTGAGGGAGAAACGGGAATGCACAGCACGTCGTGCAAGTGCCTCGCTGCCCTCCTCTGCTGCGCTCTTTGCTGCCTTGCCGCCGAGGGGGCGACGCGCTTCGTCGCCCCCGAGCCGCCGCCCGGCGGCGATGGCTCGCACGAGAAGCCCCTCCGCTTCCGCGACGTGCTGAAGAAGGGCGCGCTCGAGCCGGGCGACGAGGTGGTGCTCCTCGACGGCGTCTACCGGGGCACCTTCGCCATCGCTTCCACCGGCTCCGAGAAGGGGCCTGTCGTCTACCGCGCCGAGCATCGCCACAAGGCGATCCTCGACGGCGGCACGCCCCTGGCCGGCTGGAAGAAGCTCGCCGGCAAGGAGGGCACGTGGGAATGCTTCGCCGAGAAGGCACCCGAGCGCCTGCTCGTCAACGGCGAGGGCATCATCCCCGCCTCGTCGCGCTGGCGCCGCGACGGCAAGCGCTCGCTCGACCAGGGCATGTTCGTCTGTGAGAAGACCGATAAGAGCACGTTTGCACTCGACGAGGCGCCGGGCAGCTTCGCCGTCCGCTTCCGCCCGTGGTCGGGCGAGGCGCCCCGCGAGGTCTTCGCCGTCTCAGGCACCGTGCTCGACGTCGGTGGGGCCTACAACGTGGTCGACGGCCTCCTCATCCGCAGGGGCGTGAACGGCGTCCACCTCAAGGGCGAGGCCGTCCACACCTACAAGCACGAGGCGGGCACCTACCGCGAAGTCTCGGGCCTGGTCCACAACGCCTACGGCTGCTACAACATCGTCCGCCGCTGCATCATCCGCGACATGGTGGGCTGCGGGATGACGTCGAACGAGTCGCGGTTCAACCTCATCGAGGACAACGTGGTCTACAACGCTGGGATGGGCCAGGGCGACCACGGCATCTACATCTCGCAGGGCGCCGAGAATCTCACCATACGGCGGAACATCTGGTGGCGCACCAGCGGCGGCGCCATCCACATCTACAGCGGCAGCGGCATCGACAGCCCCCGCAGCATCGTGGTCGAGCGCAACATCTTCGGCCCCGACAAGCGGAACCGCTGCTTCCCCATCACCAACCGCAAGAGCTGCGCGCTCTACGTGTGGGGCGGCAGCCGATGGGCGGGCTACAACCGTATCGTGCATAACATCGTCGTCGGCCCCCACGACCGCGCCATCTCGCTCCACCGCTGCAACTTCAATCTCATCGCCCACAACACGCTTCTGGGCAGCGACGGTGCGGCCATCCAGGTCGGCTCGGGCTTCGGCAACGTCATCGCCAACAACATCATCGAGCACGCCCCCGGCGGCCAGGAGCCCGGCTGCCAGCCCCACCCGGTCGGCAGCATTCTCGTCCACGACGACGACCACGGCCCACCGCTCTCCGTGTGCCGCAACAACCTCATTCTGCCACGCGCCGGGAAGAAGCCCGAGGTCCCCGCCTGGATGCGGGACAGCAAGGCGGCTGCGGGCGACCCCTTCGTCGACCGCGCCCGCTTCGACTTCCGGCTCAAGCCCGACGCCGAGGCGATTGACATGGCCGCAGCCATCCCCCACCTCGTGCCGAAGCCCGAGGGCAAGGCCCCCGACGCCGGAGCCGTCGAGCTCGGGCAGGCCCTCAGTGGTGAAGGAAGCCAGTTCCCGCCCATCCCCAGGTGGCTTCTCGAGGAATGGCCCCTCGCGAAGAGAGGGCAATGAAGGGCGCGGCCCGATCGGCCGTGGGAGAGAGGGAGCCCACGAGGACATCGGTACCGGGGGATGCCCTCACGAGACGTCCCTGAACACGTCGTCGTCGGTGACGTAGCCGCGGGCCTCCGCAAGCGGGAGGATCTGCCCCCGAAGCTCCTCGAAGCGGCAGGCGGCGAGGTGTCGCCGGAGCGCGTCGCGAACGATCTCGCTGCGGCTGCGCCCCAAGCGGCGGCACGTGTCCGCGAGCGAACGCGCCAAAGGCTCATCCAGGCGAATCGTGATCGATGTCTTCATGGCAGGCATTGTGGGGCACGCCCCTCGCGCTGTCAAGCGCACAGGCCCTGTTGACAGCCTGGGCTGCGCCCCCCTAGAATGGCCGCCGCGTCGCGCTGAACGCACACTCCGCAACGGGGGACACGGCGATGGGTCTACTGACGGCGGTGACGGTGGCGGGACTGCTGGCGGGCGGCATGGGAGCGGCTCTGCTGGGCAGCGTGAAGCTCGCCCTGGCCCGCAAGCTCGAGATGGACGAGGCCCGCGTGGGCGGCCTCATCTCGGTGTTCGGCCTCGCGATGATCCCCGTGATCCTCTCGGCGGGGTTCATCACCGACCTAGTGGGTAAGCAGCCGGTCGTGGTGGGCAGTTGCCTGCTCATGGCCGTGAGCTTCGCGGTGCTGGGCGGGGCGCGGAAGTACTGGATGGCCCTCGTGGGCGTGGTGCTGCTGAGCGCGGCGTGGGCCGCCCTGATCAACGTCATCAACCCGATGGCCGCGATCACGTTCGGCGGCTCGAAAGCCTTCTCGATGAACCTCGCCTGCTTCTTCTTCGGCACCGGCGCCTTCGTCACGCCGCTCCTGGTAGCCTTCCTCCTGCGGCACCTGGGCCTCACGAAGGCTCTGGTCCTCCTCGGCGGCCTGCTCCTTGTGCCCGTGATCCTGGGCGCCATCGGGGATTTCTCCCTGCTCGCCGCGCCCGCCGCTGAGGCCGCTGGCGACGCCGCGGCGGCACCCGCTGGAATCGCGAGCCTGCTCCGCGACCCGGTCATGTGGCTCTGCACCTTCGCCCTCCTCTTCTACGGCCCGCTCGAAGCGGCCACCGGCGCCTGGACCACCACCTACCTGAGCGAGAACAAGGTGAGCGAGGGCGCCGCGGCAGGCCTCCTCTCCGCCTTCTGGCTCTCCTACACCGCCTCGCGGCTCGCCACGGCGCTCGCGGATAAGGTCTTCCAGTTCCCTCCCGGCAGCGAGGCCATGATGATGCTCGTGCTGGGTGTCGCCACGGTGGCCGTGCTCTCCGGCATCGTGTTCGGCCACGGTCGCGGCTGGGCCATCGCCATGGTCATCGCCGCCGGCATCTTCTTCGGCCCCATCTTCCCCAGCATCATGGCCGTCCTCCTCGGCCATTTCCCGGAGTCCCTCCACGGCAGAGCCGTTGGCCTCCTCTTTGCCATCGGAGGCATCGGCACCGTCACCATCCCCGCGGCCATGGGCGCCTACGCCAAGCGAACGAGCGTCCAGCGCGGCTTCCTCATCGCCGTCGGCTCCGCCGTCGGCCTCACCGTCGTCTCCCTCATCCTCGTCCTGAGGGGATGAACGAGCGCGTCGCGTTCGGGGCGCAAGATGTCTTGACCCGTCCGCCTTCCGGGTGTATGGTTGGTAGGAGAGCGTCGGCTCAGGAAGGATCAGGACGATGACGTACCGCGGCCGAATCAAGAACGGCGTAGTTGTGCTCGAAGGGCCGGCGGCCCTCCCGGAAGGCGCGGAAGTGGAAGTCCAGCTCGTCGACAGGCCCGAGCCGCGCGACCCGGATCGGGCACCGTCGCCAACGCTGGCGAGCCGGCTGGCACCGTTCATCGGGAAGCTCGAGGGCCTCCCGTCCGACCTCTCCATCAACCACGACCACTACCTCTACGGGGTGCCCAAGCGCAGATGACCCCCGTCTTCGCCGACACCTCGTTCTACCTCGCGCTCTTCAGTAGGGACGACGCGTGGCATCAGAAGGCTCTACGGTGGTCTGAGGCAGACACGCGGCCCGTCATCCTCACGGAGTTTGTCCTGATCGAGTTGGGCAATGCTCTCTCACGAGGGCAGGCCCGCCCGTTCTTCGTCGACCTGGTGAAGTGGCTGCGCCGCGATGAGGCCAGCGAGATTGTGCCGGCCACGCCCGAACTCGTCGAGGATGGCCTCCGACTCTTCGCGCAGCGCCCCGACAAGGATTGGTCGCTCACCGACTGCATCTCCTTCGTCGTCATGGGCCACCGGCATCTGTCCGATGCGCTCACTGCGGACAGCCACTTCGAGCAGGCTGGGTTCAACGCCCTCCTGCGATGAGACGAAGTGGGACGCGCCGGAGGGCAAGCGGCCCGACGCGCGGTGGAGCAGCACGCTTGACGTGCATAACCACAGCCGCCTACAATAGTGGCTGAGGAGCCATAGATGAAGCTCATCATTACACTCGAGCGCGACGAGAGCGGCATGATCGTGGCCCAGTGCCCGTCCATCCCCGGCTGCGTCTCGCAGGGCACGACCGAAGACGAGGCCGTGGCCAACATCCGCGAGGCGATCGAGGCCTGCGTCGAGGCCCGCGCAGCAAACGGAATGCCGATCACCGTCTCGACCCGCGAGATCGAGGTCCCTGTGTAGTGCCGAGACTGCCCGTCATCTCAGGCAGAGAGGCAGTAAGGGTATTCGAGCGAGCCGGTTGGCGAGTCGCTCGCCAGCGTGGAAGCCATGTCGTCCTGCTCAAGACAGGTCACGTCGCCAGCTTGTCCATCCCTCAACACCACGACCCGGCTCCCGGCACCCTGCGAGCGCTGATCCGCGCCGCTGGAATGACCGTCGACGAGTTCGCCGCGCTCCTGTGAGCGTCGCGCTGACCAAAGGGAGGGGCTCTGTTCCGATGGCCAGACGAGCTCATCTCGTCAGCAGTTACACCAGACGCCGTAAGGAGGAAGAGATGCGACCCTTGCCCCTGCTGTGTGGCCTTCCTGGACTGTTGTTCGTCATTGGAGCAGCCATGTGCAGCGCAGGAACCACGCCGATGCCACAGGACACCCTGCCCCCCGCTCCCGCGGGCCAGGCCTGGAAGCTCGCCTGGAACGATGAGTTCGAGGGCGAGAAGCTCGATGAAGCGAAGTGGGACGTGCCGGAGGGCAAGCGCCGCGACGCGTGGTGGGGCCGCAAGGCCGTCGCCCTCGACGGCCAGGGCCATCTGGTGATGAAGACCCTCAAGGAGGGCGACAAGTACTACGACGCGTGCGTGCGCACGCGGGGCAAGTTCGAGCACGCCTTCGGCTACTACGTGGCACGCATGAAGCTCCAGAAGCAGCCAGGCCACTGGTCGGCCTTCTGGATGTATGGCAAGGGCGTCACCACCGTCGGCCACGAGGGGATGGACGGCACGGAAATCGACATCATGGAGAAGCCCTGGCTCGACGACCGCGTGCAACACACCCTCCACTGGGACGGCTACGGCAAGGCCCACAAGTCCAAGGGGCACGTCTCG
>Ga0272442_10007997_pt1 | contig 13534 bp, 11 predicted proteins | sample SSMForm2O_FD_200262 | JGI IMG/M metagenome (GOLD analysis project Ga0272442, IMG submission 200262) | Marine sediment archaeal communities from Little Sippewissett salt marsh, Falmouth, MA, United States - SSM-Form-2O | ecosystem: Environmental > Aquatic > Marine > Wetlands > Sediment ...
ATCTTCACAGTAGGGGCGCCAGCAGGGTGAACACGGCAGGTCTGAAAATATTTTTTCACCGCGCCCGAACAGCTCAACCTCCGTGCCGCAGGACACGCCGAACCAGGCCACCACCTGCTTCCGCAGCGCAATGGCAATATGCATCCCGAGTGAATCGCCGCTCACAACAGCATCACAGCAGTTTTCATAGAGAATACCGCGGCGCAATCCTTCGGTGGTGGGTGTCTCGATGGCATCATCACCGGCGAGTGACTTGATTTTTTGGTTCCGCTCCGTGTCTTCCGGGCCTCCCAGCAGCAGAACCGCGGCTTTTGGCAGTTCTTGCCGGATACGCCGGATAAGGGTGACATGCTGATCAATGGTCATTTTCTTGTTGGGAAACAGACGGGAGCATCCCGTATTGAAACCAAGCACCAGCGGGCTCTCCGACACACCCAGACGGCGTCGCGTCTCTTCACAAAAGGCTTTTTCCGATTCGGTCAGCACCAGAACATATTCATCCTGATTATAATCAAGACGCCATGTTTCTGCAAGAATATCGAGACCGGTTCGGCTGTTTTCTTTAAATTTCAATGCATCGTCCAGTCCCATCCGGTAATTGTACTCCGCTTCCCTGTTCCACGGAATAATGCGTCCGTTTTCATCCAGAGCAAATCCGAGTCTGGTTTCAGCCCCGACGCGGGCTGAAAATGCCGACGAATTCAAATTCTTGTCTGCGTTGAGCACCTCATCAAAGGTCATGGCCTCCAGAATCATCCGGTTTTCATCATTCCATTCCCAGACCTTGAAAAGGTGCGGATTGTTCTCCAGTACCGGCATTGCATTTTTCCGGGTGATCCAGTGAATGGTATTTACCGGGTATTTGCGTTTCAGGGCCGGCAGCATGGCCGTGGTCATCAACACATCCCCGATAAAATCCAGATTAATGATCAGGATACGCTTTCCGTAAGGTTCCGGCTGATCACACGGACATGACCGGTATGGCTCACACGGTTTATAACCGTTAAATTTTCTGCAGTCAGGAACCGGATAGGAATATGACATAGAATGTATCCGAATAGTGAATGGACAATCGATCACCTCCCGGAGAATCAGCGGAACAGCCGCTCCGATAATATGCGGCCTGACGGATTTACATCCGGTATACCACTGACCGGCGGCTGATCCCGGCTTCCGCGGCCGCCTGCTCAACCACATCCATAACCGCCTTCACAGTGAGATTCTGCATGCAGGACATATGGGAACAGTCAAGCCGGTTACATCCCAGACAGGTCAGGCCCCTATTGAATGCAGTCCGGTGGTGCGAACCAAACGGTCCCTGTAATTGCCACGATGTGGGCCCGTAAATACCAACAGTCAGCGTGCCGACAGCGGCAGCCATATGCATGGGTCCCGAGTCATTGGCAACAACAATATCACACTGGCGCAGCAGTTCCGCAAGTTCTTTCAGACTTGTTTTCGGTGCCAGATGCAGCGGCTGCGTGGCCATATCCCGGACGGTCTTCGCATATATTTCCTCACCCGGCCCCCACAGAAGAATCACATCGGCATGATGATTTCTCACCAGCTGGTCGGCCAGCTCCGCGAACCGGTTCAATGGCCACCGTTTGGAAGCCCAGCTGCCCCAGACATGAAGCGCCACCCGCAGTTTTCCGCGGCCGGTTTCCCTGTCAAGCCAGGCCGACATTCTTTTTTGCGAGTCAGCATCCACAGGCAGCTGCGGATTCCGGTGAATAACGGGAATATTCAGGGCCCTGAGGGCATCCAGATTGAATTCCACCTCATGCACCTGATCACCGCGCGGAGGAACACGCAATGTATAATAAAACCGGCGTCCCCGGAATGCAAAGCCGACACGCTGTCGCGCACCGGTGGCCCATGCAAGAAAGGCGGATCTGGGATTGCCGAAAAGATCAATGACCATACTGTATTTTTCCCTCCGCAGACCCGCAATAAACCGGATTCCCCGGATTATCGAATGGAAGGGAGAAACTCTGGCCCATGCCTTGTAAGGATATCTCACAACACGCCTGATATTCGGATTGCCCGCCAGTATCTGGTCTGCCGGCGGTTCAACCAAAAAATCAATGCTTGCATCCGGAAAAGCGGCTTTCAGATTGGGCAGTACTGCCGTGGAAAGGACCACATCCCCGATGGCGCGAAGCTTGATGATCAGTATTTTTCCCGGTTGTGTCCGCTGCTTCATTCCATATTCCACAGATTTGCATCCACATCGTACTGCTTTTTCAGGATTCTTTTCATCTCATCCAGAATGGCATAAGGCACGGAGTAGCTGCCGATGCAGAGTTTGCCGTTCCGGCCCCCGTGACAATCCGATCCGCCGGACATGAGAAGCTGATGCTGCTTTGCCAGTTTCTGGAGATGCTGGGTTCTGTGTTCCGTTAAATTGGGATGCAGTACTTCCAGCCCATCCAGACCGGCTTTGATAAATGACAGGATGGCCGAATCATCGATGGCATACCCGGGGTGAGCCAGAAAACTCAGCCCTCTGGCTTCCGCGATTAACCGGATGGCCTGTTCCGGCGAGATTTTATATTTCTCCTCATAGGCTGCCGAACCGTAACCGATGTATTTGTGAAATGCCTCCTGAAATGTTTCCACATATCCCTTTTCCATCAGTACTTCCGCCAGATGCGGACGCCCCAGGGATTTCCCCCTGGCTTTTTGATCGACCTCATCGATGGAAATATTCAATCCGAGACGGTTGAGATTATGAACCATCCGGTGCGCCCTCCGGAAACGTTCTTCGCGAAACCGTTCCAGATAATCCACCAGACGCTTTGAATGCGGATCCAGATAATACCCGATAATGTGAATATCAATACCGCGGTGTTTGCTGCTGAACTCCACCCCCGGGACAATTTCAACACCATACTTTTTTCCGGCTTTTCTGGCTTCGGGCAGCCCTTCCATGGTATCATGATCCACAATCCCGATCGCCGCCATCCCCAACGCCTTTGATTCAGCCACCATTTCCGTCGGAGTCAGCAAACCGTCGGAACAGCATGTATGCGTATGCAGATCAACCCATGCATCTTTTATCACAATGATATGCCCTTTTTATCAGGATTGAAACCGGTTCGAATGGTTCGAATGAGAAAATAATCTTGCTTTTCGATATGTAAATTGCTTTATTTTACGAAAGCAATTAATATACGGAAAATTTGATGAATATAAAAGACATTCTTTATTATCTGTTGTTGCCTCTCCTGTTGTTGATGCCTTTCTCATGCCGTAAAAGTCCCACCGTTCCCGTGAACAGGGAACATCGGGTGCTTGTCCGTACGTATGCGGATCTTCTCATACTCAGATCACATATGAGCGATACCTTGCCCGCATATCAGGACTCGGTCCGGTTCATTCTGGAAAAACACGGCATGTCCGGAGCCGCATTTCAGCAGCATTTGGCCTATTTTCAACAAAAACCGGAACGCTGGCAGACTTTTTTTTCAGAAGCCCTCCGTCTCGTCGATTCAACCGGTTATCCGGTACGCCGGTTTCCGGTTCGCGACTGAACATGCCGGACGCATTTTATATTCCACCGGCAAACGCGCATCCGGCTTTCCCGTCAGCAAATCCGGGGAAGCTGCTCCCCGCTTAATAAATCCAGCAGCCGGTGACTGCCGAGAGACGTTCGCAGAACCACCCGTTTCTGCGGTGTCCCGGTGACCCTGCCGATGACCGTACTCCGCCGGCCATCTTCACGCTCCCGCATCGCTTTCAGGATCCTGTCCAGCGCTTCCGGTGCGATAAAAGCCACCAGGACCCCTTCATTCGCCACATACAGGGGATCATATCCCAGCATTTCGCAGGCTCCCTTTACCGGATCTTCCACAGGAATATCCGTCTCTGTCAGCTCAATTCCCACGCCGGACTGGCATGCGATCTCATGACACACCGTGACAAGGCCACCGCGGGTGGCATCTCTCAATGCGTGGACACCCGGTCCCTGGATCATCATGGCCCGGACCAGATGATTCAGGGGGCGGACATCGGACGGAATCTGCGTCTCAAAACCCAGATCACGTCTGGCTGTCATGACCGCCATGCCGTGTTGCCCCAGGGGGCCGTTGATGACAACCATGTCTCCCGGTCTTACATTTGAAATATCGGGCCGCAGTGTCTGCCCGATCACACCAACCCCGGATGTGTTGATATACAGCCCATCTCCCTTTCCCCGCTCAACAACCTTGGTGTCACCGGTGACGACCTGGACATCCGCCTCCGCGGCTGTCTCCCTGATGGACCGGAGAATCCGTCTCAGATCTTCAAGGGAAAAGCCCTCTTCAATGATTAATCCCAGGCTGATATAAAGAGGTGTGGCTCCCACCATGCTCAGATCATTGACTGTGCCGCACACTGCCAGTCTGCCGATATCACCACCCGGAAAAAAAAGCGGATGAACCACGTAGGAGTCGGTCGTAAACGCCAGCCTGGACTGCTCAACAGAAAAAACAGCGCTGTCCTCCATGGCATCCACGAGCGGATTTTTCAGCAGCGGCGCTATTTCATTCTCAATGAGCTGGCGCGACAAACGCCCGCCCCCGCCATGTGACAACCGTATCTCTTCCATGGGGCGCAATCATCCTCAGGTTATTTTAATGTAAATGGATTTCCGCCCGTTCACAATGAAACATCAGACTGTTTCGGAAACCAGTGGCGCGTTCCACGATTGATATCTGTAATACGCCGCACAGGTCCCTTCACCCGATACCATACAGGCGCCGACGGGCGTTTCCGGCAAACAGCTTTTGCCGAAAAGCGGACATTCCGGAGGCCGGATCACCCCCCTCAGCACTTCACCACACCGGCATCCGGCCGGTTCCTCTGCAGGTTCCACCTCGAGATGAACCCGCTGCAGGATATCATGCCCGGCGTATTGCGGCCTGATTTTCAACCCGCTGTCGGGAATCATGCCGATACCGCGCCATACGGAATCGCACGGAGAGAACACATCGTCCATCCACTGTCTCGCCACGGGGTTACCATTTTTCCGGACCGCCCGCTTATACTGGTTTTCGATTCCGGGGGCGTTATCACGCACCTGCCTGATGAGGAGGTGCAGGCTTTCAAGTATATCCAGCGGTTCAAACCCGGAAATCACACACGCTGTATGGTATTGTTCGGGCAAAAATTCATACGGATGAATTCCGATAATGGCACTTACATGACCGGGGCATAAAAATCCGTCGATTTTCAAAGGCCCTTCGCTCAATGCTTTCAATGCCGGCGGAACCAGCTTGTGAGCGGAAAGTACTGAAAAATTGTGAATGTGCCGTTCTTTCGCCATTTTTATAGCAGCAGCCACGGTTGGCGCCGTGGTCTCAAATCCGACACCGATAAACACAACATTGCGGTCCGGATTTTTCCCGGCAATCACCAGCGCATCCAGAGTGGAAGTCACGATCCGGATATCCGCTCCCCGGCCGTGTTCAAATTCCAGACTGGATGCAGAGCCGGGAACCTTCATCATGTCACCAAATGTGGTGACAATCGTTTCCGGAAGCCGGGCCAGAGCCACCGCCCTGTCGATTTCCTGCTGTGGTGTCACACAGACGGGACACCCGGGACCGGATATCAGTTCAACGGAGGCCGGCAGCAGCTCCCGGATGCCGTACCTGGCAATGGCCATGGTGTGGGTGCCGCATACCTCCATAAAAATCAAGGGATCGCTGCCGGCGGACCGGTGAATCCGTTCCGTCAGATTTTTCACCGGGCCGCTGCGCCTGAATTCCTCCACATACTTCATCCCAGGTCCTCCATCTCCCGGAACAGTGCCAGGGTTTCGAGAGCCGCCTGTTCATCCAGTTTTTGGATGGCAAAACCGGCATGAACAATGACATAATCTCCGACAGTCGCTTCCCTGACAAATTGCAGACCTACTTTGCGTTTCACGCCGCCGATATTTACCATTCCTGCATCGCCTTCAATCGATTCGATACGCATGGGTATTGCCAGACACATAGTGTAATCCCTGTCATATTAGATGCAAAAGTGCAATTTCATAAATGATCAGCCCCTCATAGAACAGGATAATGGCCGCGGTAATCTCTTCCAGAGAGAAAAGCCCGCCAAATATCCGCATTTTGCTCCGGTTGGTCAGAATAAACAGCCCCCCCATTGTCAATATCAGTTTGGTCAGAAAAAAAAATTCATAACTGATGGAAAGGGTAAAACGCATGACAGGATTGGCTTCCCAGGCACCCATTCTCAACAGAAAGATCGTTAAAATACCATCGCCAAAGGATAGGAGCAATGTGATAAAAAGAACAAATACATATTTCCCCTGAACAAAAGACTGGTCTGATTTGGCAAGACGAAAATGAAGCGGCCGCCCGGTCATGCGCTTCTTTTTATTGACAGACACACCACGGCCGGCCGTATGTGTTTGAATAGAATCTCCCATTGTCTCTTCCGGTTTTACTCGGATTGATACGTGCATATCCTGAAAATGATGAGACGGAATCAGGTAATCTTTGGTCAAAAAACATGACAGTGAATATCAAACAAAAAGAACTGTGCAAGCTTTGGCTGCTGTTTAAAAAAGTAGGAAAAATTTATTTTGAAATCAAGCAGTTCTTTCCTCCGGTACCGGCCGTATCTTCCTTTTTCGCATGGGCAGCACCGGCCACCACAGCCTGACCCAGGGCGAGCCCCCCGTCATTGGGAGGCAGAACACGGTGCGTGTATACACGGAATCCTTCCTCCGCAAGACGACCGGATAATTTTTCAAGAAGAAACCGGTTTTGAAAACAACCGCCGCTCAACGCCACAGACCGGATATCCCGTTCCTTTCCGGTACGGATACATGCTTCTGTAAGACCGCCGGCAATGCCATGATGGAACCGGCGGCTGATCATTCCGGCCGGAACATGACGCCGGACATCCTCCGCCGCATTCAGAACCACATAATCCGGAGATAAGATCCACAAATCCTTTTGCCGCATAACCGGGACCGGATACGCATTATCCTCTTTTCCCGTGTCATTCCCGTTCATGGCCATTTCGAGCGCCATGGCGGCCTGCCCTTCGAAAGTGACCCGCTGCCGGATCCCCGCAATGGATGCCACCGCATCGAAAAGACGTCCCAGGCTGGAAGTCCGGATATGCACCATATCCGAGGCAAGCATGCGATAAATGGTCCGGATTTTTGGTAAACCGGCCTCTGAAAACAGGGGCAGTGATTCAATGTAACTGAAAAACATCGCTTCGTCCATCTCCTGGTATCGCATGCGGCAGGCCTCGAACAGACAGGACACGGCCATCCGCCACGGCTCCCGAATCACAGCCTCCCCGCCGGGCATGGACCGGTAAGCGAAATGCCCGGCCCGTTCAAAATGCCCGTACGAGACCACAAGAATTTCACCGCCCCAAATCTGGCCGTCGATCCCATATCCTGTCCCGTCCAGGGCGAGCCCGATCACCGGCTCGTCAACACCGTTTTCCGCCATGCAGGCGACAATGTGGGCATGGTGATGCTGAACCTGCTTTATTTCCATAGGGTCCGCGGCCAGCGCCCATTGGGTTGAGAGGTATTCCGGGTGCATGTCACACGCGATGATTTCAGGCTCTATTTCATGAATCCGTTTCCCGTGTGCCGCCGATTCCTCAAAAAAAGCCATTGTTTCCAGATTTTCCAGATCTCCGATGTGCTGACTGGGGAATGCCTCCCTGCCGCGTATCAGGCAGAGCGTGTTTTTCAATTCACCGCCTGCTCCCAAGACCGCACGATGATTCTGAAGTAACTGAACCGGCATGGGTACATATCCCCGCGACCGCCGGATAAAACGCGGTTGTCCGCCGGCAACAAACATCACGGAATCATCACACCGCCTGTGTATCAGCCGGTTATGCATTAAAAACAGATCCGCAATATGTCCCAGACGGCGGACCGCATCATCATTGTCTGCAGCGATGGGCTCTTCCGATATATTGCCCGAAGTCATGATCAGGGCCGTGAATCCTTCACTGACCAGCAGGTGGTGCAGCGGCGTATACGGAAGCATTACGCCGATATAATGGTTACCCGGCGCAACAGATTCTGCCAGCAGCGCCTCTTTCTTTTTCCGGAGAAGCACAACGGGACGGTGCGGACTGCTGATCAAATCTCTTTCCGCAGCGGTCATCAGCGCGAACAACGCGATGGTCGCCGTATCAGGTGCCATGACTGCCAGTGGTTTTTCCTCCCGGTGCTTCCGCAGCCGAAGCCGCCGAACCGCCTGTTCGCTGGCGGCATCGCATGCCAGATGAAATCCCCCCAATCCTTTTACGGCCACAATCTTCCCCGACTCCAGAGCGCGTACTGCTTCTGTAACGGGATCCGCCCCGTCTATCAGCCGTCCCTTATTATCTGTGAGAAAAACATGCGGCCCGCACACCGGACACGCATTGGGCTGGGCATGAAACCGCCGGTCAGCCGGATCGTTATATTCCTTCTCGCACGCGGGACACATGGTAAAATGCGACATGGTCGTGCTGGACCGGTCATATGGCAGGCCGGTAATGATCGTAAACCGGGGACCGCAATGCGTGCAGTTAATAAACGGATAACGGAAGCGGCGGTCCTCCGGATTCATCATTTCGGCAAGGCAGGCGTCACAGGTGGCGATATCCGGTGAAATCAGGGTCCGGGCCGGCGCCGATTTCCGGCTGCTACGGATGAGGAATTCAGCGTCATGTCCGGGCGGCATCCGGTGAGTCCGTATTTTTTGAATTCTTGCGAGTGGCGGGGATTCCTGGTCCAGCCGCTTCAAGAATTCTGTGATTTTCCGGTGCGGCCCCTCGATTTCAATATGAACCCCTTCGTCCGTGTTGGTCACAAATCCCCTGAGATTCAGCGCCCGGGCAATCCGGTACGCATGGGGCCGAAAACCCACACCCTGTACCACACCCTTTACAAGCACATATTGTCGGATATCCGCTGTCATTGAATGAAATATACAAAAACAAATCCATTTCGTACACATTTTTTACAGGGAAACACGAAACGGGGAAACCGGACGATGCGCCGAATGCGCGCACACCATGTCCGGAGGGCGCATTATCGCGGATTGCATCTGAAAACCGGCGGGAAATCGTTCTTGTATATGCAAATGAGGGGCAGATAACAGACCGTGATTACACACACGGCTGTCCGGAAGATTTCATCATGGCATCAGGACTGTATTTTCGATCCTGTGATTCTGTTTGAGAGTGGTCTGCCGGTTCGGCAGGAGACCGGAAGACCGCCGGTCACGCACTTTCAGCAAGGGCTTTGAGTACCCTGATACTCACAGATTTGGGCCTCTCGATGGGTTCTCCAATACCCCGGCTCAGCACAAGCTGGGCGAGCAAGCCCATGATCCGTGATGCACCAAACAGCACAGTGTAGTAATCAAACTCCCTGATTCCGAAATAATGGAGAAGGGCGCCGGATACCGCATCCACATTGGGCCAGGGATTGGCGGCCTTTCCGTGCGTCTTTAAAATATCAGGAACGGTTTCGAATAGCAAATTGACAATGCGGAAAAGTTCGTCATCCGGGCAGACTTCGAGACCGAAATGGCGTAATGCGGTGAATCTGGGATCTGTCACCCGGAGAACCGCATGCCCGTAGCCGGGAATCACCCTGCCTGCGTTCAGTGTTTCCCATGTAAAATCCGTCATTTGTTCCCGGGATGGCACGCCGCCGAATGTATCACTCAGGGCAAGTAGAAAGCGCAGACACTCCTGATTGGCCAGACCGTGCAGCGGACCTGAAAGACCGTTCAGCCCGGCGGAAACGGCGTAAAACGGATCTGAAAGCGCGGATCCGACACAATGACATGTATGGGCACTGACATTGCCGCCCTCGTGATCGATATGCAGAACCTGATACAGCCGCATCAGACGGGTGAAATTCCCGTTTGCATCCGGAATGCCCGTCATTCTTGCGAAATTGGAGGCCCAGTCCAAGGTGTCATCCGGTTCTATCCTCGGCCCCTTGTTAAACCGTTTTCGATAGATCCAGGCCGCAATCGCAGGCACCCTGGCAATGATTCGAAGGGCATCTTCGAGAACCGGTTTCCAGTAATCGTCTTTATGCATTCCATGACGGTATCCGTCGGCAAAACACGAATCCCGCTGCATCACCAGGATGGCCGTGCTCAGCATGGTCATGGGATGGGCATCCCCGCTCATGGCATCGAGGACATTCCAGACATAATCCGGAACTGTGCTGCGCTTCTTCAAATCGTCCTGCAGCATATCGAGTGCTTTCGTATCCGGCAGGTCCCCGGTAAGGAGAAGATAGAAAATTTCCTCAGGCAGCCTGTCCACCAGATCCAGCACGGGTATTCCGCGGATGATCAGGCCTTTGTCAGGCACCACGACGGATGTATCACAAATCAGCGAGCGCACGCCGCGCATACCGCCGCCGATTTGCCGGACAGTCACTTCGGAAATTACCTTTTCACCCATTTCGGATATCATGGTGCGAAATTCGTTTCGAAGTCCGGGCAGTGTTTCGGCCAATTTATCCTGAAGGACGGTCATTAATCGATCTCCCTGATTGATCTTCAGAGCATCCCGATGGACCGGGATCGTTGACGTTTCTGAACCAGCCGGCGCTCACGCGTGCCGTTTTTTTATATTCCCGCTGCGCATGCAGTCTGAAAGCAGACAATCCAGGCAACGGATGTTCATGAAATGCCATGTTGCCAAAAGACGGCAAATATTGAATATTTACGATAGAATATAATATTTTTTGGTTTCTTTGTCAATGTATTTCATATTTCTATCCTGATGATTTCATCCATCTTTCATTTCATCAGAAGCATTTTTATCTGCCGGGTTGTATGGCCACGCCTGAGCCGTACCACATAGACGCCCCCTGACTCCCCGTTACCGTCCCACCGGTGCCGGTAATGCCCCGGATTCATCCGTGTATCGACCAGGCGTTTCACCAGAACACCGCAAATATTATAAATATCAAGCTGTATAAGCGAGGGCAATTCCACATCATAGGAAATAATCGTTCCCGAGTTAAAGGGATTGGGATGATTCTGATACAGAACAAATGTTTCCGGACCGAATGAACCGGCCGGGCCGGCGGAGGTCTGATCCTCATCAATGCACACCGTGACCGTCAGTGAATCCGTCAATTCCCCGTCCGTTACGGCCAGGCTGAACGTTGTATCGGCTGCGCCGGCCGGGACAATGCCTGTAATTGCGGTTTCATCCCAGGACAACCAGGAAGGCAGATACAGAACCGACAAGAGAAGGTCATTGCCGTCCTGATCCGCTGTCTGGGGCACATATGTCAGCATACTGTTCTCTTCCGCCCGGACAGCATCCCGCGAAAGAAATACGGGAACGTGATTGACGACATCCAGGAGCACATCGGATGTGTCCGTCTGTACGGGTGTATTGCTGTCACACACGGCAATACGGCACTGATAGCGTCCGGAAGCCGCCGGAACCCCTGAAACCACGCCCGACAGGGTATCCAGTTCAATTCCCTGCGGAAAAGCGCCGGAGAGAATCCGGAATAAAAAAGGAGCTCTGCCCCCCTGTACGGTCACTGTGTCCGAATACCATTTTGCGTAAACAGCGGCGGGCAGGGATTCTGAAACGATTCTCACAGGAATCAGAGGATAAAGATCCCGGTCCACGATGACGATATCCGAAATGACGGGAGGCGGACTGGTGATATCATAACCCGGATTGTCATCACGGCCGATGGTGAAAAACCGTTGTCTGAAAAAGGGAAATTCCCAGCTGATGAGCTTCGTGGAGTCGAACCAGAATGTAACACGGCCATTGTTCCATTCCGCACGATACCGGTGCGGATTGCCGTCGTTCACCTGATCCCGGCTTCCCAGTCTGGCTTCGGGCCGTTCCGCTTCCGGACAGGGTTTCGCGAGTATTTTATAGGGCTCCGGATTGGCCGGATCACTGCCGTAACGCGAACCGATCCGCCAGTTGAAATAGGATCCCTGCTGGGTCAGTCTGGCGTATTGATTTTCGAATTCCCAGCCGGCCAGGGGATGATTTTTTTCCGAACCCTGCGCCGGCGCGGTCCATCCACGCATGGTGGCTTCAAAATACCCGTTGGTGATCACATGCCCGGCATCAAAAACAATTTTGCCGCCGGTGGAACGCCATCCGCCGTCACTCATAAATTCTCCGCTTCCCGTGATGGTTCCCAGGGCCGCGCTGTCCTTCAGGGCGTCCTGAATCAAAATCCGCTGTGCAGCGGCCGGTCCGGTAATCTGCATCAGAAAAAAAAGAGACAAACAAAACACGTCGTTGAATCGCCTGATCATCGGCTTTCACTCCTCGCTCATTGACAGAATGTATATTATAACGGATTCAGCGCAGGAAATCAAGAAAAAACCGGCTGTCCGGTTTCGCCTTCAATCACTCCCCCGACTCTTGACAATATGACGCCTTTTTCGTACACTTTATCCAGGAGTTCATACATATCCACCCTTAATAAAAGAAACGGAACCATCATGATTTCCCTGGACAGCCTCTGGGAAAGAGGCAAAACATTTTTGAATGTGAAGTATCCGATTATGTGCGGCGCCATGACATGGATATCCGAAAGCAGTCTGGTGGCCGCAGTTTCCAATGCCGGCGCTTTCGGATGTCTGGCCGGAGGAAATATGGAACCGGAACAGCTGGAAAAGGAAATCGAGCGAACGCGGGCGTTGACAGACAAACCCTTTGCGGTCAACCTGATTACACTGGCTCCCAATTATCCCCGGCATCTGGAAATCGCGATTCGGCAAAAAATCCCCTTCATAATATTCGCGGCGGGCATTCCCAAAAGCTCCGAAATCCGTCGCGCCAAAGACAGCGGGGCGAAAGTACTCGCTTTTGCCGCCGCTGAATCCATCGCCAGAAAGTTAATCCAGCGCGGCGCTGACGGCCTGATGCTGGAAGGCAGTGAAGCAGGCGGTCATATCGGCCACGTGTCGCTCACCATTCTGCTTCAGCAGGTTCTTTTCGCCGTCGATGAGGTCCCCATATTCGTGGCCGGAGGCATCGGCACGGGCAGGCTGATTCCATACATGCTTCTCATGGGAGCTTCAGGAGTTCAACTGGGAACCCGCTTTGTGACCACCGAAGAATGCAAGGCCCACCCTGGTTTCAAGGCGGCCTTTCTGAAAGCGCGGGCACGCGATGCCATCTCCACGCCCCAGGTGGGTTCGGAACTGCATGTCGTGGCCGTTCGCGCACTGCGAAACAAAGGTATGGGCCGCTTCACGGATCTGCAAATGGACCTGATTCAAAAAAGGCGGGCCGGAGGCATCAGCCAGGCGGATGCCCAGTATGAAGTGGAAAAGTTCTGGGTAGGCGCCCTCCGAAAGGCAGTGGTCGAAGGCGACGTGGAGTACGGTTCCATCATGGCCGGTCAGAGTGTCGGTCTTGTAGACCGTATTGTACCGCTCCGTGATCTGATTCAGAACCTGGTCGAGGAGGCTGAAAAAGAACTGTGCCGTATCCGCGACCGGATGCAGCCGCTTTAAAAATACTGCAGCATTTCCCT
>Ga0272442_10007998_pt1 | contig 13534 bp, 5 predicted proteins | sample SSMForm2O_FD_200262 | JGI IMG/M metagenome (GOLD analysis project Ga0272442, IMG submission 200262) | Marine sediment archaeal communities from Little Sippewissett salt marsh, Falmouth, MA, United States - SSM-Form-2O | ecosystem: Environmental > Aquatic > Marine > Wetlands > Sediment ...
CAGTGGGCGCGTATTTCTGGGTTGAAGGAGAACTTGACGCACCGTCAGCCCGGTACGGGGAACGCGGCCAAATGGCTCCAGGAGACGAAGGACAGATCAGAGGTGTGATTCGCTTCGTCTCTTCGGCACTGGCCAACGCCGATCTCGGTGCCATTGGTGCAACTCTTCATTTCGACCTCCGGCGCCTGTTCGGAGCCGACGGCTATGCTGAGCCGTGGTCGATCTGGTTCGACGGACAGCTGTTCACACCGACGGGCCTTCCCATTGAGATGGAGACACATGGCCATACGATGGGGATTGGAGGCATTCGAGTGGAACAGTTCCAGCGCGTCGCGCCGAACTGCATTGAGGCGGAGTTCTCCTTCGTGTTCTCAGTCCCGATCGACGCTGAGATGGGAATCTACCGACCCGAGGCGTGGATAGAGAATCACGGGATTCCAGTTGCGGGGGACGTAATACGCGCCGAGGTATGGTATCACGATTCAAGGACACTGCGTTTTCCTACGATCACAGTTGGAGAACCAGTAGAACCCCACATCCCCTGGACATTGTTCGGAGACGAGCTGATGAATGCCTACCGCGGGGTGACCGCGCGAGAGGATATCGGCCAGTTCGAGATGATAAATCGCGTTGTGTACCCGACGAACCAGTCCGTCGTATCCCCAATCGATCTTCTTACTGGTGAGCAAGTGTCGCTTCGGCTCGACCTCGGCTCGCACTGGATCTCTGCAAGCGAGCGCCGAACACCCTGTCCGCCGCACATCCCGTTGGCCTATCCGTCCGGTCAGCTTTCGGTCTCGATCGAGAAGCCGGACGGGACAGTCGAGACGATTGGACCATCCCCTCTAGCCCAATCGGTAGTGCACACCCCGACCACGCTTGATGGCGGACAGACTGCCAACGGGACGGGGCATGTCTCCGACCTATACCATGCGTCGACAATGGGGTCTGCTGCCGCCTATCAGTTCGACCAGTACGGAGACCATGTCATCACATTGAGTGGGACTATTGACGATGTTCACGGTTACAGCTATCCCATTCGCGGGACGTACGATGTGCTTGTAGCGCAGGTCCTCGACCTCGATCCGGCGCAGCTTCCAACCACGCCGTACGAGATCGGCGACAGCTTCGCCCCGGGACTGCACGTGTTCCCCGCCGTGCCGGCTGACGTGGAGATCCGTATTACCCATCTGCCGAATTCCGACTCAGAACAGGCGATCATCCATGAGATCGAAGGAACAGCGAACCAGTTCGGCATATTCACCGGTGGGGCGAACGATGCGTTCCGGTTCGACGAGCCGGGGGAATTCCGTGTGGACATCGCCGCGCGCTACGAGGCGAAGGATGGAACCATTTGGGCGGGGACGATGACCTGGGGGAACGTCGTCGCAAGCACGAGGCCCTCGATCGAGGCCCACGGTCGCCGCGGCATGGACTACCACGGGAACCGGATCGACGATATGCCGGCTTGGTTCGAGGTGTTCGATCTTCCGAGAGACAAGCTTGGCATTGAGGTCTACTACCCGTATTTCAGCGGCGACATCCATTGGGGCAACGAGGATGAATCGCCGGGCGACTCGATCCACCCGATCATCACCTTCCGCGATCTCACGAGCGACCAGCGCTACTACGACATCCTGCTGGACCATTGGGACGCAAACTGGAGCGGCCTTCGATGGCCGCCCGAGGGCTGTTGGGATCGCAGTAGCACTTGGTGTCTCGAGGAGCGGTTTGCGATGGGCGAAGCACCGTTGTTTTCGACGACGTTGGATCGCTCGGATCCAATCACCTACCCCGAGAAGATTGATCTGTTCGCGTACTGGTACGCCTCGTCGGAGCGGCCGGATGTGCAGGTCCGCGAGGTTATCAGCGACGACAACATGGGGACCGGGTACTGGCGGTTCGATGACACGTATGGGATGCAGCTCGGGGAGAGTGCCGAAGGCGATCTGGAAGGGGATCTGAAGTGGGAATTCGGCGGTGCCGTCTTCCGTGTGCCGGATGAGGACATCGCGGAGTATGCGATCTACAGCTCGTTGTGGGTTCTCCTACCGCATGACGACCCCGTTGGAGCAAGGGTCACGCCTCCGTTCCAGGACGCGACCGGCGCGAGTATCAATGGAGGGCCAATCATGAAGCTCCTAGGTGAGGAGATCGACATGCTATTCCTCCCCAAGTCGGTGCGCCCCGGAGATGTGCTGGAGACTGGAGACACAATCTCGTTCAGCGGCCATGTCGGACCGCCGCTGGATAGCCGTGTCGAAGTGACGGTCACTTCGCCGACTGGAGCCGAACACAGCCGGACATTCCGCGCCAACCGGATCGGTTGGGTCTACGATCCGAGCTTCGACTTCATCGCCGACGAGCAGGGCCGCTGGACTGTATCAGTCCAAGTCATTCACGACCGCCCATACGTCGGCAACGGCGTGGTTCCGATGAGCCACAATACCGGGACGGTGCTCGGAACGACGGGAGAGTATTGCTTCTACGTTGTGCCGGCGGGCGCGCCTGCGCTGACGATCACCGCACCTTCTGCAGGGCGCCTTGCCTGGCCGAGTGGACTCGTCCAGCGGGATGGGCGGATTGAGCCGATCGAGATCGTGGGGAAGGCCGCAATTGGGACCGAGCAAGTCTACGTGACCGTGCACGACAAGGGCGTGGTGATGGTGCAAGATGAACTGTCGCCGGCATCGGATGGCACGTTCACCTACACCTACGACCCGGAGTTGCTGCACGAGCGGTTCCCCTTCCTCAGCCTGACGGCGCACGAGGGACGCTGGGCGGGATTGGCCGACGAAGTGACGATCAGCTTCCTGGCCGTCGAGGGCGAACGCAGCCAAGCGGCAGTCGTTGTGCTGATTGGGGAGGAGGTCTTCCTAAGCGATCAGTAAATGGTACAGGCGATGTGATTTGAGGAGAGCCAAGCCAGAGTTTGCTGGTGTCCCTCATGAATCCTATACTGAGCGTATTGGCGGGAGGTTGTTCCTATGCGGGAGCGCAGGACGGCGGGCAGGCTGGGTGTGGCGTGCGCGGTTGGGCTTGCCGCGGTCCTCGTGAGTCTCCAGCTAGGCACAACAACGTATGGCGCTTGTGCCGAAAGCCGGGCGATGGCGCTGACGCCCGACGGACGAACGCTGCTGGTGGTGAACCCAGACTCCAACAGCCTTTCAGTGGTCGATGCCAACGAGTGTTTGCTGATTGCCGAGATTGCTGTTGGCATCGATCCGCGTTGTGTCTCAATCGATCCAAGCTCTCGGTGTGCGTACATCTCGAATCGAGGCTCAAACGACGTATCGATTGTGAATCTTGAGGGATATTCCGCGGTTGGTTCGATCGATGTGGGTGTACGGCCGTACGGCGTGTTGACGAACGCTGATGGGGTACGCCTGTTTGTTGCCGAACAGGGGGCTGACCGGCTTCGCATCGTTGACCTTGTGTCGTTGGAAACGGTCGCGCGGATACCGGTCGATGATCGCCCAAGTGGACTCGCGCTGAGCCCAGATGGTCGCACGCTGTACGTGACGCACCTCCTCAAGCCGGTTCTAACTGTGATCGAAGGTGTGGACGGCGTGGCAGAAGATATTCTGATCCGGTCGATAGCCCTTTGGCCCGACAGCAACCTGGTGCAGTCGATCGTGCTGTCATCGGACGGCTCGATTGCGTATGTCCCCCACACACGGTCGAACAGCGCAAACATGGCGCTCACGTTCGATACCACAGTGTTCCCTTTGGTTTCGCTGATAGCTCTGGACTCCGAGGAGCACCAGATAGGAAAGCAGCTCGACCTTGGCACACTCGATCCTCCGGGCGTGGGACTCCCGTTCGACGCTGCAGTCACACCGGACGGGCGCGAGCTGTGGGTCGTGAACGCGGCGAGCAACGACATCTCGGTGCTCGATTTCCAGGACAGGCGACTGGTCGCCCACATCGAAGTTGGTGACAACCCGCGGGCGATCGTACTGTCTCCCGATGGGTCGTTGGCCTACGTCAACAACACGCTCGCTGGATCGGTGTCCGTCATCGATACAGCAACCTATGTAGTGGTCGATACGTTGGCGGTCACCGATATCCCGCTTCCGCCTATCCTCCTTGAAGGAAAGCAGCTGTTCCATTCGAGCGATGATCCACGCTTAGGCAAGGACCAATGGATCTCGTGCAATACGTGTCACTTCGAGGGCGAACACGACGGAATGACGTGGACGTTCGGTTTTGCCGGCCCGCGCAATACGACAAGCCTTCTTGGCATGATCGAAACGTATCCGCTTCGCTGGTCAGGCGAGTGGGATGAAAGCGCTGATAGCGAGTTTGCTGCTCGCCGCGAGAATTTCGGTGCCGGGCTGATCGACGGCGAGATGAATTGCCAGCTCTTTCCGCCCGACTGTGTGGACCAACCGCCGAATCAGGGGCGAAGCTACGAGCTGGACGCGCTGGCAGCGTTCATCGACTCGCTGCGCGTGCCGCTGAGCCCAGACCATTCGGAGGGTGAACCGCTGACGGAGGCCGAGCGACGCGGGCAGGAGATCTTCCATCGAGAAGACGTGGGCTGCGCATTCTGCCATCCATCGCCGCTCTACACCGACCTGAGGATGCATGATGTGGGAACCGCGACCGCCAACGAACGGATCGGTCCATCGTTTGACACACCGACTCTTCGCGGCCTCTACCACAGTGCCCCTTATTTCCACGACGGAAGCGCAGCAACCTTGAGAGAGACAGTCACATTCCCATCATCGAACGGCGAGCACGATGTACGGGGCTTGCTGACCGAAGAGCAGATCGACGACCTGATTGCGTTCCTGTTGGCACTGCCGTTCGCGGAGTGACATGTCGGCGCCTGCGAAATAGGATAGTACATGCTCGCAGAGAGGAGTGTGGATGAGGCGAGCGAGCGCGGCAATCGCGGGGCTCTCAGTATCCTGGGCACTTCAGCTGATATGTGGCGCTCCCAGTGCAGCACTGACTCTCGGCTTCTATGTCAAGGGCACGGACAGGGCAGGGAACGCGCGGTATTGCGGCAGGAGGATCGATCTTCAAGGCCTAGACTGCGTAATTCCTCATCACCAGCAGCGGGTGGACTGAAGGAATGAGAAGCGCGCCTTGGGTAATGACGGATTGGATGGCTGTGGGGCACGGGTCTTGACGTAGTGCCCAAGGAGAGATGAGCATGAAAAGAGCGGAATGGCTCCTGGCGGTGCTCTACTTGTTCTGTGTGGCATGGACATGTCTTGCCCCGGGTGCGCTGATCACGCTCTCTGGAGTCGTGACGGACTCCGAAGGATGCCCGGTCGTTGGCATTCCGGTGGTCGCGCTTCTCCGGTCGGGCGAGCAAGAAGCGCGAACCACTCAGGAGGGCTACTACGAGCTCCAGGTACCGGCAGGTCCGATCCAGCTCTGGTTCGGACCGCCCAAGGCAATGTGTCTCGTGGCAAAGCAGGTGAACCTCGGCGATCTGCAGCAGAATCATGTTCACGACGAGATCCTCGATCGGGGCTATATGATCTCGGGCAGGGCACTGTTCCCCGGGGGCTGTCCACTCGGTGGAAATCTGCTACAGTGCATTCCGATCTCATTTGCCAGTCCTGAGACTGCCTACCACCTTCACATCGAGTCTGGGAGTGGGAGTTTCACAAGTGTCCTGCCCCCCGGAGTCTACTCGATTGAATACGAGACAGACCCTCCGCCCAGCTACGCACACCAGATTCCTTTGGATCTCACGTCTGGTCCTATGGAAGGATTGGAGCTGATCCTCCAGGATGTCCGTGAGGAAGCAATCTCATCTACTCCTCCGGATGCCAGCAAGATCGATGTGGGAATGCCCGACGATCTTGGATACGTGGTCATTGAAGGAGGCCCGGGCGCGGCACTGCCTCTTGCTCACGTCCTGGTCGTCAATGCCGACACGATGCATCAAGCCCACACAGCCTCTCATGCGGACGGGAGTTTCTTCGTCCAGGTTTATGCCCCTGCCGGTTCGGCAGTGGAGATCAAGCATGGGTATCACAGTTGGCGTTGGCGGGAATGGTATAGGGGAATCGATCCCGAAGGTGCCACGGCCTATCCGGGAACCACCATTCACGTTCCGATCGTCGACGCAGCGTCACCCGGACTTCCGTTCTCAGCCAACGGGGAACTGGCGTTCTTCGACAACAGACCTGCCACGGCGAACGCCGTGGGAGCGGCTTGGGAGTTCGCGGGAACCGTACGACTCCCAGATGAGGATGTATCCACATCACGGCTGGATCGCACCCTTCTTGGTGAAGCAAGCCTCGAACGCCTTCGCTTCATGCCGGGGGATACGGTCAACATTGAAGGTGTGCTGACAATCCGAAGTCCGGCCATCGAAAGTGGCGTCAACCTTCCAGATGTCTTGCTTCAGGGTTATACGCAGATGCACTTGTTCTTTGACAATCAAGGGCGAGCGATCCCGTTTGACAACTACTTCATGTCATCACTGCTTACCCCAAGCGGGTTTCCAATCCAGGGGAATGCGACTTCCGGAATGGAAGTGTCAAGGGGGCCGGAATTCTCCAACCTCCGTCGTTCGGGTACGAATGCGATCCAGGCGGACGTCTCAGTCAGCATCGAGATACCCCGTGACATCCCTCACGGCGTCTATCGTCCGATCATCATGTGGATCTTCCGAGGAGTGCCACTTGGTCCCGGGTGGGTGGGGGCAAAGGTTGGAACGACGGGGAACACGTTCGGCGCGCTGCTGCCGCCGATCTCAGTGGGCGATCCTGCGCCACCACGGCTTGTCTGGCGGCTCTTGATGGATGACATTGTCGAAGGCGTGCGTGGAACGCGGGCCAGGCAAGATGAAGGGGCGGTGGAGTTCGCTTCTCAGATGGTGTCGCAAGGAGCACGCTACATTATTCCGCGTTTGGACACGCGAACAGGCGAGCCCATCGAGTACCGTCTCGAACCATTCCTTCCGATGCTCTCGTACTCCGATCGCGCCATGCCATCGCCCCCGATCATTCCGTTTGACCTCCCCGGAGGCTTGCTGAAGGTCTCCATTACAGGTCCGGATGGCACGATGGATGCTCTCGGCTCCGCGCCGTTTGTGCAATCATCCCACCGACTGGTGACCACGGAGGCGGGCACCGATCTGAACCCCGTGACTCAGCAGATGGGCAACATCTACTCCCTCACGACAAACGACAAACGGTTCATCGTGTCGTTCGACCGAGATGGGCACTACGTCATCGAAATGAAGGGCGAAGTGCTGGACATCTGGGGTAATGAATACGCTGGTGGGGGAACCTACGATGTCTGGGTCGCCAGCACACTTGACGTTGACGTTGGCGCTCTTCCCGGGACGCCCTTTCAGGTTGGCAATGCACTCAATCCATGCATGCAATTCCATCCCGCCGTTCCGGCCGATGTCCGGCTGGTCGTGACCCAGTACCCTAATTCCGATCCTGACAAGATGATCGTCCAGACGATCCAAGGGAGAGCAAATCGCTTCGGATTCTTCTCGCCCGCTGACCGGGACGTCATCTTCACTTCACCGGGAGAGTACAAGGTTGAAGTCCTGGCCGAGTACGAAGATTCCTCTGGCCGTCTCTTCATGGCCGAGAGGGTTTGGGGGGGCGTTGTCGAGACGCCCAACGGATATCTCGAGGCACACGGTCGACGAGGAACTGATGCTCTTGTGCACATCCCCGGGGCGTGGTTTGTGAGTTGCCGTGACTTGGAATTGCTCCCCGGGACGACGCATCACTCGTACAATCCGTACTTCAATGGCGACATCTTCTGGTCGCGGATGAGCGACGCGCAGTGTGGCGGCGACTCACTTGTCTTGGCGGCGAGTGTGCAGGATACGACCGGTCTGCTGGAACCCGTGATCCGCGAGCGTGCCCAACGTTGGGAGATCTGGACTCCCAATCCGGGCTCTGTGGAGGAGCAGTTTTCTGTCAGCGAGATGCCTCTATTCACAGGGACGTCCTCTGGGCTGTCCTATCTGATGGCCCCTAATGACATCGAACAGCTTGCGTACAGCTATCGCTACTCCCAACGCCCGGGCGAGCGAGTGCGCGAAGTCGTTGCAGAGGGAGGGCAGTCGGGTGGGTACTGGCGCCTCGATACGCTCTACGACAATCAGATGGGTGTCGGGCTGCTGGGCGATCAACCCGGCGACTTCAAGTTTCAGTATGTCGGAGCCGTCTACAGGGATCTCGTCACGGGCATCAATCAGTACTCGATCCAGGGATCTCTGTGGATCTGCATTCCGGATGATGATCCATTGGGAACTCGGGTGATGCCGCCCTTCGCGGGAGTTGGAAACGGCGGTTGGACCACTGAGGGGGGGCCGATCCTAACGCTCCGCAGGGAGGCAATTGACATGTTCATCCACCCGACGGGGACACAGCCCGGCGCAATCCTCGAGGTCGGCGACGAGTTTGTGTTTGCCGGTCACATCGCACCGACTCTTGAGAGCCAAGTTGACGTTGCCGTGACCTCGCCATCGGGGGTTGTGCACAGGATTATCGGCCAGGCGAACAAGATCGGATACTTCCATGATCCCACCGGCCGCTTTACTGTAGATGAGCCCGGTGTCTGGGTAGTCGATGTAGAAGTCTGGCACGACGGGTATTGCTCGGGAGGCAAGACCGTCCCGCCGTACCCGTCTGGAAGCATCCTTGGAGGAGACTCCGGGCAGTACGTCTTCTACGCGGTGCCTGCAGGAGAGGCACCGTTGGATGTCTCCTCCCCAACTCCTGGATTCTTGTCGTTTGAAGGTGGTGTAGGACCGATTCTGATCACCGGCACAGTATCGGCCAACACGACTGATGCTACCGTAGACTACACCATCACCATGCCCGGCTATATCCTGGAACACGGACAAGTGCCAGTCACGGAAGGGGCATACAACATCCGTTTTGACCCTGCCTCCCTTCACGAGGAATTCCCGAATCTAGATCTCGTCGGGCGAGATGACTGGGGACCCGGCCTAGCGGATACGTTCTCGATCGGGCTCCTGATGGAGGGGCAGAATGGAACTGCGACTGTCTGCAAGGCCAATGTGGTGACAATCCAAGGGGAGCAGGTATTCGTCGAAAGCGGAGCCGATGAATAGGATGTGTGGCAGGCAAGACCCGACGAAGAGGAGGCGGCGTGTTCGGAACGCGTAGCAGACGGTACGGCGCTTGGATGGGTGGGTTGGTCGGCCTCCTTGGCATCATTCTGGTGGGTGCGGTCGGCGATCAGACTGCGTCGGTCTCCGGGATCGTTGTCAACGAAGCGGGAACACCAATCGCCGGAGCGATTGTCCGACAGCAGACCGAAGCACAGAGCACAATGACGGCAGGCGACGGAACCTTCACGCTTGACGGACTTCTCGAGGGTGTCGAGATTGTCGTCACGGCCTGGAAGGATCCCTACTACCCAGGGGGGACGACCATCACGCCGCCTGCGAGTGATGTGACGATCTCCCTTCATCTGTATCCAAACGAGGACAACCCGTACTACAACTGGTACACAGGGATGCCCGACTCGGAACAGCCACTCGGATGTGGGCACTGCATGGTTGCGTTCCCGGAATGGGTGAAGAACGCGCACGGTCAGTCGGCAGTCAATCCGAGGTTCTTCAGCATGTACAACGGAACCGATACGAGTGGAACCATCCTAATGGGTGATGGCTACAAGGACGACTTCCCAGGGACTGCCGGGAATTGCGCCACATGCCACGCGCCTGTTGCCGCCGCCAACAATCCATTCACCGCAGACATGAACACGCTGTGCGGTGTGGAGACTGAGGGCGTTGCTTGCGAGTATTGCCACAAGATCGCCGGCGTTTTTCTCAATGCGGCCACGGGACTCCCTTACGACAATGCGCCTGGTACGATGTCGTACGCGCTCAATCGCCCCCCCCAGGATACGCACATGTTCTACGGCCCGTATGACGACGTCACGCGGAGGGTGAGCTACCTCGAATTGGAGACGCAAAGTCAGTTCTGTGCTCCCTGCCACCAGTTCAGCTTCTGGGGCACTCCGATCTATGAGTCGTTCGCCGAGTGGCTTGCAAGCCCCTACGCTGAGCAGGGCATCGAATGCCAGGCATGTCACATGGCGCCGACTGGCGTCAGCTACTTCGTCTATCCGGAGAAGGGCGGTCTGATTAGGGATCCGGATTCAATCCCTTCTCACCTCCAGCCCGGCTCCGCGGATGTCGATCTACTACAGAACTCAGTCGAGATGACCCTCGATCTTGAGACGTCCTCCGAAGGATCGCTAACCGCGACGGTGGCAATCACCAACGCGTACGTCGGACATCATGTCCCCACCGACTATCCGGGAAGGCACATGATCTTGATCGTGTCGGCGACGGACGAGAGCGGCAACGATTTGGAGGTATCCGAGGGACCGATACTCCCTGACTGGTGTGGCGGGCAAAGCGGGCTGCCCGGAGTTGCGTACGCGAAGATCCTCAAGGACGTCGAAACAGGTGAGTTCCCCGTCGTCAACTACTGGAAACAGACGCTGATCGTCTCAGACAATCGCATCCCGGCCTTTGCCACCGATTCCTCGACCTATCGCTTCGCTGCTGCGCCAGAAGCGGGGGAGATCAGAGTGCACGCTGTCTTGCTGTATCGCCGATTGTTCCATGACATCGCTGAGGCGAAGGCATGGGATACGCCTGATATCCTGATGGAAGAAGCCGAAGCTACGACGGTGGTCGATGCCTCCACCTAGTCCAGGAAGAGCAACTCTGAAGAGGCTGAAACGAGCTTTACTGCGCGGCACCACGCTCGCCGGCTCGCTTCGCTGGGGGATCGTTCTACTCTTCTTGCTTACCGTGGCTACAGTCATCGGTGGCATCCTCCCGCAGTCTCCCGTGACGCCCAACGCTGACGAGTTGTATCGATCCTATGGAGTCTTCTGGTACAGGCTGATCACGCGATTGTCGCTGGGAGACGTCTTTCACAGCATCTGGTTTTATGTCCTCACTGGAGTCTTCACGCTGAACTTGGCTCTCTGCAGCGGTCGGCGCATACGTCGATCAGTTTCCGGTCTGAGGCAGCGCCCAACTGATACCCACATGGGAAGCACAGGAGGTGACATTCGCCAGATTCCGATGAGCGAGACATCCGTGCAGACCGTTGCACGCATCTTGAACCGTTTCGGTTTCCGACGCATTGCGCGTAGTGGAGAGAAGCAACTTGTGGCTTCGCGCCATGGGTGGAGCATTCTTGCACCCGATGTCGTGCACGCGGGCATTCTCGTCATTCTCGTCGGTGCGTTACTTGGCGTATTCCGGCAGGAGGGCACCTTCGTTGTTAACGATCTTCAGATTGGGCTTGGAATTCCAGCCTGCGCTGGTCTGAGTGAGCCAGCATCAACGGACTGCATTCCTCTTCCCTACGACGTCCGTGTCGATGATTTTGGAGTTGAGACGTACAGCGATGGAGTACGGGTCAAGGACTACTGGGCAGAACTCTCCTTCCTTCAGGACGAAGCGGTTGTACGACAGGGAAGGATATCGGTCAATCATCCATTGACCATCGCGGGCTTCGGATTCTACCCATGGCGATATGGTGAGGATGCTCAAGCGGCACACGTGCGACTCCAAGTGTTTGAGCCGTCAGTGAACGCGGTGACATCTGAAATCGAACTGCGGATCGGTGAGACCGCAGTCATCCCGAACACGCAATCCTGGCTGACCGCACTGCGCTTCTACCGCACGTTCGCACTGGACCCGGAGGGGAACCCAATGGATCTAGGAGACGTTGAGGGTGGGTATTCCGCGGTGTTGATCCAGGTTGTCGGAAGGGACGAGACAGGCGAGGACATCGCGTACCGAGATCTCGCCCTTCCGTTTCTGGCAGACAGTGCCGCCGCGGTTCCGCAGATGTTCATTCTGGCAGATGCAGCCATCCCAGCGTTCCTCGAACTCCACTACGCACGCAATCCAGGCTACGCTGTCGTCTGCGCTGGCTTCATTGTCGTGATGCTAGGTCTCGGAACTGCGCTCTATTTCAGACCGACCAAGGCACTGGTAGCGATCGAGTCCATGGCCGTTCGGCTTCAGATTCAGGGACGAGGAGCGTCGAAGGCACTGCAGCGAATCGCGGAGGCCATTCTGGAAGCCCATGAGGAGCGGGATTGAAGTGGCATCAGGAGTTATGTTCTTCGACATCTCAGCTGTGATGTATCTTGCAGCCTTCCTTGTGCTGATCGTCGGGGGTGTCGTGCGACGAACGTGGATCGAGCGAATCGGAACAGGGTTGACCGCAACTGCGTTGGTTGTTCAAAGCATCGGCCTGGTTCTGCGGGGGATCACGCTGGGCGGCTTCCCCGTGACCAACACCTATGAATCGCTCGTCTTCTACGCGTGGGTGTTCGCTTTTGGCTATTTCGTCCTCCTCGCGTCGGGCGTGCTTGCTGGCCGCCTCCGTTCCTCGATTGGCACTGGCGTTATCCTCGGAGCCGCTGTGTGCATGGCACTCGCTGGATCGCCTCTTCGTGCTCCAGATGTTGAGCCACTCGTCCCCGCTCTACGTAGCTACTGGCTTGCCCTACACGTGAGCCTAGTGTTCGTCGGAGAGGGGTTCTTCACAGCTGCATTCGTCGCAGGAGTCCTGTATCTCCTGAATTCGCGGCGACGCAGACCAAGCGACTCAGAGCACCTCGAGCGCCTTGATGCACTGGCCTACCGGGCGATCGCTATCGGGTTCCCCTTCTTTACCCTTGGTGGTTTGTTCTTCGGTGCCGTTTGGGCGAAACACGCTTGGGGGCGCTACTGGGGATGGGACCCGAAAGAGACGTTCATGCTCGTGACATGGCTCGTCTACGTTCTCTATCTTCACGTCCGGGTCCAGCGACACTGGCGCGGACGGCGTGCTGCGTGGATCGCTGTGATTGGATTCCTCATGGCGTTGTTCACTTTCGCTGGAGTCAACTTCCTCATCCGCGGATTGCATAGCTACGGATGAATGAACAGGCCGCGTCGGAGTACTGAACTGGAGTGGTGAGAACGCGGTGGAGGAGCTGTGCTGGCCGCCAAATGACCTTCACCGCATAGCCCGGCCCAAGCCATAGTGTCAGAAGCGACACGGACTAACATAGAGAGGAAGGCAGACATGCGAACGACAAGGCGCTCTGAGACAGCACTGGAGCAGTCCAGGGAATGCGTCGTTGTTTGCCTATGCAGAAGAGATCCGATCAGCTGGAATTACTAGGCCGTGCGGAGTTTGAAAGCAGTTCTCCACGGGGTCCTGGAGCAGTCGGACGTCGAACTGTCTACGGAAGGTCCTCGGCATAGCAGTTGTAGGCTCAGTGGTACCGCCAAGTACTCTGGGCTGTAACTGCTGGTTACCGCTTCAGAGGTATGGGCATGAGAGGAAGGCTTGTGGGGCCCGGCTCTGTTGCCAGGCCCCGCAAGCCGTTGTGCTAGTTCTTGTGCTCTTCGCGATCGAGGTACTGGAGGATCGCGTCCACAACGAGGTAGTTGATGGAGCGATCCATCTTGTCTCCAAGCTTGATCAACCGTTCGACAGGCTTCTCCTGGATCTTCCGCTGGGGAATGTAGATT
>Ga0272442_10008003_pt1 | contig 13530 bp, 14 predicted proteins | sample SSMForm2O_FD_200262 | JGI IMG/M metagenome (GOLD analysis project Ga0272442, IMG submission 200262) | Marine sediment archaeal communities from Little Sippewissett salt marsh, Falmouth, MA, United States - SSM-Form-2O | ecosystem: Environmental > Aquatic > Marine > Wetlands > Sediment ...
AGATTGCAAGACCGCGTTCACCTTGTGCCTGCATAGCACTCCTCCCTCTTTATTCTATAAATCCAATGATAATCGCAATTGAGGGGATGGTACAAGAAAATAATCTTTTTCAGATAAGGAAAAATTTATGGCGGTCAGAACTTACGGTCAGAACCCGCGGTCAATATGAAGACGCGACAAAGCGGCGATATTGTTATAAGGGGGCTTTCTGCTCATACAGCGAAAAGAGACACGTATGCGGAAGGTTCTCTTGGGTAAAACTGATTATGAAAGTGAAGGGCTGCTTAATTCATGGCCAGGGTCACACCGGCCCAAACCTGCACAGGGTCATCAGAAAAAGCAGGTTTAGGATAGAGATCGAATCCCGGCGCGATCTCCACGAAAAGCTCGATAAAATTATCGAGAAAAAGAATACTCAGCCCGATTGGAAGCCTCGTTCCGCCCTCAAAGGGCTCGGATTCGCGTTCAAGATATAATTTACCGTACAAGCCTATCCCGAATGAGATATGGAGAGGACCTGTAAGGTAACGGTTGTCGATGAGCCGGAAATCCCCGCTCATGAAGATGAACTGATTACCTTCGGTAAAATCATATCCGCCGCGAAAATCAAAGGGTGAGGGACGGTAGATAAAAACGGCGTTCGGCGTTCCGACGCCGAATCCGATACGGGCAGGTTTTTGGCCGTAGGCGAAGGAAGAGATGATTCCTCCAATGAGAAAAAGGACCAGAAAAAAGCTGAATACAATTCTTCTTCTGTACATGACCCGCCTCCTTATACACAGTATAGCTTTATTACTCTTTTATTTCCATATAAACAGGATATTCTTGACTTCGAAAAATCCAGCGGCGATATTTCATGTTTTCTGTTTCATGTTTTTACTGGAGGATATAAATGAAGAAACAACAGGGTTTGATTCTTGTGACCTCACTACGGGATGAACGGTTTCTTTTTGTATCCGTGCTGCTTGATTTTATGGCCCTTTTAACCGAAGATTAGACCGTGATGGCAGGCAATAAATTGTGTATCAGTATGATCTTCATGACGCTACTCATATCTTCTCAGGCTGTCATGGCTGATAATGTAATACTGACGGTTGAATCAGGAGACACCTTATACAGTATCGGAAGGACATACAGGGTCTCCGTACAGGAACTCATTCAGGTGAACGGCATAGTGAATCCCCGGGCCCTCAAAAAGGGTTCCCGGATAACAGTGCCGCGCACTTACGTAATCGAACGGGGAGACACCCTGTACAGAATCGCCCGGGAAAACAATATTTCTGTTGTTGAACTCAGCACGTACAACGATATTTCAGAACAGACTATTATCAAAACAGGTCAGGTTTTAATGCTGCCGTCATCAGGGAAGCCTGAAATCCGGATTGTAAAAAACACGGTGGAGACCGAAACATTGAATACCGAAACACTGGATACCGAAAATTCAGCCAATCAGGAGGAACAAATCTTTACTCCTGTCAGCTACAATCCCGTTGAGGAGAACGGAGAACTGATATGGCCGCACAACGGTAAACGCAGTGCCTTGAATGGAAAACTGAAAGGCACGGAGATATCGGGCAGCCGGGGTGATCAGGTTGTATCTGTCAGCGCCGGCGAGGTAGTGTGGGTGGCGCCATACAGAGGATACGGCACACTGGTAATGGTGGAGTCTGCCGATAATCATATCTATGCTTATGGCGGTAACGAATCGACCTATGTTGAAGTGGGAGATAAAATAAACAGCGGGACGGTCATCGGTAGTTTAGGTATCAATCCGGTCAAGCAGGTCGCAAAGCTATTTTTCTTTGTATACAAGGACGGAGTACCGGTAGACCCCGCAGCAGCTCCCCGCGGATAGATAGATAAATATGGATGAAAGTAAAATTTCGAGTGTGAAACTGGTCGGTATTACCGGCGGTTCCGGTTCCGGGAAAACCACCATAGTTCGTAAGATTTCAGAAATAGTATCGGATTTTGTTTTTATTCCCCAGGACAATTACTACAAATCAGCTGAATATATCAGCAATTCAAATATAACCGCCTTCAATTTTGACCACCCTGAAGCCTTCGATAATGAACTGCTGTATGAGCATCTTTCACTGCTGAAAAATGGTGAAACAATAGAGATGCCCCAATATGACTTTGTCAAACATCGCAGAAAAAAGGAAAGGGTGCTTGTTGAGCCGAAACGGCTGGTGATATTCGAGGGGATCATGCTGTTCTTTGATCCAAAGATACGTGGTCTTCTGGACCTGAAGCTTTATGTTGATACACCTGATGATATCCGGTTTATCAGGCGTCTGAAACGGGATATTGAAGAACGCGGAAGGACTCTTGATTCGGTCATTCAGCAGTATTTAGAGGTGGTCAGACCCGGTCATTACGATTTTATCGAACCGACCAAATTATACGCCGATCTTATTATCCCCGAAGGCGGATTTAATGAAAACGCCCTGCAGGTACTCACATCCTTTCTCAAGGAAATTACAGGCGACTGAGCGGGCCCCGCTTCTTGCCATGCCGGAATTTTTTGTATGATTCAGAGATATATTGAAAGGAGAAAGTATCGGGAACCGGGTCTTCACCACCGGTGAACAAGCCTCCGGCGCATCGGAATATACGGCTTATACCGAGGGCGCCGCCCCTGATAAGGCCATGGCGCATGACTGCCTCCCGAAAGTAGCGGCTGCATGTAGGTGTGTAAATACAGGAAGCCGGGAGCAGAGGTGATATCAGATATTGATAAAGAATAATCGGCAATGTGAAAACAAAGCGTATGACCGGCAGAATGTGTTTGAAGACTTGCATTTCACATACAATATAGTTATTTTAAGCACTGGAAACAATAGCTAATCCCTGTAAAGGGGTTTGACGAAAAGCGGAAAGTATACTATAGTACAGCTCGCCTTAAGTATAAATGAGGAGGAATTAATGGCTGCAAATATATCCAAAAATGCACGTCGTGAAGGAGCCCAGCAGCTGGTCAGCCGGTGGGGTGGGGCCATCAAGATGAAGTCTGTATTCAAGAATGGCAAAATTCGCCATATCGCAGTGTGCGAAGCAACAGGCAATACAGCGAGAAAGCCGAAAGATCTTATGTAATATTTGACTTGGACATTCAGGCTGCCGTAAAAACGGCAGCCTTTTTTTTATGGGGACCTGCTGTCCTTATCAATCCTGATTCAGGACTTTTTTTAGAATATCAACGCAGGTATCCACATGTTCCTTCTCTATTATCAGGGGAGGAACCAGACGAAGTACTTCCGGACCTGCCTTTCCAACGAGCAAGCCTTCCCTGTGGCATTTTTCTATAAACGGTCCGGCTTCTCTATCAAGCTGCAGCCCTATCATGAGGTTTACACCGCGTACTTCAATGATCATGGGGGTGGTGTCGGCAAGACCGTTGAGTTTTGTGTGCAGGTAGGCACCAATCTCCCGGGAGTGTCCGACGAGATCATGGTCAACAAGTTCGGTTAAAACAGCAAGTGCCGCGGAAGACGCAAGGGGACTGCCGCCGAAGGTGGAACCATGGTCACCGGGCTGAAATACCGCGGCGGGCTCCTTTGCCAGCATGGCCCCAATCGGAAAACCGCCGCCGAGAGCTTTTGCAAGCGTAACAATATCGGGCTCTACTTCGTAGTATTGATGGGCAAAGAGTTTTCCTGTCCGGCCGAGTCCGCACTGTACTTCATCAAATATCAGCAGGGTATGGGAATCATTGCAGAGGTTCCGTACCTCTTTCAGATAACTTTGTCTGGCTGGAAATATCCCTCCTTCACCCTGAACCGGTTCAACAATGACGGCACAGGTTTGATCGTCCACGGCGTTCGAAAGCGCGCCGATATCATTGAGAGGAACAAAATCGACTCCCGGCATCAGCGGGGTGAAGTTTTCCTGATATTTTTTCTGACCAGTCAGTGAGAGCGCTCCCATTGTTCTACCGTGGAAGGAATGTTCGAGAGAGATAATTTTTGCGGCGCCGTTTTTATTCAGCCCCCCCCACCGCCTGGCCAGTTTAATGGCGGCTTCATTTGCCTCGGTACCGCTGTTGCAGAAAAAAACTTTATCAAAGACACTGTTGGATACGAGTTTTTCCGCGAGCATGGTTTGCTGCGGGATGTGATAGAGGTTTGAACAGTGAATCATCTTAGCGGCCTGTCCGCTGATGGCAGAGGTAAGGGCCGGATGCCCGTGACCGAGTGCGTTTACCGCGATGCCGGCAAGAAAGTCGAGATATGTATTCCCGTGATGATCATTTACATATACACCATGTCCTTCGACAAAGGTGAGAGGAAACCGCGTATAGGTATTCATCAGTACCTTGCTGCTGCGTTCAATCATGTTGCTCATCGTGTATTCTCCTTAATGTATATTTGACTCATAGATGAGAGTACCAACCCCCTCAGAGGTAAAAACCTCCAGCAGGAGCGAATGGCTGATCTCACCATCTATAATATGAACCGTATGTGTATTTCCCCTCACTGCCTGGATAGCGCAGCGTATCTTCGGTACCATACCCCCGGAGATTGTTCCGTCATCCAGAAGAGTTTCGGCCTCGTCAGCATTCATACGGCTGATACGGCTTTTCGGGTCATCAAGGTTCCTTAATACTCCCGGAACATCGGTGAGAAAAAAAAGTTTCTCAGCCTTAAGGGCCGAGGCAACTGCCACGGCAGCGTCATCCGCGTTTATATTGAAAGTAGTGCCTTCGGCGTTCATGGACACGGGCGCGATCACCGGAATAAATCCGTTTTCAAACAAGCTGCAGAGTAGTTTGGGATCTACGGCGGTGATTTCTCCCACGAGGCCAAGATCGGCGGATTCGTTTACCTGCCGCCGGGCAGTGAATAAATTACCATCCTTGCCGGTAATCCCTACCGCGGGGACACCCTGAAGGTGGAGCTGCCGTACCAGTTCCTTATTTACCTTTCCGGCCAGGACCATTTCGGTAATTTCAAGAGTGGACTCATCGGTGATTCGCAGTCCCTGGTGAAATTTACTTTCAACACCGACTCGGCGGAGCATCTGGTTGATCGCGGGTCCTCCGCCATGGACAATGACCGGAAGGATACCTACATATTTCAGCAGCGCGATATCCTGCATGATCATCCGCCGAAGTTCCTCATCAATCATGGCGCTGCCGCCGTATTTTATGACCATGATCTTTCCATGAAACTTTTGAATATAAGGGAGGGCTTCGATAAGGGTGTGAGCCCTGAGATTGATATTGTCCGGTAATGGTGCCCTGTTGTCGCCCATGATGTTCATCTCCTTGGATTGGATATCTTTATGTTCGATAGCTTCCATTTATCTTGACGTATTCATACGTGAGGTCGCAACCCCAGGCGGAGGCTTCATGACTGCCCTCCGTGAGATTGATCAGGATCAGTATTTCCTGTGACTTTAATACCTGCCTGGCAGTTTCTTCATCAAACTCAAGGGGGGTACCGTTATCCATTACCATGATATCCCCGGCGGCGCTTGAGAAATGTATGGTGACATTCCGGGGGTTAAAGGAAGCTCCGGAATAACCCATTGCGGCAAGGACCCGTCCCCAGTTCGCGTCCTCTCCGAAAAGGGCTGCTTTTACAAGATTGGAAGAAATCACAGCGCGGGCGAGGGTTCTGGCGTTCTGCAGCGTAGCCGCTCCTGTCACTTTTGCCTCGACGAGTTTTGTGGCGCCTTCTCCGTCGCGGGCAATGGCGACGGCGAGGTCCCTGGCTACCGCACGAAGCCCGTCTTTGAACTCTCTGCAAGCGGGGTCTTCCTTGGAAGTAATGGAGACTCCTGATGCTCCATTCGCCATTACCAGTACCATGTCGTTTGTGCTCGTGTCTCCGTCGACGCTTATCATGTTAAAACTCTCCTCTACCGCTTCGAGGAGGAGGTTCTGAAGAAGTGAGGGATCGATTGCCGCGTCAGTGAGAATAAAGCCGAGCATGGTTGCCATATTGGGATGGATCATTCCCGATCCTTTTGCGATACCGGCAATACGAACGGTACGGCCTTCGGAATGAAACTCAAAGCCCGATATTTTTTCGATAGTATCGGTAGTCATGATTGCACGTGCAGCGTTCTTGAGAGCAGTAGGTGTGTCATGAAGAGGGGTCATTACCGCGATTGCCTCGCACATGGTTTCTACAGGCAGGGGAACACCTATAACTCCGGTGGAGGCAAGCAGAACCTCCTCGGATGTAATTTGATACTTATCAGCTGTCGCGGCGGCAAGTTTCAGGGAATCCTTGATCCCTCTATCTCCGGTGCAGGCGTTTGCGTTGCCGCTGTTGATCAGGATGGCCCGAACGGCTTTCCCTAATCTTTCACTGTTCCAGTCAACACAGGCCGCGCGGACTTTGTTGGTAGTGCAGGCACCCGCGGAAACGGCTTTGTGCGAACTGTAGAGAACGGCCATATCAGGGCCTGATTTTTTTAATCCCCCGGAAAAGGCTCCCGCCATGAATCCTTTGGGTAATTGATACTGCAGCATATATCTGCCTCCTTTGGTATGTAAAATATTGTGCTCAGGGAAACAGGGGAATTGCATCGAGGCTTGCAGCCTCATCAAAGCCGAAACGTATATTCATGTTCTGTACCGCCTGACCGGCGGCGCCTTTTATCAAATTGTCTATCGCCCCGACGGCAACAATAGTCCTCGTCCGTTCATCGAAGGTTATACCGATATCGACAAAATTTGATCCTTTCACCCATCTTGTTTCGGGGAAAACACCCTTCGGCAGGACCCTGATGAACTTCTCCCCTTTATACAGACTGATATAAAGGTCACGGAGATCATCAGTTGTGATTGCGGGATTTTGTTCCGATTGAAGGGGGATGTAGGCGGTCACCAATATTCCGCGGTTCATGGGAACGAGGTGAGGAGTAAACTGCACGGCGAGAGGATTTCCTGAGATTACCTGAAGATACTGTTCAATTTCCGGTGTGTGACGATGTGATCCGATTTTATAGGCTTTTATGGATTCGTTGGTTTCACAAAAATGGGACGCCTGGCTTTCCTTGCGTCCTGCCCCTGAAACCCCTGATTTGGCATCTATTATAATCGGAAGGGGCTTTGTGCCCGTTTCCGCGCGGGAAACAAGGCCGGCTTGTACGAGCGGCGCAAGGGTAAGAATGGAACAGGTGGTATAGCAGCCGGGATTCGCGATCAGATTGGCAGAGGCGATAGCGTCTCTTTCAAGCTCTGATAATCCATAAACGGATTTCGATAAGAGATGTGGTGATCCGTGTTTTACACCATACCACTTTTGATACATATCCACATCTTTCAGACGAAAGTCAGCTCCCAGATCGATAACGCATGTACTTTTCAGAATATCTTCATCGATGTGCTGAGATGCGATGCCGTGAGGCAGAGCGAGAAAGATAACGTCGCATTCAGGGGCAAGCTCCCTGGGAGTCGCGTTTTTACATATGTATGTATCCGTTGCATCCCGAAATGAACCAACCGTATCGACATACGGTGTTCCTTCAAAACTGCGGGAACCCAGGTGGACCAATGACACCTCGGGATGATGAGAGAGAAGCCTGACAAGTTCCATGCCCGCATAACCGGTTGCTCCAATAATTCCAGCTTTAATCACGTTTATCTCCATGATAATGTATAAATTTACAGAAATTATTGTATAATTTTACAAAAAAAAGATCAATATGTAAGTTTGCATTCACCATCCACCCCTGATATAGTTGATCTATCAGGACGGGCGGAGGGATTATTTGAAAATTGGGTCATCTTATTTTGATCTTGGTGTACGCACTTACATGATGGGTATCCTGAATGTGACTCCCGATTCATTTTCCGATGGCGGCACGTTCTATGATGTAAATGCAGCTGTAGAGCATGGATTGATGATGGAGAAGGAGGGAGCAGACCTGATCGATGTGGGAGGGGAATCCACGAGACCCGGGCACCTGTCTGTTGATATTGATACCGAAATCTCCAGGGTGGTTCCCGTGATTGAAGGACTTTCAGGGAAACTGCGGATCCCCATCTCGATTGACACCTCAAAAGCGAAAGTCGCGCAGGCTGCCTTTGAAGCGGGAGCGGTCATGCTGAATGATGTATGGGGCCTCACTATGGACCCGGATATGCGGCGGACCGCAGCGGCTTCCGGCATGGCGTGCTGTCTTATGCACAATCAGCACGGAACCGAATACAACAGACTTATTGACGATATCATCACGGCCCTCTCTCTCCTGGCCAGGCATGCCGTTGAATCGGGTATCGCTCCTGAGAAAATAATACTCGATCCGGGTATCGGTTTCGGAAAAACGGTTGAACAGAATCTTGAGGTGATGCGCTGCCTATCGCGTATGAGGGATCTCAAATTTCCATGGCTTTTGGGAGCTTCAAGAAAATCAATGATCGGAAAAAGTCTTCAGCTTCCGGTGGACCGGAGGCTTGAAGCGACCATAGCGGCAAATGTACTGGGAATACAGGCCGGGGCTGACTTTATTCGAGTTCACGATGTAAAAGAACATACACCCGCCGTCCGCATGACGGACCTAATTCTCAGGCCTCGCACAATGCGGCCGCACATTGTTTACGTTTCACTCGGTTCAAACCTCGGGGATAAAATGGGCCACATAGCAGGTGCGCTCCGGATGATAGGATCCCTTTCCGATACCCGGATCGACCGTGTGTCCGGTGTGTATGAGACATCTCCGGTAGGGAAAAATGATCAGCCGGCCTTCTATAATGCCGCGGCTGTGCTTGAAACTTCCATGGAACCGCACGGTTTCCTGGAACAGCTGCTGAGAATAGAACATCAGTTGAAAAGGGTGCGTACGGAAAAATGGGGGCCGCGTACAATCGATATCGATATTCTTTTTTATGATCAATTGATATACAACGATCCCGGGCTTATCATTCCGCATCCCCGTCTGCATGAGAGACGATTTGTACTGGAACCGCTCAATGAAATAGCGTCTCTTTATATGCATCCGGGAATGAATAAACGTATATTCGAAATACTCGGGTCCGGCGACTTCGATGGTCAGAGGGTGGAAAAATGCTGTAAGCCGATTCCACCCTTTCGGATAAGCGGGTAATTCAGAGTTATGATGCGTTTCAGTTCCGGCAGCAAAGGATTTCCCTGTACATTCCTCAGAGCCGCTGGATTTTGAAAATTATGTTTTAAGATCTATAGCATCACTAAATATCCAGCTTGATATTTCCGACCAGGTCCGCGAGGGTTTCGAGGGGCTCGGTTTGATGGTTGAGAATCGAGTATACCGCGTTGGTTATCGGTGTCTTCAGATGTTTGCTTTCGGCAATGATGTGCGCGTACTTGCACGCCGCTATACCCTCAGGCAGGTACCCAATATTTGTAATGTTGGTAATAAGGTCCTCAAGATCACGATAACCGTCGATTTTACGTTCATGAATTATTTCCCTTCCGAATCTGCGATTTCTGCCGTATATACTTCTGCAGGTAACATCCAGATCACCTATGGAGGCAATGGAAGTGAAAGTCTCGGGGTGTGTTGAACCCAGGGCCATACCAAGCTGCTGAATTTCACTGAGTCCCGCTGCAAGCAGTAGTGATTCGGTATTGTCACCGAAGAGGGGACTTATTTCCTTGAGGGCGTCAAGCATTCCAAAGGCTATGGCCACTACGTTTTTGACTGCGGCGGATGTCTGAACGCCTACAACATCGAGAGAGGAAAATACCAGAAGATTGTTGCCGTTGAGCAGCTCGCGAAAGCGGATTGAATTTTTAGGATTTCTGGAAGCGCTGATCAATCCGGTTATCTTGCCGCGGGACACCTCTTCAGCATGACTGGGGCCTGAGATGTAGACAAGATTGTCTTTGTACGACCCCGGGAGATAGTTTTCCACTGCCTCGATAGGGAGGAGGGGGAGATGAGCAGTCGGTATAAATCCTTTTGTCAATATTCCAATGGGAGTTTTTCCCTCGAGGATGTTCGGAATCGTGAGAAATTGTTTTATCGTTCCGATCAGGTAAAGGGAAGGTATGGCGAGGAGTATGAAATCCTTATCTTTTGCTACCTTTACTATATCGCTTGAAGCTGTTACAGAGTGTGGGAGGTCTACTCCGAGCAGATATGTCCGATTGATATGGTCTGTTGTTATCGACCGTGCTACTTCTTCTTCAAATGACCACATCTCTACTGTGTGGCCGTTTTCTCCCAGAGCTTTTGCCACGGCGGTGCCCCATGCTCCCGCCCCGATGATACCAATCTTTTGTGTCTCCATGGAGGTTCCTCCTGTTTTTTTATCAGCATATCACAAAATAGACAGCTTGCAACTAGGACTGCTTTACTGTAGTATCGGTGCGTGATCTAAAGGAAAGGAAGTAAGCCTTATGGGAATACGCGGAGAAGTTTTTTCTGCAAAGACTACGATTGGGAAGAGGACCTACTTCTTCAATGTAAAGGAAAATCGTACTGGTGATCTTTTTCTCAATATTGTAGAAAGTAAAAAGCACGATGTAACCGGTTTTGAGAGACACTCAATAATCGTGTTTGATGATGATATGGAAGAGTTTCTTTCCGAATTCCAAAAAGCGGTGGATTTTATCCGTAAAAAAACTCAATAGATACGAAAACTCTTTCTGTGAATGGGACTCAATCCGTGCAGCCTGCATAGTTCGCGATGTCTGGCTGTCGGGTATCCTTTGTGGCGGTGAAATTCCCAATTGGGTTCTATCCACGAGTACCGTATCATCCACCAGTCCCTGGTAACTTTGGCGATTATGGATGCCGCTGATATTTCGGGTATCCTGGCGTCTCCGTGTATTACCGGGGCAGCAGGCACTGGAAGTTCAGGTATAAATTTACCATCGATGAAGGCGTAGATACCATCCGCGTTCATGCTGCCGGGGTATCCTGGGAGCATGGAACTAAAAGCCCTGCTCATCGCGATGAGTGAAGCATTGTGAATATTTACCGCATCGATTTCTTCAGGCCATGCCCAGCCGACTCCTATGAGCGCGGTGCTTCCGCGCAGAAGTGAAGCAGTTCTCTCCCGAGAGGCCGGGCTTAAAATCTTTGAATCCTTCAGCAGCGAGCGGTCGAAATATTCGGGTAAAATGACCGCGGCAGCGCATACAGGTCCGGCGAGAGGTCCCCTTCCTGCTTCATCGATACCGCAGATAACAGTATGATCGCCAGCATTCATATGTTCACAGGGTATCGTTTTTTTAATCAGATGTAAAGTTGGCCCTTCTATTCACGACTGCTGTGTTCTATGGTATATTAATGGGAAAAGTATTTTTTTGTGCGGGGTCAGGTGTCGTGTGCACGAACATTACTACATAGAATGGAAGAGGATAATCGTAGGTGTTTTTAAAGAATGTCGAGCTGTTTGGTTTTAAATCCTTTGCTGACAGAAGTAAAATTGAGTTCAGGGAAGGCATAAGCGCGCTCCTTGGTCCGAACGGATGCGGGAAAAGCAATGTGGTGGACGCGGTGAAATGGGTCCTGGGAGAGCAGTCAACACGTTCTCTCCGTGCCGACCGCATGGAAGATATCATCTTCAACGGGACGGAATCCAGAAAGGCTCTGAACGTAGCTGAAGTGACGCTTACCCTCAATAATGATCAGGGTTTTCTTCCGATTGACATGCCGGAAATCGCTGTAAAGCGACGGCTTCATCGATCGGGAGAGAGTGAATACTTTATAAACAGTACCCCAGTCAAGCTGAAAGAGGTAAGGGAGCTGTTTTTCGATACGGGTGTCGGGAAATCCGCCTACTCCATAATGGAACAGGGGAAAATCGACCAGATACTTTCCAACAAACCGGAAGAACGGCGTTTCATTTTTGAAGAAGCAGCGGGGATCACAAAATACAGACATCGCGGCGCTGAAGCGGAAAGAAAACTCGCCAGGACCGAAGAAAACATGCAGCAGGTTGAGAATATTCTGCGGGAAGTAAAAAGGTCCTACAACAATCTGAAAAATCAGTCTGAAAAGACCGTTCAGTATCGTGAACTGAATGAGAGCATTTTCGATCTTGAGCTGGATGTGCAGCTGATAAAGCTGAAAGACTTCCTGAAAAAACAGACCGATAAAGAGGAGCATCTGAAGATCAAGCGAGATGAACGCGATCTTTTAAGAAAAAATATAGACGAAATAAACGAATCCCTGGAAGAAAATCTGGACAAGGTCAATGAAATGGAGGCGCAGCTGATCGACGCGCAAAAGCGGCTCTATGGACTGGATATAGAAAAAAACAATCTTGAGAACCAGAAAATTCTCCTGAAGGAACGAAAGGAAGAAATCCAGCGGCAGCTGCATGCCGGGGAACAGCGTGAGATAAATGTAAAGGTAAAAATTGAAGAGCTGTCCCGCCAGATCGGTGAACGGAGCACGCAAATCGGGGAGTACGAGAAAAGGCTTTCCGAAATCGATTCAAATATCGGAGATTTTGTAAAAAATATCGAAACCGCGCGCCGGAGAATACAGGACAACAACGCGGAGATAAACAAGCTGGAGAAAAATAATTCAGGGATAGAAAACGCGATACGGGAGTCACAGCGCGAGCTGCATCAGATTACCGATGATATCGTTGCCCAGCTCGATCAGAAACTCAGCGAAAGCGGCTATTCCTCCAGCAGGCGGAGAGATCTGGAGACACAATTTCGGACAGCCCTGCAGGAGACCCGAATATATATCAGGGGCAAAATTGATTTGATCAGCGATATGAAGAACACTGCGAACGATGATTCAAAGGAGCTGGAGAAAGCACTCGAGAGATCGCTTGCCTCCTTCCGGGATCTTGATTCCAGAAGCGCTGAGCTTGAAAGCGTCTTTTCGGACTACCACAATTCAATTCCCGGATTTATAGATGAATTTCTTGCTCCTGAAGGTATTATTACCCGCAAGAGGAACATCGAGCAGTCGATAGATAACGGCAGGGCAGAACAGAAACAGAACAATATTCAGCTCGAAGAAGCGCGAAAAGAAAATGCACAACTGAATGAAAAAATTGATGAGTACCGTAAAACCCTCGAGGAGCTGAGGGTGAACCGCGTGCAGCTTCAGACACAGAAGAATGCGCTGCTTGACGTGCGCACCGACCTTGAACGGCAAATTAAAGAGCAGAAATCTGTATTGGAGGAAAACCTCCGGGGCATGGAGGCCAACAGTCTGCGTATCAAGGAAATAGACAAAAAGTCGGCGGAAATAGATGAACAGGAGAAGGAATTCGGCAGCCGGAAAAAGGTGCTTCAGGATAACCTGAAAGAGCTGGAAAAAGGTATCTCCAAGCATAATAAAAATTTGTCGGACAAAGAGTCCAGTTTGAGAAAGAAGATGGAAGGTCTGGGAAAAGTACAGGACCAGCTCGAAAAACTGCAGATGGAGGTCGCTTCTCTGCAGACTGAAATCCGATCTATGTATACAAACTTCTTTGATCGCCACGGCCGGGAACTCACCGAGTTCGAGACAAGAATGTTTGATGTCGACACGGATCCGCAGAAACTGCGTCAGGACCTGCAGGACAGAAAGCAGGAGCTGAAAAAACTCGGCCAGGTAAATCTGATGGCTCCCGAA
>Ga0272442_10008004_pt1 | contig 13529 bp, 11 predicted proteins | sample SSMForm2O_FD_200262 | JGI IMG/M metagenome (GOLD analysis project Ga0272442, IMG submission 200262) | Marine sediment archaeal communities from Little Sippewissett salt marsh, Falmouth, MA, United States - SSM-Form-2O | ecosystem: Environmental > Aquatic > Marine > Wetlands > Sediment ...
CAAAGGCGGCGTGACGATGCCCAGGTGGTCGAGGTTTCCCGTGGAGGCCGCCAGGTACGGCTTGAGCTCGATATACTCCTGGGCCAGATGGGTGAGGAAGCGGTCGAAGCCGGCGGGGCTGTTTTCAATCCTCGGCCGGCCGCCGCCGGCGCAGGAGAGCGCCAGGAGCAGTACGGCCGGAAAGAGTACCGCAGCTTTAAAATACTTCATCCACCCCCTCCTTGTGAAACCCGGTGGAGGGAACAGTATAGCGGATAGACGGGGTGGAAGGAACCCGGCTTCAGGCAGGGCTTGGACAGCTAGGTTGCGGCGGACAGGCGGTCGAACTCGGCTAATGTGACCGCCGGCAAAGTTTCGAAGGAAATTCCGGTCAGCTTGTTCATGGCCAGGGAAAACTGCACCGCCTGATCATTGCCGGGCAGATCGACCACCAGCACCAGGTCGTAAGAGCCCAGAAGGGCATAGCCCGAAACGACCTTGCCCCCGAACTTCTTGATCAGGTCGTCCGCTTTTCCGGTGCGCTCCGGGCTGATGCCCTTGACCGCTTCGGCCGTGTAGTTGCCCAACATGCAATACGTAGACATACGTACCTCCTTTTTAAGAGATTCTAAGTGAAATTCTAAGGGATACAGGGGTTATCTTCCAGAATTTCGAGATGATCAGCTGATGCTTCTATTTCTTGATCGCAGGGCCCAGGCCAGTTATCATTACTGTGAATGAAGGTCCGGCTTTCGGCTTATTCAGCACTTCTACTTTGCGCACTGACACTTTAGCTTTTCTACGGATGCTGTACCCGCACGGGGCCGGGCCTGCTCGTTTTTATGCCCATCATCCACGGGCAGCTGCCGGCGGCCTTTCTGTTCTTCGCAGGCGGCATCCTGCTGCTGATGCTGTTCCCCCCCCTCCCCGCGCCGGCTTAGGTATTTTGCTTTTTCCTGCCGGCGTACAGGGTGGTGACCGCCATGATCGAGGTGGCCACGATCAGGAGGAAGGAAATGGAGTTGATCACCGGCGTGGAGCCGTCGCGGACCTGGAGGTAGAGATTGATCGGCAGGGTGGCCTCCGAACCGACCAGGAACATGGTGGTGTTGAAGTTTTCGAAGGACATCAAAAAGGCCACCACGGCGCCGCCGATAATCGAGGGCCGCAGGTATTTCAGGGTGATGAACCAGATAACCTCGAAGCGGTTGGCGCCCAGGTTGTAGGCCGCCTCCTCCAAAGTGCGGTCAAATTTCCGTAGCCTGGCCATAACCACCAGGGCTACGATGGTGGTGATGAAGGAGAACTGCCCCAGCACCACCAGCCAGAACCCGGGCCGGAGAATTCCGATGTCGATCCCCATAAAATTTTCGAAAAAAAGCCCCATGGTATTGGCGAAGAGCAGGATGGAGATGCCGAGAATGACCCCGGGGATGACCAGGGGCGCGATCATCAGGAAGTAGAGCAGGTTCTTGAAGCGGAAATCCTCCTGCTCGAACAAAAAAGCCGCCAGGGTACCGAACACTGTCGCCAGCAGGGAGACGGCGATCGCCACCCGGAAGGACACGCCGATGCTGCGCAGGTTGATGTCGTCGTGGAAGATGCCGATCTTCTCGGGGCCCCGGCCGAAGAACCAGTCAAAAGTAAATCCCTTCCAGGGCAGGGAGGGGAACATGGAGTCGTTGAAAGCCAGAACCATGGTCACGATGAGGGGCGCGAACAGAAAGAGGAAGTAGATGAAGATAAACAGGTTGAAGCCGAAAGAGTAGGTTTTCGAGTGGGGCAGGCTCCGTATCATTTGATTACCGTCCTCCAGTCCTGTTTGGTGACCTTCAGTGCCAGCCAGATGATCAGGGAGGAGAGGAGCAGCAGCAGAAACCCGAAAGCCGCGCCCTGGTTCCAGTTGAAGTAGATGATCATCTGGTTGTAGATTTGTTCGGTGAACCAGATCGAGTTCTTGCCTCCCATGAGATTGGGGGTGAGGTAGCTTCCCAGCACCAGCATGAACACGATGATGCTGCCCGACATGATCCCCGGCATGGTGTAGGGAATAATGATGGTCCGCCAGATGGTGATCTTTTTCGCGCCCAGGTCATGGGCGGCCTCAATGAGGGAGTCGTCCAGGCTTTCCATAACGCCGATCAGGGGAACGATCATGAAGAGCATTGTCGTATAGACCAGGCCCATGACCATGGTCACGTCATTGTAAAGCATCTCGATGGGCTGCCTGAAGACCCCGATGGCGGTGAAGAAATGGTTGAGGATGCCGCTCTCGCGCAGTAGGATCATCCAGCCGTACACCCGTATCAGCTCGCTGACCCAGAAGGGGACCAAAATGAGCACCATGAGGAAGCCTGTCATTCTAAGCTTGACAACCTTGGTGATGTAGAAAGCCACCGGCAGGGCGATGGCCAGCACGATGAGGGTGACCAGGATCGAGTAACCGGCGGTGCGCACGAAGGTGAGCCAGTAAATGGGCTCGGAAAAGAAGGCCCAGTAGTTGTCCAGGGTCACGCCCGACTCGCCGTAGAAATCGGTGCCCAGAAAGGACATGCGCAAAAGCTCAAGCTGGGGCAGGACGATCAGCAGGAGCAGCCAGAGGAAGACGGGCAGGAAAAAGATAAAGAAACTCCAGCGTACTCTTCTTCTTTTAGACGTCGTCATAGAGCTTCAACTCGACCCTGGGGTAGCAGACCGCGGCGGAAATATTCCAGCCGATCCTGACGCTGTCCCCGCCGCGGATGTTGTCGAACTGACGGTTCTGGGGCAGCGCCACCAGCAGCTCCTCCCGGGTATTTTCGGGGATGACCAGCAGCCGGCTGTTGCCGCCGTCGAACAGGATCGCCTTGACGTCACAGTCCAGGACATTGAAATCAGGCTTTTTCTTGCCCGGGTTGATCACCATGGCCTCCGGCCTGATGAACATGTCGAAGGCGTCCCCAGGGGACAGGTCGTATTCGCCTGCCAGCAGGTAGTCGCGCTCGTCCAGGTAGCGGGCCAGGAAGACCCCCCGTTCATCCTTGTGGACCGTGACGGCCAGCCTGTTGTTGTTGCCCACGAACTGGGCCACGAAGGAGGAGTGGGGATGATGATAGAGATCCTGGGGCGTGCCTACCTGCTCGAACTGCCCGGCGTTCATGACCGCCACATGGTCGCTCATGACCATCGCTTCCGACTGGTCGTGGGTGATGTAGACGAAGGTAGTGCCCACCTGGGCCTGGAGCTTTTTGAGCTCGACCTTCATGTGCTCCCGCAGCTTGGCATCCAGGGCACCCAGGGGCTCGTCGAGCAGCAGCACGCTGGGATCAAGCACCAGGCAGCGCGCGATGGCGATGCGCTGCTTCTGGCCCCCGGAAAGCTGGTTGATTTTTTTCGTTCCGAACTCCGGCAGCCCGACCCGCTCGAGCATGCCCCTGACCTTGGCGTCCAGCTGTTTTCCCGACTCCCCCCGGCGCCGCAGCCCGAAGGCGATATTCTCATAGACGTTCATCATGGGGAAAAGGGCCAGGTGCTGGAACACCAGATTGACCGGCCGCTTGTTGGGGGCCACGCCGGTCATGTCCCTGTCGCGTATCTTAATGATTCCCGAGGTTGGCTCGTAAAAGCCCGCGATGGTGCGCAGCAAAGTCGTCTTGCCGCATCCCGAAGGGCCCAGGATCGAGAAGAACTTCCCGTCTTCCACTTCGAAGGAGACGTTGTTGACCGCCGTGAAATCCCCGAACTTTTTGGTCGTATTTTGAACGGCTAAGGCTATTTCCATTGTCCTACTACCCGGCTTTCGATTGTTTTCAGCGCTTCCGGAAAGATGAAGGAAGCCGGCAGCATTACGCTGCCGGCTCGTCGGCTCAGTTGGAGGCTTTGACCTTGTCCAGCACCTTCCCTTCCATCTCCTCCAGTCCGGGAGGAACGGTGGGGTACCAGTGGATCTCAGCCAGCACTTCCGGGGGCAGGCCCCTTTCGAAATTGGCTTTGGTTTCGGGATCCAGGTACTTGACGGCATCCTTCGAGGCGGTACCGTACTTCTCGGCGTTGGTGAACACCGCGGCGTTCTCGGGCCGCAAAATGAAGTTGATCCACTTGTAGGCGCCTTCCAAATTCTCCGATTTCGCGGGCAGGGTGAAGGTGTCCACCCAGGCCAGCGCGCCGCTTTTCGGCGCCAGGTAGTCGATGTTCGGGTTCTCGGCGTGCAGCTTCCAGCCGGCCTGCTCCCAGGCCATGGCGGCCCAAACTTCACCGGAACGCATGGATTCCAGAAGCTGGTCCCCGTTGGTCCAGTAGTTCTTGACCACCGGCTTGCCCTCGATCAGCTTGGCGCCGATTTCGTCCAGGAACTTCTGGTAGGCATCGGGGTCATCGTAGAGCGCGAAGGGATCATGCCCCAGGGCGAACCCCATGCCGATGAGGGTCGGCCTCTTCAGCCTGTAGGAAACACGGCCCATGTACTTGGGATCCAGGAGATCGTCGTAATCCCTGACATCCGGGGCTTTCTCCTTGTTCACGATCAACCCGGAGGTCCCGTACACGTGGGGCACGGCGTAGGATTTGCCCTCCACAAGTGTGTTCTTTTTAACCGCATTGACCAGGGAGGGGTCGAGCTGGTCGATGTCTACCTTGGAGTAGTCGATGGGCTGATAGATGCCGTACTGCTTGACCACGGAGGAGATGCGGTCCTGTGACGGCTGGGCCAGATCGAATCCGCCGCCGCGGGTGGCCCGCAGCTTGGAGATCATCTCCTCGTTGTTGCTGAGGGTGACCTCCACTTTAATCCCCGTCTCCGCGGTGAACTTGTCGATAAGTTCCTGCGGGGCGTAGCCGGACCAGGTGATCAGGCGCAGAACCTTGCTCTCTTCCGCCCCTCCTTCCTGCTCTCCGCGGGCAAACACACCCATGGTAAGCGCCAGGAGCAAAGCCAATGCAAGCATCAAACTTTTTCTCATTTCTTGATCCTCCTTATAGTGAATTCAGGTTGGAAACTTCATCCTTATTATAGGCGGGTCATGGCTAAAATACAATTTTATTTCCCTCCTTTTCTGTTTGCAAAGATGGTTGAGCGCTTTGTCATGACGAACGCCGGAATATCCGCCGGGCCGGTAAAGAATGTAAAAAGAATATTGAGGCGAACAGAGGTTTGACAGTATTTTTCCACAAGTCCTATAATACAAATCGTACAGGGGAGGTGGGGTCTTGAAATTCCTGATTGTCGAAGGCTATTCGGAAGCGAGCCGCAATGCGCTGGCTGCGGCGGGAATGTCCCTGTCCTCCGAGCTCTACGCACGGATGCTCCGACGGGTTCTTCCGGAAGCCGAGGTAGAGGTTTTCCACCCCAGCGATCCGGGCGCCCGCTTTCCCGCAAACCAAGAGCTGGCAGGTTTTGCGGGCATCATGTGGACGGGTGCAGATCTGAATATCAATCACCTGCACGTGCCGACCATCGTGGCGCAGATCGACCTGGCCCGGCGCGCCTACGAGGTGGGCGTCCCCAGCTGCGGCAGCTGCTGGGGGATCCAGATCGCGGCGGTGGCCGCCGGGGGCAGGGTCGAGCCCAATCCCGGGGGACGCGAGATGGGGATCGGGCGCAAGATCATGCTGACCGACGCCGGCCGCAGGCACCCGATGATGGAAGGCAAGCCGCAGGTATTCGACGGCTTCGAAAGCCACTACGATATGGTGGTGGAGGTGCCCGAGGGGGGAACGGTGCTGGCCGCCAATGACTTCACCTCGGTGCAGGCCCTGGCCGTAACAAAGGGCAAAGGAACCTTTTGGGCCACGCAGTACCATCCGGAGTACAACCTGCGGGAAATGGCCAGGCTCACCGTGGCGCGGGCGGAGGTGTTGATCGAGCATGGCTTGTTCCGCGACCGGGAGGATGTGCAGCGGCTGGTCGAGCGCTGGGAGCTGCTCCACGACGATCCCGCGCGCCGGGACCTGCGCTGGCAGCTGGCAGTGGGAGACGACATTCTCTCGGATTCCATCCGGCAGCGGGAGATTTACAACTGGATACATAAGCTGGTTTTGCCGGCTCAGAAATAGAAAAAAGTAGGGGTTGCAGATGAAGAATTTTTCACGTTTTTCCTTTCCCACTACGATCGTGTACGGAGCGGGCGCGGTCAGCGAGGCCGCCGCCTGTATCAAGGAGCTGCGCATCGCCAAGCCGCTGGTCGTTACCGACCAGCCGCTTGTGCAGACGGAAGCCTTCCGGCGCCTGCGTTCCGTGCTGGAGCGACGAAAGGTGCCCTACGCCCTCTTCTCCGGGGTGCACCCCAATCCCCTGGACAGCGACGTGGAGGCCGCCCTGGAGCAGTATCGCGCCGAGCGCTGTGATGCGGTCCTGGCCGTCGGCGGCGGCAGCCCCCTGGACACGGGCAAGGCCCTGGCCGTTTTGGCCGCCTGCGGCGGCCGTCTGGCCGATTACGACGTGCAGCAGGGGGGCGGCGAGCGGATCAAGGGCCCGCTGCCGCCGGTCCTGGCCGTACCCACCACCGCGGGAACGGGCTCGGAGGCGGGCAAGTGCGCCGTGATCACCTCCTCCAGCAAACGGCGCAAGTTCATGGTCTGCCATCCGGAGATGATGCCCCGGCGGGCGATCCTCGACCCGGAGCTCACCGTCAGCCTGCCGCCCCACCTCACCGCTTACACGGGCATGGATGCCCTTACCCACAATATCGAATCCCTGACCGCGCCGATCTTTCACCCCATGTGCGATGCCATTGCGCTCAAGGGTATCGAGTTCGCCGCCGCCAGCCTGGAGCGCTGCGTCACCCACCCGGAGGACCTGGAAGCCCGGGGCCGCATGCAGCTGGCCGCCACCATGGGAGCCGTGGCCTTTCAGAAAGACCTGGGCGCGGCTCATTCCCTCTCCCACGCCCTGTCCGCGGTCTGCGGCCTGCAGCACGGGTTGGCCAATGCCGTCTGCCTGGTCCCGGTCATGCGCTACAACCTGGACGCGGCCGAGGAGCACTACGCCCGGATCGCTCCCTGCTTCGGCGTGGACACCTGCGGGCTGCCGACCCGAAAAGCGGCGGAAGCCGCCGTGGAGCGCATCGGTCAGCTGGCCCGGCGCATCGGAATAGCCGGGTCTCTCAAAGAGGTGGGCGTCAAGCAGGAACAGTTCGATGAGATCGCCGGCAAAGCTTTTCTCGATCCCTGCCACCTCACCAATGTGAAACCCTGCACGGAGGCTGACCTGCACCGCCTCCTAAAAGAATCATGGCGGGGGGCCTGACCGTGAGCGGTGGATACAGCGGCGTGATCCTGCATGTCGACCTGACCACGGGCAAGATGGAGTCCAAAACCTACCCGGAGGAGTTCTTTCGCGCCTATCTCGGCGGGGGCGGCCTGGGCGCCTACTTTCTCCTCAAAGGCACTGGGGCGGATACCGATCCCCTGGCGCCGGAAAATATCCTCACCGTGGCCCCAGGCCCGGCTGCGGGCGCGGCGGTTTCCGGGGTGAGCCGCTGCAGCGTGACCTGCCTTTCCCCGGAGACCCTGACCGTGGGAGACTCCCAGGCCGGCGGCAGCCTGGGCCCCTTTCTGAAGCGCGCCGGTCTCGACGCTCTGGTTATCAGCGGCCGGGCGCCCGAAGCAGGGTATCTTTTCGTTCACGACGGCACCGCCGAATTCATCCCCGCCCCGGAGCTTTGCGGGCGCACCGTCCTGGAGGTTCACGACTTCCTTTCGGAGCAATACACCGGAGAGAAGGTGAGCATTCTGCAATGCGGGCCCGCCGGGGAAAACCTGGTCCGCTTTGCCTGCCTGGCCAGTGACCTGCACGATTTCTGCGGCCGCGGCGGGATGGGTGCGGTGTTCGGCAGCAAGAACCTCCGGGCGGTGGTGGTGAAGCCGGGCGGGAGGGCTGCCTTTGCAGATCCGGAGGCACTGAAGTTCCTGGCCCGGAAAGGCGCTGCCCGGGTTAACCGGGAGGGTGTCGGCGAGATCCTGAAGAAATACGGCACCCCCGGCTTGCTGGCTGCGAACGCCCTGGCTGGCAACCTCTCCACCCACAACTACGGCTCCGGGTTCCATCCGGAGTATGAAAAGCTGGACGGATCTGTCTTCACGGAAAGCATCGGCTCCAAAGGAACTACATGCTACGGCTGCGCGATCGGCTGCCGCAAGACCGTTAAAACGGAAGCGCCCTATGCGGCCACGGACCGCCTGGGAGGGCCGGAGTTCGAGACCCTGGGCCTGCTGGGCGCCAACCTGGAGATCATGGATCCCGCGGCAGTGGCCAAGGCCAATGAGCTCTGCAACAACCTGGGGATCGACACCATCAGTTTGGGCGGCCTGGCCTCCTATCTCTGCGAGGCCCTCGAGCAGGGCGCCGTTGCCCCCGAGCAGGTCGGTATCGAAGGATTCGGCTTCGGCCGGCCGGAGCCGCTTTTTACCCTTATCGAGCGCATCGCCCGCAGGGAAGACGTCGGGGACGTGCTGGCCGACGGCTTTACGCGGGCCGTGGAGCACTTCGGTGCGGCCTCCGCGCCTTTCGCGGTGCACACCAAAAGCCACGGCTTCCCGGTGCACATGCCCCAGGTAAAGCCGAGCATGGCTTTGCTCTACGCGGTCAGCCCGATCGGCGCCGACCACATGTCCAGCGAGCATGACTGGATCGCCGCCGATACAGGCGAAGTCGCGCGCGGCCTGGGCCTGTTCAGCCCGGGAGAGCCGGAATCCTACGGGCTGGAAAAGGCCCGGGCGATCACCTACTCCCAGTTTTTCTACGGCCTGCTGGACAGTTTAAGCCTCTGCATGTTCGTCTGGGGGCCCGGAAGCGTCTACACTTATGCCGACCTGCAGGAGCTTATCCGCGCCGCCACCGGCTGGCAGGCGACATTCTGGGAGCTGATGAAGGCCGGCGAGCGCCGCATCAATATGATGCGCGTCCTCAATCTGCGGCGGGGCTTCGGCGCCCGGGAGGATGTTTTGCCGGAAAAGATGTTTCAACCCCTAACAGGCGGGCCTTCCGCAGGCCGGGCCGTGGACAGAAAGGGTTTCCAGCGCCTGCGCGCTTGCTACTACCGGATCATGGGCTGGGATGAGGCCGGCGTGCCCACCTTGGGCAAGCTGGAGGATCTGGACCTTGCCTGGACCCGGGAAAGGAGCTTACAATCGCACACGTAATCGACGAAAAGCTGACCCGCAAGATCAGGGAGGGGGCCGTGGATACCGTGATCGTGGCCTTCCCGGATCAATTCGGGCAGCTCATGGGCAAAAGGCTGACCGGGGAGTTCTTCCTCAAAAAGCCGGAAGTGGAGTGCTGCAGCTACCTGCTCACCACCGACATCGAGATGGAGCCCCGGCAGGGCTTCGCCCTGGGCAGCTGGGAGCAGGGCTACGGCGATTTCCGGGTCGTCCCGGATTTTTCCACCCTTACCTACCCGGCCTGGCTGCCTGCCACGGCCCTGCTCATCGGAGACCTCAAGGACATGGACGGGCGGGAGGTTCCGGAGAGCCCGCGGGCGGTGCTGAAAAAACAGTGTCTGCGGGCTGAAGAGCTGGGCTTCAGGCCGCTGATGGCCTCGGAGCTCGAGTTCTACCTGTTTGCCAACCCTTCCCGCAGCGTAGCGGAAAGCGGCTACCAGGGCCTGCGTTTGGCCGTCCCCCACGCCATCGACTACCATATCATGGGCACGGAGCACAACGAGGAGGTCATCGGGGAGATCCGCCGCAAGATCTCGGCTTCGGGGATTCCGGTGGAGTCCAGCAAGGGGGAGACAGGGCGCGGGCAGTACGAGATTGCCCTGCAGCACGAATCGGCCCTGCAGATGGCGGACCGGCACGTGATCTACAAGTACGGGGCCAAAGCTGTCGCCGCCGCGGCGGGGCACAGTGTCACCTTTATGGCCAAGGTGACGGAAAAGGACGCCGGGTCGAGCTGTCACATCCATTGCAGCCTGGCGGATGCCGTTACCGGCGCCAACAGCTTTTGGGACCCGGATGCCGGGGAGCAGGGCTTGAGCCGGACCTGCGGTTGCTTTCTCGGCGGCCTTCAGCAGCTGGCCAATGAGCTGTTTTTGTTCTTCGCGCCCACCATCAACTCCTACAGGCGCTACAGCACGGGCTCTTTTGCCCCGACGCGCCTGGCCTGGGACTTTGACAACCGCACCACCAGTTTCCGCGTTGTCGGCCGGGATACTTCCTTCCGCGTGGAGAACCGCCTGCCCGGGGCGGACGCCAACCCCTACCTGGCCTATGCGGCCACCCTGGCCGCTGGGCTGTACGGCATCGAGCGGGAAATCGAGCCTCCAGGCAGGAGTGCCGGCAACGCCTACCGTGCCGAGGGCCTCAGTGAGGTGCCGGGGAGCCTGGCGGAAGCGGCCGGCAGACTGGACGGTTCCAAATTGGCCCGCGAGCTGCTCGGTGACCGTGTGGTCGACCACTACGTCCGCCAGGCCAGGATGGAATCCGCGGCCTGCGCCGCGGTGGTGGGGGAGTGGGAGCTGAAGCGCTATTTCGACAGGATCTGAAAGCGGGGAACGAAGGAGCATGAAGAAGCTGTTTACCCTGGCGCAGATCACCGATCCCCACGTGGGTCGGATCATCACCTTTCCCTCCGCCAGGATCGATCTCTATGACGAGCTGGTGCGCACGGCGGACAGGCTGGCAGCCTTTTCCCCCCGGCCGGATGCGCTGGTGGTCAGCGGGGACCTGGCGCACCACGGCGGCGAGGCGGACTACCGGCGCGCCCGGGCGGTGCTGGACGGGCTGGGCATCCCCTACTACCTGGTGGTGGGGAACCATGACCGCCGCTCCCTGCTGCGGGAGGTTTTTTTCGACCAGGCCTGGCTGGGGCAGTGCGAGGGGGAGTTCATCCAGTACACGGTTGAGGACTACCCGGTGCGGCTCATCGTGTTGGATACCCTGGCGCCGCAAAGCCACCGCGGCCTCCTGGACGCGCCCCGGATCAGGTGGCTGGAGGCCAGGCTGGCCGAGCAGCCGTGGCGACCCACAATGATTTTCCTGCACCATCCCCCCTTCGAGACCGGCATGCCCTACCCGGACAGCCTCGGCCTGGACGGCAAGCAGGCTTTGGGTGAGGTGGTGGCCCGCTACGGCAACATTGAGGCGGTGGCCGCCGGGCACACCCACCGCGACTCCATCGTCAGGTGGAAAGGGACCCTGGCCTGCGTCACCCCGGGCTGCACCTTCAGCTACAAGCTGGAGTTCGGGGACGTCGACGACCTCGACCCCCTCTACAATCCCCCGGCCTTCAGGGTCTTTCGCTGGGATCCCGAGGTCGGGCTGGTCTCGCACATCTGCTACACCCGGGAGTACGAGTTCGGCCTGAGTGAAGGCGTGCCTGAGCCGCCGCGGCAGGGCTGAGGGCCGATCCTCATACGCCCCCCTCCCTCGCTGTGCGCCTCCGTTTCCGGCACCCCGGCCTACGGAGTCAAAAGGAGTATCTCGTGATTTCGGCAGATTACCTGGCTTCAATCCGGTCCGGGTTCCGACCGAGCTCCAGCAGGGCGTCCCGGGTCTGCTGGTTGTCGGGCTGCAGTTCCAGGGCCTCCTCTAAAGAAGCGATACCGGCCGCCCGCTTGCCGTCCAGGATGCGGGCGATCCCCAGGTTGTGGAGCCGTGCGCCGGCCAGGTCGGTATCCTCCGGTGTGGGAATTTCTTCCAGAATCTCGATCGCCCGGCGGTATTTCCCTGCTGTGATATGCACATTGGCCGAAAGCAGGCGGGCGGGGCTGAAGCCGGAGTCTATCTCCAGGGCCTTGTTCGTGTACTGCCTCGCTTTTTCCAGCAGGGGGCTGCGGTCCTGGTCCTCTGCTTCCAGGTATTCTGCAAAATAGAGCATGGCGAGCTGGTGGTAGTCGGCGGCGGTTTCCCCGGTTTGATTGATCTTGGCCTTATAAATGCCAATCGCCCTGTTGCACACCTCGGCATCCGGAAAGTCGCCTTCCCCCGCGAAGGGTGCGAAGGTGCGCGTGATCAACGCGTCGTAGCCGGCTGGAAGATCGGGACGGATCCCAATGCACAGAAGGCCGTAGTGCTCAGCGGTTTCGTACTCGCCGAGGCAGATACCGGCTATGACCCTGACGAGGAAGACCTGGATGTCCCGCGGCGGCCGGACGGCTTCCGCTTGCTCGAGGTGTTTGCGGAGCGGCGCAAGGATTGTCCCCCCGGTCCGCAGCAGCAGGTCTTCCAGGCCGGCTTCCCTGGTCTCCGTGGCCAGGAACCGCAGAGCGGCCTTGCTGATGCAGAGAGTCAGGGCTTCGAACAAGGCGGCCTCGAGGTTGTATAAGTAATTCGAAGGTTCCAGCTCGATCGCCTGCAGGAGGGAGGGGGTGTCGATCTCGGTGTTGAGGATTTCGAGCAGTCCGGTGATAAAATTTTCCAGGCCGACTTCCTCGAGTACCTCCTGCGCCGAAGTCTGAACGATTTCGGCGACCCTGGCGTACAGCGCATCGGCGATGGAGATGAGGAAGCGGTAATTGTGAAGCTCGGCGCAGCCGGGATGGATGCGGAGGCAGAGCCCGGCAACGCGCTCGGCCAGGTCGTATTTTGCCGCCGCCATACTGATTTCGACGGCGGTGATGCAGGTTTCCCGCCCGGCTTGTCCGCTTTCCAGGAAGGGCTGCAGAGCCTGATAGGCCGTGAGGTATTCTTCCCGGGTTTCCGCTGCCAGGACCGTTTGCGCATAGCCCACGGCTGCGGCCTCGCTGCGCTCCTGCTCCAGCCGCTCCCTGAAAATGGGGAGGGCCTGCTTCGCGATCTCTGCCGCTTGCGCTTTCCGGCAGCCCCGCTTATAGAGCTCGATCAGATCGGCGGCGGCGCTTAGATTCCGGGGGTTGCGGGCTAAAATCGCTTCCAGTCGGGCAGCGCGTTCCGCCGCTTCCTCGGTATCATCGATACAGTCGATATTTTTAAAGCTTACCTGGAAGCCAAAGCTCAGCTCTCCCGGCCGCAGATAATCGCACACATTGTCCGGGGTGATCTCGCCCCGCGCCGCCGGGGCGGTTAGGAGGCCGAGGCAGAGTGTCAGGATCAGGCGCCGCATAGATCCGTTCCCTGCGGCTCCTGCGGACCGGGCTAACCTGGAGTGCCGTCGAGAGCCGCTGTTATCAGTTTAATCCAGGGGCCGTGGGATATCCAGTGAGACCAGGAGAGCCCGAGTCTATCTCCCCCGGGGAAAATGAATTGTCAAGGCAGGAGATCGTAGAGCAGTTCGCAGATCAGTCGCTGCCCTGCAGAGTTGAGGTGCAATCCGTCCGGGCCCAGAACATCCCGACCCTGCCTTTCCACGGCACGGGCCAGGTCGGCCACCGGGTAGCCTTTTTCCCCGGCCCATTCACGGATGAAGTCGTTGACCTTCCCGATATGCTGCTCCGTGTAAATGGAATTGGCCTCGGGAGATAGATCCTTGAGACGGGTGTTGTCTGCCGGCGGCAGGGTGACCTGGATGAGGTTTTTGCCGCGTTCCAGCAGGGTTTCCGAGATGAAGCGAATGTTGCGTTTGTACTCCTCCAGGCTCAAGACAGAAATCCGGCCGGGAACATCCAGTTGACGACAGTCGTTGGTGCCGATGAACAACACCGCCCATTGGAACT
>Ga0272442_10008005_pt1 | contig 13528 bp, 9 predicted proteins | sample SSMForm2O_FD_200262 | JGI IMG/M metagenome (GOLD analysis project Ga0272442, IMG submission 200262) | Marine sediment archaeal communities from Little Sippewissett salt marsh, Falmouth, MA, United States - SSM-Form-2O | ecosystem: Environmental > Aquatic > Marine > Wetlands > Sediment ...
GATCAAATCAAAACGATTATGACGCAAGCCTATCCGGTTTTCGAATCCGGTTTAATCAATGAAGAAGCGGAAGCGTCCATGACGATTTTGCAGCAGATCATTATTGCAGTACGGAATATCCGTGGAGAAATGAATGTCCCCCAGGATAAGAAAGCAAACCTGATTATCCGCGGGAATACAGAGGCTCTTAAACGCATTCATCAATATTCGATTTATATCCGGCGCCTTGCTCATGTGGATCAGCTTGAAACCGGTAAAAATCTGCAGCGCCCCGAATCCTCGGCAGCGGCGGTTGTGCAAAATATGGAATTGTTTATACCTTTGGGTGGACTGATCGATATTGCCAAAGAGAGAGATCGTATTCAAAAAGAAATTCTCCGGCTGGAAGGGCTGTTGAAAGGTATTTCAGCAAAATTGAAAAACAAAAATTTCATCAACCGTGCACCTGAAGCCGTTGTGGAACGGGAAAAACAGAAAGAAAATGACACCCGGGATAAAGTGGAGAAGCTGAAATCAAATCTGGCCGTGTTGAATGAATAGGGAATCCCCTGGTTTGTGCCGGATGATTATTTTATAATCACCGGCTGAAGACTCAAATCCAATATAAAAAAATCCTCCCGGATGAAATTCAGGATTGTAATAACATCCGATCAACACAACAATATCCAAGTTTCAAAATATAAATAAATTGAATATACGATATTTTTGCATTTGCAGAACCATCTTGACAAAATAATCCTGGATTTCTATTTTGTAATATGAGTACAATCCTTGTATTTTTAAAGGGGGTATACCGATGAAACAGATGGCGGTTCTTTACATGGTTCTGTCAGGGTCTGTATTATTGGCCAAGGATATCTGCATTACAATATACAATCAAAATGCACTGGTAAAGGATGTCCGGTCCATGGATTTAGCCAAAGGTGAATCCGAGGTGTCTTTCACTGATGTCGCATCGCAGATCGATCCCACCTCTGTGCATTTTAAATCACTGACGGCAGCAGAGAAGGTTCAGATTCTTGAACAGAATTACGAATACGACCTGATCGGCGGATCAAAAATTTTAGCCAAATATATCGATCAGGAAATTCGAGCAATCACAGAGAAAGGGGAGTTGTTCCAGGGAACGCTTCTAAGCGCATCGAACGATATTGTTATACAGGATGATCAGGGCGGTATTCAAATTCTAAAAGCAGATCAGATTCAGCATTTTGATCTGCCCAGATTACCGGAAGGATTGATTACGCGTCCGACGCTGATATGGCAGATCCGCAATCGGGGCCCGGAAAAGCACAAAGCTGAAATCAGTTATTTAACTCAGGGGATGGGCTGGCATGCCGAGTATGTGGCTTTGGTGAATGAAGAAGATACACGGCTGGATTTAAGCGGCTGGGTATCTATTGATAATCATTCAGGAGCGACCTATGAAGATGCACAATTAAAACTTGTGGCCGGAGATGTCAATATCATTCACACGAGAACACTCAAATCCGGTGAGAGAATGCGCAGGCTTGCTGTGGCTGAAGACGCTGTTCCCCAGTTTGAAGAAAAATCTTTTTTTGAATATCACCTTTATACACTGCAGCGTACAAGTACTCTGAAAAATAACCAGACCAAGCAAATTTCTCTGTTTCCGGACGCCAGAGCCAAAACAGAAAAAAAATATCTTTATAACGGCAGTCATTATGGTGAAAAAATCCGTGTTTATCTGGAGTTTGAAAACAGCAAATCGGATGGCCTCGGCATACCATTACCCAAAGGGACGGTTCGTGTATATAAATCAGATACAGACGGAGCATTGGAATTTATCGGTGAAGACCGGATCGACCATACTTCAAGAGATGAAACCGTCCGCCTGTTTATTGGCAATGCTTTTGATATTACAGGTGAACGGACCGTGATGGAGTCAAGAAATATCACTCAGCGTTCCCGACAGGAATCGGTAAAAATTCTTTTAAAAAATCACAAAAATGGCTCAGTGAAAATTACTGTAACTGAATCATTCAGTTTGGATTGGAAAATCACCGAAGCGTCACTGTCCTATCGGAAAAAAGACGCAAAAACGGCTGAGTTTGATGTACAGGTGCCGGCCAACGGAGAAGCCACGATGACTTATACTGTGCTGCTTAACTGGTAAGGAATCCGGCATATGAGCCCCTCATTTACACTGGATACGTCGGTTCAATATATCAAAGGCATCGGACCCAAACGGGTCCGGCTGCTTCAAAAGATTGGTATTGAGAAGGTTGAAGACCTGCTCTTCTATTTTCCCCGTCGTTACCTGGATCGTTCAAACCTGATTAAAATTGCACAGCTCAAACCGGATACGCAGGCCACCATTGCAGGCCGTATTTATTCGGTGGATATGGTTTCAGGCCGCCGGAAACGTCTGATTGTTCTGGTGGGAGACGGCAGCGGATTTTTAAGCTGCGTCTGGTTTCAGGCCGTGCAGTATATGACCAGTGTATTTAAAATGGGGGAAACCGTCGTCTTCAGCGGCAGGGTGACGGTTTATCGCGGTCCTCAAATGGTTCATCCGGAATATGATAAAATTTCAGAAGAGGGAGAAGCCGATCCATTGCATACAGGAGGGATTATACCGTTGTATCCCTCTACTGAAGCACTGAAAAAGGGCGGTTTTGACAGCCGTGGATTTCGGCGGATGATTCACCAGGTGCTGAGCAGCATGCCGCCTATGGAAGAGACGCTTCCCCTCGATATTCTTGCCAGACATCAGTTGATGGCTTTAAGTGATTCGCTTCATCACATGCACTATCCTTCAGATTGGCGGACGCTTAAAAAGGCACAGATCCGGCTGAAATTTGAAGAGCTTTTCTACCTGCAGCTTCATCTGGCTCTGCAGCGAAAATCCAATGCAAGGGAAGACAAGGGGATATCTTTTCAGCGTGTGGGAGAATTGACCCGGGCTCTGGTGAATAAATTGTCGTTTGAATTAACAGATGCCCAGAAACGCGTGCTTCGGGAAATTCGGCAGGACATGAAATCCGGCAAGCCGATGAACCGGCTGCTTCAGGGAGATGTCGGAAGCGGCAAAACCGTTGTTGCCTGTATCGCACTGCTGATTGCTGTTGAAAATGGATACCAGTCTGTTTTGATGGCGCCGACGGAAATTCTTGCAGAGCAGCATTATTTAACCATTCATGAGTGGCTCGAGCAGTTTGGCGTTCAGGTCGCATTACTGAAGGGAGGACAATCCACGAAGGAACGGCAGACCGTCCTGTCCGGATTGGAAACCGGTGACATTCAGGTCATTATCGGAACACATGCCCTGGTACAGGAAGGCGTAGAATTTAACAAGCTGGGTCTGATTGTGATTGATGAACAACACCGTTTTGGTGTGATGCAGCGGGCATTTCTGAGAAAGAAAGGAATTTATCCGGATGTCATGGTCATGACCGCCACACCGATTCCCCGGACCCTGGCTTTGACATTGTATGGCGATTTGGATGTCAGCATTCTGGATGAGATGCCGGCTGGCAGAAAACCTGTTCGTACAGCATGGCGTAATGAAGGAAAACGGGAGGCGATTTACGCATTTATTCAATCTGAACTTGAAAAAGGAAGACAAGCCTATATTGTCTATCCGCTGGTTGAAGAATCCGAAAAAGTGGATCTGGCGGCGGCCACAGAAGGATATGAAATTTTATCTCAATCCGTATTTTCTGATTTTGAGGTCGGACTGCTGCACGGCCGTATGAAGAGTGAGGAAAAAGATGAAGTGATGCGGGCTTTTCAGTCTGGTAAAATTGATTGTCTGGTCACGACCACTGTCATTGAAGTGGGAGTCGATGCACCCCACGCGACTGTGATATTGATTGAACATGCTGAGCGATTCGGATTGACCCAGTTGCATCAGCTCCGGGGCCGGGTGGGCCGTGGGGAGACAGAATCCACGTGTATTCTTTTATCGCAATATCCCTTATCCGATGATGCTAAAAAGCGTCTGGAGACGATGGTTCAAACCCAGGACGGATTCCAAATTGCCGAAAAGGATCTGGAAATTCGCGGACCCGGTGAATTGTTCGGCACGCGTCAGCATGGTTTGTTGAATTTTAAGATTGCAGATTTGGCCACAGACGGCCCCATCCTTGAAAAAGCCAGAAAAGAAGCATTGATATTGATTCAGGAGGATCCGATGATTCAGCAGCCGGAACATGTGATGGTCCGGGATACCTATCAAAATCGATATCAGGGCACATTTGGGTTGATTGAAGTCGGATAAAAAGGACGAAACTGGCATCTTATTTGTACAAACCTAAATGACACCAATCGTGTTAAAAAGGATTTCAAAAATGAATACCTGAAACACGCTTATTGCATTTTTTAACCTTCCAGCGTAACCGCATATATATTCTCCTGCCGCCGGCTTTACGCGCGCTTTTACTTTAAGGAGTAAAAAATGACCTCCCATGTCAATGTCAAATCCAAGCATCTAATTAATTTTATCTGGATTGGTCTCTTTTTTTCAATGGTTTACTGGATTCTCGAATCTGTCCGGGATGTGATTGCATTTGAGAAAGGGAGTCTTCTTGAACGGATCTTTACACCGGACGGCATGTCTTTCTGGATGCGGATTGTTGTTATTTGTATCATTATGGCATTCAGTGCCATTATACAATCAATGCGGGAGAAAGCGGAAGCGAAATCAAAGAACATCGATTTTCTGGGTAAAGGGACAGTGATTTTTCTCAGCCTTATATTCGGATTTGTATACTGGATTCTTGAGGCGATAAGAGACGTATTTATTTATAATCGCGGAACTTTGGTGCAGCAGATTTTCACACCGGATCCTGTAGGCTTCTGGATGCGTATTTTTGCGATATGTATTCTCGTCTTGTTCGGCGCTTATGTGAAAACATTGATTGAGGATCGTCAAAAAGCCCAGGCGTTGTTAAAACAAATACGGGATTCCAGGATCAAGGATCTGGAATATAAAATGCAAGCAATGGAACGGGAACTGGATACCTGTCAAAAATCGATGAAATCGAAGAAATGGGAAGAAGAAGAGCTGCGTGAACTATTGCGGAGCAAATCTTCCTACGTTCGAACGATTCATCAGGTCATGAGAATCCATTTACAGCATTTGTGCAGTTTGCTGGATCTACATATTATGAAAACAGACCAGGAAACGCAGCGCCAGCTCTACACCGAAATTCGTATATTGATTTTTTCACTGATTCTGCTGCATAAACAGCTGCGCCGGTCCGAAGGCTACAGTCAGGTTAATATTTCGGAATACTTGAATGAAATTACCAGTTATTTATCCAACTCTCAAATAACCAATGAAATTAAAATTTTCTTAGATAATCCACATATTTTAATTCCCATATCTCAGGCAGTGCCTTTTGCTTTTATGATTTCAGAACTGTTGTTTTTATCCAAGAAAACACATAAGGATTATCAGCATTCCGATCGGTTTCAGATATTTGTAAAGCGCACCGATGATTTTGCACTCTCAGTAAAAATTCGAAATAAAGACACGACAATCCTGCCCGATATTGAAATCGAGAATGGTCCTTCAGAGTATCAGTGGCTTCGGGAGCTGATTGATGCACAGTTGAACGGAGATTTCTGGGTGTTCAGAAACGACCACGGAATTGATGTCAATGTTGTGTTTAAACTGAAAGAATAATCCGGCCGGGATTGAAATCCATAAACGATAGTCTCATCCTCCCCTAATGGATAAACCATTTTTTAATGGACGATATTTTATTGTTTTATTGATCAATTGTCGATATCAATCAGAGCTGTGTATATGGATGATACAATCCTTTGATACCGATCATTGAGTCGAAAACTTTTTTATCAGTTCAATCGTCCTCATATTGTCTTTAAAAAATGATGTTATTTCTTGATTTCAATGAAATTTTGCCGTAACTTAGACAGTTTTCATCTGACTCATTTTTGACTGGCTGAACACCTGAAAATAAGCAGGACGAGGAGAATCATCAATATGAACCGGATTTTATTTTTTTAAATGAATCGTCTCCGGCCGGTTATCATCAGTTTTACAGAATGAACGGAGGAGTTGCATGCAACTGGCAGAATCTTTGAATCGTCGATTACAATATATTCTGGGTGGATTGGTTTTTCTGATCTCCTTTTTGGTGTATTACAGCACCGTTGCTCCGACCACCTCATTTTGGGATTGTGGAGAGTTTATCGCCTCGTCCTATATCCTTGGAGTGATCCATCCGCCCGGAGCGCCGCTTTATTTGCTTATCGGCAGAATCATGACAATGCTGCCGTTTTTCAAGGATATCGGTCTACGTGTGAACATGTTTTCCGTATTTATCAGCGCAGCCACGGTGTTGTTTACCTTTCTGATTATCGCCCAGCTTATTCGTCGTTGGCGCGGCAAAGCGAAAAACTGGGAAGATCTTTGGATTATGTACGGAAGTGCGGCTTTTGGCGCACTGGCTTTCGCATTTACAGACAGCCATTGGTTTAATTCCGTTGAAGCGGAAGTCTATGGTTTTTCGATATTTTTTACTGCACTGGTTATTTGGCTGGCTCTGTTTTGGGGCGAGCGCTCCGAAAAAGCCGGAAGTATGTTGATTATCTTTTTCATTTTTTATCTTTTCGGACTGGCCACGGGTGTGCATTTACTGAATATTTTAGCTTATCCGTTTGTTTTACTTATTGCCTACTTTCATGATAATCGATCTGTTCGCAATTTACTGATGTTGATTTTCATTCAGGCCATTGTGCCGATTACATTATACATTTTAATTTATCAATACAATCCTGAACAGATGGGCGCCAGTATGTTAGAGCATCAGGATAAAGCCTGGAATTTTCTGAAATGGTTTGGCAGTATCTGGGTGATCATCACGCTCATATATATGTACAATAAAGACCGCAAAGCATTTGCAGCCTGGTGGGTGCTGCCCGTGCTCGGAATTATCGGTTACTCTACCTACCTTATGATTTACGTTCGGGCCGGCATGAATCCGCCGATTAATGAAAATAACCCTTCCACACTTCAGGCCATGATGGATTATCTGGGAAGGAAGCAGTATGGTCAGGAGAGTATGCTTTTAACATTTTTATACCGCAAAGCCGATTTTTGGAACTATCAAATTCAAATGATGTATACACGCTATTTTGGGTGGCAGTTTATCGGCAAGGGCATCGCAATGGATTACCATGATCGAATTGTTGATATTATCAGTTTGAGAGGGCTGTACGGTCTGCCGTTTCTTGTGGGTGTCTGGGGAGCGGTCCATCATTTCAGTCGCGATTGGAAACGGGCAGTCGCCGTGCTGGTATTCTTTCTGATAACGGGATATGCAATTATTATCTATTTAAATCAGCCGAATCCTCAGCCCAGGGAGCGAGACTATTCTTATGTTGGCAGCTTTTTCGCATTTTCTCTCTGGATCGGGATTGGCATGGCTGGTATTTTAGAGTGGATCTCGGATGGGCTCAAGAATAAAATCATGGTTAAAAAGGTCATTTTCAGTTTTGCCACACTTCTTCTGATATTCATGGTCCCTTTGAATCTGATCGCGTTTAATTATGTATCACATGATCGATCCGGGAATTATGTGGCATTCGATTATTCCTACAATATACTGCAAACCTGTGAACCCAATGCGATAATTTTTACCAACGGCGACAATGATACCTTCCCGTTATGGTATCTACAGGAAGTGGAAGGCATACGTAAAGATGTTCGGGTGGTAAACCTTTCTTTATTGAATACATCCTGGTATATTTATCAGCTGCGCGATGAAGCGCCCAAAGTGCCAATCCGTATGAAAAACCGGGAAATTGATCAAGTGAATTACCGCAGGTGGGAAACCCAGGAAATCTCTATACCCGTACCAGCACAGGTTTGGGAAAATGAATCCGAGGCATCCTATCTGAACGAGTGGAAAAACAAGCATGATGCGCTTCCCAACGAAATTACATTTGAGCTCAAACCGACATATCCGGAAAATAATCCCATGGTGCTTCGCGTGCAGGATTTAATGATTCTCAGAATTTTATATGATAACAAATGGAAACGGCCGGTCTATTTTGCTGTGACGGTCGCCAATAATAACATGATCGATTTACATCCCTATTTACGGATGGATGGATTGGCCTTTCGCGTTATGCCGTATAAGGTTAATGACAGAGTAAATCCGGATGTCCTGTACCGCAATATCATTGAAAAATATCAATATCGCGGATTGAACGATCCTTCCGTGCATTTGAATATAAATATTACAAAACTGCTGGGGAATTACCGGTCTGCTTTCATTCGATTGGCGCAAACCTATCAGAATGAGGGTAATAGAGAAATGGCTGTAAAAGTATATCAAACCATGGACGAGCTGATACCTCCCGATAATATTCCTTATCCCAGCGAACTGACTGCCATGCTGCTGAATAAAGTAGCCGTTGATTTGGATTTGGATGTCGATGTTGAAGAACGAATCAAATCCATTATTCCCGGACGAATTCGATCCAGACAGGAACTCCGGGAAACGGCCAATTATGCAATCTATGGATTTCGAATGTATGACTTTGCTGAAGAGATACTTGATAAATTGATTCAGGAAGATCCCAATGATATGCGCGCCCAGTCGGAATTGTTTTTTCTCTATAAACAGTCCGGGCAATATGAGCGTGCGGCCGCTTTTCTGGAAGACTGGCTGCGGCGAAATCCGGGAGATCCAAACGCAAAGAAAGAGCTGGAATCTTTGCAGCAGCTCATGGGAGAGGATACCACAATTGAGTCGACTTTTGATGTTCTCCCGTAAGATGTTATAGGTTATGCTTTGGATCCCAGCGAACACAAGGTGACTGTTATTATTCCCCATTTCAACGGCGAAGTGATTCTTCGCCGTTGTCTTCTCTCTCTGCAAAAAACCCGATATTCAGATTTTTCCATTCTGATTGTGGATAACGGCTCTACAGATGAAAGCCTGAACATGGTCCGCGAAGCATTCCCCGATGTCCGTATATTGAGAAGCCATACCAATCGTGGATATGCCGGCGGATGTAATTATGGTTTTTTGAAAACGACATCGAAATTTGTCGCGTTTCTGAATAATGATGCTGAAGTCACAGAAAACTGGCTGGGTTCTATTATCAAACTCATGGAAAAACGTCCGGATATTGCAGCGGTACAACCAAAGATAAAATCGATCGAAAATCGTCACCAATTCGATTATAGCGGTGCAGCCGGCGGGGAAATAGACATTTTAGGATATCCTTTTGCCAGGGGCAGGCTGTTTCACGTGATGGAAGACGATCAAGGACAGTATGACGATATTCATCCTGTTTTCTGGGCAACCGGGGCTGCTATGGTTGTCAGGCGAGCTGCAGTGGATGCTGTCGGTATGTTTGAAGAATCTTTTTTTGCTCATATGGAAGAAATTGACCTGTGCTGGCGTTTTCATCTGGCAGGATATTGTGTATATTCACTGCCTCAGTCGGTTGTATATCATCAAACCGGAGGTACATTGGGTCAGGAACGTCTGAAAAAAATGGTTTTGAATCATCGAAACAATTTGCTTATGGTTTTAAGAAATTATTCTTTATTGACACTGCTTTGGATTTTTCCTGCAAGACTGTTTCTTGAACTCAGTACCCTCATATACGGATGGTTCTCGGGACAATTTAAGAGAACGCTGGCGGTACCTATGGGTTTGTGGGGTGTCATCCGCTATTGTAAGACCATTCGCCAGGGCAGGAAAAAGGTGAGGCAAATCCGAAAATTATCGGATGCCGAGATAATGAAGCGGATGTATCGCGGCAGTGTGGCGTTCTCTTTTTTTATCATGAAGAAAAAAAGATTTCAGGATTTATCTCAATGAGAAAAATATTAATTCAAATGACCAAAATTGTGGTCAGCTGCGGATTGATCATTATTCTCATGAACCGTATCGGCATTGTGAGAATTGTTCAGACGCTGAAACAGGTGCAGTTTTTCTGGTTTCTTTCGGCGCTGATTCTATTTACAATGAGCCATTTTGCAGGCAGTTATCAATGGTGGCGCATGCTGAAAGCCGAAGCTGTAAATATCTCTTACCGAAAGACAATTTCATTGTATTTTATCGGTCTGTTTTTTAATAATTTTTTAATCGGAGGGGTAGGTGGTGATTTTTATCGTATGATGGATATGCGCCGTTTATCCCGAAATGGTGCTGCTTCGGTTTCGACAGTGTTTATGGATCGTGTAATGGGTCTTTTGGTGTTATCGAGTATAGCGTTGTTTGCTTCGCCTTATTTGTTATTTACAGGAAAAGCAGGTTCAGTATTTCTCTACCTCTATCTGATTCTGCTCGGCGCATGGATTTTTATTTTTTGTTTCTTTTTTATTCGAAGATTTGCCAGGCTGTTTTTCTGGCTTATCAAGAAAATGATGCCAATCGCATTGCATCTGAAAGCGAAAGATGTTTACAACAATATTTACTATTTTGGACGGCAGCGAAGGTTGTTTATTGAGGTCTTATTGATTTCTCTGTCTGTTCAGTCTGCCAGGATTATGATGCATTTTTTATTAGGAAGATCCCTGGGATGCACAGTGTCTCCCATCTATTTTTTTCTGTTTGTACCTATTATTGCCATATTGGCCAGTCTGCCTGTCAGCCTGGGAGGTATCGGCATTCGTGAACAATCCGGTGTTCTGTTGTTCGCTATGGCGGGAATGGAAGCTATGGATGCATTTACAATGGAATTTCTGGCATTTATTGTGGCTGTGGCTTCCAGTCTGCCCGGCGTGATCTTATTTATAATTCGCCGGTCTGAAAATAAAAGAATCACATAAATATGATTGGCAACGCCTTGAATTCATATTATATTATTTCATTATGTTCTGTTGAAATAAGCAGAAGAATTGATAAAGCAATATTTTTTCATGAGTATCCGCTTCATGAATCTGAAGGTTACCCAGGGAGACAATGGATAAAACCGTGGAGGTGACATCATGCGTATACTAAAAATGCCGTTTTTTTTGCTATTTAGCATTTTTATGTTTTTTCGCTGCAGTCCAAAACCGCATAGTTTTTGGCAGGAAGGTGCCATTGCTGTCATAGCGGATGATGAGGATTGGGAGGGCATTCAGGGCGCCTTGCGGTGGACTTTTGAAAAGGTGGTCCGGACACCTCAGGAAGAATATCAGTTTAAATTACTTCATACGCCCGATTCTTTAATCGATTATTACAGCCGTGCACAATTTTTGATTATTGCCTCTACATTGCAATCAGAGGGCCCCATTGGTGATATGATTCAGGGGATGACTGATGATCCGTCACTTCGGCAGAGGATTGAACAGGGAGAAAATTTTGTATTTATCAGGAAAGACGAATGGGCCAGAGATCAAATGATCATGATTCTGGTAAGCAAGGATATCCCTGCTTTACGTGATAAGATTCAGGACCATTCGATCATGTTGTATGATTTGATGCGAAAAGAAATGAAGCGCACGCTTACAAAAGAGGTGCTTGAAGGGCGAGAGAACAAAGATCTTGAGGCATATTTGATGGATAATTACAATTGGATCCTGCGGATGCAGAAAGATTACTTTCTTGCAGAAACCTTTCCGGCCGAAAATTTTTTATGGATGCGGCGGGTGATGCCGGACCGATGGATTTTTGTAAGATGGGTGGAAGGAGGAGACACTTCCTTGCTGAATCAGGATTGGGTGGTCAAAGAGAGAAATCGGATTGGACAAACCTATTATCATGATTTTACAGAATGTGTGGCCGGCAAGTATCTTTTTTCGTATAAGAGCACATTTCTGGGACGCCCCGCACTGATCACAACAGGATTGTGGGAACGCGAGAATGAAGCAGCAGGAGGCCCTTTTAAGAATTATACATTCTATGATAATACGACAGAGCGCGTTTACATGGTTGATATTGCCTTGTTCGCTCCCGGCAAAGAGAAGCTGCCTTATCTGAGGCGGATGGAAGTGATTGCGGAAACATTTCGTACCCGATTTGATCCGGAATGATAAAAAACGGGCGGACAGAGAATGTATTGTATTTCTGAAGTTAAGGCCATATTTTTATTATTGCATACAATTGAAATATTTTGTATTTTTATCACGTTCTTTATAATATATATATTGAGATATACGAATCATTGAAACGATCATTGTCGCCGGAAATCAATCAAGAAGCGAATAACGAACGTTCAGATAAATTTTTTATCTTCCTTCCTTATTGGTCTGATAACAAGGGTGATGATCCGGTCGGATTTTCTGATGATAACAGGATCAATGGCCTCTGTAAGAAAAAAAGGTACATTTATTATGAAAAAAGTAGCAATATTAATGGGCAGCACATCAGATAAAGCAGTGATGCAGGCTTCCATTGATACTCTGGAATTCTTTGGTATTCCCTGTGAAGTTTTTGTATTGTCTGCTCATCGTGATCCGGAGAAAGTGACAGCTTTTGCGTCAACTGCCGAGCACAGTGGTTTCGGAGTTATCATCGCTGGCGCAGGCATGGCTGCTCATCTTCCTGGTGTTGTGGCTGCTCAGACCACGCTTCCTGTGATTGGCGTGCCGCTGGATGCTTCACCCCTGAGCGGATTGGATGCACTCTATTCCATTGTTCAAATGCCTCCGGGCATTCCGGTGGCGACCGTGGCCATCGGAAGGGCGGGTGCAAAAAATGCAGCGATTTTAGCAGCGCAGATACTTGCGAATCAAGACGATGCATTAAAGCAAAAACTGCGTGATTTCCGTGATTCCGGAAGCAGGCTTCCGGGGAAAACATCAAAAAAATGAAGGCGGCGGATTCTTGCAAAAGATTGATTCCATCCTTGTTATTATTCCTACCTATAACGAGGTGCAAAATATACAAAAAATCATTCCCCGGGTATTACAGCAGGATCCCGGTATTGAAATTTTAGTGGTTGATGATAATTCACCGGACGGAACTGCTGAGACCGTCGAACGCTGGTGTAAAAAAACTTCCCGAATCCATTTAATCAGGCGTTCTGATAAACTGGGCCTGGGTACGGCGTATGTAGAAGGATTTCGATATGCTATCCAGCAGAATTATCAACTCATATTTCAGATGGATGCTGATCTTTCTCATGATCCCAATGAAATTCCAAATTTTTTAAAAGTTATTGATCGATTCGATCTTATTTTGGGATCCCGTTATATCCAGGGCGTTAATGTTGTCAATTGGCCCATGTCGCGTCTGCTGCTTTCATGGTTTGCCAATCTGTATTCCCGGATTGTCACCGGCATGCCCGTTCGCGATGCCACCGGCGGATTCAAATGTTTTCATCGCTATGTGCTGGAAAAAATCAATTTGGATCACATTCACTCCGATGGTTATGCTTTTCAAATCGAAATGAGCTACAAAGTATGGAAAAAGGGATTTCGTTTAAAAGAAATCCCCATTATTTTTGTCGATCGTAATGTCGGGATTTCAAAAATGCATTCGGGTATCGTTCGTGAGGCAGCCTGGATGGTATGGAAACTGCGTTTTCTCAGTATTCTGGGGAGGTTATAAATCGCACATCCATATGATATATCTATTATTATCGT
>Ga0272442_10008006_pt1 | contig 13524 bp, 9 predicted proteins | sample SSMForm2O_FD_200262 | JGI IMG/M metagenome (GOLD analysis project Ga0272442, IMG submission 200262) | Marine sediment archaeal communities from Little Sippewissett salt marsh, Falmouth, MA, United States - SSM-Form-2O | ecosystem: Environmental > Aquatic > Marine > Wetlands > Sediment ...
TAATATCAGTCGCTCCGCGGTAAGTATATCGGCTCAAAAAGGCGAACGGCTTTTTGCAGAAAAAAGAGAACGAGTAGAGCAAATACTATTGAATATAACAATTTAACAACGTCCCATGGGGCTGTATTTGACCCACGTGTGCTTGGAAGCAGCGATTTTGTTCAACAGTTACGCCATGACCGGCGATTGAGTAGCCGCATGGAGAAGGGACTGTCCATCGCCGAATTGGTAAGAAGGGTTGCAAGGCAGTATGATGTGCCGGTGGAATATTTGTGCCAACCGCGGCAGTCCCAGACCGTTTCAGAAGCAAGAAGTCTGGTCTGCTACTGTGCAGTGCGGAAGTTGAGGCATAATGGCGCTGCAGTTGCAAGATATCTTAATATCAGTCGCTCCGCGGTAAGTATATCGGCTCAAAAAGGCGAACGGCTTTTTGCAGAAAAAAGAGAACGAGTAGAGCAAATACTATTGAATATAACAATTTAACAACGTCCCATGGGGCTGTATCGTGCAACTGACAGAGGATTTTAGAAACATGGTTGACCGGCTTGCGCGGTCGTTCGAAATACCGGATATAGCCGGCGTATATTTTCCACAATTCCGCAAAGGCGGTCAGCCCAAATATGACGGATTTATGGCGGTTTTTCTGCAGGGTGGAGCCTCCGGAGTAAGCTGCGTTCTTATCCCCGATGAGATGGAAAAGGAATATGCCTGTCTGCAGCCGTCTGATTTTGTCGGAAAAAACCCGGCCGTTTGGGCGCGTAATTTCGGCAGTGATGATCCGATAGTCAGCATGGTCAGCCTGGCCTGTCTGAACGCCCTGTGCCGGTATGTGATAAGCGAATGCGCGTTTCCCATGGATTTTGAGACGGATTCGCTGGGGCTGCTGGCAGCAGCACAAGGAGATGTCGTCGGCATGGTGGGTCTGTTTCCCCAGCTTGTGGATCGCATTAAAGATGCCGGTGCATCGCTGGTTGTTATAGAAAAAAATGAACAGCTGGTTGAAAAATTTCCGGATGCAGCAATTACTCTCGACCCGTCGGCGCTGCGTGACTGCAACAAGATCCTCTGCACCAGCACGACATTGCTGAATAATACCATTGAAGAAATCCTCGGATACTGTTCAGCGGGCGCCCAGATATCGATTGTCGGTCCCACGGCAGGCTTTTTCCCTGATCCGCTTTTTAAGCGCGGCGTTGATGTCGTCGGCGGAACATTTGTACATGATGGCGATCTGTTTTTCAGGCTTATTCAAAAAGGAGAGCGTTGGGGGCCGGCCACGCGCAAGTTTTGTTTTCGAAAGGACCGGTATCCGGGTGCACCGGGACATGCGTTATTATAGCGACCGACCATTGGTACAGCTATGAGAGGCCTGCGTTGCACCGTTGCTGAAAGGAAGGATGCTTCCTGTCCCCCCACTATGGGAATCGGGTGTTCTTATGGTTGAAAAATTTCGGTAGCAGGTGATTCGGCATAGTGGGTAACCCGTGAGCGGATGCGCTCGCAGACAGGCCCCATATCGGCCAAAATGGCGTTTTCAGGACACAGCCGCACACAGTTGTAGCAGATAAAACAGGCTGGGAGGAAAACCGGCAGAGGATTGAGCTCGATTGCCGATGCCGGGCAGTTGTCGCGGCAAAAGCCGCAACAGGTGCATCGTTCAGGATCGACCTGTCTGGGCGGCAGGATGGTCTTGGCTTTTGCAACGCTGAGCTGCATCATTTCAGGCACATGCTCTGCAGGCTGGTAGTTGAGTCGGTCGATCGGCAGCTGCAACGCACCCCCGGCATCGATATTTTTAATTACATCAGAGACCAGTACTGCGACCCGGCTCAGGTCGTCATCATTGGGACGGCCGGCGCCGATCGGGTCCGACAACTGCCACATCAGCGAGTGAACCGCCATAACCTTGGCTGCGCCTGCGAGGACAAACCCCCGTTCAAGCAGTCTTTGGCCCATTTCGTACAGGGCAACGCCGCTGGTTGCACCGCCCCAGGTCACAAAAGGTACTGCCCGGCTGTTTTTTACTGCGGGCAGCTGATCAATGAAACTCATAATCGTCGGGACCGCATGGGAGGAATAAACAGGTGAACCGATAAAAAGCAGGGTTTCGGTATCATCAGCCAGCGCCGTGTGTACATCGCCCGGCTCAAGCGGTCTTTTGCCCACGTCGCAGGCAGTGCATGATTTTCCAAGAGCTTTCAGGCGTGCTTCAATTGTCCCGGCAACCATTGCGGTTGTTCCGGCCGGGGAGATATACACGATAAACGATTGCAGGCTTTGTTGAGACATTTTCTTTCCTTTGCATGAACAGCACGAAACATTGACAGGAATTTGCTTTGCGATGGATGTGCGATAGATGAATAGATGTGCAGACCATACACCAGGGACGGTTGTGTGTCAAGCGTAGGCCGGCGCACGATGTAGAGGGGGCTTACCGGGCACCGGAAAACGGCGGGATGGAATGTCATGCGGTGTGTTGGATGTATCTGATAGGTATGCCTTGTGTCAGACGACACGGTTGTTTGTGCGCGCAGCCTTGCCGCACACTGATTCGATGGCCGCGGGTTGATCTTCGGCGCCCCGCCATTCACGGCCATTAGCGGTTGTGCCCCCGCGGTTGTTCTTGCCTTTATACAAAAAAACGCTATATACAAAGAGGATGACACAAGCCGCAGTATTGTAAGGGAGAACGGCATTTGCCGAGGGTTTTCAAGCACCATGACCATCCAGACAAAAATTACCGCACTGCTTGTCGGCATAACTTTGTGCTTTGTTGCCGGGCTCGGCCTGCTGAGAGTGTTCGAGACAGGGCAGACCCGCGGCTTTCTACAGACACGGGCCGAAAGCGCGGTAGCACATTTCGACAAGGTGCTGGACCTGCAGGCGTCGTCGGTAGAAACGTTCGTCGGCGACTACAGCATCCGTGACGACATGCAGCAGTTCATGGCATTTGAGGGGAAAGGCCTGATCCGCTATACCATCGATCTGGCCATGTCAAGCTTTCATGCCGACGTCGTGTGGATTTACCGGCAGGATTGTACGCTGCTGTATTCGATCAACACGCTTGACGACACGGGGCTGCGGTCCCTGCCGGTCCCGTGCCCCCTGCAGGATCTTTTTTTCGACGGCGGCCTGTCCGGACACTTTTTTCTACGTCCGCCCGCAGGTCTGCTGGAAGTATGGTGGGCTCCGATTCAGGCAACGATTGCCGGGAGAAGGGTCGGAGCGCCAAAGGGGTATCTTTTTGCCGGACGTCTCTGGACAGAAGACTATCTGCGGGAGCTTGCAACGCTGACCGCCACCAGAATACGAATGACCGATACTCTGAATGTGCAGGGGCCTGTCGTCGACCTGCGCAGGGGAATTATACGGTTCGGTAAATCCCTGCCGGGGTGCGACGGCTCCCCCCTTGTCTTTCTTGATGTCAGCAGCGAGTGGCCCTTCATCAGGCAGTTCGGCAGGCTGTCCCACGTTCACATAGTCCTGACCTTCGTTTTTGCGGCTGCCGTGGTTGTTGCGCTTTCGATTTTCCTGATTCGCTGGGTGACGATGCCCCTGCGGAACATATCCGGCGCCCTTGCAACTGAAGATACCGCCTCCCTTGCGGCCCTGCGGCGGTCGCAAACCGAATTCGGCGGCATCGCCGGACTTATTGCAGACTTTTTCAGGCAGAAATCTGACCTGGTGCACGAGATCGAAGAACGGAAGCGGGCCGTTGAAAAATCGCGCGAAAGCGAAGAGCGGTTCAGGACGGTTTTCGACAGCGCCACCGACGGAATTTATATTGCCGACGCAGAAACCCGCACGACGCTGATGTGCAACAGGATGTTCTGCACCATGACCGGGTACGGCATGGATGAGATACGCCGCCTCGGCGTCGCTGACTTTTACCCCCCCTATGAGCGCCCCCGTATCCTTGAGCTGTTCGAGACACAGCTTCGCGGCGAGAACACACAGGCAAACGACATCCCCGTGCTGCGGAAAGACGGCACGGTTATGTACGCCGACATTGCCGCCTCCCCCATGGTCCTTGGGGCGCGCAAATACCTGGTGAGCATTTTCAGGGACATAACCGAGCACAAGCTCATACAGGAACGGCTCCAGCAGTCCCAGAAGATGGAAGCAGTCGGTACCCTTGCCGGCGGCGTCGCCCACGATTTCAACAATATCCTTGCGATCATTTCCGGAAACACCGAACTTGCCAAAGCGCAGACCCGGGACGACACGCCTATTCGGGCAAACCTCGACAAGATTTATAGCGCCTGCGTGCGTGCGAAGGAGATGGTGCGGCAGATACTTGCGTTCAGCCGGCATACGGAAATGGAAAAGAAGCAGGTGCGCATGACTGATGTCGTCAGGGAGTCGGTCGCCATGCTGCGCTCCACCATTCCCAGCTTTGTCGAGATCAGAACCGATTTCAGCTGTCAATCAGACACTGTTCTTGCGGACGCGACCCAGCTGCACCAGGTCGTTGTCAACCTCTGTACCAATGCCGCCCACGCCATGCGAACGACAGGCGGCACCATCGATATTGACGTATCCTCCTTTGAAATCGAGGAGAAAGATGTGTGCCGATATAATAATATGAGTGTTGGGACCTATGTGAAGATGTCCGTGCGGGACACCGGCAGCGGCATCAGCCCGCAGGACATCGAGCGGATTTTTGAGCCGTTCTACACCACTAAAGCACAGGAGGAAGGCACCGGACTGGGCCTCGCAGTGGTTCATGGCATCGTGAAGCGGCACGGCGGGGATATACGTGCCGAATCAGTGCTCGGGCACGGCACCACGTTTACCGTTTTTCTGCCGGCCGTTCACGATACAATACAATGGTCGGAGGAGACATCGGGGGCGATACCGACGGGGCGCGGAACGGTGCTGGTCGTTGACGATGAAAAGTTGCTGGCTGAAATGGTGCAGGAGATACTGACCAAACTGGGATATGACGTGACGGCTGTAAGCAGCAGCAGGGAGGCCCTGGAGGTTTTTCGCCGCCGGCCTGAGGCCTTCGATCTTCTGGTAACCGACCAGACAATGCCGCATATGACGGGTGAAATGCTTATCAGGGAGGTGCGTGCTGTCCGCGCAGATATACCCTGCATTCTCTGTACAGGCTACAGCGACATGATAAACGATGAGCGTCTTGCCGGTCTCGAAAAAACGAAGTTCATCATGAAGCCCTATGAAATCAAAGATCTGGCAACGGCCGTTAAGAAGTTGATCGATGCAGCCGGTGATTGACAGGCTGCTGCAGGCGTGTCGGGTTCAGAAGGGATGTCGGCAAACGTCAACCTTTCGTTGCGGGCTGTTGCGGCGGATGGATGTATGTGGGGAAAAACCGGCACGGCCGATATCCTGAAGGACAAAGCAGGCATCTGATCCATCGGCACGAACATCGTAGTTTGTGCGCAGAAGCCCGGGCCCTGAGCCCGGGCTTTTTTAGTGCAATTTTTAGCTGTGCAAACAGGCGCGCATTGGCTATAAGAGTAGCAGTCATCCGGTTTTGAACCCCCGGTGCACCGCAGGGATACGAAGACCATGTGCGGTATTTGCGGAAAAATTTGTTCCAGCCCGAATCATGCCCCGAACCGGACACTGATCGAGCGCATGTGCGCGTCATTGCAGCATCGCGGCCCGGACGACAGCGGCGTGCACATTGCCGGTTGTGCCGGGCTGGGGCATCGTCGCCTGAGCATCATCGATCTGTCTCCCGCCGGGCATCAGCCCATGTCCAATGAGGACGAACGCGTGTGGGTCGTGCACAACGGCGAGGTCTATAACTTTCCCGAACTGCGCGAAGAGCTGCAGGCTCGCGGGCATGTTTTCCGCTCGGATACCGATACCGAAGTGATCGTGCACCTGTATGAAGAAATGGGTCCTGAGTGCGTCACGCGCCTGCGCGGCATGTTCGCGTTCGCCGTATGGGACGAGCGAACACAGGAGCTTTTCTGCGCCCGCGACCGCGTGGGGCAGAAGCCGTTCGTGTACGCCGAGACCGGCGACGGGTTTGTGTTCGCGTCCGAGATCGGGGCCCTTGTGCAGGACCCCGCTGTCGGGCGCGATCTGAACAGCGAGGCCCTGCACCATTATCTGACCTACCAGTACGTGCCGGGGCCTGCTACGATCTTCAGGCAGATCAGGAAACTGCCGCCCGCGCACACGCTTACCCTGAAGAACGGCCGTATTTCGATCCGGCGCTACTGGGACCTGCCCTATGAGCCTAAAACAAATGCGGGTGATGAGACCGCACTGATCGAACGCTTCAGGGCCCTTTTCAATGAGGCGGTGCGCATCAGGCTTCGAAGCGACGTGCCGCTGGGCGCGTTCCTGAGCGGCGGACTCGATTCAAGCGCGATCGTCGCCCGGATGAGTGCGCTGTCCGACCGTCCGGTGAAAACATTCGCCATCGGTTTCGACGACGCTGATTTCAATGAAGTGCAGTATGCCCGCCGGGTGGCCGGACTGTTCGGCTGCGAGCATACCGAGCATGTGGTCAGACCCGACGCTTTGAAGGTGCTGCCCGATATCATACGCCGTTACGGCGAGCCCTATGCCGATCCGTCCTGCGTGCCGACCTGGTACGTGGCCGAACTCACACGCAGGCATGTCACGGTCGCACTCAACGGCGACGGCGGGGATGAGTCCTTCGCGGGCTATGAGCGCTACTATGCAAATCTGCTGGCTGCGCGCGTACCGGACCCTGCCTGCGCGCCGCTGCGCGCGCTTTCCCGGATGCTGCCGCATCGCCAGGCGCGCTGGAGCCGGGTGCGCAGGGCAAAGCGTTTTCTGGGCGGCCTGCATGCCGATCCGGCGCTGCGCTACATCGGCTGGCTGTGCTATTTTACGGAAGATATGAAGCGGGATCTCTACGCCCCGGATTTCGCTGCAGCGCTCGGTGACTGCGATTCTGTCGGCCTGATGGCGGAAGCCTTGCAGCATGCAGAATGCTCAACGCTGCTCGACCGGACCCTTTCAGCCGATGTGCAGCTATATCTTCCCTATGATCTTTTGGTAAAGGTCGATATCGCCAGCATGGCACACGCACTGGAAGCCCGCTCGCCGTTTTTGGACCATGAGTTGATGGAATTCGCCGCCCGCCTGCCGGCGCGGATGAAGCTGCGCGGCGGTGTGTCGAAGTATTGTTTGAAAAAAGCCTTTGAGAACACGCTGCCGCCGGATATCCTGCATCGCAAAAAAATGGGTTTCGGCGTGCCCCTGCAGCGCTGGTTCCGGGAAGAGCTCAGGCAGCCCGCGCACGAGGTGCTGCTGGGCAGCCGCACGATCGCGCGGGGCTATTTCCGCCGCGGCGCTGTCGAGCGTCTTTTGAAAGAGCACACGCAGGGCACGGCTGATCACAGCTACCGGCTGTGGGCATTGTTGTATCTTGAGCTGTGGCACAGGGTAATGATCGATCAGTCGGACGTGCTGGGCATTTAGCGGGGGGTAATCCGTTTTTACTATATCGCTATCGAAATTGGTATCGGGGTCGGGTTCGAAAGAATCAGCCGGCAAACAGTCCATGCAGCATCCCGGGCTGCCCTGGTTTTGTGCAAAATTAATGACGATTACGATACCGATAGCGATTGCGATCCCGATAAAAATGTGTGTTCGTGTGTGCGCCTGCGCTGAATATTTTTCAATAGCCCGCAGAACATGTTGGCCCCATGCCATGTGGCTGTGCTACACACATACATAGTAGAGCGTAGCAGGCTATGCAGAAGGGTATACCAGGCTACGAGATCATCGACCACACCGCGGATATCGGCGTGCGCGTGCGCGGGGCCAGCCTTGCGGAACTATTTGAAAACGCTGCCGCGGCCATGTTCGATGTCATGACCGACAGTTCGGGTGTAAAGGATGTCGTTGAGCGGAAATTCACCTGCGAACGCGATTCGCTCGAAGAGTTGCTGGTCGAATGGCTGGGAAGCCTGCTGTATGTTTTCGACACCGAACGTATCGTGTTTGCACGCTTCAGCGTGGAGCGCATCGACGGGCGCACGCTTCGCGCCTGTGCTGCCGGCGAGAAGTATGACGGTGCTCGCCATGGGGTCAAGTCCGTCATTAAAGCGGTCACGTATCACGGCCTGCGTGTTCGGCACAATGCCGGCGGGTACGAGGCGACCCTGATTTTTGATGTTTAAACAGTCCGAGGAAGCGTTTTTTTTCAAAAGTGCCATGAGGCAGGCGCAAAAATTCAATGTATCATTTTATTGGAAGGTTTTGGGGAGGGCCATGCTTCCGCATGGCCGTATAAGATAGATCGAATTAAAAAAAACCGGACGCGACGGAGCGCGTCCCTCCAAAGGCCATGGATGCATCGTGGGTGTTTTTGTGGAGGGCCATGCTTCCGCATGGCCGTATGAGATAGAGCGCATCTGAAAAACGGTGAACGGAGCCACGGAGCTGTTCTCATGGCCGCGCAGCAGATTCCACTCAAAAGAATCGATGACAATCGCTGGCTGATCGAGCGCAGCGAAGGCATGCATACCACGGGCATCGTGTATGCATCGGAGGCCATGCTGCCGAAGATCATGAACGATAACAGTCTGCAGCAGGTGCGTGACGTGGCCTGCCTGCCGGGCATCATGGGCAGCAGCCTTGCCATGCCCGATATTCACTGGGGCTACGGCTTTCCGATCGGCGGTGTTGCGGCTTTCGAGGTGGACGACGGCGTTGTCTCGCCGGGCGGGGTGGGCTATGACATCAATTGCGGCGTGCGCCTGATGCGCACGGGCCTTGGCCGCCAGGACATCAGCGGTCATGTCGAACGCCTTGTCGACGGCCTGTTTCGCAACATTCCTTCCGGGCTGGGCTCGCAGCGCGGGGATTTGAAACTCAGCGGCGCTGACCAGGCGGCCGTGCTGCGGCAGGGCGCTGCCTGGGCCGTGAAGAAGGGGTTTGGCGAGCGCGTTGACCTCGAGCACATCGAGGACCGCGGCTGCCTTGACGGCGCCGATTCCGACGCGGTGTCGGACAGGGCCTGCGAGCGCGGCCGCCGGCAGCTCGGCACACTCGGTTCGGGCAACCATTTCGTCGAGATCGCCTCTGTTGATGAGGTCTATGACAGGCAGTGTGCTTCCGCCATGGGCCTTGAGGAGGGGCTTGTCGTGGTGACGGTGCACACGGGCTCGCGCGGGCTGGGCTACCAGGTATGCGACGACGCTATCAAGACCATGCTCACGGCATCGCAGAGATACGGCATCAGCCTGCCCGACCGCCAGCTGTGCTGCGCGCCGGTCATGTCCCCCGAGGGCGGCCGCTATCTGGCGGCAATGGCTGCGGCAGCCAACTACGCGTTTGCCAACCGCCAGATCATAGGGCACTGGGTGCGCGAGACATTCGAGCAGGTGCTGGGCATGGGGCCGGCTGCTTTACGCATGGCCCTGGTCTACGATGTCTGTCACAACATCGCAAAGATCGAAGAACACCCTGTTGAAGGCCGCACGCAGCACGTGTGCGTCCACCGCAAGGGGGCGACCCGCGCTTTCGGTCCCGGCCATGCGCTGGTGCCTGAAAGTTTTCGGGCCGTGGGTCAGCCTGTCCTGGTCCCCGGCGACATGGGCCGCTGCTCGTACGTGCTCGCGGGTACGCAGCAGGCCATGCAGGAAACATTCGGCAGCTGCTGCCACGGGGCCGGCCGGCTGATGTCGCGCCATCAGGCCAAAAAGACGGCGCGCGGCCGCAGGATAGACCAGGAGCTCGCACGGCAGGGCATCTGTGTGCGCGCTGCCGCGCGCGGCACCCTGGTCGAGGAAATGCCCGATGCCTACAAAGACGTGAGCGAGGTCGTCGATGTCGTCGCCGCGGCAGGCATCGCAGTCAAGGTCGCGCGTTTGAAACCGCTGGGCGTCATGAAGGGGTAGGGGGAGCGAGGAAAGCAATGGGCCAAGGTTTAAAGTCCAAGGTCTAAATTCCAGAAAAACGGTATCGGGATCGCCATCGGGATCGGTATCGAACGGGCCGGAATCCATAGTACGTGCTTGCAATGGACCCCGCATCACGTGCGGGGTGACAGTCCGGGAGCGCAGGGGCGCTTCGCAGTTCAAAAAGTTGCGGGAAAACCCCAAAACTGTCACCCTGAACGAAGTGAAGGGTCTCGTAGCATAGTGAAACTGTCGAGATTCTTCGCTCTGCTCAGAATGACAAAGCATCTCTCCTCGGGCTTTTTACGAGCGCGTCAAGGTTTAAAGTTCAATGTTCAAGGCGCATGGCACAGGCCGTTTTCGTGCGCATGTGAGCTTTTGAAGGTTTATACAAGCTATGCTGGACTTTTTTCAGACATGGAATTTTTTGACCCTGGCGCTTCTGTTTGCCCTGCCGGGTGTGCTGGTCCTGGTCGTGCGGCCCGACCTGCGCACGGTCGCCGCGCGTATCGTGCCGTTCTCGCTGCCGTTTGCCTTTACCGAGTCTCTGTTTTACCCTTCCTACTGGGAGCCTGCGTTTCTGTTCGACCTGGGGCGGCGCATCGGCTTTGGGATAGAAGATTTTGTATTTGTGGCCGCCCTTGCAGCGTTTAGTACGATCATATACCCTGCATGCTGTAACCGGGCCTATGCATCGCATGCACCGGCGACCGGGCGTGCATGCGCCGCAGTGCGTGCGCTGATGCTGCTCGCAGTCGCGGGGGCGCTGCTGGCGGTACTGTGGGCCGCAGGGATTGCAGTGATCTACGGAGCGTGCATGGCAATGTTTGTATCCGGGCTTGCTGCAGCAGCATTGCGTCGCGATCTGTTTGTGCCCGCGCTCATCGGCGGGGTATGTGCCGGGGCGGTGTATTTCGTGGTGTGTTGTGCCGCGGACCTGATCATGCCCGGGATTTTTCAAACCGTCTGGCATACAGAAAAATTCCTCGGTGTATTTGTGCTGGGCGTTCCCCTTGAGGAACTTATCTACGGGGGCGTGGCCGGCTTTGCGGCCACGTCGTTTTATCCGTATGTATTCGGCCTGCGGTTCGTGAGGCGGAATGTAGAAAGGCACGCATGAACAAGCTGAAGGCATGGATTTTGGCATCGCGCCCCGCGTCGCAGTCCTATATTTTTTTTCCGCTGCTGCTGGGGCAGGCCGTCCATTACAGCCGTACGGGGCGGTTTGACTGGGCGGTGTTCGTGCTGCTTCACCTGTACGGCCTGTTCATACAGCTGTTTATCGTCTATGCCAATGATCGTGCCGATATCGAATGCGACCGCCTGAATACGACCTATACCATTTTCTCCGGGGGGTCCCGCACCCTGGTGGACGGTTTTATTTCGTTGCGGGAAAATTATGCAGCTGTTTTGTGGATGGTTGTGCTGAACGTGCTGGTCGGCATTCTCCTGACGGTCGTGTACGGGCGTGAGCTCGCACTGCCGCTTGTCGTGTTGTCGCTCGGCCTGTTGTGGATGTACAGCTTTTCGCCTGTGCGCCTGTCATATCGCGGCGGCGGGGAACTGCTGCAGATGCTCGGGGTCGGGGTTGTGCTGCCCGTGTTCGGCTACTACGGACAGGCCGGCGATGCGGGCCGGTTCGCCTGGGGCCTGCTGGCGTTTATCCTGCCCGGACAGCTCGCCTGCGCCATGGCAACCGCGCTGCCCGATGAGCCATCCGACCGCGCGAGCGGCAAGCGTACATCGGCAGTGCTGCTGGGGCAGGAGGCATCCAAGATAGTCATCATGTGTCTCAATGCCGCGGCACTCGTGGTGTTCCTGCTTGTGATGAACACCGCACCGACTTTCAGGATCGCGGGCGCGGCCCTGCCCGCGTTGTGCCTTGCCGGCATGGTTCGGCTGCGTTCAGGCGCTGTGCCCGGCACACGGCGGCTGGCGCAGTTTGTCACCTGTGCCATAGGAGCAACCGTTCTGCTTACGGCAGCAGCGGCTTTTTTGCTGTTTTTCTGCTGAGATTTTTTTTGGATTATGTACGGTGATACGTGTATGAATCCAGCCCGCGGTCGATCCTCAATTCCTCTTTTCAGGGCCTTTCCGGGACTGGGAAGCCTGCTTCCCCACTGTGCACTGGGCACATTCCCCACACCGGCTGCAGGGCTTGCAGGCCTCGAGCGGCATGTCGGCAGGAAGGGTTTGTATATCAAGCGGGATGATCTCAGCGCAAAGCCCTACGGCGGCAACAAGGTCCGCAAGCTGGAATTCATTCTTGCCGATGTCCTGCGGAAGAATATTCCGGCCATCGTGACTTCGGGCGCGGCCGGGTCGAACCATGCCCTTGCAACCGCGATATATGGACGCGCTCTCGGCTTGCAGGTCGATCTTCTGCTGTTCGCGCAGCCCGCAAGCGAGGAAGTGCGTGGCAACCTGCGTGCGGCTTTTTACGCGGGTGCCCGGCTTCATCATGCCGACAGTTATGAAGAGCACTGCCGCATGATGGAGGATTTTTTGCGCAGTGCCGAACAGAATGGGCAATGTCTGTATTCCATACCGCCGGGAGGCTCATGCAGCCTCGGGGCGCTGGGCTATGTTAACGCGGCTTTCGAGCTGAAAGAACAAATTGACAGCGGGGATATTCCCGTGCCCGATGAAATTTTCGTCGCTTTCGGCACCATGGGAACCGCGGCCGGCCTTGCGCTGGGCTTGCGCGCTGCCGGGATTCGCAGCCGGATCAGGGCCATCAGGGTTGTGCCCGATGTGGTGGCGAACGCAGAAAAGTATCGGGTACTCTCCGGGGCGACCCAGCGCCTGCTGACCGCATCAGATCCCGAGGTGGCGGGCATGGCTCCTGATCCCGGAGTGTTGAGCGTCGATGATTCGTTTTTCGGACGGGGGTACGGGCAAACGACCCCTGAGGCGGATGAGGCGATAGCGCTGTTTGCCCGACACGAAGGTATTGTGCTTGACCGGACCTATACCGGGAAAACGGCTGCCGCGTTTCTTGCCGTTGCCCGGCAAGCCCCGGCAGGCAGTATTCTGTTGTTCTGGCTGACGAAAAATTCAAGTCCGCTGCCGGCGGAAATCCGTGCTGTCGACTACCGACTCCTGCCTGCCGGGTTTCATCGCTATTTCGAATCAGCATAATTCTGTAAGAACGGAATACAGCGCAGATTCCTCCGTTGACTTCAGCCTGCGGACTGCTTATAGTTGCGGAGTTTTAAGATGTTCGCAGTATAGTGCAGGAAAAGGCAGGTTTATGAGGTGTATGGTATCCGGAGGGTATCAAGCACCCATGGATTCCGGCTATCCGCTGTCGCTCCTGCCGGAATGACAAAAAACGTCTATTGTTTTTTGGGGGTCTTCTGAATTTTTGTACATAAAAAATCGAGTGCATATCAATACGGCAACGCTACAAGCTCTTTGCGACATGACACGTTTTGAGGAGTTCCCGTGCCTGCCATGACGCGGCGTGAGATACATTCCCCTTTTTAAAAAGGGGGATACATGGGGATTTGATTCTTCCGGAAAATCCCCCAGCCCCCTTTGCCAAAGGAGCTTCAGGGTTTTCAGTGGGTAGCCCCCTTGTCTTGTGGCCATGTTCATCAATACGTTACCGGGGTTGTGCCGGCCGAAATGGAAGATATCGGGATCGCCACGATGCGAA
>Ga0272442_10008007_pt1 | contig 13523 bp, 17 predicted proteins | sample SSMForm2O_FD_200262 | JGI IMG/M metagenome (GOLD analysis project Ga0272442, IMG submission 200262) | Marine sediment archaeal communities from Little Sippewissett salt marsh, Falmouth, MA, United States - SSM-Form-2O | ecosystem: Environmental > Aquatic > Marine > Wetlands > Sediment ...
TCAATACTATCTTTTAATTGTTTTTAAAAATTTCTATACTAAATAATAAACAATTAATCTAATTTAGCTAGAAGGGCCCCCTTATTAGTATAAACTTCAGTTACTTGATCTAGTTCATCGCATCTATATCTTAATTTTTCTCCAAACATTCCTCTTTTTAAAGAATTTAAAAGTTCCATGTCACACTGGCTTTCTAAAACAGGTAATCTATGTTCCCACCACAAATGTCCTGTAACAATATATCCTGCTGGTTGTTGATTTTTCGAATCTCCAGGAAGATATCTCTTGAATCTTGCAGGTTTTAGAAATGTTTTTTTACAACCGTCTTCAGTACGGGTGTTATCTATTGTCATTTTTTGTCTTTTTTATCTTGGGTATATTCCACGTAGTGGCATTTTCCACAGAATAATCTGTTCTTATGTTTTGATAAAAAGACTCCGCCACCGCAACGTGGACAGAATTTAGCAGTTTTTTCAACTTTATTTCCTTCTAATTTATATTTTTCCCATCTTTTACTTGGTTTCTTATTTTTTATATTTTTCTTTCCTTTTCTCTTTACTTTAATTTTTTTCTTTCCCATCTTACTTTTCCTCTTTTACTTCTTCTTTTTTCTCTTCTTTCTTTTCCTCTGCCTTTGGTTCCTCTTTTTTTTCTTTTTCAGGTTCCTCAGCTTTTTCTTCTTTATTTTCTTTCTTTTCTTCAGCTGGAGCTTCTGCAGGTTTTTCTGCTTCTTTAGTAGCTTTTTCTTCAGCAGCCTTTGCTTCTGCAGCTGCTGCTTCAGCTTTCTTAATTTTTTCTAATGCTTTTTTTCCAAGTTTTTCAAACTTTTTTTTAGCATCTATAGAATCATAAACATAAACAATAATTTTTTGTTGATCTGATCCAAATTCAGGATAAATATGTTTTACAACAACTAATTCTTTATCTTTTTTTAATTCAGATGCAATAGCTTCTTGAACTTCAATATTATTTGGGGTTGTTTTTGAAGTAGATTTTGCTTCTATTTCCATTCTTTCTACTAATTGTTTATGATCTTTTTTTTCAATTTTAAGTTCCATTTTAAACTTTAACAGCATAGCTTCCTTGCTGTTTTATCTTTAAATGTTTTGCTATTTCACTTTTTTCAGAATCAAAGATAATAACTTTTCCTTTCCAAGAATCAGTAAAACTATTTCCTTGACAAATAGGGCATTGATCTCCCTCCACTAAAATTTTACACTTTTTACATGCTTTTTGTCCTTTCATTTTTTCTTCTTCCCTTTCTTTTTACCTTTGGTTGCACCAGCAGCGATACGTGCTGCTTTTGCAGCTGCAAGCTTTGCTTTTCTTTTTTCATCAGAAACCCAGTCAATCTTACCTAATCCAGGTTGTCTCATTGTTAAACCTATTTTAGGTGGAACTGTTTTTTGACTTATTGCAATTACCCTTGCAACACATAAATCATTTTTCTTTAATGTTCTTTTAGTGTTTCTTCCTAAAAGACTATTTGCTTTTGAAAAAGAAACATAATCTTCCATTGTCTGGCTAATATGGATCATTGCTTCTATGCTTCCAAGATTCATAAAAGCTCCAAAATTAGTTATTTGAGATATCTGTCCAAATACAAGTTCTTGTAAAACTGGTCTAAATACCAATAAACTAAATGTAGAATCATAATAAGCAGCAGCATCTCCAGGAATTAAAACACCATCTCCAACTCTGCTTACATCAAGAACAGCAATAACAGAACCAAGATCCTCATCCATATAATCTTCAAATTGCTTTTCAAGTTGTTTTTTTACAGCTTCAATAGTTGGAAGAGCAAATAGCTCTGGCTCAACTCTTACATGATCCTCAATCTCAAGTTCATAAAACATTTTAAATCTAATAATATCAGTTAATGATATATTCAAGACAGATTTTCGGTTTTTAAATGTTTTCACTTGTGAGATATTAGTATTTTAGCAGTTTTTCTAAAATTCTTTTATCTATTTCAGGGATTTTTAGTGAAAATGCCTCTTTTAATGGAAACCAAGCAATCATATCTTGCTCATAGGTTCTTTTTATAGAACCTATCCATTCGAAACAGATAAAAACATTGTGTGTGTAAAGTTTCTTAGATGTTGGATCTCTATCTTTAAAAATACCTAATTTTCTATAAGCAATAGGTTTTATTTTTAATTCTTCAGACATTTCTCTTTTAAACGTCTTAGCTATTTTTTCTCCTCTTTTTTTATGTCCTTGGGGAAAGCTCCAAAATCCAGCATAATTATCTTCTTTATTTTTTCTTTTTTCCATACATACAAAATGATTTTTTCCAAATCTTTTTACAAAAATAACTTTAGCAACAATATTAGAATCTTTAGTTTGTTTTTTCTTCTTTTTTAATTTTTTAACAAGTTTTTTTACAACTTTTTTAATTGTTCTTCTTTTCTTTTTTCCCCTTTTTACAGTTTTCTTTCTAACTTTTTTAGAAATTTCTTTCTTAATCTTTTTAGATTTCTTCTTTCCTTTCTTTACCCTCTTTTTTTTCTTCATCTTATTCACGTTCAATGTATTTTTTCTGTCTTATTATAATCACAGGAATTTGTTCCTTTTTTAATCTTTCTTTTAACTCTGCATCCAAAGTTGCGACAGCAACTTTTCCTTTTTTTGATTTTGCATATTCAAAAATAGCATTATCGGCATTATCACCATCTATATCAAGATATTTTGCTTTTTTCAATTGTGTCCATCTTTTCATAATTGTTTGTGCAAGTAAAGCAGCTTCTTTATCAGAACCTTTTGCATCTGAACATTGTATTTTTTCTAATTCTACATCTACTAATCTAGGCATTAATAATTGATAGCCTTTGCTATCCAATTCATCAAAAATCTTATTTTCTGCAAGATAAACTAAAAAGTTTGTATCTAAAATTACTTTCATAACATATTTAAGAGAATTTTCACTTTAATTATTTTTGGTTTTTAAAAATATTTAATTTAATGTTAATTTTTCTAATTATATTTTCTTTTATTTAAAAAATATAAAAGAGATAATATCAAAGATTAATAAAAAACATAAGGTATATAAGCAACCGATTAATTTCAAATATCATGAATGTACCTCCAATAAGACAAGTACAAACACCTGAAGATGCTCAAGCAGTATTTGGTTTTATAAAACAATTTCCTCTTAATTATCCAGATTATGAAAGTTGGTTAGAAAAATGTAAGGAAGAACTTAAAATTGGTTCTAAACATGCTTTTTATGTTATCGGTTCTAAAGAACCAGTTGTTGGTTCTATTGTCTTTCAACAACATAGATTAGAAAGCCAAGTATTAGAATTAAAGAATTTAAGAGTTAATCCTAAAAATGTAAGACAGACAATTGGATCATGGTTAGAATTTTTAGCTGAATTTTATGCAAAGCATAATGGATATAAAAGAATACAATGTGATGCACATCCAGAAAACCCAGTAGTATCTTTTATGGAAAGTAGAGGATACAGGATTGAAGCACATGAAACCCTTTACACAGCTAAAGCAGAAGTAATATTGATTAAAGATATTTAAAATGGAACATTTAGCTATAATGAGAAGATCTTGGAGATTAATCCAAAAAATTCTTTCTGGAGAAAAGAAAATTGAATCAAGATGGTATATGTGCAAATATTCTCCATGGGATAAAATAAAATCAGGTGAAATTATTTATTTTAAAGATTCTGGAGACTTGGTAAGAATAAAGGCAGAAGTTAAAAAAGTAATTCAAGTTTCTAATTTAAATTCAAAAAAAGTTAAAGAAATTTTAGAAAAATATGGGGGAAAAGGTGGAATTTGTATTGAAAATATCCCAAAATTTTTTAAAATTCTGAAAAATAAAAAATATTGTATATTAATCTTCTTGAAAAACACCAAAAAAATAAAACCTTTTAAAATAAATAAGAAAGGATATGGTTTGATGAGTGCATGGATCACAACAGAGAACATAAATAATCTAAGGAAATAATAAAAAGTAAATTTTAATATTTAGAAAGTAGTTAAAATAATGAATATAATTTTTCAAGATTTATTTCTGAAAAATTGTTTATTATCATATCCGCATCTTTCAAATCTTCTTCAGAACAAATACCATTTTTAATAGCAATAACCTTCATATTGCTTCTTCTTGCTGCTTCTACACCATTTTTAGCATCTTCAAAAACAATACAATTTTGTGGATTTTCATTTAATCTTTTTGCAGCTTCTAAAAAAACATCAGGTTCTGGTTTATGCTTTTCCACATCTTCTGCACTAACAATAGCATCAAACATGTCTTTAATATTTAAAAAATTAAGAATTTCAATAGCTCTCCACTTTAAACTAGATGTTGCAACTGCTAATTTTATCCCCTTGAATTTTGCATCTTTTAAAAATTTAATTACTCTTTCATCTGGTTTTACATCTTTTTTTAATATTTCCAATTCTTTTTTTCCACATCTTCTTGAGAATTCTTGTATATTATACCCTTTAATTCCATAATCTTTTTCCCAAATTTTTAACATATCTTTTATTGAATGTCCAAGGTATCTTCCTATATTTTCTTCATTAAAATCTACACCATCTTCTTTTAATATTTCTGCAAATGTTTTTTGAATAATTTTTGGTGAATCTATTAAAACTCCATCCATATCAAAAATAAAAGCTTTTAACATTTTATTAATATAAACAAAATTTATTTTTAAATCTTATCATTTTATCTCGATAATATTTAAAAGTTGGGATGATTTTTAAAATGCAATGTTAAGCAAATCTCGAAAAGCAGAAATTAGGAAAACAATTGATGATTTTTTAGAAGGCAGAGATTTAAAAAAATTTACACTAGAAAAAATTAAAGAAGAAATTGGTTTATTTGCAATTGTAAGAGATGAGGGTGTTTTTCCGGGTTGTGGGGCAATTGTTTTTCCTGTTAAAGATTATTATTTTATTGGAATTGAATCAGGAAGACAAGCAACACCATTAAGAATAGCTCATGAGTTGGGACACATATTTTTACATTTTGATGCTAATAAAAGACGTTTTAGAAGAAAAGAGGAAATACTTTCAGGATATCAAGAGTGGTATAGGAGCGCTGTTAAAAAACAGCCAATTAAGAAGTCTAGCATATTAGGGGATACTGATAAAGAAAGAGCAGAAGCAGATTATTTTGCAAAATATTGGAATGAAAGACTTAATGGAATAGATTGGTTAAGGGAAACAACTGTTGAAAAAATTAAGGGGGGTCTTTTTGTTAAACCTAAAAAACCTAAACTTTACACTGTCCGTTTAGGTTTAAGCGACCATGTTTTAGGTTATAAAGTACTTACTCCAGATATGAAATCACTTGGTTTAAGAGGAAACTCAAATATTATTGAGTATCCTATCCAAGAATGGGTTTTTTTAGATACTTCTTGTGTAAGAGAAGGAAAACAAGATTTTGGAGGTATATGGGTTACAAAAACATTGTGGAGGGCTAAACAACTGGAAAGATATATGAAAGAAAAACATGGCCGAGAAACAAGAACATTTTCAGCAGCATTAGATAAAATTCTTTATTTTAATTTGTATAGAATAAAAACAAATGGAATTCATTTATTAGAAAAAGTTAATTAATTTTTTAATCTCTTAGACCATCTCGATAATCTTTAAGAAATTTTCCAACTCTTCTTGCAGTTCTAACTTCTCTGCCGCCATGATATTCCTGATTTAATCTCTCTGCAATTTTATTTATTGCTAATCTTGAACCATGCCTATATTCTTTTCCCGGTTGTTTTGCCATTTTAATTGCAGAAGCTTTTTCTTCCTTAGACCAAATAGTATAACCACAAGCTTTTGCACCATCTCTGCCTGATTCTTGACAATCTTGATGGGTTCTTGCAGCAAGACCTGTTCTTCTCTTTTTCCTAGTTTTTGCACTTTTTTTCCCTCTTTGTTTTCTCTCTTGTTCAGTAAGTCCATAGATTCCCACACTTTTCTTTTTTCTTCTTTTATTTTCTTTATCATGTGCAGCTGATTTGTGTTCTTTTACTAACTCATCGTATCTATCTTGATTAATCAAACCATCATATTCTTCTTCTAAATCTCTAAATTCATCCTTAGGTGTATATCCTTTTAAAGCAAAGCCCACTGCAGAAATTGCAGTTATTTTAGAAATAGAATATAATGCATCTAATCTATATTTTTCCACAATCTCTCTTTGACTTAATCCACTTTCAAAATCATCAACAATTCCTGGAAGTGTTTCTTGTAAAATTCTTCCTATTTTAACTGAATTGACTATTGCAAAAAATTGTGATTTACTTACTTTTCTTACTTTTTCTTCTAAAACTTCTACAACCATGAAAAAATAATTAAATTTAAAAATATAAATTTTTCTTAACTAGAAAATATATGTTATCTTCAAATTATAAGTTTATTTAAGAATTATTTTCTGTTCTTTTTCACAATTTCATGATCTTGGTTTATATCAAAGTAATTAAAGAATTGATTGGATAGTGAAAGTTCTTTTGTTCTCCCAGCTTTTTTTCCAGATACTAATCCTGAAATCATGAAATGTTTTACATGATCATAAGCTTTATTTCCACGAATTTTAACAACAATACTTTGTTTTATTGGTTGTTTATACGCAATAATTGCAAGAGTTTCTTGTTCAGCTTTACTAAATTCAGCTTCTCCTGTTGCCATTTTATTTACAAATTTATGAAACTCTGGTTTTACATCCATTTTAAAATGTTCTTCTCCATCATCTTCTAATTTTTTCTTTATAATATGCATTGCAGAATTCTCACTTCTATATTTTAGTTCAAGTTTTTCTAAAAATTGTCTAACCATCAATGGATTTATACCCGTAATCCTAACCAATTCATTTAATGTGAGAAATCTTGCAGCAAGAAACATAGCTGCCTCTAATTTTTTCAAAAGTTCTTTTTCCTCTTTTTCATCAACTTCTAAAATTCCTTTTTCTTCACTCTCTTTTATTTTTTCTTCCATATCTTTTATTAGAAATCAGTATTTTTAATCTTTATCATTAACGCGATAAAGAACTCCCTTAATTCTTGGAGGAATTGCCCAATATTCTCTACCTCTCCGGTATTTTGCACCAGCAATAACTAATCCTCTTTCTATCAAATAATTATTAACTACTTCCAAAAAGATATCGTTTTTCCAAACAGCTTCAGTATGTTCTACTTTCTCTTTTTTTCCATCAGATCTAACAAGAAAACACCAAGTATTTAACCACCCTCCCCTGATATTAACTTCTCCGATTCTTTCTGTTGAATCAGCATCAGTAACATCAATTCGGCTGTGCCAGTTTCCAGTGGTTATATTAGACATATCATCTAATTCTTTTATTGGTTTTCTGCTTCCCTCAACAAATTCCATTTTAATATTTTTCCAATATAATTTTTATTTTAAAGTATATAAAAATTAGCATATTCTAAAATATATTTAAGAATTATCAATTTTAAATCTTAAAACTGCTCCTATTCCTGATAGATTTTTAAATTGCAATCCTTCAGGAGTTTCATCAGATACAAATTCAACTTTTGCAGCAATAGATTTTGCTTTTTCTTTTAAATCTTTTTGTATTTTTTTATGTGTTTTAACATACATAATTAAAGTATCTACTGCCCCCATTTCTAAAGCCTTTTTTACAGGTTCAAGACCATATGCTACTTTTGACTTTTGTTTTCCAAGCATAGTAAAAAATTTGTTAAGTAATTGTTTTTCTTTTACAACTTCTTCTTGTTGTAAAACATCTTCAGAATTTTTTACAAGTTCTTCTAAACCCTCTTCACTAGTATAACCTACATCCTTTGTTGCAATCAACTTATTTTTAAGTTCTGTAATTATATTTCCTTCTTTTAGAAATTCTTCTTTTGTTGGTCCTGGGCCTCCTAAAAGCCAACCTTTAAATTTAGGCATTTTATAGAATAAATCTTTTAGAGAATCAGCAATTCTTCTATAAAATTCTTTTGCTGCTTCTTCTGTGAGTCTCTCAAATCTTTGAGCAGATTGTCCACCTGCTTTAATTTTTCCAGGAACACCAGAGGTTAGGTGTTTTAGTTTTATTATTGCCTTTCCTTCTAAAACACCAAATGTTGCTTCTTTTCTATCCATAACTAATAAACCATAAACTTCAGTTGATTCTAACATTGCTTTTAATGGATCTACAACAAATGTTTGATCACATCTATAGAATTTGGTATTTAGTGGTTGTGGTGGTTCAATTGCCCATAGTTTAATATCTGGCTGCCCCTCTTTTTTACTTACATTTCCACAAAAAAGAGCAAGACCATTTTTTGGTAATTGTTTATATAATTTTAAATGTCTAATTAATCTTTCTAAAGCATCCTTAACATTTGTACGGGTGGCTTTACTTTTAATATTCATAGCTGTACTTTGTTCTGAAGATAATTGTGTTCCTAAGTTATTGATATTAGAACCAGCAGGAGCATAAATTGTAACTAATTCGGTATGTCTGCCCCTATAACTTTCAAGTTCTTCAATTAAATCAATTAATTTTTGCCTTCTTTCTTCATTCATATCTATTTTAAGAAGTAGTTGTTTAAAAATGTTAAGCAATAGGAGTTCTCTTAACTTTACTATCTAAAGAAGCAGGATTTTGATCTGTGAATTCTCTTTCTATATCTTCCCTTAATACAGGATCTGTTTCTCCTAGAAATTGAGTTCTTACAGAATTTAGTGCTAATTGGGGAACATGGCTTACCAAAGCAGGATTTCCAGCCTTTTGTGTGTTTATTACTAATTCTCTTACTTTTGCACTATAAACCTGATCAATATATTTTCTTGCTAATTCTGGATTAAGACCAGATTCAGTTAAAAGTGCTCTTACTCTTCCTTCAAAAGCCTCATAAAGAACCTCCCTATGTTTTTTATGGGTTTCTTGAGTATAATCCTGCCTCATATCTTTAAGAAAAAATAACTCTTTTTAAGTTTTATCAATATACAAAATATTAAAGAAATTTCACATTAAATTTCCCTTTTTTAATCTTCTTTGCATGACAGACTGCAGATAAGTCTTTTATCATATATTTTAATAATTTATAATCTTTTTCTTCAATTGTAAGAGCAATATCTGATTTTACAGATTTATTTTTATTAGCTTTTGCCTTTCTTACTTTTTCTAATATTTCTAAGAACTTTTCACCTTTTTTATTTAATTCTTTATTATCAAGTTTGAAAAAAATGGGCCATTCTGAAAGATGTATTGATTTTTCTTTTTCTCTACCCCTAAAATACTCCTGATATATTGCTTCAGTAACATGCGGAATAACTGGAGCAAATAATTTTATAATTTTCAAAAGAGAATCATATAAAACATATTTGGCTGATTCTTTTTCTTTAGTTGTTCCATTATACAATCTATTTTTTATAATTTCTAAAAAATTATCACAAAAAAGATGCCAAAAATATTTTTCACATTCTAGTTTTGATTTAGAGTAATTATAGTCTTCAAAACTATCTGTGCATGTTTTTACAAGTTCATTTGTTTTTGAAAAAATAAATTTATCAAATTCCTCCAATTCTGCAAATTTTATTTTTTTAGGTTCATATGTTTTTAAATGTAATAAGGCAAATTTAAAAGCATTCCACATTTTAATTATTAATTTTTTTGCAGCAATAAACTCTTTTTCAGAATACCATACATTTTCTCCAAGTTTTACAGATGCTGCCCAAAATCTTAATGAATCTGCACAATACTTATCAATAATTTCTTGTGGTTCCACAACATTGTTTTTACTTTTTGACATTTTCTTTCCCTTACTATCAAGACCCCAACCACTAATCATGATATCTTTCCAAGGAATTTCTTTATGATGGAACCAGGATTTAACTATCGTATTAAATGCCCAAAAAGTAATAATATCCTGGGCTTGTGGTCTTAAAGACATTGGATGTAATTTTTTAGCAAGATGTTTATTCTTTTCATGTATAATATCTATAGCAATATCTGGAGTCATACTTGAAGTAGCCCAAGTATCAATAACATCTTTTTCAGGTATAAATTTAGTACATCCACACTTAGGACATTTTTTTATAGGTGGTTTATTTCTTAAAGGATCTATTGGAAGATCTTTTTCTTTAGCTACAACAGGTGTTTCGCATCTTTCACAATACCAAACTGGAAATGGAACTCCAAAATATCTTTGTCTTGAAATGCACCAATCCCACTGTAAACCTTTTATCCAATTATCATAACGAGCTTTCATAAATTTTGGAAACCATCTGATTTTTTTACCTAATTCTAAGAATTTATCCTTTAAATCAAGATATTTAATAAACCACTGTTTTGCTACAATAAATTCTATTTCAGTTCCACATCTTTCATGAACATTGATGATATGTTTAATTTTTCTTCTTCCTTTTAATTTTCCTTCTTTATCTAAATCTTCAATTATTAATTTTCTTGCTTCTTCAACATTTTTACCAGCATATTTTTTTCCAATACTACTTATTTTTCCATCTTTAGTTAACAGATCTTTATATGCAAGACCATATGCTTTCCACCATTCTATATCTGTTGTATCCCCAAATGTGCAACACATGACGATCCCAGTACCTTTTTCCATATCTACTCTTTTATCTTCAAGAATAGGGACTGCAAAATTAAACAAAGGAACAATTGCTTGTTTATGTTTAAATTTTTTATAACGTTTATCATGCGGGTGATAAAAAACAGCTACACAAGCGGGTAAAAATTCTGGTCTTGTGGTAGAAACAATAAATGGTTCTCTTCCTTTTTTAATTTCAAATACAACATCACAAAATTCAGAATCTTTTTCTTTATCTTCTAATTCTACTTGTGCAATAGCAGTATTACATTCAGGACACCAAAGAACAGGAGATTCTCTCCTGTATGCTCTTTTTTTCTTAAAAAGCTCAATAAAACTTTTCTGACATATTTTTCTACTTCTTTCATCTATTGTTCTATATTTAATATTCCAATCAGGACTTATTCCAATAGATTTCCATTGTTTCAATAATTTTTCTTCAATTTCTTTTGTTTCTTTTAAACATAATTTAATAAATTCATCTCTAGACATTTCTGTTGCTTTTTTACCTATTTTCTTTTCAACATATCTTTCAGTAGGTAATCCATTATCATCAAACCCCCATGGATAAAAAATATTATATCCTTTCATACGCCAATATCTTGCAATAATATCTTTATGAGTATAACTTAAAGCATGACCAACATGCATAATTCCAGATACAGTTGGGGGTGGTGTATCAATAGAATAAACTTCTTTTTTACTTTTAAGATCAAAAGCATAAATTTTTTCTTTTTGCCAAAAATCCTGCATTAATCTTTCTTTTTCATGAATTTCATATCCTTTTTTATCTTTCTTAGTTTTTGATTTTTCTTCCTGTTTCATTCATTTAAAAATGCAAAATCTTTTTTAAATCTTCCCCTTAGAAAAAACCGAAACCTATTTAAATAAAAATTCTTTAGATTTATCATGGTTAGAAAGAAAAGAGGTACTAGATCTGGTTCTGCAAGAAAAACAAGAGTAAAAACAACAGTTATTGGTAATAATTTTCCATTCACAGGAACAAAAGGAAAAGATATTAAAAGAGATAAAGAAAGAACAATTTTATTATTATTCTTAATTTTTGTTGTTGCAGCTTTAATCTTATTATTTAGAACACCTTATGAAGATATTTCAGGTCAAGCAATATCTAATATGCAACTTGAAAAAACTCAATTTAATGCATCTGAAAAACTCCAAGGAGAAGTTACAATTGAATTACAAAATTTAGGAGAAAATCAAAAAGATTTTATTCCAGTAGATTCTAAAGTTAGATTATATGTTACTGCTAATTCAGATAAATGTCCTTTAGAATATGTTTGTGATGATTCTATTACAACCCCTTGGCATAGGCTTGAAAACGGATCATGTAATGTTTATAATGCAGATCCAGAGGGTGCTTGTTGTATGAGACAAGGAGATTCTTGTAAACAAATTATTATTAATCATGAGTTTGATAAAATCACATTTAGTTCTACTGGTATGGAGTTGCCTACTAATTGGGTAAGAGAAAGCTTAGGACCAGGCATAGAAGCAAAATCTATGGTAGATGTAAAAGAAGAAGAAACAGTAAACACAATTTATCTTTCTACAAATTATGTTAGTGGCCCTTCAAAAGCAGGATTTAAACATGCTTTTAGTACAAGAGCAACACCTATAATAGAATTTAAGGGAATTACTTATGGTATTGGAGTTCAAGACGGACAACAAGAATTAGATTATCATTCTTTAAATTATTCATTTATGTATGATACAGCCTACACTAATGGCTGTGGTTTTGAAGTTGTTATAGATTCTAATAATAGTAGAACCTTGCATTTATTTTATCCATTATGGGAAAATGCAAATCAAGAACCATGTAATTATTCAAAACAAAATATAACTGGAGAACAAGTTCATAAATATTATGAAATGGAAGTTCCAGAAGAAGAGGTTTGGAATAATATTACAATTAATCTTTATAAAAAATGGACTGGTGCTTTTGGACAAGGATCTAAAGAAGATAAAGTTACTGAAATTTCCATTCTCTCTTACGGATATTATGATCAAGAAATTGGAGAGATAGGACAAGATCTTTATGTGGATTATATTAAATTAACAAAAACTTCTTATGTTCCTCCTTCAACTAATTGTACTTCTGGAAAAAGATGCTGTGTTGAAGGAACCGGATATGGTGCTTATTTTGGTGAACAATTAGAATGTCAAGAAGGTTATGAATGTTGGAGCAAGTGTGCTGATGCAATAACCTTAAGATTTGATGATTTTATTAGAAAAGCATTCCAAGGAACAGCCTATAAATTTAATAAAAGTTCAACTCCAGAATATTATAGAACAACAACTATTTCTGAAGAAGAATTTGCTTGGCAAGATGGAATTGGTTATACAACTTGTGATAATACCTCTTCAGAAGCACTTCCACCAACCTGTAGGAACTGGACAGATCCAAATAAATATACTGTTAAATTAAATCAATCAGGAATTAGTTTAAGAGCTCCTCAAGAAAATGGAACTTATGAGGTTGCTTTATTATTTTTTTATGATAAATGTGGTTCTTATTTAAATGATACTTGTAGAATGGCAGAATCATCTGCACCATTTATAGTTGGGTCTGGTTCTATACCCCCAACTAATGAAACATGGGTATGTGGTAATTGGAGTTCTTGTGAATCTGGTTTACAATATTCTAATTGTACAGAACAAAATTCAGGAATGCAAGAACTTAGAAATAGAACTTGCTGTTGGAATTGTACTGCATGGGAACCAACAATTTGTCCTATAGAAGAAATACAAACAAGAACATGTGTTGAATCCTTAACCAATGAATGTCCTTACTCACAAGCTGAAAAACCAAATGAAACACAAACTTGTACACTTCCATTAGATCCATGTACTGTTGCAGATTGGGATTGTAATGATTGGGGATCTTGTATTTCCGGATATAGATCTAGAGTTTGTACTATGGTTAATGATTGTGATTCAAATACTGGTTAT
>Ga0272442_10008008_pt1 | contig 13521 bp, 18 predicted proteins | sample SSMForm2O_FD_200262 | JGI IMG/M metagenome (GOLD analysis project Ga0272442, IMG submission 200262) | Marine sediment archaeal communities from Little Sippewissett salt marsh, Falmouth, MA, United States - SSM-Form-2O | ecosystem: Environmental > Aquatic > Marine > Wetlands > Sediment ...
TCTTTAATTGAAGCTGGAAAAGCATTTAAGAAAGGAAAATCAAATCTTTCAAAAACATTTGCCTCTTTTTGTATGGTTTCACCAGAAGCAATACCCTTAAAAGAAAAATGGATAACAGATAGAAGAGCGGTTGTTATTCCATCAACAAAGGGCAGAGTTATGAGAAACAGAGCAAAATATGAAAAATGGACTTTAAGTTTTCAAATAACTATTTTAGATGATGATGAAATATCTGAAAAGGTTTTGCATGATGCTTTAGATTATGCAGGGCATTATATTGGTATTGGAGATTATAGACCACAGAAAAAAGGAATGTATGGAAGATTTATAGTAACATCAATTAAGGAGGCGAAATAATCGCCTCTTTTCATATTCAAGGTGCGGCGTGGCATGGCAGGGCTAGGCGTGGTTTGGCCTGGCGAGGCTAGGCAAGGAGTTTGGCAGAACTATAAACTGCCCTTTAAATTAAAATGAAAAAAATAAAACAAATAATGAAAGAGAATGGTTTAAAAGAAAAAGAAAAACCAAAATATCCTATTAAAGAATATGATAAAAACAACAATCTAATTCATTATAAATATTCTAATGGTTATGAAGAATGGTATGAATACGATAAAAACAATAATGAAATTCATCATAAAGATTCTAATGGTTATGAAGAATGGCAAGAATACGATAAAAACAACAATCTAATTCATTATAAAAATTCTAATGGTTATGAATATTGGCAAGAATACGATAAAAACAACAATCTAATTCATTATAAAAATTATGATGGTTATGAATCTTGGAAAAAATACGATAAAAACAACAATCTAATTCATTATAAAAAATATGATGGTTATGAATCTTGGAGAGAATACGATAAAAACAACAATCTAATTCATTATAAAAATTCTGAGGGTCATGAATCTTGGAAAAAATACGATAAAAACAACAATCTAATTCATTATAAAAATTCTAATGGTTATGAAGAATGGTATGAATACGATAAAGATGGTAAAAAAGATGAATTAATACATTATTCAGATGGAACTTGGAAATTAAATGGTGAAGAATTAATGGAGGAAAAATGAAAAAAAGAATTGATTTTATAAGTTTTGAAGAATTTCAAAAACTCTATAAGGCTTGTAAAGATAAAGAATTAAAATTAGCAATACTTCTGGGGTTTGGTTCTGGATTAAGAATTTCTGAAATAATTGGATGGAAAAGAAAAGACAATACAGAAATACCAAGATTAACAGCAGATAAAATAGATTTAGTTAAACATCAAATTAGAATAGATGAAGGCAAAGGAAAGAAATGGAGGGTTACTATTACAAGTCCAGCATTAAAACCAGAACATCTTAAACTATTGCCTCTTAAAGTAGATAGAAGAACACTCCAGAATAGATTTTATAGATTATCTGAAAAAGTCTTAGATAAAAAAATATCTTTTCATATATTAAGACATGGTTTTGGAAATCATTTAGTTAATGATTTAAAATTACCTCTTCCTATGGTTCAGCAATATATGGGTCATAGTTCTATTGCAGTTACAGGGGTTTATGCAAAAGCAAATCCAGAGCAAGCAATAGCAGAAACTTGGAAGGCATTAGGAGGAGATTAATGGAAAAAATGAATGAAGAAAAAAAAGTAAGAAAAAAAGAATATCAAAGAGAATATCATAAAAGACCAGAAGTTAAAGCAAAGAAGAAAAAGTATTTCCAACAATATTATCAAAGACCAGAAGTTAAAGCAAGAATAAGAGAGTATTATAAAACACCTAAAATGAAAATAAAGAGAAATGAATATATAAAGAAATATTTTCAAAGACCAAAACCTAAAGCAAAATTAAAAGAGTATTTAAAAAAATATTATCAAAGATCAGAAGTTAAAGCAAAAGTTAGAGAATATAAAAAAGAATATAATCAAAGACCAGAAGTTAAAGCAAAAGTTAGAGAATATAAAAAAGAATATAATCAAAGAAAAAAAGCAATGAAAAATAACAATTCCAGAAACTTATATGAAAAAGAGGAAAAGAATTTAAACATAGGAAACTAAATAATTTACATAAAAGAACACAAATATGAAATGAAAATGAATCAAGAAACAAACAAAAATCAAGGATTAATAAGAACTATTAAAATGTATCAATTAATAATTTTGGCTTTAATAATTTTTATTATAGGAATATATTTTAATTTTTACGTCATGATTAATAATGGAGGAAAGATGCCTGTTAAACTTTATGATAGTCCTTATGATTATGAATCTTCTAAACATTTTAGTTTTAATAATAATGAGGAGGTTAAGTTTTGGATTTTATCAGATATGATTCCCATAGGATATTCAAGACTTTCCATAGGGGGTATATATATTTTTTGTGGGATAATTATCATGGTTTATGTGAATCTTTTAAATCTAAAATTTTTTATCAATAAAAGAAAATGCACACAAGACAAATCCTCTTAATTGTTACACCAATAATATTTGGGCTTATAATGTGGTGGATAATTAAGAACACAAATGAGGAAACAAGGAGGAAGAGAGATGAAACCAAATGATATTGTAAAACCTAAAGAAAGTTTTTATCCTTTATATAATAAAAAGGATTTTTTTAAAGTTATAAAAATAAACACAGAAGAAGGTAGAATGCCTATTGAAGCCATGAAATTAAAAGATAAAAAGATTTATGGTTTTGATGAGGGAGAGTTGGAGGAAAAATGAAAATCGATAAAGAAAAATTTAGATTTTATTTATTAGTTTTTTTATTAATCATTCTTTTAATTTTTTGTTCATACATGTATTTGTATTTTAAAACAGAGTGCAAAGTTGTCGAGGAAAATCCATTGATTTATTCTGCAAAAAAATATGATGCAAATCAATGTTATTGTTATCTTAATAACGACGATGTAATTTTTTTTAATCAATCAAATGCAAGAATACAAAAAAATCTAAATGATAAATTAAGGGGTTTAACATTACCATAAATTGAAAGGAGGTTTAAAATGTTACAAATGGTTTTTACAACTAAAAAGAAAAAAAAGAAAAAAGTTAAAAATCCAAGAGAGCCACAAGAAGAAGAATTAGATTATATCGACGATGAAGAATCAGAAGAAGAAGAGGAGGAAGAAGAAGAGGAAGAGGAAGAAGAAACACCGACGAAAAAACCTTCTGAAAAAGATAAAATTTCAAGAGAAGAAATTAAAGATATAATTAAAGGAAATTTATCGAGGGCATATCAATTAATAGATTTGCTTTAAAGAAAATGGGGTTAGGATTATCCAAAGTTTTTATTTTTGTTTTTTTATTTTCAATAGCATGGGGTTACTTTACTAAAAATTATCAAAGTTCTATTTTGATAATTTTAATTTATGGAATCCTAACCATCATCTTTCGTTTTTTAACGAGGTAAAAATGGTTCAAGGAGATATTGTTGCAATATTAAAAAAAGAAAAAAGACCAATGGCTCGAGGAGAAATCGCCGAAAAGATTGGTGCATTACCTAATAATGTTTCAAGGGCTTTAAAAATTTTGGTACATTATGGAGAGGTTAAATTTAAAGAGATAGATAGGCACGAGGCAAAAAAATTATGTGGTGCAAGACGAAGAATCAAATTATATTTCTGTTAATTATATATTTCTTTTATTTTTTTTGGGATAAATATTTATCTTCCGCGCTAAAAACTTTTAAGCATTGCTAAAAACTTTTAAGCATTGCTAAAAACTTTTAAGCGCGAGCTGTGATTTGAATTAAACTTGAGATATAATACAATCGAAAATTTTGTCAATATGCCGACAGGTATACCGCGGTATACCGCGGTATACCGCGGTATACCAACTTGATTATTAATATTAATTAAGAATAAAATTAATAGATTTTTATGAGTCAGTTTAAATCTGAAGAATCTGTTTTTAATTTTGCATTAGAGTATTTAAAACAAATTGCAGATGCCTTAAAGATGTGTTGTGTGTATTCAACAAACCAAGATGTAACTAATTGGTGCAAATGGATTAGAGTTTTATATCGACAATTATCTATTAAATTAAAACCAGAAGAAGAAGCAGATATATTAGGAGATAATTCTAAACCAGTTGATATAACAAGACTATTGGATAATGTTATCGACGACGACGAAGCAAATTTTAAAAATATTTATTTCTTAATGAAACCAGAATATTTAATTCAATATAAACAAACAATATTATTTTTATTAGATAGATTAGAAGTTAAGATAAGAAAAATGTTACAGCAAAAGGGAATGTTACTTCCAAGTAAAGCAGACCCAAGATTTGCTATATTAGAAAGATGAGAGTATGTGAAGATTGGTTTCCATTAGGAACATATAAAGGACAAAGACTTCCGGGTTTTTTTATGGACGATGCATTAGCACAGCAAATAAGAATTGCAGTTAATAATGTTAAGAAGGATTGGGATTTCACAATAATAATAACCGGTGGTGGAGAAGTAAGAGTTGGTAAGTCTGTTCTTGCATTTCAAATCATGGCTTACTGGACTTGGTTAATGAAAGAAGTCCATGGAATAGAAGTTCCTTTTAATATAGAAGATAATATTGTTTTTAATTGGGATAAATTAATTGATGCAGGACACTCACTATATCAAAAAACTCCTTATTGCCCTCTATGTTATGATGAAGCTGGAGAAACAATGGAGGGTGTAAAATTTCACTCAAAGGAATTAAGAGCAGTAAAAGATTATTTAAGAGAATGTGGACAATATAATTTTTTAAACATTTTAGTAATGCCGGAGTTTTTTGATTTGCCTAAAAATATTGCAATAACAAGAAGTGTTTTTTTATTAGATGTTTTTTATGTTGCAACAGAAGAAGGATATTTTAAAAGAGGATATTTTAAATTTTATTCAAGAAAAAATAAAAAGAAATTATATCTCCAAGGAAAAAGAGAGTTAGATTATAATGCTTACAAATTTAATTTTGAAGGAAGATTTCCAAACTTTTATCCTATTAATGAAAAAGAATACAGACAAAAAAAACAAGAAGCATTAAGAGGAAGAGGAACGTTATCTAAAAGCAAAGCAGATATCTATAAATGTTTTTTTCTTTATTTTATACAAGCATATACAGATTATTCCATAGAATATGTTGCAAAAAAATTAACAAAAATGACTGGATTAAAACATGGAAGAACATCTTTATCTAATTGGGTAAATGATTTTAAAAAAGAATATTCAGAAGAAATTGAATATGATTTAAGAGAAAAGAGAAGAGAAGAATTAAGAAAGGTAGAAGAGGAAGAAGAAAAGAAAAAATAAATATATATAAAATTATTTTATTATATTAATGTATGGTTACAATTACTCAAACTCCAATACCTCAACAAAAGACTTCTGTAATCTCAAGAGATTATGCAAAGGGCGGAGGATACACAACTTATAAAGATTCTTCTGGAAGAATTATAAAACGAACTTATTCTGGTGGTGGAGGAAGAAGTGCAAGAGATATACAAAAAATCACAGAAGAACAAGAAGCAAAAATAAGAGAAGAAGAAGCAAGAAGATTAATAGAAGAAAAGAAAAGAGCAGAAGAAGAAGCAAAGAGATTAGAAGAACAAAGATTAAGAAATATAGAAATGCAAAAACAAATTCAAAGTAGAACTTTAGGAGGACAAATTGGAGAAACAATTAAACCTTCTTATACCGATAGTAAAATAGAATATTCTAAAAAAGATTTAAGTCCTTATGGAACTCCTTTTGTTATTAGTCCAAAAGAGGAACAAAGAATAAAAGAACAAGGTGGAACAACACTTCCTTATTTTACAATTGAAAGTAAAAATTTAAGAGAAGCAATAGATGTTGAATCAAAATATCTTAATGTTCCTGTTTCAACAATAGGAGGAACCGCAATCACATCAACTTTATTTGGAAAAAAAATTCTTTCAACTCCAGAAGAACAATTTAATATAAGACAAATCGAACAATCAAAAAGATTTTCAAGAGCAGAATTAAAATATAAAAGAAGTGAAAAAGATTTATTAAAAACAACTAAAAATATTCAATCTCAATTTCAAACAAACCCAGAAAGTTTTAAAGGAAGTTTAGGTTTTGAAAAAGTAGAAACAGAAAAAGGAACTCAGTATTCTCTTGGAGAATCTTATTTTAAAAATCTTCCACAATATAAAACTTATGAACAAGATGTTTTAGGTTTTAATAAATTAACAGAACAATATACAGATGAAGGATTTTTAAAACCAGAATATGAAAAAGAGTTAATTAAATTTGCAAGAGAAAAAACTTCTGGAGATGGTGCAAAATTAGGATTAGGAAGAGGTTTAGCAAATGTTGAAGTAGGAAGTCAAAAACTTGTTATTGGAACAGGAGAAGGTTTAATAAATTTTGGAACACAATTATCTGTTCAAACATTTAAATTAAAAGATGGTAAAAAACAACCATCTAAAAAATTTTCATTTGATTCTGATATAACTAAAATTCCAACAGAACCGAGTTTATATACAAAAGAGATTAAAATAGAAGATAAAAAATTATTTGATATTCCAACAAGTCCAAAATATTTTTCTGAATTAGTAACTGAAAGACCGAGTGTAAGTTTTAGATATGGACAAACAACAGGATTTATTTTAGGAGGAGGAGCTGTTTTAAAACAAAACATAGGAAACTTGGGGTTAAAAGCAGGAACATTAGAAACAGCAAGTTATCTTTCTCCATTAAGAATCCAATCTGGAATTTATACTCCTAATTTACAAAAAGAATTAAGAAGCACTTATAAAGATTCTCCAGAATTAATAAAACAAGTTTCATTTAAACAAGGAGATAAAACTCTTTCTATAAGTGGAGGAAAGATAAAAGATATAAATGCTTATTTTGAAAGTATTCAATTAAGCAAAGGAGGAAGTAAATCTTTTAAGGGTGCATCTGTAACTCAGTTCAAAAATGTTCCTTATTTTAAATATGTTGGTGGAGAATTAACACAAGGAACAACCACTATTGATTCTACTAATATTTTTACAGGAACAAAAGTATCATTAACTTCTGGATTTAATATTCAAGGAGCAAGTGCATATCGTTCAGATATTTTAGAAAGGGGGATAAATAAATTTGAAACTTTTTCAACCTCAAAAAATTTATTTCAATCAAAGGATATTTCTGCAAGTGTTTTTGCGGGCGGAGAAAGTGTTGCTGGATTTCAAAGAAAGAATCCTTTTTTTGCAGAGTTTGAATATAGAAAAGGATTTTTATTAGATAGAAAAGGAGTGGATATAACTCTTAATGTTCCTAAATTTTCTGGAGGAGATGTTAAAGTATTTGGTGGAGGAAAAACAACTACTTCATTATCTCAAACATTTCAATCTCCTACATCTCCACAAATTACTGCACCTAAAATAGATTTTATTAGTTCTCAATCATCACAAGTAGTTCCAATAATAACCTCTAAACCAGATACTAAAACAACAACACAAACAATAACAAAAACAAGATTGGATACAAAAACAATAGGCGAAGACTTAAAAGTTTCAACTCAAATAGTTCCAAAAGTATCAACTAAAATAAATACTAAATATGTAACAATTTTAAAATCATCTTCAAAAGGAACATCTTCTTTATTTCAACCATCTAAACAATTAATAACCCCTATACAAAAACCAGCACAAAAAACAACAACAAAACCATCATTTTTACAAAAATCAAGATTATTTAATCAGAATATAACTACTCCTTCTTTTAATTATGGTTCTAATTTTAATACTGGATTTGGAGGAGTTTATTTGGATATTCCTAAGATTCCATTATTCAAAACTAAAAAATCTAAAAGACAAAAATCTAAACAACCTACTCGTTATCAACCCAGTTTTACAGCAGGAGTTTTTAAAATAAAAGGAAAACCTAAAAAGAAAAAAGGATTTGGATTTCTCCCTTTTAAGATTAGAGGGTTGTGATTATTAATATTTATATAATTTATTTTTTTAAATAATTTCATGGATTTAAACGAGCAACAATATTATTATCCTCAACAACAAACTCCAGTTACTCCAAATGAATTATATGCACAGGAGATGAATGAGGATAAAATAAAAAATATTATACAACAAATTTCTCCAAATAATCAATTAGAAGATATTGAAATGAGATTAAGAGGTTATAAAAAAAATATCACAAATGGGTGTTGGGAAAAAATAATAGACCGAGTTGTTCCAGAAGAAATGATAAACAGATATATTTCTTGGTTGTCTTCTTATATGAGTTTAAATATTACTCTTGGAAATTTATCAAATGTTCAATTAGCAAACATAATGAAATTAATTATTAAATGGATTGTAGATGATGTTGATTCACATGCAAAAGAATATGGTTTTGAATCTGATTATACTGAAAGAACAAGGGTTGCAGATATACTGGTAATTTCATCATTTTCAGTTTTAAATAGAAGTTTGAATGGTGCAGAAGCAAGAAGATTTTGGAGTTCATTATCTCTGTCTGAAAGTTCAAGTATGAATCCTCAACAAGCAAATAAAAGTGATTGGTGGAAATTCTGGAAAAAATGAAAGATAAAATTTGTTTAATTTGTCATACAGTTATCGATACTGAAAAAGAATATTGTGAGTTAAAACAATATGAAAATAAAGATAAAATAAAATCAAAAGCATATTATCATGTTAATTGTTTTAGAGATAGAATTTTAGAAAAAAATTCTGTGCAAAAATTAGCGAATGATGCAAACAAATTTTTAAATTTTGCAAAACAAAAAATGGGTTATGAAGAAGAGGTTGTAGTCTAATGGGAACTGGAAGTGATTTTTTATCAAAGGTAAATCCTTTAAATAATTTTGGAGGTGGTGGTGGATTTCTTCAAATTGCTATGGCTATTATAATCGGAACTGTTTCTCTTGGAGTTGTTGCTGGAGTTATTTGGTATTTTATTAAAAAGAAAAAGAGTTGGAATATTAAAGTGGAGTTTAGATTGCCGAGAGATTTAAAAAAAATTGAAGAGGATGATGGTTCAGAAAGAATAATTGGAACAATAAAAAAAGTTTGGGGGAAGGGATATTATAGTGCAAAAGAAGGAGTAGTTTATGTAAAAAGAAAAGGAACAAGAGCAGTTGCAATGAAACCATTTAATATAAAAGAATTTTTATCTGATAGTTCTATTTTAACAGTTATACAAGTTGGATTAGAAGATTATAGACCCGTATTAGAAGATAGTTATTTAGAGGTTATAGATTATGATACTGGAGAAGAAGGAGCTTTAATTAAAGCAAAGATAGATACTTCGGAGTCTAAATCTTGGAAAAATACTTATGAAAGAGAAAGATTATCAACATATACTCTTCTTGGTTGGATGCATCAACATGGGCAATTAATTGGATTTGGTTTTATTTTATTATGTATTCTGGTAGGATTTGCAATTGTTTATGGAAAAATAACTTAAAATAAATATATATAAAATTAATTTCATATTTATTATTATGTTAAAAAGATTATGGTTGTTATTTTTATTATTTGGTGCACTTTTAATTCCTTTAATATCATCAGCAGATTTATCAAACTCACTCCAACAAACTGGAGAGTGGAAAGAAACTTATTCTACTGATAATGATTATTTTAGTTGGGCAAAAGACAAGAACAAAAAGAAAACCGAAGTATGTTTATTACATTTAACAGCAACTAAATTAAATGATTTACCACAGCATAAAAATCTCTATGATAAAAATGGAGAATTAATTATAGTACTAAATAGGAAGAAAGTTAAACAATCTGATTCAGGATTAGATAAAGATTATTATGGTTTTTGTAAAAATATAGATAATGAGGTTTATTTAAAATTTGGAGAATATTCAACTATTTTAGAATTCGATAATATATTAACTTATGATTTTGACTGGGGTCAAACAAATATAACTCTTTATAGAGAGAATGAAACAGAAAGCAATATAATTGCATTTTGGAATTATGAAGAAGATAAGTATGAATTTGGTGCAAATATAACTGATTTACCTGATGGAGTTTTAGAGAGATTTAAATATAAAATAGAATCAACAGATACTTTAATACCAGTAAATTTAGAACATGTAAACTCTGATGGTTCAATAAATAATTATCCATCAATTTATAATTATTATCCCAATGACTGGAATGAATTAAGACATTTTTACAGTTTTGGAGGAATATGCACAGAAGATTATGCAGATTGTAATTATACAATAATAGATGAAAAAAATATAGAAATAGATTTTAATTCTTATAATCAAATACAAACAAAAAGTATTCAAAATGTTTCAGGATGTAAAACAATTAATGCATCAGGAGTTTATGAATTAAATCAATCTATTAATAGTTCTGCGACTTGTATACAACTATCAGGCGCAGGTTTTCCTCCTATTAATCTCAGAGATGTTGTTGTTGATTGTAAAGGATATTCAATTAAGTATGCTTCATCATCAGCAGGACACGGATTTTCTTCATCAGTAATGAATCTTTGGAATATTACTATAAAGAATTGTAAGATAAATCAATCTTCAACAATAGCAAGTTCTCATGGAATTTCTTTATCAAGACCTTTTCCAAGTTATTTCTACAATAATACTATTTATACTTTTGGGAGTAATTCAAATAATATGAATGTTCCCGGAACTTATGCGCCCTCTAAAATGCAAATTTACGATAATTATCTTTTTTCTAATGGTTCAGGTTCTATTAATCTATATGCAGATACAACTACTCTAAGTAATATTTACAACAATACTTTTGTAGGTTCAGGAGGAAAAGGTATAGAACTTGGTGATTATTCTTATGATTCAAATATATTTAATAATTCTTGTTTATTAAATGGTTCTACGTCTTGTTTTTCAATTGATGTCCCTTCTCCGACATATTCTTATAATCTTAGTTTTTATGATAATTATATTGATGCAGAAGTTCAACAATGTTTCTTTTTAGAAACTGCACACGATATTTATATTTATAATAATACTTGTAAGAATGGATTTGTAGGAAATTCATGGGCAACTTATAGAAGAGGAGTTACTTTTGGTGAGGGTGCTTTAAATGGTTTATATAATATTGAAATCAAAAATAATACTTTTTTAATAAATTCAGATTATGCTACAAGTGGAGGAGGAATAGTAACCAGTACTAATTTTAAACAAACAAATTATTCTTTTAAAAATAATTTTTTTAATATAACTGGAACTTATGCAAATGCTTCAGGAATTGTATTATTAAATAATGTGAGTGATGTAGTTGTTGAAGATAATAAGTTTTATTTTGACAATCCTAATTCACAATTATTAAGATTTGCAAATGTTCCCTATATAAGTTATTTTTATAATAATGAGTTTACAATTTACAATGAAACCTCTTATTTTCTTCAATTAAAAGACTTTAATCAATCTGCTTATTTTGAAAACAACACAATAACAAATGCAGGCAAAACTTATTTATTAGAAGATACAACAAATACCCTTGTAAATTTTACTAATACAACTGGATTAGATACAACTTATGATACTATTGGAACTATTGGGAATGCTGATATTTATGTTAAATGGTTTTATCAAGCTTATGTTAATGATAGTAATGATAATCCTGTAACAAATGCAAAAATAAATATAAAAGATAATAATAAAGAAGAAATAATAAATTTAACAACTAGTTCAAGTGGATTCACAGGATTATATGTTTTAACAGATTATTTTTGGAATGCAACAGACACAATTTATTCTTCACTTTATAATAACACTGCAATTAAATCCCTATTTTCAAATAATCAAAATTGGAACGCAACAGAAGAAGAAAATGGTGTTCAATATTTTTATATAAATGCAAACTTTTCTGCAATTTATTGCCCAGAAGATTATTTTGGAGTTCATGATGTAAATTTACCTTATCTAAGAAATATAATATGCGAATGAAATTAATAATACCAATGTTAGTATGCTTATTATTAGTAAGTAATGTAATGGCTTTAGAAGAAAGTTTTGGAACTTTTGAAAAGAATGAGTGTGTGGATTTAGTTCAAGCATGCTCAAGTTGTTCTTATGTTTATGTTATAAGTATTACCGCGCCTAATTCAAGTCAAGTTTTATCGACAGATACTTTAATGACTAAATCAAATTATGATTATAATTATACCTTTTGCGCAACTTCTTTATTAGGTGAATATATTGTGAAAGGCTATGGAGATGTTAATGGTGTTGATACTATTTGGACTGCAAGTTTTGATATAACTATTAGTGGGCAAGAGGATATAAATTCTGGAGAGGGATTAAGTTTATTAGGAAGTTTATTTATAATTATTTTAGTTGGTGTTTTCTTTTTTATTATGAGTTTTAGAATAAATAATTCTATTGGAAAATTTTCTTTTATAGTTATTTCTTGTATAATTTTATTAATGGGAATTTTATATACGATGGTTATAGTTCAACAAACCCTTGGAGGATTTGAGAATTTAGTTTCTGGTTATTCGACATTTTATTTTGTATTAAAAATAATTGCAGGAATTAGTATAACTGCTTTAATGATTTTAGCATTACTTGTTTCAATAAGATTTTACAAATTTAAAAGGGGGTTTTTAGATTAAGATGAGAAGAAATAAACAAATACCAAAGAATATGGTTAGAAAAAAAATGCAGTCTATAACTATTCAAGTTCACCCAGACTTATTTAATATTATGGAAAAACAAAGATTAAAGTTTCAAAAAAAAGGAATTAATATTAATCAAATAAATTTATCCAGATTAATTGCAAAAAGATTAACTGAAAAACAAAAAAATTGCGGATTATATAAAAATGGAAAGAAAAAATAAACGAGGAGATGTAACAGATATATTTGTATTTGTTTTAATAGCAGTGTTTTTAGCAATTAGTTTTATAGTAGTTTTATTTGTTAATAATGAAGTATTAGATATAATTTCAACTACAGCTTTAAATGAATCATCAGCATCAAGTTCTATTATAGATAGTTTTGAATTAATTAATACTCAAACAGTCCAGAGAGGATATGCTTTATTTATAGGAATATTAATGATTGGGATGGTTGTATCTGCATTTTTAGTTAGAGTTCACCCGGCATTTATTTTTATCTATATAATTACTCTTGCATTTGCAATATTTGTTTCAGTATATTTAGGAAATATGTATAGTGATTTTATTGCGGTTGATGAAATTGCAGTTATAGCAAATCAACAACCAATGATAAACTTCTTTATGGAAAATCTATTAAAAATTGTTTTAGTAGTTGGTGCATTAAGTATGATTATTGTTTTAAGTAAAATATTCGGAAATCCAGAAGGATCAGTAGATAGTATTGCATAAAAATGGAAAAAATATCGACGATAAAAAATAAAGAATCAAATAGAACGATTCTGAGAGCATTTTTTTTAATTTTAATAGTAACACTCGCTACAATTTCAACTATTTCTGCATGGGATTGGGATAATATTAAAACTTATGATGCACAAAAAAGAGAAGCAACAATAACAAATGCTTTAGGAATGGGTGGAGAGATTGCAAAAGCAAAATTAATTTCAGATGATATTGTTTTTGTTC
>Ga0272442_10008009_pt1 | contig 13521 bp, 12 predicted proteins | sample SSMForm2O_FD_200262 | JGI IMG/M metagenome (GOLD analysis project Ga0272442, IMG submission 200262) | Marine sediment archaeal communities from Little Sippewissett salt marsh, Falmouth, MA, United States - SSM-Form-2O | ecosystem: Environmental > Aquatic > Marine > Wetlands > Sediment ...
TGTCCGCTCTGTAAAAGTGTATAAAATCAGGGGCTCAGGCTCAATAGCAGCAAACTTGTCCACAGATGTGCCGGCCCATAACTTGTCGTTTAGCCGGATTTGTTCGGAGGTCAATAGGGCGTCATATAGGACCACACCATACAAGTTTTTAACTGAACTTATGACTTATCATTTCGAGATTAGTTTAGAGTATTTCCCCATACGGATTTCTTTAATGAGAACCTGTGGAAAGATTCATTCCACAAACCTCTCTTGCTGGATATTCGCTAACCTGAAGCTCCACGATTTCTACAGGTTCTCTTTGCATCAACTTGGTATTTCGGTCGTTCGTAAATCTTCTGAAATCCAAGGCCGTCGTACGTTATCGGCATCGAACGAATTGATAGACTATGTGGAACTCCAACCGGATTTTCCCTTTTCTGAAATTTCAGGAGAACTTGACTTCTGATTGCCCTTATTTGACCCATTTTTAGATTTTGCATTTATACTTTTTTTGAAATTGTCTCTTTCAGATGAATCCTGCTCTGATGCGTTCTCGTCTGACTCGCCGACGGCCTTTGGAGTATCCCCCTTGCCAGATTCATATTTGCCGGTCATCTCAAACATCCGATCTTCCGAATGGAGCATATCGGCAGCCACACCGGTTAAGAGGAACTCTATGTTGACCAACGTACCTGGCAGCTCCTCCGCCGCGTGAATGACCTCAGCTTTGTAACTGCCACTAATCTCATGAAAAACAGCCTGCGTGAGATCGTCCGCATGTCGATAGCCATTGAGCAGCACAAAGGCTAGTTTCGTACTGTATGGCTGATCAAGGAGCCACTTACGGAGAACTTTTTCAATTCTGTTTGCCCACTGTTGATCTTTTCTAACCTGTGATTCTTGTGGCGAAATTTCTTTTTTCATCTTATCATCTCCCATAACTAATTACCTGACACATTTCTTCAAATTTCCAAATCCTACAAAACAATAAAGTCTCTCGATGATGAGCCGTTTTTCTTTGAGTGCTTAACGATATGTACATAGATGAAATTGAGGCGACGCGGCTTATTCCACACACCGTATTATCCGGAATTCGAAACTGTTATTCTCGGCAAGGTTTATTCCGAACGACCCTTTGGATTGGGCTTGAAATTACGAACCTCAATCCCGGAGTCCAGTAGATCCGGATTTGTGAGATTCTTCTTGATTGTAAGCCTTTTGATGCTCGCGAGGATATTTGGTGATTGTATCTTCTCGAGGAATTCACAAAGCTGACGAAGCGTCACGTTCTCTATCTCTATTTCCACGACGATCTCCTGGACATCTGTTTCGGATTGCGCCGCGACTTGCTTCATCGTTTTCACATTCTGTGTAAGACTACATTGCTCCACAAGAGATTCTACGAACGGCAACAATTCAAAGCTCTTTTCCTGAGAGGTGATCTTACTGCGAAGTCCTTCAAGATCCTCCCACAGAGACACATATTCGCCGGCCTTGATACGCAATCGGTCAAGCTCGTTCTGTTTCTCAGGAATGACCCGCTTAAGTGTTTCTATGCGTTCCAGGGCCGGCGTGAGACCCAACGCGAACAATCCCCAGGTTGCAGTAAGGACACCAATGACGACAGCCAACCCATACTCTCTCCGTGTCAATCGCATTATGTCGGCTCCTCTGCTGTAAATGAGGCCAAGACGACAAAACGAACCATTTCGCTTTCAGGCTCCCGGCGAACGTCGCGGACATCCACCGTTGAAAAGTGTAAGGCACGCCCCAAAAGGTGTTGCCAGTTATACACCGATTCGAAAGATTCCGAAGTTCCCGCTAATCGGATAGATTCCGCTGTCACGAGGACATCGTCGAGGGTGATCTTTAGCTCGGAAGGCGTACTTATAGCAATCGAATGCAAGACCTCAAGGGGGCCGGCGCTCCTACCTGAGAGAGAATCCAAAAGCGTGTAATCCTTTTTCATAACCTGCAATTTCTGCTCTAACTGGGCAAGTGGATCGACCATGTTCTTTTCATCCGGCAGCGTGCGCTGAAAGATCTGCTTCATCTCATTTTTTATGCCAGCGTACTGATTTTCCAAATGTCTCAGACGCATAAACAGGCCGATCAACGACACAATGGCAATAGCAACGACAAGAACGGCACAAATCGCGAATTCCTTTTTCACGTTCATTGCCGGGCTCATGTTAGCATTACCAGCTTCAAGAAAGTTAACGCCCATCGTTTTATCCGGCGCCAAAATCCTTAACGCAAGCCCTTCGGCGACAAAAATGTCTTTGGGGACGCGATAGAGATGCTTTAACAGAATCTTCGCATAAGGATTAACAACGATCATTTGGCACTGTAGATTTTCTTCTATGGTGGTTTTGAGGGCGGTGGTGTTGTCGCCGCTTGTCACCAGGTACATTCTTGTATCCTGATCAAGCTCGCGGTCAAACAACTTTCGCCAGATGATTTCTGCTTCGAGCGACAGCACTTCGACAAGGCGCTGCAGGTCTGAATCGGAGCGGTCGCCGGAAACGTCAACAATCGGTAAGTGGCGCACCATTACAACGCTGTTGTCTTGAACGACTGCCAGAGTTAGATAAAATCCGGTTAAATGCATGATAAGAGCTGTACCGGTCCGGATTTCAGGATGGTTTTGCGCCACGGTGGAATGAATCGCAAAAACTTCGGCGTCTATCAAATCAGGGCGTCTCTTTGCGTCATGCAGAATACGAAATGACTCATGCAACGATTTCTTCGCTACTCCTACCATAAGAACAGAGTATTTCTCGGCGGTCATCCGGCGGTATGAACATATCTGCCCAACCGTTTCATTCGGGTCTATTGGAAAGTCGTATTCCAAAGCGAACGGCCCAGAGTTACGGATTTGTTCCAGTCCGGCATAGTCGGTTTCCAACCTGCGGAAGAAAACCGCTTCATTCGGAACGGAAATTCCCACAGCCGCACGCCGGCTGAATCCATATTCCCTTATCTTGGCCTTGAGGATATCCGACGGTGAATCTGTGCTCCTGCGTATTTGTGTTTTGAAGACCTTCTCGATGCAAAAAGCCTTTCCGATACGCAGAATTTGTACGGCGCATAAATGGGAAGAGCCGATATCTATACCAATAGCGCGCTTAACCTTCATTCTCATTTCACTCCATTTCCACGCATATGCCGCTTGCTCATCCTCAAAGCTCTTTATAGAGAATCATATTAACGTTCTTCGTCGCCACATTTTTATTGAGTATCGCATAAACTGTGCGACTCAGTTGGCCAACACTCCCCCGCGATATGATTTGATAATGATCGCTCGTCGGCTTAACCGTCGCACTTCGTCTGATTGTGTTATAAATGCTATCCCTCATCCCGGGAAGATCTCTGAGTTCGGCAATACTCTCAAAAGGCTTCAGTTTTCGATGGTCAACAATAAGCTGAGCCAGGGCGGCATCCATTTCTTCCGATAAGCTTCGAAGCACGAGCGTTGGGGCGTAGTTAATATTAATTTTATCATCACCGTAAACGGTTAAATAGCCGCTTAACCGACCAAAAACATCCGGCGTCATTCCCTTCACCAGCAAAAGCTCTTCTGTTGTCTCAAGCAAACCATTTTTGCATGAATAAGGGGGCTTCAATTGGTTATAGTAACTTGACTCCGCCCCTCTTGCTTCGTACCTGATAAATGGTAAATATGTCATCTGTTCATCGCTATCTATCCAATCGATAATTGAAGGCACCAAACCATAACTGATTTTGGGCTCGGTGTCCTTCTGCTGATTCAAAAGGTCAAAAAGCCTAAGCACCCGGTCTATTCCAACTCGATTCAACTTCCCACTTTTATCTTTGAGAAAGTTGACATTCAATTTGCCGGTTTCTTCAGAAATCGTTATGGTGCATCGCCCTTCACCCACCGTAAAAGTGTTCTTACCTGAGAATAAGCTCAACCATCGTTTGTTCGTTTGGGAATCGGGCTTATTCTGAAAGGCCGCAATCGCGATATGGAGTCCCGCTCGTGCGCAATGGAGGGCCTGCTCGGATTTGTGGAAACGATCAACCGAATGGAGGTTCGCACGAGCCTTATAATGAAAGCCCAGCAGTAAGACGCTCAGCATCATCACCATGCAAAGGACAACGACTACGATGAATCCGCCTTGTTTTGTTTGTATTTTTCTCGATCTCATTACTTATTAGCAGATATTAAAGTCTCAGTATGAGTTCCGGTGCCATTATCACAGCAAGACACATATGCTACAGTGCCATAGGTGTATCGCCGGTTATCTTCATCTCTACAACCGATTTCCATTCTTACAGCGGATGGCAGTTTCTTTTTGTCCTCAAAATCCCAACGACGCAGCCATTGCTTTCCATCAAAAAATTCTAACTCGAGATGTTCGATATTCTTTGCAATCGGTATCCAATTCCTTTTTTCGGCCTTTTTTGTTGTGCCGATGAACCGTCTTTGGCTCAAAAAGAGCGTCCTCGTGTGTCTGTCAAATCTATACGTCACTTCAAACAGACCCTTTGCCGGCTCATCTTTCTCTTGGGCAAATCCATTCGTCGTTACAAATCGCAAGATCTCGCCATTTGAAGCATTCCGGCTGCCGGTGAAATAACTCATGCCATCTTCTCGTACGATTCTCTTCTGCCGGGTGCCGGATTCGTCTAAGTTGTCATCTTTGGCTATACCGACGTACGCACAGCGTATTTGTTGGGCCATTTGATCCAGCGATGTCCTTCCCTGTTGAGACATCGCTATCCTGACCTGGCACACCTGAGCCGATCTTGACGTCGCAAAATAGCTGCCGTAAACCATTGATAGGATGGTCGCAAGGAGTGCCAAGGCGATGAGAATCTCAACCAGCGTAAAACCTTTGTTGCCCCGCGTGTAGCTCATGGTAATTTCCTATCGGCAACATAAGTTGACATTCGCAGGTGCTTAGGATTAATACCCTGTTTCCAACTGATATCAACAAGTACTTTCCGTAATCCGCCAACATCCCCTGCATCTAACTCGGTTAACTGCAGGTTTTCGACTTGTGTTTTCCAGTTCATTGTTAAACCGTTCTTTTCCACGGCGCCCGAACGGATTCCTTCTTCTGGAAAGCCGGTGGCCAATGCCTCAGCAATCTTTTCATCCGCCAAAAAAATGGCCTGCGTCATGATCTGTGCTTTATCGACCATATGGGCGCTTATCAGATGCAATCTCAGCAACGCCATCAGAGAGATTGAGACGATGGCAAGGGCTATCATCACTTCGACGAACGTAAATGCTCTGATCCGCCCTTTATGAGTTGTCATAAAACCATCCTTATGCCTTGTTCCGTATCTACGCTTCAAGATTCCAGCTTTCAACATCAGCATTATCTTCGGTACCACCGTCCTCTCCATCCTTGCCGTAAGATTCCAGGTCATAGTCTTTGCTCGCTACTCCCGGACAAATGTAGATATACCGGTTGCCCCAGGGATCGACAGGCACCTTATCGAGATAACAATCGCGGTTATAGCCCTTGATGCCCGGATCTGAGACGAGCGCTTCGAGACCTTCCGAAGTGGTGGGGAAACGGCCCGTGTCGGTCTTGAACAACGCCAGGGCAGATTCAATATTGCGTATATCGATCTTGGCTTTCATTCGTCGCGCCTGTTCGGGTCTGTTGAGAATCCTGGGCATGATGATCGTCGCCAGCAAACCCAATATCACGACCACAATCATCAGCTCAATCAAGGTAAAACCCTTGCTCCGAACATGGCGTTCGGCGTTGAGCATACGCCATTTAATATTATTTATCATATTTCAAAAAACCTCTCTAAATCATCTGATTGATATCAAATATGGGCAGCAAAACAGCCAATACAATGAAGCCCACCACTGCCCCCATGCACAAAAGTATCACAGGCTCGAGCAGTGAAGTGAGTGCTTTCGTAGTGAGCTCTACTTCGCCGTCATACATGTCCGCAATGTCGATAAGCCCCTCTTCCAGATTCCCACTGACCTGGCTTGTGGAGATGACATGGTACACAATCGGCGGGAATAATCCAGTCTCTTTCAGGGCATTGGCAACAGCACTGCCTTTGCTGACTAAATCCCTCACAGATCCCAGGGAGTCGGCGATAAAGCTGTTTTGAACGACCTGTTTGGCAATGTCCAGGGCGCTGAGTATCGGGATGCCGCTGGTCAGGAGGATTCCCAGCGTTCTTGAAAGGCGCGCGACTTCCAATTTAAGAAAGAGTTTCCCGAACAGAGGCAATCTCAGTTTAGAGCGGTCCATCCAGAGTCTGCCTTTACGATCTTTGTAAGCGGCTCCGACACCTAAGACAAACGCGCAAACCAAAACAACAAGAAATACCCAATACGTTCTCATAAAAGCACTCGTTGAGATGAGCAACTTCGTGGGCCAGGGAAGAGGCCTGTTCATTTCAAGGAATATCGTTGTTATGCCGGGCACCACGACAGACATAAGGAAGACGACGACCGCCACCGCGACCACAATCATCATGAGCGGATACGCCAAAGCCGCCTTGACCTTTGCTGCGAGATGCACGCGTTTTTCCAAGATTTCTGCAAGGCGTACCAGAATTTCCTCCAGTGTGCCGCTCGCCTCCCCCGCTGCCACCATACTAACGAAAAGACTGGAAAAAATATCGGAGTGCTTGCCGAGCGCGCCGGATAGTGTCTTTCCCGAATTCACCTCGTCAGCCACTTGTTCCATGATGTCTGCAAGGGGATTGTCTTTGGCTTGTGCTTCCCGCAATTGCTCAACTAAAGCTGTGAGGGCCGGCACAAGCGGCATCCCGGCTCGAAGCAACGTCGCCAAGTGACGCGAGATCCTGCAAACATCGGCCGTACGAATTCTTTTGAAAACGTCTCTTTCATATGCTTTCGGTTGCGTATCCGCACGAGCGGCACGAGCGATCGTCTGATGTGTTAGCGCAGAATCCTCACTACCCATAAAATTGTCTTCAGCTATTGACATGTCCGGTTCTTCTCAACTCCGCCTGGTGGTAGTCTTGTGTGACTCTATATACTTCCTCCAGAGTTGTCTCACCGGCCAGGGCCTTGCGAAGCCCATCGGCTCGCAGGGTGCTCATGCCTTTTTTAATGGCCGCTTCTTTAATTACATGTGAGCCACACCGTTTACTTATAAGCTCCTTTACGTCCTCATCAATAACCAATAACTCGGAGATTCCGGTTCTTCCCAGATATCCTGTATCCAGACATTTTTTGCAGCCGAGCCCTTTATAGAGTTTTCCCTCAAAAGTGGAAGCATTTTCATTGGTACCCAGTTGTGAAACAGTTTTCGTGTCCAGCATGTGCGGTGTTTTGCACTCCGGACAGATCACGCGCAGGAGACGCTGGGCCATAACGGCAATGACCGACGATGAAATCAGGTACGGTTCAATGCCCATATCAGTTAAGCGGGTTACCGCGGAGGCTGAGTCGTTTGTATGCAGAGTGCTCAGAACCAGATGGCCTGTTAGGGAGGCCTGGATCGCAATCTCAGCGGTTTCGACATCTCGAATTTCTCCGATCATAATGACATCGGGATCCTGCCTGAGAATATGACGAAGACAATTCGCAAATGTCAGATTGATCTTCGGCTTAATTTGCATTTGTCCGACGCCCGGGAGCTGATACTCTATCGGGTCTTCAACGGTAAGAATATTTCTCTCTTCACCGTTCAGCTCGCTCATGGCGGCATATAGCGTGGTCGTCTTGCCACTACCCGTTGGGCCCGTAAGCAAAATGATGCCGTGTGCCAGTTGAATGAGACTTCTGAATTGGTTAAGGACTTCCGGACAGAAGCCTATTTCACCCAAACTCAATTCGCCGCTTCCCTTATCCAGTAACCTCAGGACGACGCGCTCACCGCCTGAGGTTGGGATGATGGAGACTCGAATATCCACCCGGTCCTGACCTATCTTAATCCGGCTCTGGCCATCCTGGGGCAACCTTCGCTCGGCGATATTCAGATTAGCCATAATCTTTAATCGTGATACGAGAGCGGCAACCTGGGGTTTCGGTAAATTGAGCACATCATGCAGCACACCATCGACCCGAAATCGTATCCGCACCTGTTCTTCGTAGGGTTCAATATGAATGTCGCTGGCGCGGCTGTTCACTGCCTGAAAAAAGATATTATTGACTAATTTTATGATGGGTGCCTTATTGGCAATACTCAGCAGATCCTCAGCATGGATTCCACCATCAGCCGCCTCAACATCATCGGAATCATCCGTTGAATAATGGACGTCGGGATTATCATGATCGTTGCTACCTGCACTTTGATAGTAACAACGAATGATCGCTTGTTCTATTTCAGAGGCGGGACAGATAATCCTGCGGCAGAGCCGGCCCAAGATGGTCATAATGGCATCATAGGCTTCGACATTGAGTGCATCGGATAAGGCAACGGCCACATCGCCATTTTCCAATGTAATCGGAATGGCGCATTGTTTCTTAAGAAACTCGAGCGGCAACTTTCTGACAAGCTGCGGATTCAACTGCTCCGGTAAAATCCGCTGCAAGTGGTTGGTTGCCGGTTGTGGATCTGATCCTGTGCTCATCTGTTGACCTGCTCGCGACTGAATACCCATTACTCCATCCTTAGGGCAGGATATTGTCTTTCTTCAGTTTCTCCAGCACCGGCAGTACTTGCGATAATTCTTGCTGCTTCCTCTTGGTGATTTGCTCTAAATCCTCCTGGCTGCTCAAAACGTGCGGCGTGATGAAAATGAGTAGATTCGTCTTTTGCAGCCGGTCCTTCTGGAATCGAAACAAACCACCGACCACCGGAAGATCGCCGGCCAAGGGGATTTTCTTCTCGATTGTTGTCTTATCGTCTCGAATGAGACCGCCGATGACGATGGTCGAGCCGCTATTCATCGACACGATTGTCTCAGCTTGCCGCTTGGCGGTTGTCGGTGTATCGATTGAAGAGGTGGCCACATCTTCTATCAGTTTCGAGAACTCGCTATTGATTTCAAGTCTCACAAGACCGCTCTGACTGATATGCGGTGTTATTTCAAGGCTGATTCCGACGTCTTTGTATTCGAACGTTTTTATGACCGTTGGTGTAATCAAATCCACTGTCTCTGTAATGCGCGACTGGGTAACGAATGCTCTATTTTCACCGACGATAATCTTTGCCTTGCTATGGTTGGACGTCGTGATGTGCGGCGTGGAAAGAATATTTACTCCCGACTGTTTTTCTAAAGCGTGTAAAATGGCTCCGATTCTCACATCGGAGCCGCTTCCTTTCCAGGCGCCGACAGCCAATCCCTCCAGATCCCCATTGACAAAATCCACTCGGGGCCCGAAATTCGTTACTCCAAAGCCACGAACACTACTTTCCACGGCCTCATCGAGCGTGGCCCAGTCGATGCCAATTTCCTTCAAGCCATCCTCGCTCACTTCCATAATAAGCATTTCAACAAGAACCTGTTCACGCACGATGTCCAGCTTCTCGATAATCTCGGCAATTACCTCAAAATCCTGTGCAGAAGCGGCGATAATCAAGGAATTCGTTCCCCCATGGGCCGTGACCTGAATGTTCTCGGTAGCTTCAAATGCGCCCGTGATTCTCAAGTTTGCCAAGGCTTGCGTGAGCGAATCAGCAACTTCATTTGCATCTGCGTTCTCAAGGTACACCACGTGAACGTTATTTGTTCCTCGAGGCCGCTGCGTATCAAGCTGTTCTATGAGTCCTTCAATCATCGCCATCTGCCGAACATCCGCGACGACAATGAGGGAATTTGTTCTCACATCAGGCAGAATTTTTATATTCTCATTAACCGCCGAAGCGGGGCGATTTAATCCTGACGACGAAGGAGTGGTTCTACTTTTGTCTATGATGCTCGTGATCTGTTCGCTGAGGACTTGTGCAGAAGCGTATTGTAATCCGATCGTGCTCACCTGCTGCTCAGAACCAGGTACATCGAGGTTTTGAATGATCTTGGCAATATGATGTATATTTGACGATGTATCTGTAATCAAAATCGAATTGGTCTGAGGATAGGTGGCCATATGCAGGCCAGTTGCCAAAAGAGGTTTAATGAGCTGGCTCACTTCCTTCGCATCCGCATAGCTCAAGGGAATAAGCTGAGTAACAAGAGAATCATTCCGGGGAATATCCGAAGGATCACTACCGATGCGAACCTGTAAGTTATGTTTTACAGCCTCCGTTTTCGGGATTATTTTGACAAGGTTCCCCGCTCCGGCCGGAACCGCAGCGTACCCCTTCACATCCAGAATAGACTCTAAAACCTGGTAAATCTCCCCAAGATGTATCCTTGTGGGGGAGATCAGCGTAATTGTGCCCTGAATACGATCATCGACGACGAAGTTGATGCCTGTTATATCGCTGATTGTTCTGAGCATGACGCGAATATCAACCTGGTCAAAGTTCACATAGACAAGCTCGTCAGCCATCTCCGCACTATCCAGTGGAGGCAGATTCACTGTGGTCTCCGAGAGCACCTCTTGTCCGGCCGCTATAGCCCTGTCTGCAAAACTGATGCAGAATATGCATAAAAAGCAAAAAAGGTCTCTCGCAATCCACAATCTTCTTCGCTTGTTTTTATATGACATATTCAACTGCATAGGTTTTCATCCCGTACCCGATGTTTCTGAATGCAACGGGCATTTAGCTTAAATCGAATGAGAAAGTCTCGATTTTGTTATCTCGCATGAGTTCAATGCTTACAACTGCCTGGGACCGTGCCTTCCTGGAAATCTGGTACGCTTCCTGCTTACTCGTCAATCGGTGCCCATTGACGGTGCGAATGATGTCCCCATTTCTTAAACCTATATCTTCCATATGCCTGATCTCTTCCAAACCGGTGATCTTAAGTCCTTCTATTTTGCCGTCGACAGTGTAGGGTTTGATCACTGCCTTCGGTAGCATTGTTGCCGCATATTGGAGTTTTTCCGCGACGGTCGTGGGAGGCCTATCTTGCGGATTCCGTCTCAATACTTGGTTGGCATTTCTGGCTATTATGGGTTCCGCTTTTATAGCGTTATACCTTTTGGATTCTCGGGATCCCAGATGTACTGTTTTTCTTTGGCCTTGATGAAGCACTACAACCGCATCCTTCTTGATATTCTCGATAGAAGCATTCCCGACGGTATCACCGACCTTAAATAGACTCGATATATTGGTTTCAAGATCCTCGATGATCGCGCGTGAGATCCCCGGACTTCCGGCCACTGTACCCAACAATGCAATGCCCAGTTCTTCCTGGGTTACATCCTCCGAGCCGGAATTGTGATCAACCTTCAATTGTTTTTCCGTATCCATTGACAACGTAGGCTTACCAAACAGGTTTCGCGCGAAAATGGTCGAATAGTCTTGAACGGAACTGTTCGCAATTTTTTCCGGTTCTCCTATGAGATCTTTACGGACAACCGGAATCTTACTTTCGGCCACAACCGTCGTCTTCGGCACGAATGGTTCATCTGTACTTCGCAGAATCATTGCCGTCTTGAAGACGGCATAAACCAGAACGATCAGAAGCGTTAGCCTAATGATCCAAAAGATCTTATATTTATACCTTTTTCTCGTTTTTTTCATGATTTCCCCCCCCCATCCTCCATGTTGTCGTCGATCTCCAATTTGCCCTAACAACCTACTTTATTATGTTATAGGACCTACCCTTTTGTTATTAAGTGCCTTCAATGAAACCCGTTGTAACGTTATTTCCGCAATCCGAAGGTGATTTTTAAATACCCACACATCCATTGCCCCGCAAGGTGCATATGCTGGTCAACAATTTGACCATTTTCCCTTATGCGAAGCTGACATATACTACAAATATATCGACTTATCGCTATCTTGCTTTTAGGTCAGTCTCTTTACTTGGCAACACCACCCCAACAAAATGTCTACTTATAAAGACATTTTGAAACATGTCAAGCGGAAAGTATAATCAATTTTCTTCACAAACGTCAAAAAATAGCGATATTTATATAAAAACGGTATTATTATAGGGTTATATTGCCTAAAGTGCAATACCGAATGCGTCTCGCGACCTACGTCTGTATAAACATAACCGACATCGCAAGATAGAAGGCATTCGCCAATCCATGAAACAAAATTGGGGCCAAAAGCGATTTCGTCCGAATAAACAACCAGCCAAGCACTAAACCCGGCAGGAATGTGAGAGCGGACACGATATGGCCCTGAACGATGATATGAGCAATTGCGAAACATGCTGCCGATAAACCGACAGTCATCCATTGCTGTCGACGGGTCCATTGGCCCATGATCGGCTTCGTCAGCCTTTGGATATTGCCTTGTAAATAACCTCGAAAGAATACTTCTTCAGCTAACGCGACATACATAAACTGGTATAAGAACCAATATATCCAGTACTGTCCCGTTGGAAGCACAGGCCACAAGGGCAAATCCGCTCCGAAGGATTCTTGTAACCATAAAAAACAGAAAACAAGTGGAAAAATTGTGATGCAAGTCCATCCAAGTACAGCAAGTGAATCCTTCAGATTATCGATGTTGAACCCGAGTTGTTGGAATCCATATCTTTTAATCGCTGTCGGAAGCAGTGCGGCTACGATCAAAATCCCAGGGGCTATTAGCCAAGCGGGGATCAAGGTTGAGTTCCCGCCAAAAACCTTGATGGCTCCAATAGCAATAACCATGACGAAGATAGTCTCCGTAAACAGAAGGAGATTAAACTTCCCTGATCCATCGTCCAATAATGGTCTTGTTTTGTCAGATGGTACGAAATTGGCTATATTATGTTGGACAGTCAGACGGTCCATGACGACTACTCTCCTTCGTGATCATGTACGGGCACTTATCGTGTTTATCCCATAGTTAACGAACGTTACCATCGCACTTCTGTTGCACCTTCTAAAGTATAAAAAATGCCGGCGATTTAACCAAGGCCGGCTTGTTGGCAGGTACATTAAACGACCCGCCAAAACCTTTAGATTCGTGCCGGATTTTCGTCGTTATTCAAAGAAATAAGTCCTTCACCACAAGGCACTTGCCGCTAGCGTTTTATGACCGAACATTTTCTACAGTTTATTCAACAGGATGTCAATGATACGCTGAGCAGCGCGACCGTCCCATAAAGGTGGAATTCCCGGCTCATGCCATCCCCCATTTACGGCATGATGATACGCCTCAATAATCTTGGCGGGATTGGTGCCGACAATTCGGTTGGAACCAATTTCCGTCGTGATCGGACGCTCGGTGTTTTCACGAAGCGTCAGGCATGGCACCTTTAAGATGGTCGTCTCTTCCTGCATGCCTCCGGAATCGGTTAGAACAATCCTTGCATGAGACATCAGTTTCAGAAAATCAAGATACCCCAAAGGCTCGGTCAGTCGCAGATTAAACATCTTCTCAATGCGGTCGCCCAAAGGAGCAGAAGCAAGCATTTTACGGGTTCGAGGGTGAACGGGGAAAATGATCGGCATATCCTTTTCTATGTCTTCAAGAGCGTCAAGAATCCCATCGAGAACGATCATATCATCGACATTCGACGGCCGGTGTAAGGTGAGAACAGCAAAGTCGTTCCCGTTGAGGT
>Ga0272442_10008010_pt1 | contig 13521 bp, 9 predicted proteins | sample SSMForm2O_FD_200262 | JGI IMG/M metagenome (GOLD analysis project Ga0272442, IMG submission 200262) | Marine sediment archaeal communities from Little Sippewissett salt marsh, Falmouth, MA, United States - SSM-Form-2O | ecosystem: Environmental > Aquatic > Marine > Wetlands > Sediment ...
TCGACAACGACCGCTCCGGGCCGCCCTTCAGCCTCCTGTTCGCCCTCAACATGCTCGTCGGAACGGCCGAGGGCGACACCTACAGCTTCGCCGAGGTCGAAGCGTGGACCACGGCCGCCGGCCTCACCAATGGCCGCGCCGTCGACCTCACCGCCCAAAGCCGGCTGTGGCTGTCCGAGAAGTCTTGACCCAGCCGCAAATGTCCGGTACGGTCCGCCGTGCCCAGAGGGCCTGCCATTCATTCTGGCCCTCCTCGCAACGATACCGATACGCCCGTGTTGCTCACACGATGCGCTCCTGCTAGGCTTGGCGGCGGCGGCATTGACGCGCCGAGGGAAATGCAGACGGGCACAGCGCCGCCTACGGAAGGTCGAGCCATGTCCGAACCCGACACCTACGACGTCATCATCATCGGCGGGGGATTTGCCGGCCTGTCGGCCGCGGCCCTGCTGTCGCACCAAGGCTGCGGCGTACTTCTGCTGGAAGGCGCCGGGCACCTCGGGGGCCGTGCGTCGTACTACAAGGAGAACGGATTCATCTGGCAGTATGGCCAGCATTCGCACCGGCTCGAGAAGGACGGCATCGCGGCGCAGGTTTTCGAGCGGCTGGGCCGGCCGCTGAAGTTCCTGGACACGAGCCATGACACGGCCTACCTCTACATGGACGGGAAGCTCTACGCGCGCCCGGAGGGCGCGGCGGGCTTTTTGTTCACGCAGATTCTTCCTCTCCGAGCGCGCCTCAACTTCTTGAGGTTCTACGTCAGGCTCCTCAGGCAGGATCCGAAGGAGTGGTACGACAAGACGCTGCTGGAGCTGTACCGCACGTGGTTCAGCAATCCGGACGTCGAACGGTTTCTGTGCTTTCTCGGCTTCACGGTAATGCTGCCCGACCCCGCGCTGGTGTCTGCGGGCGAGGTCATTCACTTCCTCAAGCGGGCGCAGAAGGCGCGGGTGAAACAGGGCGAACCTGTGGGCGGCTGCAAGCAATCCGTCGACACCTTGCAGCAGGCCATCCTGGACCACGGCGGCGTCATCCATCTCTCGGAGGCCGTCGAGGCCATTGTGCTGGAGCAGGCCCGGGCCGTGGGCGTGCGCACCGCAGAGGCCGAGTACCGGGCCCGGCACGTCGTGTTTGCCGCCCCGCTGTTTCGCCTGTTCGACGTGGCGGACGAGGCGCTGTTCGGCATGGACTTCGTGGATTACGCCAAGGCCATCCGTCCGTCGAGCGGACTGAGTATCGACTTCGTGTCCAATGAGCCCCTGGCGGACATCCGGGGGAGCATCCTCGGGATCGACGTCCCGCTCTGGGTCAAATTTCAGAGCCACATCGATGCGAGCATCGCGCCGCAAGGCAAGCACATCTGTACCTGGGCCATGTTGTTCCCGCCGGGCGAATTGCCCTCGAAGACGGCCGCCAAAGAGACCGAGGCCCACATCAAGCGCATCATGAACGAGGTGGTGCCCGGCGCGGCGGCCAAGGTGGTCCACGAGCGCAGGCACGTCATGCGCGTGGTCAACGGCAACATGCTGACCCCCGGACAGTCCTACGTCCACCGGCCCGGCATCGCCTGCCCCGACGTGCGCGACCTGTACTTCATCGGCGACACCACCCAGGGCGAAGGGTGCAGCGGCGACATCGCGTTTTCCTCGGCCATGAAGCTCGCCGACCTGCTGGCCTGAAGTCCCGTATCACCGGCTGTCAGCCGATTCCGGGGATGGTCAGGCGGGCCTTTGCCGGCTGGAAGGCGGCGGTACAGGGGCGCCCCGCTACTTCACGATGGCGATGCGCCGGCAGGGCGTCTGGTGGTAGGCCTTCTGGATGAAGTCCGAGATCGCCCGGGGCGAGGTCTCGGAATCCGACACGCGAACGGCGGTGAGTGCGTTGGCCGGTGCGGCATCGTGAAAGGCCCCCTCGATGCGCGCGCGCTCCATTGGGCTGAGCTCGGCCAAGGCGGCGGCGCGCGTACCGGCCGTGTAGAACACCTCGTGCGTGGCCGGGTCGCTCTTGGCCACGCTGCGGGCGGCGTCCGGGTCGGCCTCGAGGTCGAGCGTGGCGAAGCGTCGGTCCACGAGCGGTTCGGCCGCGTGCGCGGGCAGCAAGCGCAGGTCCAGGCGTTCGCTCCATTCCTGGCAGGCGTTTGCGACCGCGCGCACCAGGCGCAGGCCCAACGCGCGCGCCTCGTCGGACTCATGTAGCTGGCGGCCGGTGACCGTCTGGACGCACTCGTTCAGGCCGGTGATTCCCACGAGATAGGCGGCCCGTTCGAGGTCGACGGCGGGCCGTCCATCGCGGTGCATGGCGAGCAGGGCAAGCGGGCCGAGGGCCTCGAGGGCGAACAGCCGTTCTATGAAGGTGCGTTTCTGGGCGTGGGCACGGGCGGCGGTTTCGGTCAGCCCGGCCAACTCGCGCATGAGGTGGGCTTCATCTCGTGCGCGATAGGCCGCCCGGGGGAGATTCAGGGTCACCTGCTGGACCGACACGTCCCGCGATTCCCACGGTTCCGCGCCGTCGGTCAGCCACCCTTCGCGTTCGAGCAGGAAGTGCACGTTGCCGCCACGCGCTGCCACGTCCGAGGCGAGTGCGAGAAAGGCATCGTGGCCGGCAGATTTGAAGAACGCCGGCCCGAGCTGCACCACCAGCGTAGGCGCGGGAAACGGCACGCCGCCGACGCCCCCCTCCTTGAGCACGTCCAAGACCGCCCACGCGAACTGCTGCACGGGATGCGCGTGGGCACCATATGAAGGCGCCGAGTCGGCCCCGCCCGGCCCGGCCGCAGGGGCGGCTTCGAGATTGGAGGGCACGTCCCAGCAGAGCATGAGTTCGGTCCGAAGCGCGCCCTCGTGTTGCGCGGCCGCCCGGCAGGCGTACTCGTAGACGAGCATCTTGGCGACCTGGCGCAGCGAGCGCTCGTCGAGGCCCTGGAGGAATGGCGCAAAAAACACGTTGGCGGCGTACCAGTTGGTGGGGCCGGCAAAGTGCCGTTCCAATGCCGCGCTGGCGTTCACCATCTGCGCCAGCAGCGTGTCGGGGCGCTTGGCCGGCTTCGAGAACGAGGGCGTGTCGGGACGTCCTACGCCGAACCGGGCGATAGCGGCCAGGGACTGGGTGGCGGCGCGCAGGCAGTCGACGCGCCCGAGGTCGTGAACGTAGAGGTCGCCGCTGAGGTGGGCGTCGGCCACGTCCGCGGAGAACACGTGAGAGAAGGCATAGGCGCGCTTGACCGAGTCGGCCAGAACGCGTCCGGTGGTCTCCGGGTCCAGCGGCGCGGCTTCCGCGTCGAGCCCGCAAATGATGCGCTCGGCGTCATACAAGGGCACGCCGAGCCTCATGTGGCGGCGCCAGTGGTCCTCGAGTCCATGTTCGATGAGTTTGGCGTTGACCAGTTCGCGCACGAGGGGCGCGGTGAGCGTGCGTACGTTGGCGGAAGCGAGTTGCCGCTCGACCTCGAGGGCGATGGCCGACGCCGTCTTCTCATCGAGGCCCGTCTCGCGCACCAAGGCGTCGACGATCCGCGCCGGGTCCCAGCCCGCCAAGGTCTCGGCGCTCGTGTGCACGAACAGCGGGTCGCCCGGCGCGTCGCCCACCTCGCGCGCCCGTTGCGATTCGGCCAAGCGCCCGAGAACGGCCGGCGCGTCGCTCGCGCGCAGACTCCGGACACGTGCCCGGCGCCGGCGAAACCGCACATAGCTCAGCGCGGTGCGCGCGTGGCCCATGGCGATGAGCACCTTCTCGACCGCGTCGTCCACCTGTTCCACGGAGGCCGGTTGGCCGCGGCATTGCTTGCCAAGGTAGATGGCAACGCCGGCGGCGACGCCGGCGGCGTGGTCTCTGTCGGGGCCGTCAGCGGATTGGGCGGCCCGGTAGATCGCGTCGGCGATTTTGGCTTTGTCAAAGGCTTCGATGGCCCCGCTACGTTTGACGATGCGGGCCACGGGCCGAGGTGCCTCGAGGCCGCGGGCCGAGAAGGTCATTTGCGGGTCGAGCAGGCCTTCGCGCGTTCGCGGGCGCGGCGGCGACACCTCGTCGGCATTCGGATCAAGATCGCGGTAGTCCATCGCGTTCCTCAACGGAGTGCAGCCCCATTGCCGTTCGTGGACAGAGTGTAGCGGATCGGGCGGACCGAGTCCACCGGAAAGGCGGCCCTACTTCGTCAACTCCTGGATCGTGAACGAGACGGTTTGTCTCTTGCCCTGACGGTCGAGTTTCAATGAGACCGAATCGCCCACGAACATCGCCCAGATGGCGAAATCGAGGTCCGAGGACGCCCGGACCGGTCTGGCGTTGACGGCCACAATCACGTCGCCCGGGCGCAGCCCGGCCTCATAGGCGGGCGAGTCGGTCAGGATGTTGGACACAATGCAGCCGGAGTCGACCTGCAGGCCGAGTTCGTCACGAAAATCGCGGCGTAGCGAATCCACGTCTTCCACGTGGAAGCCGGCCCAAGGGTCGCGGCGGCGGCCGTAGCGGAGGATCTCGTCCACGACGCGCCGTACGCGGTTGATGGGAATGGCGAATCCAAGCCCGACGCTGCCGCCGCTCTGGCTGAAAATCATGGTATTGACGCCGATGACCTCCCCGTTGGCGTTGGCCAGCGGCCCGCCGCTGTTCCCCGGATTGATGGCGGCGTCCGTCTGGATCATGTCCTGGTACAGCCGCTCTCCACCGCCGACGCTGGGGCTGACCCGCCGGTGGGTGGCCGACACGACCCCCACGCTCACCGAGGGTTGCGGGTCGGCTATCAGCCCGCCGAAGGGATTGCCAATGGCAATCGCCCACTCGCCATTGATGAGGTCGTCCGAGTCCCCGAGTTCGGCGCGCGGCATGCGGTCGGCGCGGGCGCGCAGGACGGCTATGTCCGCTCGCTCGTCCACGCCCACTAACTCGACGTCGAGGACGCGCCCGTCGGCTAGGGCCACCGAAGCCACGGCGTCGGCGTCCTCGATAACGTGGTAGTTGGTGACGATGTGGCCGCGTTGGTCGACGAAGAAGCCGCTACCCACGGAATCAAGCTGTCTTTTCTGGAGCAGATAGCGAGGTCTCGAGTGGTAAAAGAAGTCCCAGAAGTCCCGCGCAAACGGGTCCATGACGCGGCGGGCCTGGACTTGAACGACGTTGATGGAGACGACGGCCGGCGAGACGCTCTCGATGGCCCGGACGATGGCGTTGCGCCGCGAGTGGTCGATGTCGTTCTGGGCGACGGCGGGCACCGCCGCCAAAACGCACACGCAGACTCCGACCGCCCGGCTGGGTCGCATCATGGCGTTGCCTCAGAACCCTCCGCAGGCGTGGTGGCCTCCGTCTCGATCAAGACGGCCTCAGACTTCTCGACCGACGCGGCCTCAGCGCCCTCCGCGGGCGCGGTCTCTTCTTTGTTCTCTTCCGGCGGCGGCTCAGGCTTCTTCAGGTCGTCCGCGGCGGGAAAGAGATTCTCCCAGTCCGTGTGATCCACCACGAAAGCCTGCGCCCTTCCGGCGACGGCGAGTTGGTGCGCGCCGTCCTTGTCGGCGCCGAAACTGAAGGAGTGCTCCGCGCCGTCGTCCATCTTGATGCGGACGGTGCTCTCGACCGGGTCGGACATTTCGGCCTGGCCAAACAGGACGTCGTTCGCCTCGAGGTCGGCGACCTCTTGGGCCAGGTCGTCGCAGGCGCCGTCGTCCGTGTCGACGGTGTCGCCGCCCACGGTCAACTTCCAGTCTTGGTCTTCGCCGGGGCGGGCGAGGCTGAACATGCCCTCGAGGCCGCTGACGTGGATTTCGCGGATGTCGTCTTCGTCTACGTCGAGCAGCGACCGGTCATAGAGCTCCTTGCGCTCTTTGAATATTTTGTCGAAATCCGTCCGGGCCATCACCAAGACGTCCGGGCGGTCGTCGATCTGCGCGTAAACGCCGTCGCTGCTCTTCGAGTCGCCGTAGAGCTTGACGCTATGGGTCTTGTCGTCGGCGACAAAAGACACGGTGCGCGTGGGCGCGCCAAGGTCGACGGCGCCGGCGTCGGCGTAGTCTCCGGGCTTCCACGATGGGAGCGTCGACGCGATGGTGTCGAGCGTGCTCGAGCGGGCCTCGAGGTCGGCGGCCGGTTCCTCGATGGCCCAGTCGCCGTCGCTCTTGGCCAGCCGGACCGCGCCGTCGGGCTGGGTGATGCTGACGGACGTCATCTTATCTTTGTCGGCCGACGGCGTGGGCAGGTCAAAGAGGGACGTGCCCTTCGGGAACACTTGCTCGAACGTATACTTGCTGAGCTTGTAGACCAGCTCTTCCTTCGCGCCAACGACCTGCACGTAGCCGTCGCTGCTGGGGTCGGGACGCCCGCCCTCGATCCGCACGTCGTCCTGGTCCTTGAGCGACACGACGCACACGTAGGACGGCTCCTCGAGCCCCCAGTCCGCCTTCTTGTCCGGGTCGACGATATCGGACGCGGTGAGCGAACTGAGCTTGCCGAGCAGGGAAGTCAGCCCGCTTTCCTTGTGCTCTTTGCATGGACCGCCCGACGCCAGCACCCACTCGTACTCCGGCGGGGCTTCCTCCTCCGCCTCGGCCTCGGGCTGATCGGACTGATCGGGCGCGCTTTCCTCAGCCTCGTCGGTCTCCTCGGCCTTCTCTTCCTTCTTGGGCTTCTCGCGGTTTTCGAAGACGATCGCCTTGTCCGGCAGCGTCAAGGCCACCTTCATGATCTCGTCTTTCTCGATCTTGAGCACTTCCTTGTTCAACCAGGTGCCCGGCTCCGGGCCCTTGGTCATGTCGTCGCCGTAAATGCCGGCCTTCTGGCGCAGGTTGGTGTCCTCGACGAAGACATCGTTGCCGTCGGCCTCGCGCAGGAAGACCGTCTGGTATCCGGGCGACTTTCCGATGAGCAGATGGAACAGCGGCTCCTCGGCGTCCTTCTTGTAGCCCTTCACGTGGAAGGCGGCGTCGTCGGCGAGTTCGTACGAGGCCAGATCTTCGTCGGATACGCCCATGGCGCGCGGCTCGCCCTTCAATCCGACAATGGCCTCGAGGTATTGGTCGATCTTGTCCTGTTGCACCGGTGCGTCGAAATGGGTGGTCACGCGCCATGTGTCCGCGTCGGCATCGTAGGCCAAGGCGAGCGACTCATCGGGGGCAGCGCCGGCGTAGATTTCGAGCTTGGCCACGTCGCCCTTGGACAGGCCCTCGGGCAACAGGGCGACCAAGCCGGTCTGCTCGACGATGCTGGGCGTGGGCTTGGCGGTTTTCTTGACCACGACGAGCGCCACGAGGACGGCGACGATGACGATCAGCGGAATCAGATGTTTCGGTTTCATCTCCAGACTCCAAACAGTTCGATCACGCTTAGGTTACTTGCCTCGGTTCCGATGGGCCGGCCCCTATTCTTCGCCCGCGCCATAGGCCAGCAGGTACGCATTGCGCGAGCGTCGGCGCAGGGCGGTCGAGGCGATGCCGACGACGGCAATGATGGTGCTTGCCAGCGCGTAGTTGACGAACTTCCACAGACGCCGCGTGGCCGGGCTCGGCCGGTCGATGGTGCGGTCGATGGGCTTGCGGCTGCGCACGTGGACCAGGTCCTCGCCCAATGAGATCGCGTCGATGCTGTTCATGAAGAGGTCGAGGTTGCCGGCCTGGAGGAAGTTCTTGCGGAACATCTCCGAGCATCCGACCAGGATCAGCTTGCCGGGGGCCAACTCGACGGGCCCCGCCTCGCCTTCCTCAGGCGGCGGGGGCTTCGGCGGCTGGCCGGGCATGGGCTGCTCGGGCGGCCACGCGGGCCGCGGCTCGTCCTTGTACACGTCCGGGAACTGGCCCGTCACCATCGCCATCAGCGGATACTGCTCGAGTGCGGACGTCGGCGCCTTGAACGACGCCCCGCTGACGGTCTGTCCGGCGGGCACGGTCCAGGCGCGCTCGCTGGTGCTCATGAGCACCTGGTGCTCGAGGTCGTACTTCTTGAGCGTGTCCTCGTCGAACGTGAGGTGCGAGCCCCACAGATAGAAGATGGCCGACAGCCGGTTGGTGATGGACACGTCCTGGTTCATCGAGGTCGGATTGATCAGCAGATGGGTAGGCAGGTTCACGGTTTGGCCCATGCCCAACATGGCGGCCAGCGGGTTGCTGCCGCCCTGGATGTTCAGTGGCACGTGGTTCGTGTCCATCAGGATATCGTCGCTCACGCCAAGGCCGAGCTTCTCGAGCAGTTCGCTGATCTCGGGCTTCTCTTCGCGCTTGCTCACGGTGGTGCCGTCGCGCGTGGCGCGGTAGTCCCACTCGTAGTTCTGCACGGCCATGAGGACCGACTTGCCGGCGGCCAGGGCGCGGCCGATCTCCCAGCGCTGGCGCTCGTTGAGGTTCCGAGGATTGATCACGGCGAGCACGTCGTACTCATCCGGCATCGGGCTCTCTTGCGTCAGGTCCACGCGACGGACCTCGTATTTCTCGTACTCGAGAATCTGCTGGAGGTAGACGTATGGGTCGTCGGACGCGGGCACTTGCATGCCCTGCATCTCCATCATGCGCCGCATCTGCGGATCGATGTTGACGGCCTCTTTCGGGGCCACCAGCGCCACCACCGGTGCTTCCTCGCGCGTCAGTTTGTAGATGGTGCTCACCAGGCGGTACTCGAGTTCCTGGATGTTCTGCGGCATCACCTGTGGGACGATCTCCTCGGCCTTGTCCTTGTAGCCGATGCCGATGCTGGAGTACACCAGCTTGTTGGTCACCTCGTCCTCACTCATGGCCCGCACGGAGAACGGTTTCACGCCCTTGTCGAGCATCCGCTCCTCGATGAGCTTCTCCTCGTCTTTTTCTTCTTCGTCCTCGCCCGCGATCTTGTTCGCGTCGGCAAGGACGTTGGCCACCTCGAGATAGACGGTCGAGTATTCGAGCTTGCCGCCCGAGCCCACGCGCAACTCCTCGAGCTTGTCGGTCACGTCCTGTTCGAGCTGTGTCATCCCGGTGGGCATCTTGTCGCGCGGCGTGATGTAGACCTTGACCTGGACCGGCGTGTCGACCTTGGACAGGATGGCCTTGGAGGCCTCGGACACGGTGTATATTTTGTCCTCGGTGAGGTCCCACCGGGCGATACTGGCGCCGGTGAGCAGCCAATTGAACAGGAGGCCGATCACGGCGCACAGGGCCATGGCCCCTGCAAAGGTGATGCGGGCTTTGGGCCGGCTGCGCCCCTCGATGAACATCACGTTGAGCGCCAGGAACAGGAGGGTCCACGCCAGGAAGTAGAGCAGGTCGGCGATTTCGACGACGCCTCGGGCGAAGGCGTTGTAGTGGCTGGTCATGCCGACGAGCTCTGAGAGGAGCGAACCGAGACCTGGCAGGGCGCCGTCGAGGTAGCCGGCAATGAAATTCGTGCCCGTCAGGAAGATGGCGAAACACGCCAGCAGCGTTACGACAAAGGCCACGATCTGGTCCTTGAAGAATCCCGAGAAGAAGATGCCGATGGCCAGGAAGAAGGCGCCCAGCAGAAGCGTGCCCACGTAGCCGCCGAACAGTGCGCCGCCGTCCGGGTCACCGAGCAGGGCCAACATCAGGGGGATGGTGAAGGTGGCGGCGAGGGTGATGGCGTAGAAGACGAAGCAGGCCACGAACTTGCCGACGACGAGTTCCCAGGATCGCATCGGGAAGGTCAGCAGCATCTCCCAGGTGTTTTCTTTGCGCTCCTCGGCCCACACCCGCATGGTCACTGCGGGGATGAACACGCACAACAGAATGGGCAGGTTGTTGAAATACGGGCGCATATCGGCCACAGGGAACGTGAAGAAGGACGTGATGTAGAGTCCGACGCTCATCAACACGTACACGATCATGAATATGTAGCCGATCGGTGAGGTGAAATAGGCACCGATGTCGCGTCGGAAAATGGTCAGAACGTTCTTCATGCTGCCGAGTCTCCTCAATTACCGCCCCGGTCGGCGACCGGTTCCGTCAAGGTTAAGAACGTCTCTTCCAGGGTCAGTGGGCGGTCGCCCAGTTCGCGCACGAGCCAGCTCTTGGTGCGGGCCAACTCGCCGATCTCGCGCCAGACCGGCGCGCCCGGTTTGCTCAGCACCAGAAACGAGGTGCAGCCGTCCTGCTCGCCAACGAACTCGACCTTGCGCGTCCCCTCGAGGCCCGAGAGCAGCCGCTCGATCTCCGAACGGTCGCCGACTACCGACACGGCGGTCCGCTCGGCGTCCATCGCGCGGTGGCGCAACTCGTCGATGGTGCCCTGGCCGACGATCCGGCCACGGTTGATGATGACGATCCGGTCGGCCGTGGCCTCGACCTCCTGGAGGATGTGTGTGGACAGGATCACGGTGCGGGTGGCGGCCAGTTGGCGGATGAGCTGACGGATCTCGACGATCTGGTGAGGGTCCAGGCCCGAGGTCGGCTCATCGAGCACGATGATGTCGGGGTCGTGCAACAGGGCTTGCGCCAGGCCGGTCCGCTGTCTGTAGCCTTTCGACAACTCGCGAATGATGCGCCGGTACACGGGCTTAAGGCCGCATTCATCGAGCACGACGCCCAGCCGCTCGCGGAGCCGGCCCCCGGCGAGGCCGCGGGCCTTGCCCACAAAATCGAGGTAGGTCTTGACCTCCATGTCCATGTACAGCGGCAAGACCTCCGGGAGATAGCCGATGATCTTGCGCACGGCCAGGGGGTCCTCGAGCACGTCGTGGTCGCCCACCTTGGCCGTACCGCTCGTGGGATGCAGATACGTGGTCAGGATCTTCATGGCCGTGGACTTGCCGGCCCCGTTCGGCCCCAGCAGGCCGACAATCTCACCGCGCCGGACCTCGAACGATACATCCTTCAAGGCCACAACGGGGCCATAATGCATCGTCAGTTTCTCTGCCCTAATCATCCTGTCTCGCTCCTGAATCTGTACCTCTGATTGTCCACCCATGAACCCATCGTTCTGTCACGATAGGCGCTACGTGTCAGCCCTTTCTGGCGCCTACACCCCACACGAATGGGCCGCCGCAAACACGACCCCAGTGCCGGGGGAGCAACTCCTGTGCCACGAAACCGGGCCAAAACGAACGCGTAGCCTACCACCGCAACTTATTGCTTGTCAATATCCTACGCGGGCACCGCCTCGACGGCCCGGCACGCGCCCTGTGTCTCATTTGAGGCCCCTCGCCTTTTTTGAAGCCTGGAGGGCCAAACACCGCGTTGCGCGGCGGCAGCGCGCGGGATGCAGAGCGGTCAATGCAGAAGGAGGAATGTGCCTTTTCATCGCATGTCACTCTGTGGCAGAATAGGTGTCCTGTGCTGTTGTTGCGCGGGCGTCGGCACGGCGAAAGAGCTGCTGTTGCGGTGAAAACCAGCGAGGATGATGAATATGGATCGGCGACGCTTTCTTCAGGTTGGCTTGGGCGCGGGATGCGCCATGGCCGCGGCTCAGGCCGCGGTCCCAGAATCCAAGTCGTATCAGGACGGCGCGAGCCCATGGCCGCTTTCCCTCAATACCAGCACGATCCGCCCGGCGTCGCTCGAGGACAAGATCCGCATCGCGGATGAGACGGGCTATGACGCGATCGAGTTGTGGATGAGTGACCTCGAGAAGTTTGACGCCGAGGGCGGCGACATCGAGGCTCTGGGTGCGGAGATCCGCGAGCGGGGCCTGTTTGTGCCCGACGTGATCGGCCTGTGGAACTGCATGCCGCCGACCCAGGAGGCGTTTGACAAGTCACTCGAGGGTACACGCAACCGGATGCGCCTGGCGGCCGCGGTGGGCTCGCAACACGTGGCCGCCATCCCCACGCCGGACCGCGCCGACCTGGATCTGAAATGGTGCGCCGACCGTTACCGCGACCTGCTCAAAATCGGGCGCGAAGAGTACCACATCATCCCGGCCTGCGAGTTCGTCGGCTTCTTCAAAGGCGCCCACCGGCTTGGCCAAGGCGTGGCCATCGCGCTCGACGCCGACGATCCAGACGCCTGCCTCATCGCCGACACGTTCCACCTGTTCCGCGGCGGTTCGGGCTTCGAGGGCCTGCGCCACCTCGACGGCGACTTCATCGCCGTATTTCACTGGAACGACGTACCTGCCGAACCGCCCCGAGAGGAACAGGGCGACAAACACCGCATCTATCCCGGCGACGGCATCCTGCCGCTCAAGCAGGTGCTGAGCACCCTCAAAGAGATTGACTGCTACGCGCCCCTATCTCTGGAGATGTTCAACCGTGAGCATTGGGAGCAAGATCCGAAGGTCGTTGCGGAAACCGGGCGCCGCAAGATGCTGGAACTCATCGCCTCGGCATAGAGGCATTGGCTTGCGTGCGCGACTCAGGTAGAATGGCGGCGACGGCGTCCATGTTGCAGAGAAGGAGGTCCGAGTAGATGATCTTCGTCAAGACGTTCAAGGGGTACGAGGACAAGACGGCCGAACTCGACGCGGCCACGAACCAGTGGATTCAGGACAACCAGGTGGACGTGCGCGCGATCCAGGTGGCCTTGAGTCACGAGGTCGAGTCGCGGGCCCGCTCCGGCGACCTGCTCTTTGTGGTAGTCTACAAGGCCGACGCGCCCATTCCGTAGCGCGCGGCGACTGGGCTCGAGGCCGGGGCGCAAGGCGTTGCCTTGGCGGCGCGCCTCGTCAAGGTGCAGCAGATGCGATTCGTCAAGACCTTCAAAGGCCACGAGGACCGGGCAGGGGACTTGGACGCTGTTGTTAACCAGTGGGCCCGGCAACAGGGGGCGGAAGTGTGGGCCGTCCAGCCGGTCCTCAGCCACAAGCCGGGGGCCGTGGCGTTATCCGGCGACGTGCTGCAGGTAGTCCTGTACGAAGCCGAGGCCCCGTTGCCCTAACCTTGCCTTCCTCGCTTTTTTGCGCCCAAGGTCTTCATCTTCGTCTTGATCTCGACACCTCTTCGCGATTCCGCTGGCAACAATGGTGGACGGTGGATCATGACGAGGAAGAGCAAGACGGGAATGAAGATGAAGACAGGGAACAGCTGGCGGCAGCGATCCGTCAGCCGTCAGGCTGGGACCTCTGCCTCATTGGGCTTCGGGCGGTCTGCGGCGCCTCGTAGGGTCGGCCTTACGGCGGGCCGAGCGGCGAAGCATGAATGCGACTATCCAGGGGAAATGGCGGTTGATCCACACGAGCGCCTTGCCGTGGCCCGTTATGACGGCGTTGAACCTGCGCTTGTGCAGGGCGCGGACGATGTCGCGCGCCGCCTTGTCGGCAGAGACGACGAGCCAGGCGGCGGCGGGGTCCTTGTGGCGTGGGTGAAACCGGCCCTGGTTGTCCACGCTGCGTATCTCGCTGACGACGACGCCGGGCTGGATGCAGGTGACGGCCACGCCCTTCGTTGCCAGCTCGTGGAAAAGGCTTTGCGCAAGGCCCGTCACGGCGAACTTGCTCGCGCAGTAAGGAGAACTCAAGGGCGTACCGATCCGCCCAAGGACGCTCGAGACGAGTCCCAACTGCCCCTTGGATACGAGGAGATGGGGCAGGACGGCATAGGCGGTGTCGACGACGCCGAAGTAGTTGGTGTCGAACTGGCGGCGGTGGTCTTCGGTATCGAGCCGTTGGAACACGCCGCCGACC
>Ga0272442_10008011_pt1 | contig 13520 bp, 13 predicted proteins | sample SSMForm2O_FD_200262 | JGI IMG/M metagenome (GOLD analysis project Ga0272442, IMG submission 200262) | Marine sediment archaeal communities from Little Sippewissett salt marsh, Falmouth, MA, United States - SSM-Form-2O | ecosystem: Environmental > Aquatic > Marine > Wetlands > Sediment ...
GAAGGGAATAGAAAGGAGAAAAGAGGAAAAAGAAGCAGAGGTATCCCGCAAAACTGAGGTGCGGCCCCTAAAACCCAAAAAGGACCGCACATGGAGTAACTCAGGGAGAAGCTCAGGGAGAAGAGATCCTCATTAAAGTTGGGAACCTTTTTTAAGCAAAGGCTGACTTCAGGCAGCGTAAAACCACTGGAGGCAGCATGATACCTGGAAAGAACCTTTTTAAAGTCAGCCTTAGCTTTTTTTGGAGGAAAATGCTCAAACTCGTTAATTCGGTGGGGTTTACCTCCGCTTCTGTTTGCTATGCAAGGAAGTAAAACAAGATCAAGTAACATAAAGCATATTATTTGGCTAACGAATGGTATTCGAAAAGCTAACGATGGACGGAAAATATATTTATGAAAAAGTTTCAAGAGCTTGCCAAATAATCATAAAAATAATTGATTCTATCAGGAATATCAATCATCCTGCTCCTGTTTTATTGACAATTATGCCTAAATCATTAACTCAATCCGGAATCGAGAACTCAATCAAAAATCGTGAACTCAATCCGGAATCGTTAACTTAATCAGGAAAAGCTCAGATTTTACCCCATGAAAAAAATAGGGATTGTGGTCACCGACCCTGAGGACTGGACGGCACGTGCCCTGATCGAGGCAGCCCGTGGAGAAGGTTTTTTACCTCTTATTCTTGACCTCAGGAACGCAGAGGTCAGCATAAACTCGAAAACTTATTTTAAAGCAGGGGACACCTGCCTTAGCGACCTTGACGCCGTGCTAGTGCGGGATGTCGGAGCAGGCACCCTGGAAGGGGTTTCTTTCAGGTTCGATATCCTGAGAGAGCTTGAAGCGGAAGGAATCCCGGTCATCAATTCCCCGGAGGCAATCCAGAACGCCGCCAACAAATACCACGCTTCCTGGCTCCTGGCAAAAGCCGGGCTCCCTGTCCCTGAAACAGAAGCCGTACAGAGTACAGGCGCTGCCCTGAAGGTTATTTCAAGGTTCGGAGACGCGGTCATAAAACCTGTTTTCGGATACAAGGGAAAGGATATTGTAAGGGTGAGGAATGAAGAAGTCCTCTTTTCGGACCGGAAAAGCCAGCCCGTTCCCGTAGAAAAAGCCCTGGAAGCCCTGCTTGCGGAAAGGGGCATGCTCTACATCCAGGAATTCATTGAAAACCCGGGCAGGGACATAAGGGCTTTCGTGGTCGCAGGCAGGACAGTCGGGGCGATTTACCGCAGGGCTCCAGCCGGTTCCTGGGTGAACAACCTCAGCCAGGGAGGAAGCGCGGACCGCTGCGTGCTGAGCGAAGAACAAAAAATCCTTGCAGAAAAAGCCGCTGAAGCCATCGGAACTGTGTTTGCGGGCGTGGACATCATAGAGGGTACGGAAGAGGAGAGCAGAAACAGGAGCAGAAACACCCAGAAAATCCTGGAAGTCAACGGGACGCCATCCGGGAAAGGCATTTTCGATGCCTGGGGGATAAATCCCGCAGGGGATATCATGGAATACATGAAAAATATTTTATGAAATTGATTACAAAAGATACAATAAATATTGAAGGTCATATAGAAAATAAAATGAAAAGTTGTATGCGACCTTCATTTGTATGGGATTCTCAGTTATAATAGGACCTTCAGTTGTAATAAACCCTCAAGAAAGTACAGGAAACATTTAAACTATAAGTTGACCTTGATTAGGCCCGAGGCAAAGGATGAGCGAATACAAACAGTGTATAGTTAGCCGGGACGACCTGAAATTGTCCAAAGGGAAATTTGCGGTGCAGGTAGCCCATGCTGCAGTTTCCGCTTCGGAATGGGCAAGCAAGAGTGACCTTGAAAAATGGAAGGAAGGGGGGCAGAAAAAGATTGTCCTCAGAGTTCCGACCCTGAGAGACCTTTACGAACTCAAGGAAAAGGCAAGGCGGGAAGGCCTGCCCACAGCTTTGATCCAGGACGCAGGGATGACCGAAATCCCCCCGGGCACGGTCACGGTCCTCGGAATCGGCCCTGCAAAAGAAGAGCTTATAGATAAGGTCACAAAGGACCTGAAACTTGTGTGAAAGCTTTTTCGAAAGAGAGGGACTCCTCAGGATAAATTAAATAACAAGGTAAATTATTCACCGGACAAATTAATTTTCAAAAAAAGTAATTCACCGAAAATGTTTCTAAAAAAATTCACCGGGCAAATTAATTTTCCGGAAATAGGCCTTTGTAAAAATAGATGTAAGTCGGAAATGTTCCTTTAGTAAATTATCCTTTAGTTAATGTTCCTTTAGTATCGGATTTGGGAGTGAATTCATGAAAAAATCAGGGTTATCAGGAAAAGCCGTAGCCTCGATACTTGCCGTATTATGTATAGGCCTTGTGGTGGCCACGGCAGGGGTTCTGCTTTCGGACTCGGTTCCCGGGTTCGGGGACTTCAGGGACAGATTTGGAAATTTTTTTGATTCAAATTCGGGAGAAAACCAGGAAGAGGTTTTCAAACCCGATTCCAGCTTATTCACTGTTCCGCAGGTGCCGGCTTATTTCCCCCGGGAAAATGAAGAGACTCCGGTGCTCAGGACTCCAAGGGACCCGGGTTTTTCCCTGAGCACAAGTTATCAGACTGCCGAATTTTACCAGGGTGCGGTGAGCTATATCAAGGTAAATGTCAAAAATGAGGGCAGGAACCCAATCTTTATCGACAGGTACGGGGTTTCGGTTGGCAATTCCGAAAACCTGGTGTATTCCGAGGACTGCGGAGCCCTGCTCGATCCGGAAGAGGAACAGTGCATGGGAGTGCTTGCAGTCCGGATGCCCGAAGGAGAAGAAAAACCAAAAATGAAGATTGTCCTCTGGCTACTTGCAAGCACTTCAGAAGGAAAATGGCACGAATACGAGCCCCAGTACCTGGAAGAGTTTACGGTTGACGCAAAACCCATGCCCCCGAAACTGGATCCACCCTACAGGTACAACCCATCTCCATATTTCGGAATCCTTAACGGGCTTGTTGAACCCGACAACCTGGCTGTCAGGAAAACCGCCGCAGAAAGCTCGGAAGAATATCCGGGAACTTTCAATATTTACCAGGTCTGTGCCCTTTTTGACCGGGTCAGCGTGGACATAGGATATATAAACGACCCGAGAGGGAACGATATCTGGGAACCCGCCAACGCAACCCTGAAAATAGGAGCAGGGGACTGTGAAGACCAGGCAATCCTCCTGGCTTCCCTGATCGAAGCCGTGGGAGGCACAACCAGGCTCTACCTCACGGACAACCACGCCTTTGCCGCTGTCTACATAGGCAACGAGACCGAAACGACAAATACCATAATCGAAGGGGTAAGGGCTTACTACGGCAACGTCGACGTCTACTACCTTACCGACGGCTACGGCTCCTGGCTGATGCTTGACCCGAGTTCCAGCCTCTACGCAGGCGGCCTCCCAGGGACCACTGCCCCTGCAAAACTCGTAAGCGGAGAAAACCCCGATACCCCCATGGACAGCTGGACTTTTGTGAATACGAGCAGGGTACAGGTTATTGACATCAGCTCGGAAGCCAGATGATACCTGAAAGCCGTATGATGAATTCGTCATATGATAAACCCGGGCTTCCAGAAATCCACCCCTTTACAAACAGGAACCTATAGCCCACATGTCAATAAGTTCATATGTTCACAAATCCACAATGCAGTAAGTTAATACAACGTTAATACAACGTTTATCAAACTAAACAATTCATAAACCAGGAACTGAATAACCTTTCTTTATTCATTTTTCCTTAATTTTTACAATAACCGCTTAAGGAGTGTTTACAGCTCATGGAAGTTCCCAATATCGAAAAACAGATCGGAATCAGCCTTTACTCCACGGACACCGAAGGGCTCGGGGGGCAGCTCAGGCAGGAAGTGGAGGACTTCATCGTAAAAGAGATAACGAACCGGGAGGAAGGAAAGGAAGGCAAACACCTGGTCCTCGAAGTCACCAAACGCGACTGGGACACCCACCATTTTACCCGGACCCTTGCAAAGGTCCTGAAAATAAGCCAGAAGCGGATAACCGTTGCAGGCACAAAGGACAAGCGGGCCCTGACCACCCAGAAGATCAGCATCTTTGACATGGACGCAGAGGCTATCGAAAAAGTCCACCTTAAAGACGTGGAAATGAAAGTCCTTGGCCGGTCGAAAAAATCCGTGGAACTCGGGGACCTAACCGGAAATGAGTTCATAATCACAATCCGAAACATCGGCCTCCCTGTGGAGGAGACCAGAGCCCTCCTTGAAAAAGCCACGGAAGAAATCAAGGCCCAGGGAGGAGTCCCAAACTTCTTCGGGATCCAGCGTTTCGGCTCGATACGCCCGGTGACCCACCTTGTAGGAAAAGCAATCGTTGAAGGCGACTTTGAAAAAGCCGCCATGCTCTACATTGCAGAGCCCTTCCCCGAAGAGCCAGACGAGACAAAAGCCGCCCGCCAGTATGTAAAAGAGACCAGGGACTTCAAGACCGGCCTTGAAAAATACCCCCTCCGCCTGGGCCACGAAAGGGCCATGATGAACCACCTGATAGCAAAACCCGGGGACTTTGCAGGCTCTTTCCTTGTGCTCCCGAAAAACCTCTATCGCATGTTCGTCCACGCTTACCAGTCCTGCATATACAACAGCATCCTCTGCCACCGGATTGAAAGAGGCCTTCCCCTGAACCTTGCCGTGGAAGGCGACATTGTCTGCTTCAAAAACGAAGCCGGCCTCCCGGACAGCTCCCGGACCGAGCTGGCAACCGCCGAAAAGGTGAACGCAATGAACCGCCTGCTCAAGCGCGGCCGTGCCTTCATAACCGCTCCCCTCTCCGGATACGCCACCGAATTCGCCTCCGGGGTCCCGGGAGAGATCGAACAGGAAGTCCTGAAAGAATTTGAAGTTCCCCTCGAAGGCTTCAACATAGAAAAAATCCCGGAAATGAGCTCGAAAGGCACCCGCCGGGAAGTCCTTCTGAATGTAGAACCCAGGTTCGAGGTCTCTGAAGACGAACTTAACCCCGGAAAATCAAAGGCTGTGCTTGAGTTCATGCTGCCCAAGGGGAGTTATGCAACAACCGTGCTGCGGGAATACATGAAAGCGGACCCGCTGCAGATGAGCTGAGAACCTGAAAAACTGAGAACTCAAAAAAGGCCGGGTTGCAGAAAAATAAAGCTGCAGGAAAGAGGGTTGCTCCATTTCACTGTCTACTATTTCCAGCCTGGCAGTTCCCTATTTCCTGATACCTGACTCCTTACCTCAACTAGTAATCATAAGATTCAAACCAGCGTCCAAATCAGCGTCCAAATCAGCGTCCAAATCAGCGTCCAAATCAGCGCTTCTTTAGAATGCAAGCCGAAACCAATACTCCTAACAAAGTAAACATTACCTTGAACCCAGGAATATCCCTGGATTCTTGCATACCTTCTGTTGATTTCACATCTTCAATTGACTCTTCACTTGATGCTTCGGTTGACGCTTTGGTTGGTGCTTCGGTTGACGCTTCGGTTGGTGCTTCGGTTTCCTCTACCAGTTCCTCATCTTCCCGGATGGGGCCTTCATATTTGAACACGAGTGGCACTTCATCAATTCCAAGTTCTTTTCCCTCCCTGTCAAATATTCCGTAGATCTCGTCCAGAGTGGAATCGTTAACATCCGAACCTTCCAGAATTCCGACTTCGATTCGGTTTTCTATGCTCGTGCCATAGCTTATAACCGGCCCGGCCGGATAAAAGTATGATTTCATATCGTTTCTTGCACCGGTGGTAATAGAATGGAGCTTATCGAGCCATTCCCTCCTCCGGTCCTCAATGTAGAACTCGCGCTTTTCTCCGTAAACGGCAATGACCACATTTTTATTCTGATTTTCAATTTTTTCAAGGCCCTTTTTTGCAAATATCCTGACTCTCTCAAAGTCATCATCCAGGGCTTCTGTAAGCGGCCCTATTGCACGCTCGTCCCCGATTCTGCCAAGAGCCTCCGCCGCACGGACCCGAACATAGGGATCTTCGTCCCCAAGGACCTGTATCAGGGGCTCAACAGCAGGCTCTCCCATCATGCCCAGGGAATACGCCAGATCTGCCCGAAGTTCAGGGTCTCCGCTTTTCAGGGCCTGAATCATTGGCTGAATTGCTCTTTCATCCCCAAGTTCCCCTAGAACGTCAACTACTTTAAGCTGCAGGTAGACATTTTCATTATCATCCTGTAAAACCAGGATAAGGGGCTCAACAGCAGGCTCCCCGATTGCAACAAGGGCATCGTTTGCAGCTTTTTCAACTTCCCACTCTTCATCCGCCAGGAGCAGAATGAGAGGTTTTATGACATTTTCATCTCCTATCTTCCCGAGAGCGCAGGCTGCATTTTCCCGGGTATCCGGATCTTCGGACTCCAGGGCCAGGATTAAAGGGTCTACTGCCGGAGACCCTATTCCAACAAGGGCTTTTACGGCATTCTCTTTAACATCCAGATCCGGAGCATTGAGGTCCCGGATTAATGCCTCTATTTCCGGGGAGCTTGGGTTAGAGACTTTTGAGTCTGAGAAGTTTGAATCAGAAGAATTTGAGTCCGAGACGTTTGGGTCCGGGAAGTTTGAATCAGAAGAATTTGGGTCCGAAGCCTCTAACTCCTGATCAATCGAATCGGCACTGGCGATACAGGTTCCGGCATATATGGCCGATTGAATGGCTAACAGTACGAAAACCACCAGAACAATACTTAATTTTTCAACTTTCATTTGATCCCCAACTCGAAATTAATTCATTTTTACTCAATGATTTTGCCTGTAAAGGCTCTCATAAACTGGAAACGGTATTGTAATTTTGAATCTGATACCTGTCTGCTTTAAAGAAACACGAGTTTTCCTGCTTCCGGTTTAGGGATAAGGTAGCCATTGACTTCGTCAAGTTTGGGATTTGCCGGGTCCACCCCGTACTTTCCAATATAGGCTGCCCTTGCCTCCTCCATTATTTTTGACATTTCCTGCTCGCTCATTACAACATCATAATCCGCGCCTTCTCTCGAACCCTCCGGAGGCTCACCTGTCTCTGTGACCAGGACTCTTAAGCTACCCTGAAAAACAGTTCCTTCCAGATAGTGAGGAAGTTCTCCCCTGGCAAATTTGATGTCATTCTCGGTGATGTTGTATTTGTCATACAGTTCCTGCAATTCGGCATCCGCATAAGTCACATCCGCATCAAGGGGGATGCCGCCTGCCAGTTCTTCCGGGCTCTCATAATAAGTTCCGAGAAGTCCTACAATACACACAAAAACTGCGATTACTGCAATCCATATTTTATTCATGTTAAACTCTCCACAGGTCTCAAGATTGCGTATAAGAAATTGTTTACATTACAAAATCAGAAAGAAAGTTTAAATTATATAACTTTTCTGTGAAAAATCAAAGATCTAATTTTGAAGAAAAATGTTAAGAATCAAAATTCAAAATATTACTCTTAATTTGATTGTCCGGACAGAAAAAGACAAATATACCCTATATTTAAAAATTAATGGAGTTTAGCGCCTGTAAAGGAGAAAAAGAAAACGAGAAGACGAATAACTAGAGAAACTGGGAAATGAATAACCGGAGGGAAACAAGCGAAAACAAATATGAAGTTTGGAATAGCCGCTCTGGTTATAGCGGTGTTGCTGGCGGCCGTCTTCTTTGCACCGGCTGAGGACACACAAAAAGCCGCAGATAAAGGAGAAGAGGAAGAAGAAAAAGAAGGGGAAGAGGAGGAAGAAGAAGAAGGGGAAGAGGAGGAAGAAGTAACTGCAGCTGCACCCTGGTTTGATGAAGGTGATGAATTAAACCGGCTCAATACTTATGAACGCGCAGCCCTTGCCGAAAAGAACGAAACGGTAAGAAAAATGCTCGAAGAAGACCGAAAGCTTGAGCCTGTCCGGATTGAAAGCCTTGAGGATATAGAACACCTTCCGGAAAACTATCCTGAAGAATTAAAAAGACTGATGATCGAAGATTACCTCACGAGGCAAAATCTCTCGGAACAGCAAGACAACAGTTCCGATGATTTTCCGGAACCACCAACTGATGAAGTAAACGAATCAACAACAAATGATTCTAACGAGTCAACAACAAATTGAAATCGTGCGCATGCAGCTACAGAGGAATAAAGAAAACAGTTTGGCTTTCCTTAAGGAATGAAGACAATTTTGACCAGGCTTGATCCCGATTCCACGAAGGAGAAAGGCAAAAATGTTACAAAAAATATCCGCCCGGTCTTTAGCAACGGCCGCTTTAATAACGCTGACACTTGTTACAATTTTGTATTACATAGCAGAGTCATTTTTCCCGGGGCACGGTTCTTCTTTTATGCTCTTTAGCCATTTCGTGGGAGGAGTGTTTTTTGTACTGATGCTAGTAGCTGCAGGAGCTCTAAGCATTTCAGCTTTCAAACTCGTTTACAGGCATATTAAAGGAAATTAAACAGGCTGTATGGATTTAATAAAGATTAAGAGCTGACGAGAAAGGGGTTGGGATAACTGAAAATAAAAAACTGTCTTTCAATTGTATGCATTTTACTGGTATTCTATTTAATGACAGTTTCCACAGGTGTCACTGCAGCAGCTACGAGCATTACTGTGGATGGGAACGGGGGAGCAGACTATACTTCCATACAGGAAGCTGTGAACAATTCTAAATCCGGGGATACTATTCTCGTTTTCAGCGGAACGTATACGGAAAATGTGGATGTAGATAAAGAACTAACTATTATCTCAAGGTCAGGAAACCCTGAGGATACGGTTGTTCAGGCAGCCGACCCTGGAGATCATGTGTTCCATGTGACGACAGGTAACGTTACAATTAGCGGCTTTAACGTTACAGGTTCAAACAGCACCGGAAAAAGCCGAGAACCCTGCGGGATATACCTTGACGGAAGACCCGAATTAATCAGGGCTCCGGAGGGAAATTTGAATGATGGGATGAATGAAGACGTCACTGAAGAAGTCACTGAAGAAGTCACTGAAGAAGTCGATGGAAAAGTGGATGGGGGAATCGACGGAGAAGTCGATGGAGAAGTCGATGGAGGAGCGAACAGTGAAGCAGATGACGGAGTTTATGCCTGCACCATAACCAACAATATAATTTCCAACAACATTATGGGCATTTTCCTGGAAGAATCCGACAACAGCACCCTGGGCAACAATACTGCGTCGAATAACTATTTTGCCATCTTTCTGGCTGCATCCGACAATAACGTGCTGAAAGAAAACTCCGCATCAGACAATATGGGGGGAATCTTCATGTTCGGAGGCGCAAACAACACTTTTAGCGGGAACAGGATTTCAAGCAGCGGGATCGGTTTCCTGCTGGACTATTACAGCAGTAATAATATTTTTAGCAACAATACCGCCCTGGACAATGAAAAAGGCTTCTATATCCGGAGTGCCGAAAATATCACTCTGATTAATAACAACGCAAGCTCGAACAATGAAACCGGGATCTACCTGGACGCTTCCGCAAATAACACCCTCGAAGGCAACAGGGCGGAACTGAACAGGAGATACGGAATCCACCTCAACCATTTTTCCCGGAACAACATGCTTGGAAACAATACCGCTTCAAAGAACGAACACGGGATCATGCTGTACTATTACAGCGAAAACAATTCCCTGACAGGAAACACTGCAAACCTTAACAGCAAAAACGGGATCTACCTTAACGAAACTTCCGGAAACGCCCTGGAAGCAAACACTGTAAACTCAAACGGCGGGCACGGAATCTATCTCAAGTCTTCCACTTTCAACACCCTAAAAGCAAACACCGTAAACTCAAACAGCCTTTACGGCATCTATCTTGACCCCTCGAACAATAAAACGGTAAATACCGACATCATAACCGCGGATTTCAAGTACTGCAGGTTCCTGGAAGACTCCAGCAACAACAATACGGTAAGCGGGAATTACCTGAGCAGCAATAGTGAAGCCATCGTGGCAAATTATTCCGAAAACAGTATTTATGACAACCACTTCAATGAAAAAACATCCCTGGAAGCGCCTTTCACCTCAATGGTAATGGCAATGATTGACAGGATGAAGGCTTTTTTAGTAACTCGCTGAATTCCGGCTAATTGATTGCGTAGAAAAAAAGGTTTGTAGAAAGTTAAAAGGTAGATGATTGAACAAAAGAAAGATGAATGAAAACCTCGATATCCAGAAAAACCAATAAATAAAACAATTAAATTTGATATATTGTCCCCTGGTGGCCGAAAATGATTAATATATAGATAAATATAAGTTTCATAGAAATAACCGATTTATTTGGGGGGAGTAGCTTATGACAAAATCCACAGAGCCGAACCCGGAGCTGGCAGTGGAGTTGACAAGAGTCAGGGAAGATTTTCTCAGCGCTACAAATGAAGATCAGCAATTATTCTTTCTACTACTTGTTGACCCGGTACATGCCTTTTCCAAAGCCGGGATCAAAATAAGCAACCAGGTACGTCAGTACATCCGCAATACTTATGCAGAAAAAGCATTCGGGAATGTAGAACTATACGAGAAGATATTAGAAGGACGTGCACAAGTCCGCAAGTAAGATTTAGCTTTAAATATAAAACTAACTTCAGACCAAGCTGCTTATTCCACATTTTGGCCTTTAATCAGTTTCACTTTTTTCTTCAAGGTTTTTTCTTCAAGGTTTTTTCTTCAAGGTTTTTTCTTCAAGATTTTTTCCTCAAGGTTTTTTCTTCAAGGTTTTTTCTTCAAGGTTTTTTCTTCAAGGTTTTTTTCTTCAAGGTTTTTTCTTCAAGGTTTTTTCCTCAAGGTTTTTTCTTCAAGATCTTTTTTCATGCAGCACTTCTTGTATTTTTTCCCGGAACCGCAGGGACAGGGGTCGTTTCGTCCGACTTTTTCCGGCTTGAGCATTCTTCTCAATTTATCGGGGATTCGCAGGTCCTCATAATAAATATTCCAGAGCCGTTCGAACTTCCGGGGATCAAAATGTTCCAGTGGGTCACCCAAATGCCTTTGATAATCCATGCTTTTATCGGGACTGGAGTATATTGAATCAATATCTTCCATATTAATAACGAAGTCGTCTACCAATCCCTTTTCATAGAGTGAACTTATGTCTTCAAGAGCCTCCGGGTCTTTGAATTCTGATAGGTCGGAAATCAGGAAACCAAGAAGTTCGGGGTCGTCTTCTTCCTGCAGGAGCTGCCTGTAAAAACTGACAGTTGAATCCCATATTTCAGGGTGCTTGTGAGCAATTGTAGAAAGAGCTCCGCTTGCAGCAGACCGCTGGTATAAACCGGTTGTCCGGTCCGAGATAAACTTCTTCAAATCCTCAACCGCGTCCAGCCCGAAATTTGCCAGGATTGTCGGAAAATCTTCCGTAATCCATTCCCCGAGTTCCTCATCCCTTTCCCGGAGGAGCCAGAAGACTGCATCCATGGCATCAGGGGTTTTTATTGCCCCGAATAAAAAACACGCATGTATAGGCGCCCAGCCGTCTCCCGGCCCATCCTCCATAAAATAGGTATCGTCTCTAATGATGCGTACCAGATGAGGAACAGCATCCGGCCTCCGGGAAATTTCCCTGGCAAGTTCGGGGTCAACCACAAGTTCCGAGTTTACCAGTTCCCGTATAAGTTCTTCCGTAGAAAAATCTTCGTAGCTTTTCATATCCTAAAGTATCGGTTCCCTTCGATAAATAAACAGTGCCGTTTGATGGGACTATTCACAATTATCCAGATCTGATGAAAAGAAAGAGAAAACAGTCCGGAAATGAAATGTTGAGAAAATTGTGAAATTTTAAAATGTTAAAATGCTAAAATGCTAAAATGGCCTTAAATGGGAAAGCTCTCAAAAATATAGATTTTCAAACCTAACTTCCGCCTTTTTAGGCGCATATAAGCATCATATGATCTCAATTGATGCCGATTTTGGAGCCAATTCAAAAAAACCATGTGCGTATAATTTAAGCACATAGTTCAATATCGGGAGGCTGTTATGCGCTTAAAAATGCGGAATGCAGGTTCAAAAAACCCTTCAGACCACACGACTTTATTGAGAAAAAGACACTTAGGGGAAGGTAATTTATAACCCCACCCGACCTGCCCATGAATCTCATGAGCAGGGAAAGACCGCACATCCCTTATTTCTTCTTCCTTTCCTTTGCCAGCTTCTTCTTGGCATCCTTACTACCGGAAGCAGCCAGTTTTTCAAGCTGTTCCATTTTATCTCTCTGAGTCTTCTGCTTTTTTTCCTTATCTCTTTTAGACATTGCCATAACAAAATACCTTCAATGGACTGCCATAATGCAGTTTCTTTATATGCTGCAGCGCAAGCTCTCAAAGGGCACTGGTGCAATCTATTAACTTCTGTTTTAAAAGTACTTATCAGTTTCCGGCGGGATGTGAAATTTTTTGTGAAGGAGAGAAATCACCGGGCAGCAGGAAATTCGGAACCAAAAACAAGAAATCAACACATATATTCAACACATATATTCAACACATATATAGCAGTATAACGTCTGTGAGGGTAATAACTTCATTTATGATGCCATTTCAAGTTCAATTTTGACCCTGTCAAAACCATCAAAACATTATGAAAATCTTTCATTAACCTTTGTTGTAGACATTAAATTGGCCCTGTCTGGCCCCGTCTGGCCCCGTCTGGCCCTATTGCATAACGAAAAAAGGCCCAAGATATACAAAATGAGGCCCAAGCTGAATCGAAAATAAATCAAGCACCGGAGAGCATCATTTATGGCTTCTGAAGAAAATAATGAAATTAATGAAGAAGAATTTTCATTGTCCGAATACCTGGAACCCGACACCCCGGAAATACTGGAAATAAAAAGCCTGTACAATATGGAATATGAATACGGTGAGTATCTGGGCACGATTGAATATTCAATTGCCGACTATTTTTATAACACTGAAAGGAAATTACAGGATAAAGATGTCATATCGGCATTGAAGAACATCAAGCAAAACTACGACAAAGATATTTCTTTCTTCAAAAGCGACCTTGAAATGCTGATCATTGAAGACCTGCTTGAAACCCTTGAAGAGTTTCCGCTCAGCCACCATGAGTTCAAGCTGCTCTTTGATTACGTCCTGTGGGTAATTGACAACAGGTCCTGGGTGGAAGATGAACAGGCTTACGTCAAGTGGACCGCATACGTCCTGGGCCTTTTTTCGAAAGAAGAAGAGGAAGACTACGAAAAGCAGTTCAAAAAGATAACCAGCGAAATGGGCCTTACCGATGCCCAGGCTGACATGCTCCTCCTGAAAAAGGACGCCGATGAATTCTTCGAAGAAGGCGGCCTATTCGAAGGCAGGGAAGAAAGCGAGGTTATAGCCAGAGAAACAATAGCAGACGACCTTGAAACCGGCTTCTTTTTAATGAACGACGACGAAAAATTCGATTTCCTGCTCGAAAACGGCCTGGACTACATCGAACTTGTACAGTCCTATATCTCCGACCTTGCGGAAAAAGAAGATTTCGATAAGCTCCAGGACTTCTACAAAAAGCTCAGTGCAAAAGAGGAAAACTTCTTCCCC
>Ga0272442_10008012_pt1 | contig 13517 bp, 16 predicted proteins | sample SSMForm2O_FD_200262 | JGI IMG/M metagenome (GOLD analysis project Ga0272442, IMG submission 200262) | Marine sediment archaeal communities from Little Sippewissett salt marsh, Falmouth, MA, United States - SSM-Form-2O | ecosystem: Environmental > Aquatic > Marine > Wetlands > Sediment ...
AAAGTGAAGATGGCGATAACCATCTTTCCATTTTTTTAATAGTTATTTGGTTCTACATTCTGAAAACGCCAGGTCTCCAACTTGGAATTGGTGCATTAAGCGATGCCGAGATGCCTAGTCCCAAAACCATTCGAGTGTCCACTGGATCAATAACGCCATCATCCCAAATACGAGCAGTACTATAGTAAGGGCTTCCTTCTTGTTCATATTTATCAAGGATAGGTTCTGTTATATCTTTTTCCTCTTTTTTACTCAGTTCCTTTCCTTTTCGCCACATCTGATCTCGTTTTACCGTTAATAAGACGTTTGCGGCTTGTTGCCCACCCATAACAGATATTCGGGAATTTGGCCACATCCATAGTTGTCGTGGTTCATAGGCACGACCGCACATTCCATAGTTTCCTGCACCAAATGATCCACCAATTAGAACCGTAAATTTAGGAACATTAGCTGTAGCTACGGCATTAACCATCTTAGCCCCATCCTTTGCAATACCACCGGATTCATATTTTCGCCCTATCATAAAACCCGTGATATTTTGCAGGAATACAAGGGGTATCTTTCGTTGACAACACATTTCTATAAAATGCGTTCCTTTTAACGCTGATTCAGAAAATAAAACACCATTATTAGCAAGAATTCCAACAGGATAACCCATGATACGAGCAAAACCACAGACGATCGTTTGACCATATAATGATTTGAATTCATGGAATTTTGATCCATCGATAATTCGAGCGATGATTTCTCTTACTTCAAATGGTTTTCTACTATCTTTAGGTATGACACCATAGATTTCTTTGATGTCATACGCGGGTTCCTCAGGCTTTTTGATATCAAGATGTGTTTTTGTTGGTCTATTAAAATTTTCAGCAATGTTTCTGACCATGTGAATGGCTTCTTGATCATCATGAGCATAATGATCGGATACACCGCTTTCCCGACAATGAACATCTGCTCCACCGAGGTCTTCAGCACTCACATCTTCACCAGTAGCTGCTTTTACTAAAGGAGGTCCACCTAGGAAAATCGTGCCGGTTCCTTTGATAATAATGCTTTCATCACTCATTGCAGGAACATATGCTCCTCCCGCTGTGCAAGATCCCATGACTGCAGAAATTTGTGGGATATCTTTTGATGACATCATTGCTTGATTATAAAAAATCCTTCCGAAATGTTCTCTATCGGGGAATACTTCATCTTGCATTGGTAGAAATGCTCCACCTGAATCTACAAGATAGATACAAGGGAGGTTGTTTTCGAGAGCGATTTGTTGTGCTCGAAGATGTTTTTTCACCGTCATTGGATAATAAGTTCCACCAGTAACAGTTGCGTCATTAGCAACGATGACTACTTCTCCCCCATGAACAATACCGATACCAGTGACAATCCCTGCACAAGGGGATCGATCTTTATACATTCCATAGGCTGCAAGAGGATTAAATTCCATAAATGGGGTATCTGGGTCTAAGAGCGCATCAATTCTTTCTCTTACAAGCATCTTATTTCTGCTTTTATGAAGCTTAATTTTTTCTTCTCCTCCGCCCATTTGAACCTTTGCAATATTATCTTTGAGGTTTTTTACCATTTTTTCATAATGGCTATAATTCTCTAGGTATTCTTTACTAGAAATATCAATCGTACTATCTATAATGTCCATTCTGTAATCTCTCCTTATTTTTTTGAAATTTCGACCGTTGTTTGACCAATTTCAACTTGATCGTTTTCTTTAAAATTAATCTTTCTTACTTTCCCATCATAGGGCGATCTGATTAAGTATTCCATTTTCATTGCTTCTATAACAATGAGGACATCACCCTTTTTAACAACATCATCTTTTTTGACTTTGATATTCACGATTTTACCAGATATGGGCGAATCTAGATCGCTTTCGTCACTATCCTTCTTGCTTTTTTTCTTTCGGCCAGTTAATTCTACTGGTTTGACTTTATACACATTGCCATCAATAAAAACGAATTTTTCTTTTTCTCCTTCGGTGACAATTGCTTTTAATAAACGATTACCTATGTTTATTTTTAAATGTCCTGGTTTTATTTCCTCAGCAGAAATCTTGTATTCTGTATTATCATATGTAACAAAATAATTATTCTTTCGTTTTTCAATAGTAACCCCGTATACGTTATTTTTATGTTCATAATTGACAAACATAGTTACATCTCCCCACTTACTCTCCATCTTCCCACATGTTTCCATGGGGAATGAGGATCAGCTTCCTTATATCGAACGATTTCTTCTTTTTTAGAATGCATGGAATCATACACTGCTAATGCAATAATTGCGTCGACAGGTAACCCCTTTTTTGTAATAGTCCAATCTTTGAAATGATTATCAATAAAATGAGTGGTTATATTTCCTTTTTTAAATTCTTCATGTTCAAAGACTTTCTTTAAAAATGGAATGTTAGACGTAATTCCTAATATTGCATAATTTGATAATGCCCAAATCATTTTATTGATGCTGTCTTCTCTAGTTTCAGCAAGAACGATCAATTTTGAAAGCATTGGATCATAATATGGTGATATTTGAATATTTGATACTATACCCGTATCAACACGAATATTTGGTCCACTTGGCTCTTCAACTTTTTTTAACATGCCCACACTTGGAAGAAATCCATTTTCTGCATCTTCTGCATAAATTCGGCATTCTATAGCATGACCTCGCTGAATTAATTGATTTTGCTTAAGAGTTAATTCATCTCCATTAGCGATTAGTAATTGCCATTTTACTAGATCTACACCTGTAGTCATTTCAGTTACTGGATGTTCTACTTGCAAACGAGTGTTCATTTCCATAAAATAATAATTGAGATCTTTATCTACCATGAATTCGACGGTTCCAGCATTGGTATAACCAACTGCTTTTGCAGCCTTCACTGCTGATTTTCCCATTTCTTCTCTCAGTTTTTTATTCATCACTGGCGAGGGTGATTCTTCGATTATTTTTTGATGTCTTCGTTGAATTGAACACTCTCGTTCAAAAAGATGAATGACGTTTCCTTTCTCATCAGCAAGAATTTGAAATTCGATATGGCGAGGTTTATCAAGATATTTTTCTAAAAATACTGTGTCATCTCCAAAAGATGATTTTGATTCTCGTTTTGATCCTTCAATTGATTCTATTAAACTATCTTCATAATGAACGATTCTCATTCCTTTTCCGCCGCCTCCAGCTGCAGCTTTTACTAATAAGGGAAATCCTATCTTTTTTCCTTCTTTGAAGAGAGATTCATTATCTTGTTTTTCTCCATGATATCCTGGTATTACTGGAATTTTTGCTTTCTCCATTGTTTTTTTAGCAGCGATTTTGTCACCCATTAAACTGATAACTTTTGGAGAAGGTCCAATAAATTTGATACCTGCTTTATTACAAGTCTCAGCGAAATCAGGGTTTTCAGCTAAAAATCCGTATCCTGGGTGTATGGCTTCAGCATTTTTTTCCTTTGCAATATTAATTATTTTTGGAATATTCAAATAGCTTTCAATAGGAGTTGGATCTCCAATACAAACGCTTTCATCAGAGAGGAGGACATGAGGTGATTTTTTGTCCACATCTGAGTAGATCGCTATTGTTTTTATTCCAAGTTCTTGACACGCTTTTATGATTCGAACAGCAATTTCACCACGATTGGCAATTAGAATTTTTTTAAACACGTTTATTCACTCCAATGAGATTTTCTTTTTTCTAAGAATGCGTTAATTCCTTCTTGTCCTTCTTTTGATATTCGCAATTCTGCAATTTTTTTAACTGTGTAATTCTTGTATTCTTCAATAGAAAGTTGTTCAAATGTATCAAGGAGTTTTTTTACTTCCATCATTGCGTTTGGTCCAGATGAACGTAGTATTGAAACGTATTTATTTATCATATCATCAATTTCTTCTTTTGGAGAGATGATATCAATAAGACCGATTCTTTCAGCTTCTTTGGATGTAAATCGCTCACCGGTAATAAAGAACCGTCTCATATGAGCCAGTCCAATAATTCGACGAGAGATAAATGTTGATATGACGGATGGAATGATGCCCAATTTTACTTCACTGAAAGCGAATTTACAATCTGGAACTGCAATGGTAAGATCACAAACTGCAAATAAACCTAGACCTCCTCCAAATGCATGCCCATTCACCTTGGCTATAACCGGTTTTGGACAATGATAAATCGTATCGTAGAGATCTAGTAATAGATTACTATCACGAATATTTTCCTCTTTTGAATAATTAACCATGCTTTTCATCCAGTTCAAATCTGCTCCTGCGCAGAATGATTTTCCATTTCCAGTTAAAATAATGATCCGGATGGATTTTTCATCAATTAATTGATTGAAACATTGGATTAATTCTTTCATCAATGATTCATTCATAGCGTTGTGGACTTCAGGTCTATTCAGAAAAATAGTGGCCGTATCTTTATCTTTTTTTATTGTTAATGTTTCATAAGACATTAAGCTTCCCCTGTGATTTTTTCATTAATCCTTATTTTTCTTGGATTTAGTCGAAGGTAGATATATACATAAATTTTTCTAAAGAATAAATCGACGATTATCGAATTGATTTATTTTCCAGTAAATTTTGGTTTGCGTTTTTCCACAAATGCTTTAACTCCCTCACTGAAATCGTTGGTTCCAGCGGTAAACGCAGCGGTTATACTTTCAAGTTCCAAGTGTTGCTCTATAGAATTATCAAGACTTCTGTTTATGAGCATTTTTGCTTTTCCCACAGCTATACTTGGAAAGTTTTGAAAAATTTCAATATAGGTTTCAATTTCTTTTTCAATGTTATTACTACTGACTGCTTTATTTATAATTCCTAATTTTTCTGCTTCTTCAGCAGTGAATATTTTTGATGTGAGGATGAATTCACAAGCTTTTTGATAACCGATTAGTTTTGATAGCAATTGGGTTCCACAACCTGGCGCTAATCCAATTCCAATAAATGCGGTACCAAATTTTGCTTTTTTATCCGCAATTATAATGTCACAGGCAAGCATAAGCGAGAAACCTGCTCCAAATGCAGCTCCATTAACCGCTGCAATTATTGGTTTTTCCATATATCTCATTTCTAGAACACATTTATGAATGGCTTTGGTTAGCTCTCTGAGGAATTGGGGTTTATTTTTTGCTTTATTCATTTCTTTAACATCCCCGCCTCCACAAAATCCTTTTCCTGTGCCTTTTAAAATTACTACTTTAATTTCATCGTTAGTAGATATATTTTTTAATACTTGATGGAGTTCTTTTCCTAATTTCATGTCAAAAGAGTTCAATCGTTCAGGTCGGTTAAGAGTTATATAAGCACACTGCTGTTTTATTTTTAAATCAACGGTTTCATAGTTCATTGGATCAATTCTCCATAGCTTAACATACTTTATAAAAGATATGATAACTAATTTAGAATTATATTTTGAAATTATTATGTATCTATGATTTAGTTCTCTTTTTTCTATTTACAATGTGTATGGAAAAGTATAAATACCTATTCTATATTCATTGTTATATTGAAATGATTACAATTTGATAATCATTTTAAATGGGTGAGTTGATTGGACGATTATGTACATCTATTAAAAACAAAGAATTTGAAAATAACACATCATCGTTTAGAAATTTTATCTTATCTTAACACTCATCATAATCATCCAACCGCTGAAGAAATATTCCAACACCTTAAGAAAAAAAATCCTGGGCTCTCTCGAACAACAGTATATAATAATCTAGAAACATTATCTGATGCTCACATTATCCAACGATTAACGATTTGTCCAACTGAACATCGATATGATTTTCATAGAGGTATGCATCATCATTTTATCTGCAAAGAATGTGGATCAATTTATGATGTTGATTTTGAATGTCCAACGGTATGTAAAATCGAAAAATATGTACATGAACACGGACATCAAATAGACGAAGTCCATGGATATTTCAGAGGAATTTGTAAAGACTGTATTGAAAAAAAAGGGAGGGGTAAAAAATAAACCCACAAGCCTTACAAAAAATATCCTATGGATTATATATTGTTAGTTCCGAATATAATCAAAAATCAAATGGACAAATAGTCAATGCAGTAATGCAGATTACCGCACAACCACCAACTATAGCAGTAAGCATAAATAAGGATAATTATACGCATGAGATCATTTCAAAAAGTCAACATTTTTGTGTTTCAATCCTTGATAAGAATACTCCAATGAGTCTCATTGGTACTTTTGGATTCAAATGTGGCAGGACAATTAATAAAATGGAACATGTAACTTGCATAGAAGGAAAAAATAAGATACCAATTATCACCGATCATACCATTGCATACATAGAAGCAAAATTAATAAACCAATTTGATGTTGGAACTCATACAATATTTGTTGGGGAGGTTACTAATGCTAATATGTTGACCGGGGAGGAACCGATGACTTATGACTATTATCATGAAGTTAAAGGTGGATTATCACCAAAGAATGCACCTACATATGTAGGTAATCAATCAAAAAAACAAGAATAAATGGAGGTAAAAAAAAATGGATAAATATGTGTGTACCGTCTGTGGCTATATTTATGAGCCAGAACAAGGAGATCCTGATAATGGAGTAGCACCTGGAACCGCTTTTAAAGATGTACCTAAGGATTGGGTATGTCCAATATGTGGTGCAGGGAAAGAAGCATTTGAAAAACAATAAAACAGAATGGTGAAAATGTATGAAGGCAGTTGAAATCAAACCTGATGTATATTGGGTTGGTGGAATTGATTGGAATTTACGAAATTTCCATGGGTATATTACACCAAGGGGTTCAACCTATAATTCTTATTTAATTCTTGATGAAAAAGTAACGCTCATTGATACCGTTAAACATTATCTCTTTGATGATATGAAAGAGCGGATCTCATCAATAATTAATCCAAGAAAGATCGATGTTGTTATATCAAATCATGTGGAAATGGATCACTCAGGTAGTCTTCCAAAAATATTAGATATTGCTTCTAAAGCTACCTTAGTTACTTCTACAAGAGGGGAACATGGACTTAACCAACATTATGATAATAATTGGAATTTCAAGGTAGTTGATGCGGGCGATAATCTTTCGATTGGCAAACGAACTCTTGATTTCATTCCAATTCCTATGGTTCATTGGCCGGATTCAATGGTTACTTATAGTAAAAAAGATAAAATTCTCTTTCCTAATGATGCATTTGGTCAACATATTGCAAGTACAGAACGATTTGATGATCAATTGGAGTGGGGAATTTTAAAAGAGGAAGCTGCAAAATATTATGCAAATATTGTCTTTCCTTTTGGAGGGCAAGTACAAAAAGCACTTGGTGAAGTATCAAAACTTGATTTTGATACTATCGCACCGAGTCATGGTATCATATGGCAGTCGCATCTGAAGGATATCATTCCGTTATATGATGGTTGGTCAAAAAATGAAACCAAACCATTTGCAGTAATTGTCTATGATACTATGTGGGGTTCGACAGAGAAATTAGCACGTGCTCTTGCATCAAGCCTTGAAGAGGAAGGAGTTAATGTACGATTACATAATGTTCAAAACTCTCCATTCTCTGAGATCATTACCGATATTTTAGAGGCAAGACTCATCGCCATTGGTTCTCCAACCTTAAATAATAATATGCTTCCAATGATCGGCGGTTTTCTTACGTATCTTAAAGGATTGAAGCCACTTAATCGTATTGGTTTTGTGTTTGGTTCCTACGGTTGGGGGGGACAAGCGGTGAAACAGATTGGAGATATTCTTAAAGAATTGAAATGGGAGTTTCCAGAGGAACATCTTAATATCAATTTTATTCCAACTGATAAGGATTTAGCAAATGTAAAAAATAAAGGAAAAAAATTAGCACAGAAAGTAAAACTTAATGAAAATGGAGGAAAAGAATATGGAGAATGAATTAAAAATGCCCCTTATTGGGGATAAATTTCCGAAAATAGAAGTTCAAACAACTGAAGGGAAAATGAAATTACCTGAGGCATTCAAAGGTAAGTGGTTCATTTTATTCAGCCATCCCGCTGATTTCACACCAGTATGTACCACAGAATTCTATGCATTTCAAAAACGATATGATGAATTCAAAAAATTAAACACCGAACTCATTGGACTAAGCGTTGATCAAGTGTTTAGTCATTTGAAATGGGAGGAGTGGATTAAAGACCATCTTGATCTCAAAATTGAATTTCCTATTATCGCAGATACTGGTAGAGTAGCTAATACTCTAGGGTTAATTCATCCAAATAAAGGAACCAATACTGTTCGAGCAGTATTTTTCGTTGATCCTAAAGGTATCATCAGAGCAATTCTTTATTATCCGCAGGAACTCGGAAGAAATATGGATGAATTCCTTCGAATGATCAAAGGATTCCAAATAGCTGAGAAAGAGGGAGTTGCAATTCCAGCAAACTGGCCGAATAATGAACTTATCAAAGATCGAGTCATCATTCCACCTGCATCAGATACAAAAACAGCAGAAAAAAGAAAGAAAGAGTACGAGTGTTATGACTGGTGGTTCTGTCATAAAAAAATCTAATGGTAACTAGTCGTTTTGTTGTGACTTAGTGAATTATATCGAGGTGAAAGAAAAAATGTTAAGCAAAAAAATGGAAAAGGCACTCAACGAACAGATTAATAAAGAAATGTATTCAGCGTATCTATATATGGCTATGTCAGCTGATACCACCAATAAAGGATTAGCTGGATTTGCCAATTGGTTCATGGTCCAATATCATGAAGAAATGGAACATGCCATGCGGATCTACAATTACATCAATGAACAAGGAGGAAAAGTAATACTTGATGCGATTGAACAGCCACCGAGCTCGTTTAATGATCCCCTTGACATGTTTAAAAAGACGCTTGAACATGAACAATTCATTACTAAATCAATTCATGAACTCGTGAGTCTTGCAAGAGAAGAAAATGATTATGCCACTGAAATCTTCTTACAATGGTTTGTTACTGAGCAAATAGAAGAAGAAGCAAATGATAATGAATTAATTGACAAACTAGAGATGGTTGGAAACAAAGGAAATGGGCTTTATCTTATCGATCGAGATCTCTCTCAGAGGACATTTAAATCCGAACTTCCAGAAGAATAATAATGGATGGTTTAACTTATGATTGGAAAATTAGATGAGAAACATCTGCAGGCGGTACTAGAGACGATCCCTATTGAATTCTCTGTTCTAGACCAGGATGATAAAGTGCTAGCATGGAATAAGCATAAATCCAGAGTGTTTAAACGACCGGAAGCAGTCGTTGGACGAGACGTACGTAACTGTCATCCTAAACAAAGCTTGTCGAAAGTTGAACAAATTCTATCGGAGATGAAACAAGGTTCTCGAGAAAAAGCTCGATTTTGGATAGATCTAAAACTTGATGATGGAAATCTACACAAAATCATGATTGAATATCATGCTTTACGAGATAAGACTGGGTCTTATCTTGGATGTCTTGAAGCAAGTCAGGATATTACCAATATCCAATCATTACAAGGACAGAAACGATTACTTGATTAATAGAGGAGATGATAAAATATGAATTTGAATGCATACAATCTTGAAGATTTACTTCTAGCAGCGATAAAAAGCGAAGAAGAAAGTACCCAGTTATATACCACACTAGCAAATCATGTACAAAACGGACTGATGAAAGACAAATTCAAGTATTTAGCAAGTGAAGAAATCAAACATAAACAATACATCGCTGACCTCTATCATTCAGAATATCCAAATAAAGCAATTCAATTACCCAAGACAACTCCAGTTCCACTGCCTGAGGTTCATCTTCCAAAGAATGAGGATATCGCGGTGAGTAAGATCCTTGCTCAAGCAATGGAAGCCGAACAAGCAGCTCATGATTTTTATCTTGCGTTATCAGAACGATATGATGATATGATGATAAAAAACATGCTGCATTATTTTGCAGATATGGAAACAGGTCATTACAAATTATTACAACAAGAAAAGGAAAGCGTTGAATGGTTTGAACAATCAGATGTATACTGGCCTATGATTCATGCAGGGCCATAAAAAAAGGAAACATAAGAACATAAGGTGAAATAAACATATGGCAAAATTAAAAGGAACCAAAACCGAACAGAACTTGTTAAAAGCATTTGCAGGTGAATCACAAGCTCGAAACAGATACACTTATTATGCAAAACAAGCACGCAAAGAAGGATACGAGCAGATTGCTGCTGTTTTTGAAGAAACCGCTGAAAACGAAAAAGAACATGCAAAAGTCTTTTTCAAACATTTAGAAGGGGGAATGGTAGAGATTACTGCGGAATATCCTGCAGGCGTTATCGGAACCACAGAAGAAAACTTACTTGAGGCAGCGGAAGGAGAAAAAATGGAATGGGGAACCTTATATCCAGATTTTGGACAAGTAGCTGAAGATGAAGGATTCCCTGAGGTCGCTCATAGTTTTCATAATATCGCTAAAGTAGAAGCTGAGCATGAGAAACGGTATCGAAAACTTCACGAAAATGTGAAAGAAAACAGGGTGTTCAAACGAAAGAATACGGTTAAATGGAAATGTCTTAACTGTGGATTCATCTATGAAGGTAATGAACCACCACAAAAATGCCCAGCTTGTCAACACCCGCAAAGTTATTATGAGATTCTCGCAGAAAATTATTAAAAAAAATATTGAGGTAAAAAAATGACTGAGTTAAGAGAAATTTATAAATGTGAAGTATGTGGAAACATTGTTGAAGTTCTTCACGCAGGCATTGGAGAACTGGTTTGTTGTGGAAAACCAATGCAGAAACAAATTGCAAAAACGAAAGATTCATCGCAGGAAAAACATGTTCCATACATTGAAAAAACAGAAGATGGAATTCTTGTAAAAATTGGACAGAATCAAGATCATCCAATGGTTGATGAACACTTTATCGAGTGGATCGAACTCATTGCAGATGGTAAAAGTTATCGACAATTCTTAAACCCGGGGGATAAACCACAAGCATTATTTCTGATATCTGCTGATACAGTTAAAGCGAGAGAATATTGTAATGTCCATGGTCTGTGGAAAAGTTAATTCATTTCAATGCGGCTTCTTTTCCTTCGTTTTTGAGGGTGAAACCAGATGAAAAATAACAAATATGATATTTCTATTGTCATTGCTGGTGGAGCAGGGCAAGGAATTCAATCAGTAGAACGAATGTTTGTTGAACTGTTACATCATTCACAATATTATGTATTCTCTACAAAAGAATATATGTCACGAGTACGAGGTGGAAGTAATTCAACTGAGATTCGTTTTTCCCTTCTCCCGGTTTCTTGTTTTGTGGATCGAATTGATCTGTTAGTGTTGTTAGATGATAAAGCGTTTGATCATGTGTCTTCTCGAGTGACTAATGATACCATCATAATTGGGGACAAAAAACAAGTATCATCGATTTCACATCCTCACGTTTTTTCATTTGATTTCCTCAATACGGCTCAGGAAATTGGAAATATCATCTATGCAAATACCATAGCAATAGGACTTCTTGCTTCTCTTTTTCATATTCCACTTGAACGGATTAAAAATCATGTTTCATCCTTTTTTCAAGATAAATCAAAAAAGGTTATCACCGATAATTTAACTGCAGTTGAGAAAGGAAGCGCTTTTGCTCGATCCATCTCAGAATCCATTCGGATCCCTCAAAAATTGAACAGCTCATCTGATACTAGGAAAAAAGATAGTGACTCATTGCTTCTTCTTAATGGAACACAAGCCATTGGTTTAGGAGCTCTATCGGGAGGATGTAATTTTATTTCGTCTTATCCTATGTCGCCTTCTACTGGTGTCCTAACCTTTCTTGCAGCTCATGGATGGAAAGCCAATGTGTTTGTGGAACAGGCGGAGGATGAAATCGCTGCTATCAATATGGCTCTTGGTGCATGGTATGCAGGCGGGAGAGCATTAGTGACCACATCCGGAGGTGGATTTGCACTCATGGGTGAGGGACTGAGTCTTGCTGCAATGACCGAAACTCCAGTGGTCATTCATCTTGCTCAACGTCCAGGTCCAGCAACAGGGTTACCTACTCGAACAGAGCAAGCAGATCTACAATTAGCATTGTATTCAGGTCATGGGGAGTTTCCAAGAGTTATTTATGCACCTGGATCCCTTAACCAAGGGTATCATCTCACAAAGAAGGCGTTTGATGTTGCGGATAAATTTCAGATACCGGTGATCATACTTACAGATCAATATTTTGTTGATTCAAAATATCAAACTGAAATGTTTGAAACAATGCCGAAAGAACCAACGCAGTATATTGTGAAAACTGATGAGACCTATGAACGATATGCAGGGGAATCATCTGGTATTTCACCTCGAGGAATCCCGGGTTATGGATCTGGTTATGTTCATGTTGATAGTGATGAGCATGATACTCAAGGACGAATCACTGAACGGGCTGATGTACGAAAAAAAATGATGGAAAAACGACTTGGAAAAATACGGCAGTTACAAAAGGAGAGTATTGAACCGAAATTACAGGGATCAAAAGATTATTCTATTCTTCTTGTGGGGTGGGGGTCAACATTGTCTGCTATTGAAGAAGCAAGGAAACAAATTGATGATGATCGTATTTCATTTCTTCATTTTTCACAGGTGTATCCCCTTCATCCTAAAACAACGCAATTACTGAAAAAGGCAAAATATATCATCACCATTGAGAACAATGCAACGGCTCAATTTGCAGCGCTCATCGAAAAAGAAACCGAAGCACATGTTCATGCATACATTCTGCAATACACTGGACATCCATTCTCAGTGGAAAACTTAACGGATAGGATTCCAAAAACAGTCAACGCTTTGGAGGAATACTCATGAGCAAAGAGTTTGATGTCTCTGAAACAGTAGATGTTGCCTGGTGTACAGGATGTGGGAACTTTAGTATTATAAGAATTCTTAAAAACACCTTATCTGACCTAAGCATCGATCCAAAGGAAGTAGTCATGGTCTCGGGTATTGGACAAGCAGCAAAGATTCCTCAATACATCAACTCACATTATTTCAATGGATTACACGGACGAGCATTACCGCCAGCAACAGCCATAAAAGCAATGAATCCCAGGTTAACGGTTATTGCTGAAAGCGGTGATGGAGACATGTATGGCGAAGGAGGAAATCATTTCATTCATACCATCCGACGGAATCCAGACATTACTCAAATTGTGCATAATAACATGGTGTATGGACTAACTAAAGGACAAGCCTCTCCAACGAGTCAACAAGGATTTAGCACTCCCGTGCAAGTTGATGGTGTGATCCTTGAACCCTTTAATCCAATTGCAGTAGCTCTTTCTTTAGATGCTTCTTTTATCGCTCGAGCCTATGCTGGTGATCAAAAACAAACACAGGAAATCATTTCTCAAGCCATACAACATAAGGGATATGCTCTTGTCGATATCTTACAACCTTGTGTTTCATTTAATAAACTGAACACCTATGAATGGTATAAGAAACATACAGCAACCATAACAGATCATGATGT
>Ga0272442_10008015_pt1 | contig 13511 bp, 6 predicted proteins | sample SSMForm2O_FD_200262 | JGI IMG/M metagenome (GOLD analysis project Ga0272442, IMG submission 200262) | Marine sediment archaeal communities from Little Sippewissett salt marsh, Falmouth, MA, United States - SSM-Form-2O | ecosystem: Environmental > Aquatic > Marine > Wetlands > Sediment ...
CGGCCCTTGCCACAACGCGACGTGAGGACACCCCGCCATCGGCCCCGAGGGAGTTCGACACGAGTAGGAGAACGAGGTGACCCGGATCGATCTTTCCGACATTCAGGAGGCCTACGAGCGACGCTTCGCCGAGGCCGCACTGAACCGCCCCACGCTGCGTCTCTGGGAACCGGCCGACCGTCACAGGATCGGCGCAGCCATCTACAAGGTGCTGGGCATAGAGGACGACTGGATCCCCAGCATCAATGTCCAGACGGTCTCCAGCCAGCCAATCGGCGGTATCGATGTGGAATGTCTGCGGTTTACGTCCTGGGCTCACGTGGTGGGCGCGGCTCATCTCTACCGTCCGCCCTTCGAGGGCCGGCTGCCGGCGGTTCTGCTGTGTTGCGGCCACGGGAGAGGCGGCAAGACGCACTCGGCCTACCACAGGTTGGCTTGGCGTCTCGCCACCGCCGGCGCGACAGTGATCGTGCCCGACGTCATCGGACAGGGCCAGCGACACCATATGGGACATGCCGATTGCGTCGGGCCGTTCGCCTGTGGCACGAGCCTGCAGGGGCTGATCGTTCTGGAGGCCCGAGGCTGGCTGCGGTGGCTTCAGCAGCGCGGCGGCGTGGATGCCGGGCGGATTGCTGCGGTGGGCAATTCCGGCGGTGGAACGGCCACGCTGTTTTTGGCGGCGTTGGAGTCGGACCTGGCGGCGCTGTCCTGCTCGGGCTATCCGTCCAGCTTCGAGTTCGTAGCCCGCAAGGAAAAGAAGCACTGCGACTGCAACATCCTGCCCGGCATCGTGTCGAGCCTGGAAATGTGGCAGGCGTTGGGCTGTTTTGCACCACGTCCCATGTTTCTCTTCCAGGGTCGAGAGGACTGCCTGTTTCCCGAGGATCTGTTCTGGGCCACGGCGGCACGGGTTGCAGAGGTCTACCGGCGTGATGGGGCGGCGGGCCATCTTACGGCGCGGGTTTTTGATGGCTCCCACGGTTGGGATGCTGTGCGTCGCGGAGCGCTGGTCGCTTTCTTGAAGGAAACGCTCCGGCTCGCCGGGTCCGATCCAGGAGACCCGGATCAGGACGAACTTGATGAGGATCACAGTTGTCCCATCACTTGGCCGGCAGACACCCTGACCACAGACCAGTTGGCTGCCCACCTCACCGGGCGGACGACCGCGCAGCCGGCGACGCTGGAAAGCCTTTTCCCCCCGTGCGCATCACCGGAATGCATGGCGCATTCGTTGCCGCGCGTCTCGGCGGGACGTCTATGGGCACAGTTTGAGGCCTTCCTGAGTTGCAGATAAGCAGGGAGCGCTGACGGCATTACCAGCTACCAGAACGATCGTAGAGGCCGAGCTACTTCCGCCCACCTGCCCGGTTATTTTTCCTCACCCTTGTCCCCTGCCCAAAAGCGTAAGGACGTGCCCACACAGGCCGAAGTGTACCTTTCTTTGTAATGCTCTTTGAAAAGCTTCCGCGTGCGATCGCCGGAGCAGTGGCACGGCGCAACCGTCTTGACCCCAAGCTTCTCGAACTTGTCGATTACCGCTTGGATCTGCTGCTTCGATGCGCTGCCCATGTGGAAGCCGCCGCCGACCAACCGCAGCGGGCTCTCGACGAGCTTGGTAGCCCGGTCGGCCATGTCGGCGATGCCCGGATGAGCGCAGCCGGTAATCAGCACCCACCCATCCGGGGTCTTGAGGCACAGGCCGTGCTCCTCGATTTGCCCTTTGCCCATTGTCCCCGTTGTTCTCGCGCCGTCGCAGACGGCGGCCGCGTCGTCGGCGACGACCGGCTTGCCGCCGAGTTGCTTCACCCGGTTGCCAAAGGCGGCGGGGAATCCGGCGGGCATATAAACGGGTATGCCCCCGCGGGCGCGGAGAAACTCCCACAGCCCGCCGGTGTGGTCGCCGTGGACATGGCTGAGCACGACCAGGTCAATCTCCGCCGGCTTGATGCCGAGGGTTTGCATGTTGCCCAGCAGCGTCCGGCCGTCACCTCCGGTATCGAACAGAATCGTCTTTTCCAGTCCGCGAACGACGCACGCGAAACCCCAGGCGGGTGTGAGACCTTCTCGACCGGGATTGTTGTCGTAGCAGATCGTGAGCATGACTTCTCCCTTGGCAGGTTGCGTAGTCGCAGCAGTGGTCGCTTCGTTCTCGGCCGCGCAGCGTCCGACAGTCGAGCAGAAGGCCGCTGCGCTCAGCGCGCTGACCAGCCCGACCATGCGAGAAACGATGATACCGAGGTGCTTCCGTACATGGTTCATGGCAGTTGCCTTTCAACCCCCCCCTCTATCATCTTAGCGAGTCGGGCGCTTCTCCAAAATCTCGGGCGTGGCGCATCGCACAGGCGGCAGACGGGCCTGCGAGCTTAAGCGAAGCACCAAGCGCCGGCCAGGCTAGTTCCGAAGCGCCCGACGCCGAAGCCGGCATCGTCCAGGGCCGTTTGAACTCGCCCACCCACGACCGATGGGAGCGTCCTGCACGGCCGATTTTGTGCTTCAACTTGAGTGTCAACTGGCCGGCCAACTTGCCGATGAAGCCCTCGTTGCCCACCATGCTGGTATGTCGTTGTGCCAGATAGCGCTAGTGTCCCCCAATCCCCTCTAACCAAGACCAGGAGGCCTTTTTATGCCCCCCCCGTCAAAATGGGTAATCTCGAATGAAGTCTGAGATGGGCGCAGGCGTGTGCGGCCAGTATAATCAGATAAATTGATCGCCCAGCGGGGAACTAGGGCCTGTGTTGTGGGGAGCTTCTGATTCTGGGGCCTAGCCGCAGGTGCGAATTAAGGCAGCTGTTGTTTAGCTTACGATGAAAATCCGGGATCTGTAGACGGTCCTGCATTGTCGCGGCTCCGCGGTTTCCGTCGGCTCAATAACAGGACAAATCAGTGGGGCGCAAACGACGCCCTGTAACGGCGATGGAGGGCAAGCACATGATTCTCTTGAACCGCGTCCTGCGGGTAAATCAAACCGGTCTATTGTCCGTCTTACTGGGCGTTATCGCACTGGGCATGTTGATGGCTGTACCCCCCGTTCTGGGCGTCGACTGCAATGCCAATGGTATTGACGACGAATGCGATATCGACTGCGGCGTGCCCGGTGGCCCGTGCGACGTGCCAGGCTGCGGTCAGAGTTCGGACTTGAACAGCAATGGCATTCCCGACGAGTGCGAAACCAGCAGTTTTTTGGGCGACATCGTCTATTCCGCCAGACCCAGATTCCAGGTGACCTCAGGTCATACATATGCCCACGGTATCGCCGTGGCGGCCATTTACATGGGCACCGGCTACGTGGGCGGCGAGCCGGATATTACCGACGGCGACGCCGAACCGCTGGCGCACCAGGATTGGAACTGGGCAAGCTTCGATCGCGTGACCAATCAGCGAGCAATCGTCGTCTACGACCCCAACACGTTGATCGGGCTGTACACCACCGCCTGGGACACTGGCGAGATGAGAACGTTTCTGACCCAAATCGAGTACGACCGCTCGGCCGCATATGAGACCGATCCCAACACCTTCGACATGACGACGGCCGCGCCGGCTCTCGACACGAGCGGCGGCGTGGCCAGCGGGCGGCTGAAGCTGGCCGTTGCACCCGAAGGCGGCTACAACACCGGCGTTCCAACCTACATGGAATTGCCGAACACGGTCGCCCAAGGGCTGTTCCGCTCGGACAACGTGTGGGACATGACGGTCGACGCGCAGGGGAACCTCTACGTGGCCGGTCGTGCCGACGATCAGAGTGCCGGCAAGATCATGAAGATTACCAAGAACGATGGCGTTCGTTCGCTGTCCGACACGCTGGGAGGGCGCATCGGTGAGGGTCACTTTACCGAGCCTGCCACCCCGTTGGTGACCGAAGCGGGCGCCTGGTATACGGGAATCGATACCGACGATCGGCTGCTCTACGTCGTGGACTGCGCTTCGAGGCGCATCAAAGCCTTCGACATGGCCGGCAATCCGGTGGGTGCGGGTATCGATTTGGGCAGCGAGTTGGGTGTTATTCCCGAGGCCGCCAAGGTGGACCCGAGCTTCACCGGGCGCGTCGAGTATGAGACGCGCCTGTGGGTCAACGTCTACGACGAGGCGGCGGTAATCGGTGGGGGCTCGCCGGTCATCAAGCTGGTGGTGCTCGACGTCGATGCGGACACCGGCACGATGGTCGTAGCCAAGCAGATCTTGGATGGCGACCTGAGCGAGAAAGGTCTCGACTACGCCTACCCGAACCAGGGCATCGACGAGATCGAGGTCTCGCCGAACGGCGATGTGTGGGTGGTCGATTCGCGCGCTTTGAACAACGACATGCACACGATCATAACGAAGGCGGAGGCGGACAACGCGCTGACGGTGCCGGACGGCGGACTGGTCAATGTTGACGCTCTTGGGGCCCCGCGCCTTCTGACCGACAAGCAGTTCTATCACAGCCGCGGGGCCGCGTTTCCGCCTGGATTTGTCGACTGCAACAACAACGGCGTGCCCGATGATGAGGACATCTCAACGAGCACGAGCCAGGACATCAACGGCAACAGCGTGCCCGACGAGTGCGAGCCGGACTGCAATGCTAACGGTGTGCCTGACGACTGGGATATCGCGACGGCGACCAGTCAGGACGTCAACAGCAACGGTGTTCCCGACGAGTGCGAGCCTGACTGCAACGGCAATGGCGTTCCGGATGACTGGGATATCAGTCAGGGAACCAGCCAGGACTGCAACGCCAACGACATGCCTGACGAATGCGACATCGCAACGGGTACGAGTCAGGACTGCAACACCAATGGCGTCCCGGACGAGTGCGACCCCGACTGCAACACCAACGCTGTCCCTGACGACTGGGACATCGCCCAGGGAACCAGTCAGGACTGCAACACCAACGGAATCCCGGACGAGTGCGAGATTGATATCGATGTTGTCGTCAACGGTGATTTTGCGGACGGCAGCAGCAGTTGGCAGATGTGGACAGAGCGCGGCGGCGCCAGCTTTGATTTCAACTCGAGCAATTGTCCCGCAGGGGGTTCTGCGCCTTGCCTGCGAATGACCAGCAGTAGTTTCAATGGGGGCGTCTATCAGGAGTTCGACCTTGTAGAGGGCACGGAATACACGGTCGAGGTCTTGAGCCGCGACCTCGGATCAACACCTCTGGCATGGGCCAGTGTGCTGGTCGGCACGCAGGAGCCCCAGGATGGAAGCGACTATGTAGGCGCCGCCCCACCAGGAACCATCCTACTTCTGAAATGGGACACGACAACTTGCTCCGGATGGGACGGAGGGCCGGACACAGCTTGCGTGATCGCTCAAACAACATTCACAGCAACGGCCGAAACCATGTATATCGTGTTGAAGTGTGGTTCGTGGCCTGAACTCGTGGACGTAGCCTTTGATAATGTGTCTGTGTTCGGGGCCTCAGGTAAAGACTGTAACGACAACGGTATCCTCGATGAGTGTGACATTGCGGCAGGGACCAGCCAGGACATCAACAGCAACGGCGTTCCCGATGAGTGCGAGCCGGATTGCAACGAAAACGGGCTTCCGGACAACTGGGACATCAGTCAGGGAACCAGTCAGGACTGCAACGGCAACGTTGTGCCTGACGAGTGCGACATCGCAGCAGGGACCAGCCAGGACTGCAACGCCAATGGCGTGCCGGACGAGTGTGACATCAGCGCGGGTACCAGCCAGGACGTCAATGGCAACGGAATACCGGATGAGTGCGAAGACGACTGCAATGGCAACGGCGTGCCCGATGATTGGGATATCTCGACTGGGACGAGCCTGGACTGCAATGGCAACGGCGTGCCGGACGAATGTGACATCGCGGCAGGAACCAGCCAAGACGTGAATGCCAACAGCGTTCCCGACGAGTGCGAGCCGGACTGCAATGCCAACGACGTGCCCGATGACTGGGACATCTCGACCGGGACGAGCCTGGACTGCAACGGCAACGGTGTACCGGACGACTGCGACATCGCCGCCGGCACGAGCCAGGACCAAAACACTGATGGCATACCAGACGAGTGCCAACTGGATGTGCGGATCGTGCCGGTCGTGGGCCTGATCGATCCGGGCTCGACCAGCGAGGTTCGCAGCGATCTGCCGGAAAGTCTGCCGGCCGTTGTGCGGGGCAGCACCTACTATGTCGAAATCTGGGCCAGCGACGTGGGCGAGACCAATACCGGGCTGACCGGCGTCTATGTCGACCTGTCCCACTGCCAGGAGACCAGTGCAACCAGTCTCCACCACGGCACGATCTTCACCACGTTTACCGATGGCGCGATCGTGCTGGACGGCGTCAACGAATTCGGCGGCTCGGCCCTGCCCAGCGGCGGGGGCATCGAGCCACAGTGGGTCCGCGTTGGGTGGATCACTATGACCGCCGACGTCGAGGTGCAGACGTGCGCGGTCTCGATTCTACCGAGCACCAGCGGAGTGGCAGCGCTGAATCGCGGCCTGATTGACTGGCTATTCGTCGAACTCGGATCGGTCGACCTTGAAATCCTGCCGCCGGCGCGCTCGTACGATCTGGACGACGACAGCTTCATCGGCGTCGGCGATCTGAGCCTCTTCGCCGGATCGTGGCTTCAGGCCGTGCCGCCCGGCGCCGAAGCCCATGACTTCGACTGCGACGCCTACGTCGGCGTGGGCGATCTGAGCTGGTTCGCCACCGGCTGGATGAAAAGCACCGACGACCCGAGCATCCTCTATCCGCCCTGCTCCACCGGCGGGGCAAGCGCGGCGATGTTCTCGCAAGTGTCGGCCGACCCCTTGGGTGATTGGGGCGCTCCGCTTGGGCTCGACTCGTCAGTCGACGTCGATTACGAACTGGTCGTGCTCGCTACCCCGTCGGGCTCGGACACCACTACCGCCCTGCCGACGTCACTCGGTACCATCCAACTGGGGCAAACGTATTACCTCGAGGTGTGGGTCAGTGACGTCGGCGACGTCAACACGGGGCTCACGTCGGCCTATGTTGACCTGATCTTCCCAGCCGAGGCCGCGAGCGTTACGAACGTATCGCACGGCGGCATCTTCACGGCATTCCCGTCCGGCGCGGTGGGCGCGGGCGTAATCGACGAACTGGGCGGCTCGGCGCTGCCGGGCGGCGATGGTGTCGCTCCTCAGTGGGCTCGCGTGGCGGTGGTTCAGATGCACGCCGACGCGGCGCCGCCGGCAGTTACGTTCGCGCTTGAGCCCGGCCAAACCGGAACCGCCGCCCTGGCCCGCGGTGTGATCCCCTGGGACGAGATCTCCCTGGACACGGTGATGATCGGGCAACCTCTGGCGCAATTGGTATCAACCGAACCGGCTGCCGACGGCACACTGCCCAAGACGCAGAACAACGTGATTACGCTGGTGTTCGATATACAGATTGCGATGCCGGGTGGCAGCCCGCTCAGCATCGTGGAACTGGCCGATCCCAACAACGACGTGAGCGGATCGTTCACCTATTCGGCCGATCCCAACGACACGGGCGATCCTACCGGCGCAACGCTCAAGGCGACCGAAAACGGCGTAGCGTTGCTCGACCAAACGTGGTACCAGGTCAGCTCCGCGCCGAACTGGGCAACCGTGACGCCCTTTGCCTTCGACTTTTGCACCCTTCGAGGTGACGCCAACAACAGCAGCCGCGTGACGACGGCCGACTATTCCGAGGTGAAGGCGCACATGGGCGAGCGGACCGACGCACGGTACGACCTCAACGGCAGCGCCCGAATCACGACGGCCGACTACAGCGTGGTCAAGGCCAACATGGCCCACCGCGCGCCGGCCAAGCCGTGAGGCACGGCCGCAATCTACTCCGAAGGGGCCGGGTTGGGTTCGGTCGACGGACCGTAGAAAAGGTGTAAGGATGAATCTCCCTTGCTCGCCTACAAGCGACTGAAAGGTGATATCTAAAGAAGACCATCCTGGCCCAGCCCTTATCCGACCCCGACAAAGAAAGGGCTGCAAGCCTCAAGTGACTTGCAGCCCTGCACTTATCCCGAACGAGGCCGACGGGATTCGAACCCGCAACCACCGGATCGACAGTCCGGTACTCTAGCCAATTGAGCTACGGCCCCGGAAGCAAGCCAAATACCTCGGCCCGCCGGTTCATGCTCAGAGTATAGGCAACGCCGGTTTGCTGTCAAGCTGCCTGCCCCGCTCGCCGATCGTCGCGCCGCGTCGCGCAAGTCGCCGAGCCACCGTGGGTTATCGGGACTTGAAGCACGCCCGACTCGCCCCGCGGGCTCACGGCGGCTGGCGCATCTGTCGTGTCCGACCCTCGCCGGCGCCCGCTTGATGCCGCCCCCCAAACCACTTAAGGTACGGCGTTTGCTTCGCGGGCGGCGACCGGCTAGTGCACCGTGTCACCCGCGACTCGGCGGCCCGGGCGACAACCGACACCGCCCGGGGCCGGCACGGCAACGGCTGCTACCAACGGAGGTGAGGATGTCTCTTCGCGACGCGGTTAACGCCAAGGCTATCGAACTGGGCAAGCACGTGGTGCGGATGTGCACCGAGGCCGGCTCCGGCCACCCGTCCAGCGCGTTGTCGCTGGGCCACATGGTCGTCGAGCTAATGTACAAGCACATGCGATACGACCCGGCCGATCCCTGGAACCCCAACAGCGACCGATTGGTCCTTTCCGAAGGCCACAGCGTGCCGATCGTCTACGCCGCTTATGCCGACCTGGGCGGTGTCGCCGGTGCCGGCCCAGACCAGGCGCAGGCGGTAAGCCCCGACGAACTCCCGCGCCTCCGCGAGCTCGACAGCGTACTCGACGGCCACCCCAATCCGGCCGAGGGATTCCCCTTCTTCGACGCAGCCACCGGCTCGCTCGGGCAGGGGCTTTCGGTTGCCGCGGGCCTGGCGCTGGCGGCGCGGCAGCAGGGCATCAGGAAGCGCATCTTCGTCCTGATCGGCGACGGCGAGAGCCGCGAAGGCCAAATCTGGGAAGCGGCCGACTTCATCGTCGACAACAAGCTCAACAAGGTCGTCGCCATCTTCAACTGCAACGGCCAAGGCCAGGCCGACTACGTCTCGCCGCAGCAGTCGGCCGACACGCTCGCCAAAAAACTCCGCGCATACGGCTTCTCGGTGAAGGTCATCGACGGGCACGACGTCGACCAGATCGACGCCGCCCTCTCCTCAGCCGGCAAAACGCGCAATCCGCTGGCCATCGTCGCCAAGACCGAGAAGGGCTGGGGCGTCGAGGCCCTCAAGGACAAGGGCAATCACGGCAAGCCCCTGCCGGCCGACAAGCTCGAACAGGCCGCCGCCGACCTCGAGAGCATGTACGCCAAGCTGGGCATTTCACGCGACGCCGACGGCATGGCCCCGCCCAAGCCGCAGCGCAAGCGAAAGCCCCGCCCCGCCGGCCCGATCAGCCTTCCGCCGTTCGACCAAGCCATAGCCGAGGCCGGTCTGTCCGGCGCGGTCGAAAAGGGCGCACTGGCCACGCGACGGGCCTACGGCGCGGCGCTTCTGGCGCTGGGCAAGGCCGATTCCCGCGTGGTCGCGCTCGACGGCGATGTGAGCAACTCGACGTTCGCCAACTTCTTCGCCAAGCAGTTCGCCGATCGGTTCTTCGAGTGCAAGATCGCCGAGCAGAACATGATCTCGGCGGCGGCGGGCCTGGCGGCGGCCGGCATGATCCCCTTTGCCAGCTCCTTCGCCAAGTTCCTGTCCCGCGGCTACGACCAGGTCGAGATGGCGTCGATCACGCGCGCCAACATCAAACTGGTCGGCTCGCATGCCGGTGTGACGCTGGCGGCCGACGGACCCTCGCAGATGGGGCTGCTCGACGTGGCCTTCTTCCGGTCGTTTTCCGGCGTCGACACGGGCGACGGACGGGCTGCGTGCGTGGTGTTGCAACCGGCCGACGCGGTGGCGGCCTATCGCTGCACCGAGTTGATGGCCAACTACGACGGCATGTGCTACATGCGAACGCACCGACCGGACGTGCCGCTGCTCTACAGTCGCGACGAGTCGTTCGAGATCGGCGGCTGCAAGCAGCTCATTGAAGGCGACGCGGTCACGATCGTCGCGTCGGGCTGCATGGTGCACGAGGCCCGCAAGGCGGTCGACCGACTCGCCGCCGATGGCGTGCGATGCAGTCTGATCGATGCCTACTGCTTCCCGATTACCTGCAACCTGATCCTGCAAAGCGCCGCAGCCACCGGCGGACGTGTTCTGACAGTGGAAGACAACTACGGCGGCGGTCTGGGAAGCGCGGTCGCCGAACTGGCAGCCGCTGCGGGCGAGGGCTTCACCGTCAAGACCATGACCTGCCGCAGGATCCCCAAGTCGGCAAGAACGCCCGACCAGGTGCTGGCCTACGTGGGGCTCGACGCAGCCGAGATCGCCCGCCAGGCCCGCGCGATGCTGTAGGCCTGCAAACGGAACCGAGATGCCGCGCCCATGATCATACGTACCCGTGCATTCGCCCGCGCCGGGCTGATCGGCAACCCCTCCGACGCGTTCTTCGGCAAGACGATCTCCGTCGCCGTCCCCGACTTTCGCGCCGAGGTCGTGCTTTATGAATCGCCCAACGTGCAGATCGTCCCCAACGAGCGCGACATGTCCGAGTTCGACAGCGTCGAGGCGCTCATCCGAGACGTAAGGCTGCACGGCTACTACGGCGGCGTGCGCCTGCTCAAGGCCACCGTCAAACGGTTCGTCGACTACTGCCGACAGCATGACATCCATCTGCCCGACCGCAGTTTCACGGTGCGGTACCACACGAACATTCCGCGGCTGGTCGGCCTGGGTGGTTCGAGCGCCATCATCGTGGCCGCCCTGCGGGCGCTCATGCAGTTTTACCAGGTGCACATCGACAAGCAGCAGCAGCCTTCCCTGGCGCTGTCGGTCGAGACCGACGAGCTTGGCATCCCCGCCGGACTTCAGGACCGCGTCGCGCAGGTCTACGAGGGAGTCACTTACATGGACTTCCAACGCGACTCGATGGAGGCGAGCGGACACGGTCGGTACGAGCCGCTCGATCCCAAGCTCCTCCCGCCGCTCTACATTGCCTTTGCCGCCGATCAGGCCGAGCCCACCGAAAAGGCCCACAGCACCGTACGCGTCCTCTACGATCGCGGCGAGACCAAGGTGATCGACACGATGAACGAGATCGCCTCGCTGGCCGCCGAGGCGCGCGAGCATCTCTTAGCGAGGCGTCCGGACGCGCTCGGGCCGCTGATCAACCGTAACTTCGACTTGCGGGCTGCCATCTTCCCGATCAACCCCGACCACCTCGCCATGGTCGAGGCGGCTCGAAGCGCGGGCGCGACCGCCAAGTTTGCCGGATCGGGCGGGACGATCATCGGCACGTACGAGTCGCCAGACACCCTCGCCGCCGTGCGAGGTAAACTCGAGCCCACAGGCTGCAACGTCATCGAGTTGCAGGTAAGGTAGCCGCATTGGATCGGGAGAGCTCAAACGCCATGACCATCACAAAGGCCGTCATCCCCGCCGCCGGCAAGGGCACCCGTTTCCTGCCCGCCACCAAGGCCCAGCCGAAGGAGATGCTGCCCGTCATCGACAAACCCACCATCCAATACGTGGTGGAGGAGGCCATCGACGCCGGCCTGACTGATATCCTCATCATCACCAGCCGCGAGAAACGTGCCGTCGAGGATCACTTCGACCGCAACAGCGACCTCGAACAGGCCCTGGCCAACAGCGACGCACACGACGAATATGACCATCTCAGCCGGCTGACCGAACTGGCCAGCGTGCACTACATTCGCCAGAAGGAGCCTCGCGGCCTGGGCGACGCGGTGTATCACGCGCGCCACCACGTGGGCGACGAGCCGTTCGCCGTGCTCCTGGGCGATTCGATCGTCACCGGCCCGTCCCCCTGTATCGGGCAACTGATCGAAGTGTATCAGCGCTACCAGTCGCCCGTGGTCGGACTCGAGCAGGTGCCCCGCGAAGCCGTCGGACGCTACGGCATCGTCGGCGGCGACCGCGTCGACGAGCGAACCTACCGCCTCACCGAACTTGTCGAAAAGCCCGATCCCGACCAGGCTCCCAGTACGCTGGCCATCGGTGCCCGATACATCCTGACGCCCGACATCTTCCAGCAAATCGAGCAGACCCTGCCCGGCAAGGGCAATGAGATCCAGCTTACCGACGCCCTTCAGCGCCAACTCGCGCATCGCGAAATGTTCGGCTACCACTTCGAAGGCCGCCGGCACGACATCGGCAATAAGCTCGACTACCTCCGCACAACCGTTCTGTTTGCCCTCGAGCGCGCCGACCTGGGCCCCGCGTTCCGAGACTTCCTGCGCGAAGTCGCGCGCGACCTGTAGCGCCCTGCACCCGACACCCGAACGATCGCCGTGTCGTGGACCCGCGCCGCCGAACAAGGCGCCCGCCCCGGCCTCTGTTCGGAACGGCCCGCTGTTGCCGATCTTGTAGACGGCAGCTATCATCGCCTGTCAGAAGGGATTGTGCTGGCGCAAGGAGCCAGGATGGCTAAGAAAAGACCCCGTTCGAGCAAACCGTCGTCTGAGGCCAAGCAACTCACGCTCCCGCTGTCCGGCAAGAAACGTACGGCCAGCAAGAAGCGTGCGAAGCAAACAGGCGATCCACCTAAGAAGCTTGCGTCGGCGAGCAAGGCTGTCCAAACCGCCACCACCGGCCAGGTCGAACATTCCGTCGCCGAGCGACTTGCCCGCGCCCAGCGCGATATCTCCGTGGCCGAGTTCTTCGCAAAGAACCGCCATCTCCTCGGCTTCGACAACCGCCGCAAAGCGCTGCTCACCAGCGTCAAGGAAGCCGTCGACAACAGCCTCGACGCCTGCGAAGAGGCCAACATCCTGCCCGACATCGACGTCCACATCGATCAGCTCGACGAAAAACGTTTCCGTATACGCGTGGCCGACAACGGACCGGGTATCGTCAAGAACCAGATACCCAACATCTTCGGCAAGCTGCTCTACGGCTCGAAATTCCATCGCCTCAAGATGTCACGAGGCCAACAGGGCATCGGGATCAGCGCAGCCGGCATGTACGGCCTGCTCACCACGGGGCGGCCCATCGGGATCTATTCGCGAACCGGCTCGCGAAGTCAGGGCCACCACTATCGGGTCGCCATCGATACCAAGAAGAACCGCCCCGACGTGATCCTCGACGAACCCGCCGACGTCGACTTTCCCCACGGCACGGTCGTACGGATCGACCTGGAGGGCAGCTATGCGAAGGGCCGCCAGTCGGTCGACGAGTACCTCGAGCAAACTGCCATCGCCAACCCGCACGCCAGAATGACCTATCGTTCGCCCACGGGCGAACAGACCGTCTACGAACGGGCCAGCGAGCAGTTGCCGCCCCAGACGAGAGAGATCAAGCCGCATCCGCACGGCATCGAGCTCGGCATGCTCCTGCGAATGTTCAAGGAAACGCACGCCAAACAGCTCGGTGGATTCTTGCGCAAGGAGTTCAGTCGACTGGGCGGCGCGGGCGCCTCTCATATCGCCGCCAAGGCCAACCTGACGCCCAAAAGCTGGATCAAGACCATCACCCACCAGCAGGCC
>Ga0272442_10008016_pt1 | contig 13511 bp, 15 predicted proteins | sample SSMForm2O_FD_200262 | JGI IMG/M metagenome (GOLD analysis project Ga0272442, IMG submission 200262) | Marine sediment archaeal communities from Little Sippewissett salt marsh, Falmouth, MA, United States - SSM-Form-2O | ecosystem: Environmental > Aquatic > Marine > Wetlands > Sediment ...
GGGGCGAGACCTCAGGGCGCTGGAACATCCCGGTCTCTGGAATGGATCGATGGCCCGGTGGAATACGGTCTTCGTCGAAGTCCCCCTTGCCACCTTCAATCCCGTGAAGACGATCGACGACCTCCTGCGGAAGGAGCACCGGGAATAGCAGCGGCGCCCGTCATATCATCAGCTTCTCTACGTCCGCCTTCTCTGCCGCCATTACATCGAGAAACCCTTCACTGTCGCCGGTGACATACCGGACGGTGACCCGTTCGTTGCCCGGGGCATCGCTGTACATGGCGCAGATCGCCGCCGCCCTGTGCAGTTTGTCGTCACTGCAGCCCCGGGGAATCAGTGTGAGGGGACCGGGGTACTGTGTCATGGTGAGCGCCATGTCATCCGGTTCCACCAGCCTTTCAATGGTCTCATTGTCCCGCTTGTTTCTCCCCACGATGACCTTGGTCTCTTCATCGAATCGCAGGTGTCTCCCCGACTTGAGGAGTTCGATGTCCCGGATCGTATGCCCGGGGTGGTGGTGAAAGAGGTCCTTCAGGCGCCGGGAAAACATGGGGTCGGTGAGCAGACAGCCGCCGGCAGGTGCCGCATAGTCCGTCATACCATATTCACCGGCCATGTGGATCTGCCGTTTTCTGCTCTTCCCGGTGATGTCGAGGAGTCGCTCACGATCCACTGTTCCCTCCTGCTCCGGTATCGTCTCAGGGAGGAGTCTGGCACTGAGCGGCCGGAGGATATAGCCCTCGTACCCCGACAGTTTGGCAACGACGTGGAGCGACTGCTTCGTCTGAGACATGGGACGCTGTCCCAGCACCTCGCCGGTAAAGAGGAAATCGGCCCCCGCTTCCTCCATCCGTTTTCCCGCCGTCTTCAGCATCAGCGCATGGCAGTCGATGCAGGGGTTCATGTTTTTCCCGTATCCGTAGCGGGGAGCCTTGAGCATGGCGAGGTGTTCGTCGGTAAAGTCCAGGGCGATCAGCGGGATGCCGATGAGTTCTGCCGCCTTCCGGGCCTTACCGGCATTGAAAAAGGGTGTTTCAAAGGTAAGGGCCGACACCGCTATGCCCTGTTCCAGTATCAATCGGGCGGCCAGGATACTGTCAAGACCGCCCGAGAAAAGAGATAGTGCTTTTATATTCAATATCTTACCGCATTGACCTCCCATTCTTCATAGAGTAATCCGTAGATGTCGCTGTCTATATCATAATTGATGAAATATAATAAGCCCCCTTCCGACAGGGCCCGTATGGCCGGAAGGAGAATGGTCCCCCTGCCGCCGGCGAGGGGGAATGTAAAGCTGTGTCGCAGGAAGGGTGTCTTCACGGCCCTGAGGACCTGCTCGACGACGGTCTCTCCCTTCATTGTTTTCGACAGCATGACAGCGGTTGTACCCCTCTGTTCCAGTATGTCCAGAAATTGCCGGGGCAGCTTTTTACGTACGATCACGATATCCCTGTCGTCGATTCTGAGAGAGAGATCGGTCTTTACCGACAGGTTGAAGCCGTCGCGTTCCATATCGAAGATACTGGTGCTGGTGTCTCTCTGAGCGACATGTCCCAGTGTGGAGAGTATGAGCGCGGCGAGTTGCAGATTCGTTTCATGCGTCAGCGTGGTCGGTATCCGTGGGGGAATGACGGTCTCTGAGCGGGCCATGCCCTGCTCTTTCAGGATCTCTATGATTTCGAGGCCCGATCGCTCGGTATACGTGAGTATATTTCCAGGGAGGAGTGACTGCTGATCGTCAAGCAGGTTGATGGCGAAGGCGTCGTCACCTCCCCGTGATACGACCCAGTCGACTAGGACATCCACCCCGGGATGCCGTCCCACAGTCATGACCGTGCCTGTTTTGCGCACACGGTAAGACGAGGACGCATCGATGACGCCCTCCAGCATGGAGGGGGCGTCACTGTCGGGTTTCTCACGGATAAAGCGATAGGTTTTCCATGTCGATTCAATGACATGCTTCAGGTTGTCCGGTACGCGGCTCGAGAAGTCCAGGAGCAGGGTTGTCCCTCCGTCGAATTCCACGATGGGTACCTTGGTGCAGTCGATGGACATCTGTCCTCCCGGGGGAAGGGGGATGTAGAATGCCCCGTCACGCATGACCGATCCGTCCATGCGACTGACGACCTGATCGATGACCTCCAGCTCCTGTTCCATGGAGAGGAATGGTTTCTCCGGCACGGCCGGTGTTTCGTCGACGTCCGTGACCGGTTCTTCCTCCGTGACCGTCTCTTCCTCTTCAGTCACCACCTCGGCGACGGGTGACTCCGTGGCGTACCCCGGCAATGTCACGATATCGCCCGGTTGTATGACATTGATATCCCTTATGTGCGGATTGAGCCGCTTGACTTCCTTGAGTGTCTCCCACATATCACTGTAGGCAATACCCAGTTCACGATGGATAATCCGGGATACCGAGTCCCCTATCTGTACGGTATATGCGAGGGGCGGACTCTCTTTCCCGGGGGCGGGGAGTGGTTCCACGGTCTCTTCTGTTTCCCCGGTTTCCGCGATCCTGTCGTCACGGGGTTCGGTTGCAGGTGATTTCCCCGTGCCGGGGAGCCGGATCTTCTGTCCCACATGGATCACGTTGATGTCCTTGATCTGCGGGTTGATCTTTCTGACACGATCGAGGATGTGGTATATCTCGCCGTAGGAGACACCGAATTCATCGTGTATGATTTCCGATATGGTATCACCTGGCCGTACCCTGTAGACGTAGCCGCCATCTTCTGTCAACGCTGTCTGTCGAAAGGTCAGACTGACCGTCTCTTCTCTGCCTGCGACACAGGGTGTGGCGATACACAGCATGATGATCACACCGGCAAGGGATACCAGTGTCCATCTCATAGTTTTCGTCATGGCACGTTCCTGCCTGGAAAAAGGTTACCGGTACGTTACCTGAGGTATGCGGTAATGTCAACAATCCAGTGGATCCGTTCCTCTATCCCGGCGGACCGTGCCCCCGAGGGTCCGTCCCGGCACGGTGAAATAACACCTTTGATAATACTGGTTATTTGACAGTATATGATACTTGATATAAGTAAGGTACTGTGATTTAAAGGGTACTGACGGGCCTGTGACGGGTGACCGGTGAGTAACATGACATTATACCAAGAGGAGTGAAGGCTATGGGACAGAGGGATTCCCAGCTGATACAAGAGTTCCAGAAGAGACTCGACAAGAAGGTGAGGGAGAACGAGATTACCGTTGTCCAGTACTGGAAGGATCGGCTCGACAGACTGGTGGCAATGAAACCTGAAGGGATAGCGCCCCTGAAGGTGGAAATGAAAAAGCTCTCGGACATGATGGAAACGAGAATTGTGACACTGAAAAAGGGGTGACATGAAGGAACTTGCAGACTTTTTATTCGAAGTGGGGATGCTGCAGAAGACCCCCCGGTCGGGCTTTCAATTCCTCGGGTCGGGTCGAGAATCGGTGGCGGAGCACGTCCTGCGGACCATATTCATCGGCTATGTGCTGGGCACACAGGAACCCGACGTGGACCAGATGAAGTTACTGACCATGTGCCTCTTTCATGACCTGTCCGAGGCGAGAACGGGCGACATGAACTACGTCAACAAGAAATATGTCACCGTCGATGAAGAAAAGGCCATCCGCGAACTCGCCGAGACCCTCCCCTTCGGCGATGACATCACGTCCCTCATGGGGGAGTTTAACGAGAAAAAGACGACAGAGGCCCTGCTGGCCCACGATGCCGATCAACTGGCCCTCATCCTGCAGCTCAAGGAGTGCGGAGACCTGGGAAACAAATACAGCAGGGAATGGATCGCATTCGCCGTAAAGAGACTTTCCACCGACAGGGGCAAATCACTGGCGGATGCCATCATGGAGACCGATTCGTCTCACTGGTGGTTCAAGGACAAGAGTGACTGGTGGATCAATGCAAACAATACATGAGGGGTGCACGATGAAGACACGTCTGCTTGTGGCGATGATGGCTGTTCTCCTCTGCTTCCTGTTCACGGGCTGCGGGCCCACCCTGAAGGAGCAGAAACAATCCCAAATTCATGTCGATATAGGGGTCGCCTACCTGAAATCACAGCGCTATGCCCCCGCCCTCCGGGAGCTGATGACGGCGGAACAACTAACGCCCGGGAATCCTGAAATTTACTATAATAAGGGTGCTTCCTACTACGGGAGCGGCCTGAGAGAGGATGCCATCCGGGAGTTCAAACGGGCCGTTACACTGAAACCCGATTATTCGGAGGCCCACAATTATCTGGGCGTGATCTATATGGAGGGAGGGCTCTATAAACACGCCCTCGATGCCTTTGCCCGGGCCCTTTCCAATATCCTCTATGAGACCCCCGCACTCCCCCTGAACAGTATGGGTGACATCTTTTACAAGAAGGGGGAATATGAGACGGCACTGGCGAAGTACGAAGAGGCCATCGAGCGGGAACCGAGGACCTACCTGCTTCCCCTGATAGAAAAGAATATGGGGCGGACACTGCTTGCCATGAAGGAGACGGATCGGGCGATTCATCACCTGGAACGGTCCGTCAGGACATCGCCCTTTTTCGCGGAGGCCCGGTACTGGCTGGGAATCTCGTATCTGCAGGAAGGAAACAAGAAGAAGGCAATCGAAGAGCTGCGAGAGGCCGTCAAGGCTGATCCCCAGTCACCCTTCGGACAGAAGGCGAAAAAACGACTCTTGACACTGATCGGTTCGAGGCAGTAGGGGTGACGAGCCGCATGCCTTTCAGCGCCTGAGACAGGCCCCCGTGAGGACGGGAATGCCCTCCCTGACACCATGCGGGAGGGAAGAGACACTACCGGCGACCGATGAAGACCGACAAAGAGATTGATGACATCATGCTGGGAATGGTCCGTGAAAAGGCCGGGGAGCTCTACTCCGAGATGCTGCTCCAGCACGGGATCAATCCGCGCACCTGCGGTGCCATGGAGGAGCCCGATGGTCATGCGCGGATAACGGGTGACTGCGGCGATACCGTCGAGTTCTTTCTCCGTATTCGACAGGACAGGATCGAGGCTGCTACGTTTACGACGGACGGATGCATGTTCAATATTGCCTGCTGTTCCGTCGCGGCGGAGATGGCGACGGGCAGGACACTTTCCCAGTGTATCCCTATCAATCAGAGCTCCATAGCGGACCGCCTGGGAATAATCCCGGCGGACCATGAGCACTGCGCCCTGCTGGCCGCCATGACCCTGCAGCGGGCCATCAGGGACTATATCGACGACATGAAACGAGACCCCTCCTCCCGAGCATGAGCTGGAGAGAGACGATCAGTGAGGAGTACCCGTAATCGTCGGCCGGCCCCATGGCCGGTGACAGAATATGCGCGTGCCGCGGTGATCCTGATTGCGTTGCATATCGATGAGATTCACAGTATACTGGACATCGTAACAGAAAATCTTGTGCCGGTGTACCGTCAGTGAAGGGACCTGTTACGATGTATCAGTGCAGAGCCGCAAGGAGGATGGAATGACCAGGTCGATCCCCGCCATGTTATGTGTATCGTCCCTTTTGTTTTTTCTGACGGGGTGTGCACTCTTCGAATATCTGGACGGTAGCCCCCCCGATACGATCAAGCGGATCAGAATGAGCAAGGATGAAGTCTGGAACAGGATGGAGGCACTGGAGGCCGATAAAGCGGCACTGAAGGCCGATAAAGCGGCACTGAAGGCCGAGAAGGTGGCGCTCAAACAGGAGATCGATCGCGCCAGGGCCCAGAACCGGAGCATCAGTGACAGCTATCGCAGGCAGGTGCAGGATCTGCAGGTTTCCAATGAGACGCTGAAACAGAGCATTGACAGACTGGAACGTGACAAGAGACAACAGGTCTCCCGGAAGGGCATGACGTCTGTCGCCCCACGGGCGAAGTCCGACGCCGGCACGCAACAGGTGAAGATAAAGGTGCTGAGCGGTACGGGGAAATTGATTTCCGCAGTCAATTGTGCAAAGCAGCTGAAATGGCAGGGCTATTGTGTTGATAGAACAGACCTGGCACCGCGGGCCGATTTTTCGAGAGACATAGTCTTTTTTGCCCGGGGAAGTCAGGACGAGGGGAAACGGCTTGCAGCGATTCTTGGCAGCAATCCCACAGTGAAGCCGCTGAGCTGGCAGTCAATCTTCGACATCATCATCGTAGCGGGACCAAAATAGTTCCGCCCGCTCGCCGCTGGTTCAATTCCCCCGTCTGCTTGTCGTCTGCTGGTTCAATCCCTCCCACTCGCTGGTTCAATCTTGTAGATTGAACCAGTACAGTACATGAAAAGATGAAACACACAACCACCATACCCATTTCCTCCATCATACTCGATAAGGCCATCTATCCGCGGAGGGCCATCGATCACCGGCGTGTCGGCATCTTCGCCGACAATATCAGGGACGGCTTCACCTTCGATCCCATCGAGGTGGAACCGGTACCCGGCAGGCCCGGCGTCTACCGCATCCTCGACGGTGCCCACCGATGGAGCGCCTACAAGGCGATGGGGATCACGGAGATAAAAGTAATCATACAAACCCTGGACGGCACCGATCCCCTCCTCTATGCCGCCACCAAGGCCATCGGACCGAGACAGCTGACGGAAGAAGAGGCACGGGACACGGCACGGCGCGCCTACACCACGAACTCCCGACTCAGCTCCGCCGAAATCGGCACAGCCATCGGCCGTTCCCGGCGAACCGTCGATTCTTACATCGCCGACCTGCGGGCCGTCATCCAGCTAGATCTTAATCTCACAATATTCCGCATGCATCACCTTGGCATCCTCCAGGACCGGATTGCGAAGAGATTGGGGACAAACCAAGTATCCATCCATGACCATTTGTCAAAAATGGCAACGTTGCCAAATTTGACAAATAGCGATTTGTCGCGTTGCTTCACTGTCTCCCAGGTCGCCGAAAAACACGGCTGGACGGAACCCATGGTCTGGTCACTGGCACTGGAAGGGAAAGAAGTTATTGAAAGATTTAAAGAAATCAGCTGGGGACTGAGGACATGGGACAACTGGGACTGGAACGACTGCGATCGGCGATTCGGTGATGACTGGCCGGTGCGATCCTCTTTGAAGACTACATCGACATGTTGAGCACAGCGGGCTGGAAACACACCCACACGACCTATGTCCCCCTGTCGGCCGATCGATTCAGCGCCGGCATCGTCGCGGCAATGCAGAAGAAGCGGATACTGGGAATCACCAGCAGATATGTCATCATCGTGAGGCAGTGACACCGGCGCAGAATCGTTTCTCTTTCTCACCCCTCACGCCAGGAAATGCACAAGAAATCAGATACTAACAAAAGCATTAACAATACTTCAGTAGAGTTGTAATGACCAAAGATCGAAGTCTTCACTGATTGAGCCATGACGTGAAGTTAAGCGGCGAACTGAAGCGAGTCAGTCATTAATCCCTGGTTACATGCCGTTTGATTTCATTCATTTCAGATTGTAATTCATGCTCAGCATCTTTGAAGCAGTTACGTTGACATCTCATGTTCCATATAATAGCCAGTTGGCTGCAATATCACTGCAGGATCAATCGACGGGTCTAATCTTTAATGTAGATAACGAAATTTTTATCACTTTTCCAATCAATTATGACGTCATTCCGGGTAACCCCATTTGTAAAGGAAACCCCTGCGCAGGCGCGGTAACCTGCCGGTGCTCCCAATTCATACATCGAATAGTATTGGGTAGCAACATGTCCGCCCGCACTGCTCATGCCGTGGAACAACAGACTGCCCAGGGCCAGGCAGAAAATCGTATACATAACAAAAATTACTTTTTTCATGGTATCTACTCCTTTAATAAAAATTCTTCACGGTAACGCCACTGCCGTGAGGTTTACAGTCGTTTTGCCAGTCCTTACCGGCAGCTTGTCAGCTGAAACGTCAGCTATGTCTATTTCGTTAGCTCGAAATCTCCCGAGTTCCCCGCAACATCATACCACGTTCCAACAAATCTATTATAGCTTACTTCCCGGCCGCTATGAGTGACATAATATGTAGCATCGTATTGATAGAAACTGATAACCTTCGTAGTTCTTGCCGCATTGATTTCACCTATAACTGTGCTGTCATTAGGACTATCTTTCCCGATGTACTGAAATATAAATGTATTATGATGTGAGTTACATGTCACCTCCCTCGCTGCTAACAACGTAACGAATGAAACTGGATATGATGCGGATATGGAGAATATTCAGATCTGACCATTGCCTCTTTGCCTGCCGAGTTTCATATCAAAATCTTCCCGAAACAACTACTACAAAGATAAAAGGAATAGGACATTAGCTTGATGTAACATGCGGCAGATGACCTGACCAGAATGGGATAAGTCTATCCGCTGGTTCGCGAGGCGCCTGTAGGCCGACCGACAGAGCACAGGACATCCATCTGAAAGATCGAACCGGCTTATGCCTGACACTCTCGGTTTTCATAGTCGAGGTTATTTCGATTCACATTCATACAGGACAAAGCCATCTGCTGAAGCGATCGTCTTCGCCGGAAACAATCGTATTCATGAGATCTGAAAGTCTTTTCGTGATGGGTCCGGGAGTTTCTTCGAAGATGCGATCTTCCATCCTCTTGACGGGGATGATCTTTCTCGGCGTGCCTGAGAGGAACATCTCATCGGCCCTGTACATGATATCCCTGGACAGTGTATCTTCCACGGTCTTGAGGCCTGTCGCTTCTGCCGCTTCGAGGATCGAGCGCCTCGTAATACCATGTAATATCGTGCCCAGTGACGGGGTGATAAGGGAATTCCCCCTGATCAGAAATATCGATTCCGTGGTACCTTCGGCAAGGAACCCTTTGTCATCGCACATGATGGCGAAGTCATAGCCTCGCTCTGTTGCCTCGTTTCTCGCCATAATGCCGTTCAGGTAGTTGGCGGCAACCTTTGCCTCGGTGGGTACCATCCCGGCGCTGAGTTTTGTCCATCGGGAGATGCAGACGGAGACGCCTTCGTTCAGGGAAATACGGGGGTCCGACTGGTCCATGCCGGGGTCGACGATGAAGATGGCCAGATCGAGCTCCTTCCGGGGATAGGTCGCCTCAAAGGATATCTGCGGAAAGAAGCCGACGATTTTGATGAATCCCTCGAGGGGGGCGTTTTTTTGTATCGTTTCCCTGACCGCGTCGTGCAGGTCCTCGCGTGAAAGGGGAAGTTCCATATGGAGCAGTTTCGCCGTTTCGAAGAGGCGGTCGATATGGTCATCGAGCCTGAAGATACAACGTCCTCTTGGGGTATTATGGAAACCAAGCACCTCAAAGATTGCCGAACCTCGTCCGAAGCTGTGGCACATGATATGTACCGTTGCCTCATGCCATTGTACGAAGCTGCCGTTCAGAAAGACTACCGAATCACTATTCATGCATTACCTCTCTTGGGGTCAGGCTTGACACATGGACAATTGTTGCACACGAGAATATCCATTTCGCCACATGACCTCTCATAGCTCGTACCTGAAATAGCAAGCCCATCGATGCAGAGTCAAGATGAAAGAGTAGGTATTGCTCAACAAAATTTGTATTTTTACCGGTCTGGTTCAATCTGAAAGATTGCACCGTCAGCGAGGGAGGAGCAAGAGTAATCAGCGGGCATTGCACTGGCAGCGGGGAAGCACGATTGAATCAGCGGCAGAGGAATACTGTACAGCGGGTATCGGTGTGGGCCGCTCAAGGGGAGACTGTCTCTTGTGTCATTCCATCACTTGTGGGTATAGTGGTCGCATCCTTGATAGCGGCGGAACGGGTCCCACCCGTGAAAGGAACAATATAGAACACGATATGGCTTGCAGGAAGACCCGGACGGCACCCTGTGCCGCCGTCATGGCCATGAAAGCAGTGAACTGGAGGAAAGGATAGGATGAGTGAAGAACGTCTGGTGGAGATTGAAACGAAAGTCGCATTTCAGGAACAGAGCATCAGGGACCTGAGTGACGTTATATGCGAACAGCGGGAGGAGCTCGAACGGCTCGATACCATCTGTGACGGCCTGGTAAAACGGGTCAGGGAACTGTCGGCATTGATCCCGGGGACCGATGCGCCGGCAGATGAAAAGCCGCCCCACTATTGACAGTGTCACCCGGTGCGGAACGCTGTCGTCTGCCCGGTGGTGTACCGGCGGTGCTTCGAAAGATCTCGATACGCCGTGATGCCCGCGGCCGGCGGCAGCCATGGCGCGTGATCTATGACGAAGGAAGAGAAAGATATTGACGAATATAGGCGAAACGAGTAGAAGGGAGGGGTCTCATCATCTCACTGGATATCTGTTTTTGAACATGGGGACCCTTCGGATTGCACTCTGTCTCGTTAACCGGCTTCGATAAGGGCGGTTCATCCCTGTGAGAACAGGGGTATGGGCCGTATGACCAATCAGTTGCACGTACAGAATAAGGAATGGAGAACGTAATGACTCTTTCACCGTCGCTTCTATGGTTTCTTGCAGGCGTTGTGTTTTTGATTGCAGAGTTATTGATTCCCGGGTTCATCCTCATATTTTTTACTGCCGGATGCTGGATAACCGGCGTGACGGTCCTGCTGGCAGATATCGGTCTGACGACCCAGATAGTGGTGTTCACTGTCTCGTCACTCCTTCTGCTCTTTACGCTGCGTAAATACAGCATGAAGATATTCAAGGGAACCACCAGTGACAATGTTGATGACCATTATGCAGACTCTAAAATTGGTAAAAAGGCCGTCGTAACAAAGGCGATCACTCCCGATGTGCCCGGAGAAATCAAGGTCATGGGGAGCTTTTGGCGGGCCGTCGCCGACAGTGCCATTGAAGAAGGCCGGTCAGTTGTCGTTGAGAACAAGGAATCGGATGATGGCCTTACCCTGAAAGTTAAACCGTTATAAGGAGAGAAACATGAGCGAATCATTAATCGTCGTTGCCGTACTGGCCGTACTGGTCATCATTCTACTGATCAAAACCGCCGTTATCGTGCCGCAGAGATCGGAATACATCGTCGAGCGTCTCGGGAAGTTCAACAAATCCCTTGGTGCGGGATTTCACATCCTCATACCCTTCCTCGATCGGGTTGCATACAAGCGATCCCTGAAAGAAGAGGTCCTGGACATTGCATCGCAGGACTGCATAACGACGGATAATGTCTCTGTCTCCGTGGATGGCGTCTTGTATCTTCAGGTGGTGGACAGCAAGCTTTCCGCCTACGGCATCGACAACTACCGGCTGGCGGCCGGCCAGCTTGCCCAGACGTCTCTCCGGTCGGTCATCGGTAAGATTGAACTGGACAGGACCTTTGAGGAACGTGAGAGTCTGAACCAGCAGGTAGTCGCCGCCATAGATGAGGCGGCACAGAACTGGGGCGTCAAGGTATTGCGCTATGAAATCAAGGACATCACCCCTCCCCAGAGTGTGATGGACGCAATGGAAAAACAGATGAAGGCGGAGCGGGAAAAACGCGCATCCATTGCGACATCGGAAGGGGACCGGCAGTCTCGCATCAACCGTGCCGAGGGTCTGAAGAAAGAGGCCATTGAGGTGTCTGAAGGCGAGAAACAGAGACGCATCAATGAGGCCGAAGGTCAGGCAAAAGAGATTGAATTGATCGCACAGGCCACGGCCGAAGGGATCAGGAAGATTGCCGAATCTTTGAGTATTTCCGGGGGAGAAACGGCGGCAAACCTGCGGGTGGCGGAGAAGTACATCGCGGAATTTGGAAACCTGGCCAAAGAGAACAACACGATGATTATCCCCGCCAACATGGGAGATATTTCATCGATGGTTGCCACCGTCATGTCTGTCCTGGGACACACCAAAGAGCAACCCCAGAGCCAGGGTTCCTGATAGGACGTACTTACGGAAGGGTGGGACGGGCGGAACGCACGAGTTCCGCCCTGCCGGGCATCGCTTGTTCCACGGTGACGTCTGCGGGGCCGTCCGCTCCCTTCAGAGGCCATGCCTCATATGAGAGACACATGCGAAGGACCTGTCCATGAACAATAACGATATCCTGCGCCGTATCCGCTACACCTTCGATTTTAACGATTCGAAGATGATTGCCCTCTTTGGCCTGGCCGGTCACCGGGTAACGCGGGCTGAGGTCAGTGACTGGCTGAAAAAGGATGATGACCCCTCCTTTCAGAAGTGCCTCGACCGGCAGCTGGCACTGTTCCTGAATGGTCTGATTATCGACAGGCGGGGCAGAAGAGAGGGGCCGCAACCGAAGCCGGAAAGGCATTTGACGAACAATATGATCTTCATGAAACTAAAGATCGCATTGGATCTGAAGGCCGACGATATACTGGAGATCCTTGCCCTGACCGGCGTCCGTATCAGTAAACACGAATTGAGCGCCTTTTTTCGCAAGCCCGGTCATAAGCACTACCGTGACTGTAACTATCAGATGTTACGCAACTTCCTGACGGGTGTGCAGCTGAAATATCGCACAGGGGGTCAGGCTTGACAGATTGACATGTATTACAGCGCTCCTTATCAAGCCGGACCCCCTCGGTCCCCCTGAATAGGGAATAGGGTCGCAAGAGCCGTTGTCAATAATCACTGCGGCACTTACATGTGTCATTCCTGCCGCAATTAAACTGATTGATCAGAACAGCCGCCGCTTCCTTTACTTTCCGGGGTATCGATTTTGTAGACATTGGATTCTTCTCTCTTTCAGTCTGTTTGTAGAACGCCGTGGTTGAGCTGCGCGGCTGCAAGCCGTCGCATGTATCCGATTGAAAGGTTTACTGATCAGCAAGAAGCCACTTCTTGGCTTCCTCAATACCCTTGAATACCATGAGATTGTGACCTCTGTTGCGCGTCACATTCTCAAGAAATTCAGGTTCCTCAAAAGAGGGAGGCAGCACGAGGGCCCTTTTGGTATTACGCGTTATTCTGGATTCGTCCATGATCCTGGGGTTACTGAACAACTCTAAAAAGGGGATGTCGATGGTAGTTGCACTCATATCATTGAGGAGGCGGTGGCAATTCATTTTCTCTAACATGCTTGCTACTTGCGGGGCAAGCTCGCGAATCAATTCTATGGTCACCGTGCCGTGGATGCGCAAGATGACGCAGTCAATATCAGAGTCATAGCTGATTTTATGCGACATATGTACACCTCCCCACTGTTCTGTGAACTGGCGCTGAGAACAGCATGATGAGATCAGGGGCAATCTACCCCCCATATTTGTTCCGACAGTTCTTCCCGGGATGATAACTCTCGAAACTATACCAAATTACCGACAATCAGCAAAGGGGCAAATGATCATAAACGGCTGAAAATCCATGGTGCATTGCACGATGAGATAGAGGTGAGGATGCCGGTGCAATCGACGGCGCTGTCCGTGCCAAACGAAAAAAGACGGCACATGCCTCTGCCTGAAACACCGAGACTGGAATTCCACCTGATGGTGATTTACACTGCTGTCTACTGTGCCGGTTCAATCTTCAGGATTGAACCAGCGGCGGATCGAAGAGTGCAGAACGCGGGCAGATCATGGGGGCAGGCCTGATCAATGGTTGTTCGTGCATGCACTTATT
>Ga0272442_10008017_pt1 | contig 13510 bp, 11 predicted proteins | sample SSMForm2O_FD_200262 | JGI IMG/M metagenome (GOLD analysis project Ga0272442, IMG submission 200262) | Marine sediment archaeal communities from Little Sippewissett salt marsh, Falmouth, MA, United States - SSM-Form-2O | ecosystem: Environmental > Aquatic > Marine > Wetlands > Sediment ...
AATCTCTAAAAAATTGATCTGAAATCGATCTGAAATCTCTAAACATATTCTCTTCAGCTCAATATCAACTTCCTCGTCAAAAACAACTCTACGGTATTTTGCCGGACACACTATATGATACATTATGACAGATACATTATGACTCTTATGGATGTACTCGCTCATCCATACACACTAGCATTATCAAAAAAACGAAGCAAGCTTCGTGAAATTATACCCCTGAGAGATTAAAAAAGGGCCAAAGATTGGTATGATATACCTTCCAAGTATCCATCGCCATTTTGGGTTAGCAGCTTTGATTTTTTTTCTTGGTATTCGTAAAACGATTTGGGCTCATCCCATTTGAAAATTGAATTATCAATTATATCCATTTTGATACGTTACTTAACGTTGCGGCTCACCGGTTGCCAGGACCAAGTTGAACTGGCAAGCTAGCACGGAAGTGCGGCCCTGGCAGTCCGTGTGAAGCCGTTTGATACTCATTGAGCCTTCCCTTTGTTGCAGCGTTAATTTAAGCTGCGAAGGCATACCAAACCAAACAAAGGAGGAAGACTCAATGAGATTCTACACCACACAGCACAACCATTATTGCGGCATCGATCTGCATGCCAGAACCATGTATGTCTGTATCATTGATGCCACAGGCCAGGTCGTATTACATAAAAACATGAAAGCCAATCCTCAAGCCCTTGCCGGGGCCATTAAACCCTTTCAGGAAGATATGTGCATTGCCGTTGAAGGCATGTTTACCTGGTACTGGGTGGCAGATTTCTGTGAAGACAATCATCTCCCCTTTGTGCTGGGACACGCTCTCTATATGAAAGCCATCCATGGGGGCAAGGCAAAAAACGATAAAATCGATTCGTATAAAATTGCGTCGCTGCTTCGTGGTGGCACATTCCCCATGGCCTATGTCTATCCCAGACCCATGCGCTCCACGCGGGATCTCCTCAGACGGCGCATGCATCTGATGAGAAAACGGGCGGAACTGCTGACACACATCCACAATACAAATTCACAATATAATCTGCCCGAAATCGGGAAAAACCTGCGGTATAAATCAAATCGATCACTGGTGGAAAACCGATTCGATGATCAGAGTGTCCAGAAGAGCGTGGATCTGGACGTCGAACTCATTAATTTCTACGACATGCAACTTTCCAGTATTGAATGGTATATCCATAAACATGCCAGGGCACATGACTATCACAGCTACATGCTTTTGAAGTCATTTCCCGGAATCGGGGATATCATCAGCCTTGTCATTCTTTATGAGATTCATGATATCCATCGCTTTCCCACGGTGCAGGATTTTGCATCCTATGCCCGTCTTGTGAAATGCAAGGCGGAATCTGCCGGTAAAACCTACGGCACGTCCGGTGCCAAGATCGGCAATCCCCATCTGAAATGGGCGTTTTCCGAAGCGGCAGTCCTTTTTCTACGATGCAATCCCAACGCAAAGGCCTATCTGGAAAAACTGGCCAAGAAACATGGCAAAGGGAAAGCGCTTTCCATTCTGGCCCATAAGGTCGGAAGGGCAGTATACTTTATTCTCAAAAGAAAAGAACCCTTCAATCCGGATCTTTTTCTGGCGGCATGAACCATGGTGCCGCAGCTTACACGCCTAACTGGAGCCACAAGGGTGATAACTTGAACAATGATAATGAAAATATCCATAATTGTGGCAGTGACCACGGAACCATCATTAAGAAACGATACCCGGCAACCTGGGCGCTTTGATTAGGGCGGCACCATGACGCGTATAATTAACAGTGAGAATAACCTGCACCTCTCCCGATCCTGCAACTAACTGGATGATCTCTTTCCATAAGATCAAGCCATTACCTTTGAAAAGGACGGCATGAGGTCACCAATGAATTTCCAGGGCGTCTGTCAATGCTTTATCGGGACAGACCTGCCGTACAACGGCGTAAGTGACCCTCGATATGTGTTTGTCGCAGGCTTTCAAAGCTTAGCACGCGTGTAGAAATAAAGTCAGGTTTTTCGATTTGTTAAAGAGCAATAGGAAAAACTACTTTTTCCCAAGGGATTATTTTGCCTATTGACAAAGGGGCGGCTCATATGTGTTAGAAGCTACAAATAGTTTTTTAAGATAGAACCAACAAAATACCCACCTGGAAAAAAGAAAACAACCATTCCAATGAGCGTTAATAGGTATAATATTCGATGCATTGGTGTCATCTCATCGGCAATCGCCGTGTAATCAAATTTAAATGCACCAATAAACAGCCTCAGAAGAAAACCATCTTTGTGGATAGTGTAGTACAATTGAATAGCTACATTGATCAAAATGCAGGATACCCACATTATTCCACAACTCATTAAAAATAAATTTATGATCAATTCTTTCATATCTTAGTGATGCATCTAACGATTAATATATTTGGTTGGTATTTGACGAACTCCCGTGCAATCTTACATTAATTAATATAAATTAGAAAGATAAAACATAATCATGAAACCATATATAAATGAACTTTATCATGTGGCATTTCGGCCGCGATGATTTTCTTTTTCGAACGACCATTTGATCGCGTCTATTCAATCTTTTTCCTTAAGACTGTCAAAAATTGGATTGTTCATACCGTCAATCCAGTGACGGACCGGCAATATATTTTCACTTATGAGTGCGATGCAAGGAAGACCCGGCGCATAAGTGTATGATTTTAATGGATGCCCGAAAGTGGCACGAATATTGATAAGGTGTATGACAAGTCTCAGTTGGAGAAGATGTACAGTGGACAGAAGTGCTGCGGTCACCATTCCCCTCGATCATGAGAGTATCCTTGATATTGTGGAGTTCTTTCCCGATGCAACCTTTGTCATTGATAGAGATCAAAAAATAATAGCCTGGAACAGGGCTATTGAACTGATGACGGGGGTCAACAAAGAACAGATGATCGGAAAAGGCAACCATCATCATGCAGTCCCGTTCTATGGTGTCCCGAGGCCGATGCTGGTTGACTTCATTTGCGCTGATGACCGTGAGATATCCGCGCATTACAGTGCCACAGAGAGAGACGGAAACAACTTATTCGGTGAAGTATATATATCTTCAGCATTCAACGGAGAAGGAGTCTACCTGTGGGCCAAAGCCGCTCCGTTGCTTGACCGGGAAGGAGCCATCGTCGGTGCAATTGAGTCGATTCGGGATATTACCGAACTCAAGCGGAAAGAAGACGCGCTCAAAGAGAGCGAAGAAAGATACCGCACCTTGACCGAAAACATGATCGATGGGGTCGGTCTTATCCAGGAAGGGAGGCTGCTGTTTGTAAACTCCGCCTTCGTATCCCTGTTTGGCCATTCCCGTACGGACACCCTCCTGGGAATGCCGGCGGTTGACCTGGTTCACGAAGATGATAAAGACAATTTTGCCGGATTGATACGGGCCCTGGAAAACAGCATGAAATCGCATGGCGTTTTTCAATGTAAATGCCGGGCGGCACATGACAGCGTGCGCTGGATTGAATGGCACAACAATGTTATCAAATGGGTGGGAAAACCGGCTATTCTAACTACAACGCGAGATATCACAGATATCATCCTTCGTGAAAAAGCAACCCTGGAAGAGACCCGACGTCTCAAACGGGAAAATCTCCAGCTCAAATTTTCCATTAAGAATCGCTACCGGTTAGGACCCATTATCGGTAAAAGTCCTGCGATGCAGGCGGTGTACCAGAGAATCTATAAAGCCGCTCTATCAAATCATCACGTTATTATATATGGTGAATCGGGAACGGGGAAGGAGCTGGCAGCGCGGGCAATCCATGATATGAGCAGCCGTTACAACAGTGAATTCGTGCCTGTGAATTGCGGTGCCATTCCAGAGAATCTACTTGAGAGCGAGTTTTTCGGTCATAAAAAAGGTGCCTTTACGGGAGCGCACATGGATAAGCATGGCTACCTGGATCTTGCCGATGGCGGCAGTCTGTTTCTTGATGAGATCGGTGAACTCGGGCTGAATATCCAGGTGAAGCTGCTCAGGGCCATCGAGGGGGGCGGATACAATCCCCTCGGAAGTACCACGGGTAAAAATTCCGACATACGCATCATTGCGGCCACCAATAGAAACCTGTCGGATCGGATGAGAAACGGCATGATGCGGGAAGACTTCTATTATCGGATCCACATCATTCCCATCACCCTGCCTCCGTTGCGGGAGCGCAGAGAGGATATTCCACTACTGATCGAACATTTTTTAAAGCAACATGGCAATGGTACGATATCCTCCACGATTCCCGGCAAGATCATGGACACCCTCTATCATTATGACTGGCCCGGAAATGTGAGAGAGCTCCAGAATGTCCTTCATCGCTATTTAACCTTGAGAAGCCTCGATTTTATGTCCCCCGGTCCTGAGGGACCGGTGCACGAGATCGCGCATTATCAGGACGACCTCGTCGCCGGCACCTATCTCTCAACAGCGGTGGAAAACTTCGAAAAGAAATTCATTCTCAGAACGCTGGCACAAAATAAATGGCACCGCATAAAAACGGCGTCTATCCTCGGGATCTCCCGCAAAACACTCTTTCGGAAGATAAAAAATTTTGACATCAATTAGCCCCACAATGAGTCATTCTTGACCCATAAGTATTATCCCTACAATAATCAGACAGTTATGTCTTTATGACTCCTGTCACTGGGTCATTTTTGACCTCTTCGATGATCCGCCTCCAGACGCAGCTTCTATATCAATCGGATTTTCGGGCAGTTAGGTCACATGTATCAATATGGCACCATCGTTGCAAACTGACGGATCGAACCACCAACACTACGAAAGGAACCCTCCTGACACATTCGGGCATCATATGAGACTACTGATTGTGGAAGACGATACAGTGTTACTGTCAACGATGGTTCTCGCCATCAGAAGCTGGGGATACAGCGTTGACACGGCACACACCGGAATTGACTCACTACAGAAAATCAGAAAAAAACTTTTTGATATGATTTTACTCGATATCTTTCTGCCGGACAGCATGGGTCATGAGTTAATTCCCGAGTTTAAGATGTTTCGACCAAATATCAGAATCATTACCATGACCGGTTATAACTCACGGGACCTGGAGCGCGAGGTGCGAAAACAGGGCATCATTTACTATATGTTAAAACCCTTCAAGAACGGACATCTCAAGGAAATTCTCGATCATACAAAAATGATGATGAAAACAGAGCACTTAAATATGGAGGTGAGTAGAAATGAAAAAGAGATCGCTCGGTTTTAAGTTGATCACAGGTGGTATCATCATTGTTTTAATTCCCCTTCTCATCGTGGGATTATTTTCGATAACCAAGTCTTCCCGTGCCTTGAATGATATTTCCAATGCACAGGTCACCACCGTTGCGAAGGGACTTGCGGATGCCGTGAATATGGTTCTTCTGGAGAAAGTTAACATTGCCCAGGCGCTGGCACTGGATAGTGCCGTCGTGGACGCGGCAACAAATGTTTTGAGGCATGGGGAAAACGAGGCCGGCAATGATATCGAAAAAGTAAGTATCGTCCTCTCAAACGCTATGAAAATATTTGGGAAAGACTATGAAGTCATCGACATTACTGATGCCGCGGGTGTTGTGTATGTTGATGGGATAGGAGGAGCCCACAAGGGAATAAACGTTTCGAATCGTCAATATTTTAAAGATTCAAAAAAGGGTAATGCGATCATCGGTCACGTGGTCAAATCGAAGAAAACGGGCAATCCCGTTATTCCCATCTGCATTCCTCTCCATAGTCCATCAGGAGAATTTGCCGGCACACTTCTCTGTATCATGAAGACCGATTTTCTTGTCGGTTTAATCAAAGACATAAAATTGGGTGAAAGCGGCTATGCGTATATGATTGATCAAGACGCGATGTGCATCGCTCATCCCGACAAGAAACTCATACTCAATGTGAATCAGAAAAATTTAAAGGGGATGGAAATCATAACGGAAAAAATGCTGGCGAGTCAGACCGGGGCGGAAAGCTACACATTCAAAGGCGCTGAAAAAATTGCCGGATTTGCGCCAATCAAATTGACCGGGTGGAGTGTCAATGCCACCCAGAATGCAGAAGAATTTCTTGCCCCGTCTCACTCCATTCGGAATTTTATAATGGTCGTCGGGAGTATTTTTATGGTCCTGACGATCCTGACAATCCTGTATTTCACTCGGGGAATTACACGTCCCATCAATCGAGCCGTTGTCATGCTGAACGATGCAGCGGATCATGTGTCGGTAAGCTCCAGTCAGGTTGCGGCAGCCAGTCATTCCCTGGCTGAAGGATCGGCACAATCGGCTTCGGCCATAGAAGAAACGTCGTCATCACTTGAAGAAATGGCATCCATGACGAGGCAGAATGCCGCGAATGCCAATCAGGCAGACATTCTCATGACAGACGCGAATCAGGTCGTTGAGAAGGCCAATCACTCAATGGCGGAACTGATTACTTCAATGGAGGACATCTCAAAAGCGAGTGAGGAAACCTCAAAGATAATCAAGACCATTGATGAAATCGCCTTCCAGACGAATCTCCTTGCCTTGAATGCAGCGGTTGAGGCAGCCAGAGCAGGTGAGGCCGGTGCCGGTTTCGCCGTCGTGGCGGATGAAGTGAGAAACCTTGCCATGCGGGCTGCGGATGCGGCACAAAATACGGCAGACCTGATCGAAGGAACAGTCAAAAAAGTCAAAGACGGCGCAGCTCTGGTCACAAAAACAAACCAGGAGTTTTCCGCTGTTGCATCAAGTTCTGTCAAGGTCGGTGGTCTGGTCGGAGAAATCTCCGCCGCTTCCTCCGAACAGGCGCAGGGGATTGAACATGCCAGTAATGCCATTATTGAAATGGAAAAAGTAACCCAGCACAACGCGGCCAATGCCGAGGAATCGGCAGCCGCATCGGAAGAAATGAGTGGTCAGGCGGGACAGATGAAAGAGATCGCTGCCGAGCTTCTCCAGACAATCGGAGGCAATCTGGATGGTGTAAGAAACGTGAACGGCAAAACACATGCGCGCGGCGGCCGGAAAATCGATGTCCCGGCAAAAGCAAAGGCAATCACTGCATCGAATGTGGTCGTGCCGGACCAGATCATCCCTCTTGAGGAAGGAGAATTTAAGGATTTCTAGAAAGCGGGGCATGAAATTATGCGAGAGCAGATGGCACTGATGGGTCAGAAAATACCTGTAAAAGAGGGGAAATACCTCACGTTTTCCCTTGCTGACGAGGAGTACGGAATCGGTATCCTCAAATTAAAAGAGATCATCAGAATGATGAACATTACGTCCATTCCCCAGGCACCAAAATTTGTCAAGGGCGTCATCAATCTCCGCGGGAAGGTTATTCCCGTGGTCGACCTGAGGCTCAAGTTCGGAATGCAGAAAAGCGTGTACTCGGAAAGAACATGCATCATCGTGGTGGAAAGAGCAGGTATCGGGCAAAACGTTCAGATAGGAATTGTGGTGGATACCGTCTCTGAGGTGTTAAACATCAAGGCTGGCGAGATAGAGGAGACCCCTACTTTCGGAATCGCTCTCAACACGGATTATATTCTCGGCATGGCCAAGATTGATGGTGCGGTGAAAATTCTTCTCGATATTGATCGAGTATTAAGCGATGACGAGATTGCAGTACTGGATGAGGCCGTGTGAGAGCATGCGACTGCCGCATGGCTATCACCATGCTCCATCCACGGAGGCATCGCAGGCGGATTTCTGCATATCTGCCTCATAATACCCCTGCAACAGATCCGAATCGGCACGCCTGAATATACGATAAGGGGCACTGACGAATCAGGCCCCGTGTCGTTGCTTCTTTCTTTGACGAGTGTCTATTCAACCCTGCCGGTGATTTATTCCTTCTTTTTGGGCTTGCCCTTTTTTGCCTTGGATTCCTTTTTTTCCTCTTGTGCGTCCTCGCCGAATTTACTCAGTCCCTCGGCCAGTTCTTGCAGCTTTCTGTTCACGAGACAGTTGATGGTGTTTTCGGGGTAGGTACCGTCGGCCTGCCGTTCGCCCGCTTCCGCATCGGTCAGGATTTCAATACCCTCATCAATGGTCGTTACTGAATAGACATGAAACGTTCCGTTCTCAACGGCTGCCACCACATCTTTGCGCAGCATGAGATCCTTCACATTGCTTGCCGGGATCATGACCCCCTGATTGCCCGTAAGCCCGCTGTGCCGGCAGCAGTCATAAAATCCCTCCACCTTGTGATTCACCCCGCCGATGGCCTGCACTTCTCCCTTCTGATTCACGGACCCCGTTACGGCGATATCCTGCCGTAACGGCACACCGGACAGGCTCGACAGGAGGGCATAGACTTCCGTCGACGAGGCGCTGTCACCATCGACACCGCCATAAGACTGCTCGAAAGCGATGCTCGCACTCATGGTCAACGGCTTGTCCTGGGCGTATTTTTCCCGCAGGTACCCACCCAGAATGAGCATGCCTTTATTATGCGTGCTGCCCGACATATCGGCCTCGCGCTCGATATTAATAATGCCGGAACGGCCCATTGACGTTGAGGCGGTGATGCGCGACGGTTTGCCGAACATGTGATCCCCAAGGCTGAACACGGCCAGACCGTTCACCTGGCCCACCTTCCGTCCGTCGACATCGATCAGCAGGGTACCGCGATCGATCATCTCCTGGAGGTGCTGCTCCACCATATTGGACCGGTATATCCGGGCTTCGATGGCCTTGTCCACATGTCGATCTGCGACGACGGCTGCCTCGTCCTCGCTGGCCCAATAATCCGCCTCACGAATGAGGTCGGTCACCGCCGGGAAACTGGTCGTTATTTTTTCCTGCCTGCCGGCCATGCGCACAGCGTGCTCGACCATGGCTGCCACGCCGGTGCGGTCGAATGGCTTTAATTGTTCTTCTTCCTGGTTCATCCTTATGAATTCGGCGAATTGCCGTATCGATTCATCGGTTTTGTCCATGGAACTGTCGAAATCGGCCCGGACCTTGAAGATCTTCCGCACATCGTCATCATAGGCCAGAAGCATCTGATACAGGTATGGATCGGACACGATGACGACCTTGATGTCCATCTCCAGGGGTTCGGGCTTCATGCCTGTGGTCGTAAACAGGTAGAAGGGATCGTATGTCTGAATTTCCATTTTCTCGGTCTTGAGCGCCCGCTTCAGCGCCGACCACACTCCGGGCTCGACGAGTGTGTCAAGCAGGTTCAACACGAGATATCCCCCGTTGGCCTTGACAATGGACCCCGCCTTTATCTTACTGAAATCCGTCCGCCAGACGCCGGAACGATCGACAACCCGCTCGATACTTCCGAAAAGATTACGATAGGTCGGAAATGATTCGACTACAACGGGCGAACAGGTCTGATCACTGTGATCCACCAGGAGATTCACCAGATAGGGCCCGAACGCATCGCCCTCGCGAACGGGAAACGGCATCCCGGGCATAGGCTGCTGCGGCTGCGGGGCGAAAATCTGCATATTATCCGCCATGTCGTCAACCATGCCGTCCAGGTATTTTCGTACTTTCTCACTTTCGTACTTACTTTTGAGAGGGGCAATCAATTCCGCGGCCAGGTTCTGGAACATGAAGCGATCCATTTTTTCGATATTTTCCTGGATTTCTCGATTTAATTCCCTGATTTCAAGTGAGATCAGAGTGATCTGCTCTTTCAATTTTTCACGCTTATCCACCAGCTCTTCGTATTCGTCCTTCGGGAATCGCCCTTTCGCAACCATTGCCTCGACTTCATCGATGGGCACCGGTTTGCCGTCAACCACGGGCATCACTTCAGGCCGTTTGAACTGCCCCATCTGGATATCGACAAGGGCAAAACCCTCTTCTTGCACTTTCTTTTCGAGATCTTTGAAAAAGTTTTTACCTTTATTTTCATACTCTTCCATGATCTCCTTTTTTCTGCTCATGTATTCCTGGCTTTCGAACAGCTGCGGAATCTGTTTTTTCATTTTATCGACAAAGGCATGAACATCCTGTTTGAAGCCTTGTCCCGTCCCCGCTTTAAACGTCAGCAGAATCGGGGCCTCCGTATTTTCGAAGTTATTGACGTAACACAAATCATCTGGAATTTTGCCATTCTTCTCGGATATTTCTTCCAGCATTTTCTTCACGGTTGCCATTCGTCCCGAACCGGCGGTACCTGTGACGAAGACATTGTACCCCTCCTGTTTCATCCCCATGCCAAAGCGAAACGCTTCGACCCCCCGTGTCTGACCGATAATCTCCGTCAAGGGCCTGATGTCCTCAGTGGTTTCAAATGGCAGGGTTGCCGGATCAAGGCGCCATCTCAGATTTTCAATCGCTACGTGTTTACCTGCTTTATCAACGGCCATCTGGGACCTCCTCGAAAATTTGTAATTCACAATGGTATCGTTTGTCGGAACAACGTCCGGGCACGTCATCATGCCACAGCCCCATATAACGTGGTGCAGTGATTAGCCTATCTGCACCTCGATTTTGCGGACCGCTTCCGTCCTGCACTTGGGCATGATCACATGCAACATGCCCTCGCGAAAATGCGCTTCAACTTCATCAATCTTGATTTTGCACGGGATCTGCAGCGTCCGGGTGAAGGTTCCGCGCCTTCGTTCCTTTCTACGGTATCCGTTACGCTCATCGACAAACTCCCGCTGACGCACTCCTTTGATTATGAGGTTGTTATCGATGATATGAACATCAAGATCTTCCGGAGCAACCCCCGCCGCTTCCGCCTTCAGAATAAGGGCATCATCCGTTTCGAAAAACTCAAAATATGGTACGGATCGTTCTTCCCGCGGGAAAAGCGGAGTCCCGAAATCATTTCGCAACCGTGACATGAGCCGGTCCATGTCTCGCTTCATCTTGTCCAGTTCCCGATTTTTCCAAATGATCAACCCTGGCATGCAAAACCTCCTTCTCATTCTCAGGAAATTTTATCCTAACATTTGGTAGTATAATATAAATCAGTTTCAAAAACCACATCCTTAATCGACTATACTCGCAACCGTCTCCGCCGTGTTTCTCACGGATACCGCGGTGCCGGTTCACAATACCGGCCCTGCGGTACACTACTATTTTGTGGCAATGGTGCCGGACATCTGATATATAGTGGTGTTTTTCATAAAAGAGGGGTACGCCTATGGACAGTAATGTCACACTGATTATCGACGGTCACACCTACGAGTTGCCGATCATCAAGGCAACGGAAGGCAATGACGCGATCGACATATCGAACCTGTGTGCCGATACGGGGTACATAACATATGATCCCGGCTTCGGGAATACGGGCAGTTGTATCAGCAGTATCACATATATGAACGGTGAAGATGGAATTTTGCGCTATCGTGGAATTCCGATCGAACAACTCGCCGAGCAATCCAGCTTTACCGAAACGGCGTTTCTCTTGATTGCGGGTGAGCTGCCGACCCGGGAAGAGCTTGACAACTTTTCCCTAATGCTGAATGATCACTCGCTGGTCCATGAAGAAATGCGTCATTTCTTCGAACGCTTCCCTCATGGCGCCCATCCGATGGGAATCCTCGCATCGATGGTCAATGCCCTCAGGGCATTCTATCCCGAGATCCCGGAACGTTCTGAGGAGGAAGAGATCAGAATCACCTTCGCCCGGCTTCTCTCCAAACTCAGAACCATGGCCGCTATGTCCTACAGAATTTCCATGGGGCTGCCGGTGGTATACCCCTCCGTATACCTGTCCTACTGTGCAAACTTCCTCAATATGATGTTTGATTCTACAGTGCGTCCCTACATCATTGATGATGATGTGATACAGGCCCTGAATACATTCTGGGTTCTCCATGCCGATCATGAACAGAATTGCTCCACATCCGCCGTACGACTAGTGGGCAGTGCCCGTGTCAACCTTTATGCCGCAATATCCGCCGGTATCAGTGCCCTCTGGGGGCCCTTACACGGGGGTGCAAACCAAGCAGTCGTCGAGATGCTGCAGGACATTCACAACAGCGGTGGCGATATCAAGCCGTTCATTGTCCGGGCGAAAGACAAAAATGATCCGTTTCGCCTGATGGGATTTGGCCACAGCATCTACAAGAATTTTGACCCCCGGGGTCGTATCATGAAGAAGATGTGTGATAAAGTGCTCGCAAAGCTTGAGACCCACGACCCACTGCTCGATATCGCCAAGCGGCTTGAAGAAATAGCCCTTGAGGACCCCTATTTTATCGATCACAGATTGTATCCCAACATCGATTTTTACAGCGGCATTGTGCTCAGGGCCCTGGGCATTCCGCTTAACATGTTCACAGTCATGTTTGCCATCGGCCGTCTGCCGGGATGGATCAGTCAGTGGAAGGAGAGCCGTGAGGATCCCTGGGGCAAACTGCACCGGCCGCGACAGGTTTATGTCGGACCGACCAAACGCGATTATATTGATGTGGCACAAAGAAACTGGAAGTCAAAAATGGCACTCTAACCACGCCGGTTCGTGTGCCGCGTCTGAATCATGCGGAAATTTATATTGAGGCACCCACTATGATGCCGAACCCGGAAGATACGATTAAAAACGCCGCAAACCTGATACAAAACTCGCGATATGCAGTAATCTTCACGGGAGCCGGTATTTCTGTTGAAAGCGGGATCCCTCCATTTCGAGGTCCCAACGGATTGTGGGCGCGACACAATCCCGAGTTTTTGCATATACGGTATTTTCGCAGGAAGCCCCGGCAATCCTGGAAGATGATCAAAAAAATCTTTTTCGATTTCATGGGCACAGCCCGGCCCAATGCCGCCCATCGCGCCATTGCGGCGCTTGAAGAGGCGGGCTGTATCAAATCCGTCATCACTCAGAATATTGATCGGCTGCACCAAGCGGCTGGGAGTCGGACCGTGTATGAATATCACGGCACGATTGGAACAATGATCTGCATGGCCTGCGGGCTGAAATATCCGTCGTCGTCAATCTCGCTTGACGTGCTGCCACCCCGCTGCCCCGGATGCTCCGGAATCCTGAAACCCGATTTTGTATTTTTTGGAGAGGAAATCCCGGAAGAGGTCGATTGGTTGGCACGCGGCGAGGCAGAGAATGCAGACCTAATGCTCATCGTCGGTACGACGGGTGCGGTGAAACCGGCATCTCTCATCCCGTTCATCGCCAAAAGGGCCCGGGCCACACTCATTGAAATCAATACGGAGCCTTCTGCATACAGCCACAATATTACGGATATTTTTCTACGCGGTCGGGCGACCACGTTACTCCCACAACTCACAGATATCATAGCGGTCGACAATGTCCGGAAAAAGTAATTCATGGATACCTCTAATCTGTAGTATACTTCAGCATGATTAACATAGGGGAATCCGCCCCGTTGACACAGACTGATAACAACGACGGCACTATGATCACCGGTTATCATCGGTGCGAAGTGACCAGGAAACAACACCACATGAATTATTCAATCACCTGACAGGCTCAGGGGACATCGGCAGGGAGGAGACGCATGCAGCGCTGGAATGGATGGGGCTACCCCAGTGTGTCAATGGATCTACCGCATCAGGCACA
>Ga0272442_10008018_pt1 | contig 13510 bp, 11 predicted proteins | sample SSMForm2O_FD_200262 | JGI IMG/M metagenome (GOLD analysis project Ga0272442, IMG submission 200262) | Marine sediment archaeal communities from Little Sippewissett salt marsh, Falmouth, MA, United States - SSM-Form-2O | ecosystem: Environmental > Aquatic > Marine > Wetlands > Sediment ...
AGGGATTTTTAAGGTCGGCTGAGCTGTCGAAGCTGAACCGGATGCATGCGATCAACTCAGACAATGCAACCGCCCGTCTGGAAATACCTCTGCAAGTTTAGCGCTAACTTTATTGGGGACGGCGGATCCAGTTGCCGTTCCAAATCACGAGGTCGTTATCGAACTCATCCATGGAGAGGCCTGAATACAAACCGGACTCCGGATCGTCCGCATCATAGAACCAGGAATCCATAAAACCATCCCTTCCATAGGAGATCACCAGAACATCATCTGGAGCAATATAATCGGTGGGGAGGCCATATATTCCACTGCAAGCTTCACCAAAATGAATTTGATAGTCGTTCCCCCAAGGATCTTGAGTGGGAAGTGATTGTGAATAAAAAGGAACCAATGCATTATAGAGTTCACCGTCGAAATCGAGGGTCCATTCCAGGATGGGAGGTTCCGGATTATCAACAATGTAATCGACAAGTGCAACCGTGATATTTTGAATGTCCGTCATGGCATTTTTTTGCATCGCCCTTTGTTTCGCGACCAGCAAATTGGGGATGGCGATCGCGGCAATGATTCCGATAATAAAAACGCAGATGACCGTGACCAATACAATGACGAGAATAAGGGGTTTACGCTTGATTTTATCTGTTGAAGAAACGCGGACTGAGGGGGTTTTTTGCTGAATTGCAGTGAGAAGGGAATCCCAGGCGGGGGTTTCCATGAACACGGGGCTGGTTTGGGGGTTCCCTTTGAAGTCGATGCCGATAAGAGAGCTTTGGCTGGCGACGACCAGCTGGGTGATGTCAGAGTAGGGGACCAGAATATCTTCGCGTTTCAATAGGAAATATTCCATCAGAAAATAGATCGGAATAAATCCCGGAGCACAGTAACCTGCGCCGCCGGTTGCGGCAAGGCTTAGGATGAGGGATCCAAAAAAAATGACGAGTCCGATGGCCCAGCGGGCCCCCAGGGAGAAGACATGCTTCCCGCTGACCTGAAGACCCTCGGGCGTCAGTTGCAGGCTTCCCTTCCCGCGGTAGCGGCCGGTCAGGGTGATGGGGTCCATTTTGACTTTTCGGAACTTCCCCGACACCAGCTGGACCTGAATTTCCTGTGATTCCGATCCTGGTATTTCCGGGGATTTAGCATCCATACTTTTTACATCATCATTCATAATTAATGTCCTCCTTTTTAATAAGTCCGTTAAAATAAGAATTAGGTGCTCAATATCCCGGTAAAAACCTATCACATGAAAATTTCCTAAGTCAATGGAAAGGAATGGATCGGATTTTGATTTAGGATCAATCATGGGCAGCTAAATATAGACGAATTAGGGGTATTTTATAGACATTTGGTAAGTAATCCTGTTATGAATGGATTGGAGATTATTTTGTGGAGGGTATCTCATGATGATCCGCTCATTTTTAGCCTTGTTGCTTTTAGTGTTTTCCTGCCAAACCGGCTTGGCCCAGGTGCATCGATTCAAACCGACTCGAGGTTACCAGACCTATGCGGTCCGGGAACCGGTTTTACGGATCAAGCCTGGTGACATTATTGAAAGCTCCACGCTTTATTCCGATTTTTTTACGGAAAAAGACGGGCCCTGGCCGGGAGAAGTCGGGCCGATCTATGTGGAAGGAGCCACCATGGAAGATACACTGGTCGTCAAGATAATAAAGATTACGCCCAACATCCCGACCGGTAGGTCCGGAACGTCTACAGCATACGGCTCACTGACCGCAACCACCACCACTCCCATGCTGCACGAGCCGGTTCCTTCCCGGATCTTTATCTGGGAGATCGATGCCGCGAGTATGACCGCGACCCTTGATCTTCCCGACAGCCGGATGAAACAAATAACGGTCACGCTCGATCCCATGCTGGGCCGCCTGGCCACCGCGCCTCCAGGGGACCAATCCATTCCGGGTGGGGTGCCGTATGATTTCGGCGGCAACATGGACACACCCGAGACTAGGGCAGGAACCACCGTATACCTCCCGATATTTCATGATGGCGCCTATTTTTATTTCGGCGATGTCCACGCCCTGCAGGGAGATGGGGAGATAACCGGAAGCGGGATCGAGACTTCGGCGGATGTCACCCTCCAAATCGATGTGATCAAAAACAAGAAAATCGCCTGGCCGCGCCTGGAGGATGATTCCTATATCATGGTGGCGGGTTCGGTGCGGCCGCTCCTGGATGCATTCCGAATCGCACACGTGGAAATGGTCAAGTGGCTTGAAACCGAGTACGGTTTTGACCGCTGGGAAGCGCTGCAGATCCTGTCTCAGGTGGGAACCGCCGGAGTGGCCAATGTCGTGGATCCCAATTACACGGTCGTGTCGAAGTTTCCCAAGAAATACCTGCCGAAACAACGCTGATACACCGGCTGGCATATCTTTAGGGATACTGCGCTTTAATTGAAGATGCTGTTCATTTCCTCCTGAGCTTTTTGGACCTCCGGATGATCCGCATATTGTTGGATCTTCATCATGACCGAACCGAATTTCATCCACAGTTCTGCCATTTTTTCGCCTTCTTCACCCAGCTCGGGGGGAATGTTTTGCCGGTTTGCCAACTCGGGATATTTCGACTCCAGCTCCTTCATTGCCGGGGCGATGGCTTTCATATCTTTGGTGAAGGCGGTCAGTGCGATCGCTACCTTATCGCCGTCATCCGCCTTGTCCATTTTGCTTAAAAAATCTTCAAGGATCTTATTGCTTTTCGCGATAACTTTTTTGGCATCGGAATATTTCCCACCGCCACCACATGCTAAAACACTTACGAAAAATGCACACAAGCACAATAAAACGATGGCTTTCGAGATTCTCATGATGTCCTCCTTGGCATTATTGTCCCATATTATCCGGAATTCGTTGTGATTGTGCAAACGCTCTTTTTTTTATGCATCGTTCCTATTCATTAGGTTCTGTTTTCCTAGCGTTGAATGAATAAGAAGAAATTAAATTTTTTCTACTTTCTGGGTGAATTGGATCGACCAGATCCCTTCCCCACATTCATCGGATTCCGGGACTTCAATCCTGACTTCCCGGTTTTCTTTCAAATCATCAAGATAGACATGGAAGATGACTCCAAAATTATTCATCAACCCGTTTCCATCTGAGTTTTCCCATTCGACAGCCGGATTATCAAATGGAGTCCTGGCCTGGAACTGCATCCATACGGCTTTTTGGATCGGGCTCGGAACGATTTCCTCCTCATCATATCCGGATTTCGCTTTAAGGGTTGCTTCCGCCGCTTCATGGGATAATATCATCAGATTGATTTTGAAATCATTGTTCCTGCCCACGATTCGCTGAGCCTCCTCGCCGCCGCCGCTGAGATGCGGGCACATCTCCACGTCTATGATTTGCGCCTTTCCCATGCCGTGACCGAATACCGGCGTCAGGTTGGAACCGCTGCGGCTGTAAAACCAGCAGGGAAAGGACGGTGACGGAGAATGTCCGAAGATGACGTTACGGACGGAGGACACCAATGTGAGAATGCGGGCGTTCTCACATTCACCGGGAAGACATCGGCTGGCGAAACGAAACCCGATGTCGATCGTGTAAACTGCGGAGTGCCATTCCTGGGCGAGGGGAGGGGAGTCATCGAGCTCGGCCCCGGGAATCAGGAATAGACATGCGGAAAATAATAACACAAGAGCATATTTCAACGTGATCCCCCTATGGAGATAAAATAGGCTTGAGAATCCCGGAAGTCAATCATGCCGCTCTAATCCATGAACCTTAATCCCGGTGAAGGGAAGAGCACTGAATATGGGGGATCATGGATTTGAAAATCCAATCGAGACGATTGAAGAAGACAGGTCACGATGGCGGTGTTGTGTATTAAATCAATCAGGTTGTTTTTTTTAGGATGATCGGATGGCAAGGATTTGCATTCCGAAATGAGGCTTGATACACTAAATTTTCCGGGGTTTTGTATATCAATCAAGGTGAAAGGAGAGATCGCCCATGAAATTAACTCGAGCCTGCCTCGGTGTCTTGCTGACCTTCCTGACTATCCTGATATTATCCGGCGCGGCCGGAGCCGACTGCTTTACCGTACTGGTGGGCAAAAACGCTTCCGTCGATGGATCCGTGCTGTTCGGACACAACGAGCAGAACGGCGGTCGTAGGATTGTTAATTATCGATATATCCCGCGGATGCAATATCCTCCGGGAACGGTTATCAAACTGAAAAACGGTGGAACCCTCGCCCAAGTCAGCGAAACCTGGGCTCTGCTTTGGCTGGAAAATCCCGGCGTGGAATTCGGAGATGCGTACTTCAATGAATGGGGCGTTGTTGTGGCCTCGGATTCCTGCGCAACCCGGGAAGATCCCTATGCGGATCTCGTTGCCCGTGACGACATCGCCGACGGTGGGATCGGATATATGCTGCGGCGGATCGTAGCCCAGCGCGCACGAAACGCGCGTGAAGGCGTTGATATCATGAGCGAGCTGCTCAATCGTTTCGGATATGCCTCCTCCGGACGCTCTTATACGATAGCCGATCCTGATGAAGGCTGGGTGGTGGCCGTGGCGGCCGGGAAACACTGGATTGCCAGGCGCTGCCCGGACGACGCAGTGGTTCTGCTGCCCAATGTTCATGTGGTGGATGCCTCGGCGGATCTCAATGATACGGAAAATGTAATCGCTTCTCCCGGGCTTGTGGAGTATGCAGTCAAGCGTGGCTGGTACGACCCGGATTCCGGCAAACCGTTCAGTTTTCGTGAAGCATTCAATCGTCCCCCGCGGCCGGGCCGCTTTATGGATAAAAACGGCGTCGATCCTCGTCAGTGGTACGCCCAATCCAAGGTGATAGGTCGAATGATCGAGCTTCCTGCCGCTGAACAGCTTCCGTTTTCGGTGAAACCCGCGAAAAAAATGAGTGTCGCGGATGTCGCCGCGATCCTTCGAAGCCATAACGAGGGCACCGAATTCGACGATACGGATGGATATAAAAAAGGTTCTCCTCATCGAAACCGCTTTCCGGTCGCCGATATCTGCGGTCCCACAACTCAGGAAGGCGCGGTTTATCAGCTCCGTGCTGGAATGCCGCGGGAGATCGGGTGCTTGGTGTGGCGGACGACGGCCGCGCCCTGTTCCAATGTGTTGACTCCCTGGTATCTGGGAATCACCTCCACCCCGAAAGCCTATTATAAACCGGGACAAGTCGAGGAAGCCTTGACACTCGATCATCATTTTCAGCCGCCCGCTGGAACTTTTGATTTCGATGGTGAATTTGCCTTTGATATATGTAATGAGTTGGAAAACCTGGTGGATACACGCTATGAGCAGGCCATTAAAGTGGTGCGCGCGGTATGGGATCCCTTCGAGCGGGAGCAGTTCGATCTGCAGGCCGCGGTGGAAAAAACCGCCCTGGATCTTTACCGTAAGGATAAGGAACTCTGCCGAAAATACCTGACCGCTTATACACACAGCCGAGCCCTGCTGGCGCTGGATAAGGCTAAACGCCTGAAACAGAGTCTCAAAACCAGCTTTTGGGCTTTTTAGCCCGCAAATGGATAGCGCCGTCAATTCCGCGGTCACGTGCGGGAGTTCTCACCATGGTAGTAAGAAACTTTTCATTCATACCTCAAGCTGACGACGGGATCGGCGGAAGCGGCTCGAAGCGTCTGATATCCCACGGAAACGATGACGACAAACAAACTCAGGAAGCCCGCCAGGAAAAAGATCCAGAGCCGTATGGGCGTCCGGTAAGCGTAATCCTGCAGCCAGCGATGCATGATCGCATAACCCAACGGCCAGGCGATGATGTTGGCAAAGATGACCAAGCGTGTGAAATTCTTGGCAAGAAGAGAAATGATCTTCCAGGAAGAGGCTCCCAGAACTTTGCGGATACCTATCTCCTTGGTTTTTTCCTCCGCCAGGTAAGAAGAAAGCCCGATCAATCCCAGACATGATATGAGCACCGCTAGGATGGCGAAGGAAAAAAGGATCCGGGTCAGGCGCACCTCTTTTGTGTACATGCGGCCGATGGCCCCGTCGAGAAAATCGTATTCGCATGGGAATCCGGGATTGAGCTTTCCCCATACCATGCGAAAGTGCTGGAGAGCCATGGCGGGATCTCCCGGTCGAAGCCGGAGAAGAAGATAGTTCCGGTTGGCGCCCCAAGACCCGGTGGCCATCACGATGGGAGCCGCGGGGGAGGCCATGTGCCGGTTGATGAAGTCTTTGACGACCCCCACGATTTGGCCTTTTTGTCCCCAGAAGCGCAGCTCCAGGCCGATGGGATCTTCAACGCCCAATTGGCTGTGAGCCGTTTCGTTGATAATGAAATTCGTGACATCCGATGGCCGTGACCTCGAAAAATCACGTCCTTGCACAAGGGTCAGGCCGGCGGTCTTGATGAAATCATGGTCAACCGACAGGAAAGCGGGATAAACTTCCTGCTCCGCGGTGCGTCCTTCCCAGTCCAGATAGCCGATCCAACTGATGATGTTCGACGGCAGATGACTGCAGCTGGTTACTCCCGAGATATCGGGATGTCTGAGGAGTTCTTCCCTTGCGGTATCAACCGAATCGCGGGTAGTAGACTGCATCAGATGATAGACGAGATATTCCTTTTCTATTCCGAGGTCCCGATTCATTATATGGGAAACTTGAGAATTGACGATGATCGTCCCGATGATGAGCAGGAGTGAGAGAGTAAATTGAAACGAGACGAGAATCCTGCGAAGAACCGCTCCCCGTTCCGGAGCTTGTAAAAAGCCCCTGACCGTCTTGATGGGGGCGAAGGACGAGAGATACAGAGCGGGGTAGATTCCTGAAATGAATCCCGTAAATGTTAAAACAGCAAACAAGCCAAATAATAGATCGGCTTGGGAAAGGTCAAAGGACAGACGATGACCGATAATCCGGTTGAAGCCGGGGAGTGAGAGACTTACGAAAAACAAAGCCGCCACCATAGCCAGAAAGGAATGGAAGAGGGATTCGATGAAAAAATGTCGTATAAGCTGACCGCGGGTTCCTCCCAAAGTTTTGCGGAGCCCGACTTCCTTGGCACGCCCCTCAAAGCGAGCCGTGATGAGGTTGATAAAATTGACGCAGGCGATGAGCAGGATGAAAACGGCTATCAGAAAAAAGATGCGAACGAAGCGCATCAGATTGTCCGATCCGTCAGGATGAAAAAGATGGATCCGAGAGAGTTTTTGAAGATGCAGGATTTCATTCTTGCCTGGTGTGTGTGATTTCAGGAATCCGGAAATTTTATTCTCTAAAAGCTCGGGCGAGCTGTCCTCCTTGAGAAGAAGATAAACATGATAGTTTTTGCCGCTCCAATTGGCCTCCAAGGGAGCCATGTCGATGTTGAACAAAGGGTAGGACTGGAATGTGAAAAAGAAATCGTATTGAAAATCCGAGTTGTCGGGGATGTGGACCACTCCGGATACCGTTAAATCCGCGCGACCGCTCATGTTTATAATTTTTCCGAGGGGATCTTCATCGCCAAAATATTTATTTACGACTTTATCACGGATTACGATCGAATGCGGATCCTTAAGCGCCAGGGCGGGGGCCCCCTCGATGAAGGGGAAAGAAAAAATATCGAAAAAGTTGGGATCGACGATCAAAAAACCGGTTTCCGTATAGGACTTATCCCGGAAACGGACAACCATGTTGTCGGGCCGCCAACGTGTAAAAGCGTCGATCTCGGGAAAATTCTGTTTGAGCGCGGCACCGAGGGGGTAGGGCAGCCAGGGATGAAGGGATATGCCGTCGTTCAAGGTGTCCTCCATGATCACCCGGTGGATGCGTGATGCATGGGAGTGAAACCGGTCGTAAGACATCTCGTGACGAATCCAAATCATGATCAGGAGGAAACTGGCCATGCCGATGCCCAGGCCGGTTATGCTGATCAACGAATACCATTTCCGTCGGCGCATCTTACGGAAAGACACCTTGATGGAATTGAAAAGCAAAGCGGGAGAAAATCCGTCCGATGAAGGCAAGGATGTTGCGAAAAGACCTCTGACATCCGTTTTGCGGTATTCATTGCCGATGGCATCGACGCTTTCGACCGCTGCCGTCACTTCTCGGAAAGCATCCTGAGGATTTCTGCCTTGCAGGATGAGGTCATCAATTTCATCTTGCAGGTGGGATTTGAGCTCGGCAATGGCCCCGTCTTCCAAAGAGCTGCTTCTCCTCAATTGTCGTGTCCATTCAGCAACAGCATTCTCGAGGTCAAACGCATTATTGGGGGTTGTTTTTAGAATATCTATGCTATCGCGATCGGTTCCGCTGGCGATCCTCTTTGACTTTTTCATGATACCGCCTCCGAATTCCACAACCGGGTGAAAACACCGTGTATGACCAGCCATTGTTTCTTTTCGCGCTCAAGCTCCAGGTACCCGGCATCGGTTAATCGGTAATATTTCCGGAGTCGTCCATTGTCTGACATCTTCCACTCGGATTTGACAAAATCATCTTTCTCCAGGCGGTGAAGCACCGGGTAAAGCATACCGAAAGACCAATCCAGATGGCCGCCGGAGAGATTCTTCATGTTCTTTATTATTCGGTATCCATAAGCTTCACCATCTTGAAGGATCGAAAGCAGTAATGGTTTAGTCGATGCCGCTACCAAGGCCCTGGAGATCATATCATACTCCTTTATGCTTTATATATAACACCGCTATACATGCAAATTATGTGCCAATCCTAAACAATAGGGTAGGGGGAAAGGGGGATCCCGCCCTAAAGGATCGGACTGTACGCTTAAGTACAGATAGTTGTCCGAATATGGACGATAGTTTGCCGCAAGTACCGAGGAATTTTCTTAAAGACCTTAATCTACAGGAGCAAACTGACATTGATGCGGTCGATTAGATCTCCTCCAACTTTTGTGAATACGTGATGCCGCGTTGTTTGAGGCCTCTCAGCATGTAATTAACGCACTTGGAATTCCTTCCGATTTGTTCCGGTGCGATGATCCCTTTTTCGTGAAAGAGATTGTCGACAAGCATCCGCAGAGCCATGGTAGCGGTATAGCCGGTGGTCCGGGCCATGGAATGGACGCCGGTTTTTTCGTCGAAGCGATCATAGAGTTCGAACAGATAGCGGAGGTTCTGTCCGCCCTTCATGCCTTCAACGATAATTCTCATCACCGTAAAGTCACGGTCTTCGGGTTTCATGCGCCATTCCTCGGAGAGAATATGAGAGGTTACGTCGAAGGGAACGAGATCGACATCACGGACGCGGATCGCTTCTTTACTTAAAAAACCGGCATCACGAAATACTTTTATCAAATTGATATGACCTGGATAACGGAGGGTTTTTTCTATTATGTTTGCTGCCGGGATGGTAGAAGCAAGGGTGCGCAGCCCATCGGTATTGAAGGCTTCCAGGGAACCGACACGATCGAAGTCGATCGTTTCCGGCTCGGAGAGCGCCGGCTTTGTCACCAAGCGTCCATCTTTTATGTAGCGGGAGGGACGTATATATTCCTCGAGAACATCGGAGATAGAAAATACGGCTTTGTATTCGAACGAACCTTCTTTTTTCATGGGAAGTCCGCCGACATAAATTCTGACATTTTCGGTATGATCCAGCTGGGAATCGGCGAATCCGACCAGGAGATTACTCATCCCGGGGGCGACTCCGCAGTCAACAATTGCTGTAATTCCTTTAATATTAGCAAGATCGTGCAGTTCAAGTGGATTTTCAGGAAAAAATGAAATATCGACGATATTCCGTCCGGCTTCAATGACTGTTTTGAGGGTTCGGTAGCCCATATATCCGGGAAGTGCGTTGATGACGAAATCCGCATCAGCGATCTGTTTTTGAATACCAAGCGGATTACTGAGATCCTCACAGACAGAATCAATGGAAGGGTAGTCTTCGATTCGCTGTAAAGCACTAAGATCGATGTCAACGACACGCAGATGCATTTGAGAATCTGCAGCTAGATCGATCGCCATGGGGGCGCCGACCAATCCAGAGCCTAAAATTGTAATATTCATTTTAATTTCCTTTCATGTGACATAGGGAAAATATCATTATGGAAGCTATCCGGGATGAATTAAACAGCAGGAAATGACTATGAAGGATGGATTACAAGCCGCTGAAACGGTTGATAAAGGGAATATGAAATGAGGCGACGACTATCAATTCAAGATTAAGAATAAAACTTAATGTGCTCATTTCTGATCGGAGTTCGTAATGCCGAAATCAAATCTTAGCTTATTTTATTTGGTTGAAAAGCTCAAGCCGTAAAAGATTGAAGTGATAACAAAGCGATATTTTATGTATTAATAGAGAAAAAAGAGTGTAGATAAATGGAGTAAAAAGATATTCACAGTTGCACAAAAAATCGGCGGCGGAGATATCCACAGGGTGTTAAAAACCCTAAGTGATACAAAATAAGATAGATAATGATATAATGAATATTGTGTCGCATAAGATATATTATGTCAACTAACTATGTTTTTTAAAAAATATCATATATTATTTTTTTTTATTTTTCTTGAGATTGTCCAGGATGTCTTCAAGTATTCTGATGATCTCAGATTTTGCAATCTGCTGCTTTTTGAATTCGATCCTCAAGCGATAATATTCAGGAGATTTGCCTTCATAATTATAGACAAAACGTTTTCTATGACCGGATTGGCCTTTTATTTTTTTGGATAGTTCTCGTGTATCCTCGCGTCGAAGGTCCCGAACCTGTATTTCATTCAAAAGTTCCAGCATCTTTTCTTTGGTTTTTTGTTTGGCTATTTCTATAAGGGTGGTCCGGCTGCTGATCCCATGTTCCTTACAAAATTGACGAATATCCATAGGGATTTTGCTGATACTGATGATTTCCGTGACCGTAGAACGAGCTTTACCGAGTTTTTCAGCGATATCCTGGTGATTGTAGTCATAAATATCGACGAGAGCCTTTATGCCGTCGGCTTCTTCAAAAACGTCAAGATCTTTGCGCTGGAGGTTTTCAATCAGTGAGATCTCCATGGCTTCATTGTCCGCGACATTCATTTCTATGCAAGGCAGATCGGTCAATCCGATACGTTTAGAGGCTATATAGCGTCTTTCGCCCGCGATGATCTCGTATTTGCCGCCTTTGAGGCGCACCAGCAAGGGCTCTAGAATCCCTTTTTCTTTGATGGAAGACATGAGTTCTTCTATGTTGCCGAGTTCATTTCTTGCCTGACGCGGGTTTGGTTTGATTTGCTTGATGGGAATCATGCGGATGCGAGGCCCTTGTACACGAGATGCTATCAAATCGACAAAATGGCCGTCATGTCGCATGCCGATCGAACTAGGCAGTCCGCTTTTTTTGGTTTTTTGCACGTTTAATAATCTCCTCAGCTACAAGCCGGTACTGAACTGCGCCTATGGAATTGGGTGCGAATGTAAAGATGGACTCCTTATATGCCGGACTTTCCTCAAGCTTCACACTTTTTGAAATGACCGTCTTGAATACTTTTGGCCCAAATACATTTTTTATCCGTTTTACAACATCTTTGGATATATTCGTCCGCTTGTCATGAAGAGTAATCAAAACTCCAAGAATCTCAAGATTGGGATTTGCGACCTTTTTCACTTTCTCAATCGTTTCCAAGAGATCGTCCGTTCCCTCAAGGCACAAATAGGATGATTGTATGGGAATGAGGATATGACTGGCGGCGACCAAAGCGTTTAAGGTGATCAGTCCCAGGGTCGGGGCCGTATCTATCAGAATATAATCGTAATGCCGGTTCATTCGGCCGATTATATCTTTCAAACGAAAATGTCCTGCGATATCTCCCAGTAGAGCCGGTTCCAATTTCGCCATGGATATTTTAGATATGGCAACATCTAATCCGGGAGTCGTGGATTCGACGACGATATCCTGCAGGTTGCCATTCTGATCAATCATAACATCGTATAAGGAACGGATATATTGAGAGGGATTCTGAACACAGGACAAAGTGCTGTTGCCCTGGGGGTCCGTGTCGATTAATAAAGTGCTTTTTCCCAAAAGAGACAGTGCGGCCGAGAGGTTGAGTGCGGTAGTTGTCTTACCAACTCCTCCCTTCTGATTTGTAATGGCAATGATCAAGCAATTACTCCATCCAAGGCATTTTATACACAGTAACCAATCAAAAATAAAATATCAAGAAATATTTAAAAAATGTCGGCATGCCGACAATTGGAGGGTTGGAATGATATACCGGCCACTCCCCTGCCCCGAGATAAACATATGGAAACAAGCGAAAATGCCGATGAGGACATAGGGCGAATAATTCATATGTAACAGATATAAAAGCAATTAAAAGGATTGTCGGCATGCCGACAAAGAGGTATTTGATGGACAAAGGGAGTTGAAATCTTGTGGTAGGATATTACTTTGCCTTTAATGCCTCAGCTATAGAACTTCGATTTCAAGAGAAACGAAATAACTCGCCGGAATGAAGAAATGCATACTATGCATGATGTATGGTTTAAAAAGAAGCTCAGAAAATAGTGACGATCAAATGAAATGACGAAATAATCATATTCAACTGTTAAATCTTATTTTATTTGTTTGGAAATAAGCAACTTGTAACTTTGTGAATTTCGATTATAAACGGTTGTGGTTTTTAGAAAAGAATAGTAAGAAAATCGAAATTTTATTGTGTGAATCACACAACCATCTCCGCAGAAGAGTTAAGATCGGAGATCCCTTCCCCTTTGTTATGGAAGGCCGTCATCGTGAACGCAACAAACATGGCGGCAAGTACAATATCCTTTAAAATCAATAACTTAAAGATTATTTGAAGGTGATGTAAATATATTGATATCAATAACATAGGGATAATATAAGAGCTCAGCGAGATTCCGGTGCGTAGGAGGCGGAAGGTTTCAATCCATATGGAACACTTCCGTCATGGGTTGTGCCAAGCGGAGTAATGCTGATTCCGGTTCGAATAAATGTGTTCGAGAAGATTGAATGATGTGTTGCAGGGAGGGCTCTCCTTTCAAACGAGAAAAGAGCTGACCCAAATCTGGAGACAGGTATTCTCCATATAAAAATATGTGAGAGGGAGGCTGGAAAAAAAGCGAGAGACTCTGAATTTCGTAGCGACTGAGAAGGTGGGGTGTATCGGAAGGAAGAGATGAAACGAGATCGCGGAGCAAGGATTCAGATTCGATGCTAAGCGTAAAAGCGAATCGACGCGAGGGAAAGGATTCAGAAGCCGGATCGCACGAGAATGAAAGCAACTCTTCGATCGAAGACCACCATTCATTATCTTTACGATCAGGCAAGGGATCTTGCATGGGATCGGTCAGTTTCCACCAGTCGCGCGTGATCGGATCCAGACTGATTTTGTTCATATCCTCTTCATAGTTGGAACCATTATATTCATAATAGGAGAAAAGCAGGCTGTTAAGAAGAAATATCGAGTAATGGCTCAGATGAGATTTGCGAAGTCGGTCGAGTACGCCAGGAAATGGATATTTGTGAAGGATGATGTACCTCTCCTCATATTCAGCTTTGACGTGGATGAGACTACCGATTTTGCGTGTTTTGATTG
>Ga0272442_10008019_pt1 | contig 13509 bp, 13 predicted proteins | sample SSMForm2O_FD_200262 | JGI IMG/M metagenome (GOLD analysis project Ga0272442, IMG submission 200262) | Marine sediment archaeal communities from Little Sippewissett salt marsh, Falmouth, MA, United States - SSM-Form-2O | ecosystem: Environmental > Aquatic > Marine > Wetlands > Sediment ...
AATCGTATGGGGCAACGATGACCCGCGATTGTTCGAACTCGGTTTCGTCCCATCATCCGAGGTCTGGACGGAAAACAAGCCGCCGCATCCGAAGAATTTTCTTTATGATGATGTCGCGAAGGAATTCAATTGGGATGCCGTCGAGGGCGTAGATGAATACGAAATCGATTTCCGCTTGACCGGCGCATCCGGCGACTGGACGCAGCTTTACAAAGGCGCGGCGACCTCGACCGCAGACCGTCCGCCTGACCCGGGGGAATACGATTTCCGCGTTCGCGCTATTGCCGATGGCAAACTTGGCGCATGGAGCGGGGTGATTGAGGTAAATTTTAGCGGTGGGGCGTTGCCCGCCCCGACCGGTTTCGGTTTCGATAACGATTTCCAGAAATTTTTCTGGGACGCTCTCGCCGGCGCGCTGATGTATCAACTCGAGATCTCCCGCGATGACGGAGCGACCTGGACACAGGTCTATGACGATGTCGATACCTATTTCGATGCGAGTTTGCAGGTTGCCGGCGATGTTCTTGCTCGCGTCCGCGCAATCGATGGCTATATGGAGCCGGGCGAATGGAGCGACCCGCCGCTCGCGGTAACATTCAAGCTCCGCACGCCGACAACCCTTATGTACGACCAGTATCGCAACCAGTTCACCTGGGATTTTATCCCCGGCGCGGACGGCTACGAGTTCGAGCTCGATGATAGCGGCGGCGGCGGTTTCGTGCAAATCTACAGCGGACCGAACAATCATTTCGTGCACGCTCTTGCGAAAGGGACATATAAGTTCCGTGCCCGCGCCGAGCGTGGCGCGGAGCAATCCGGCTGGTCGAACGAGTTCGAGACTGTGATTCTGTTCGCCGCCCCGACCGGTTTGCATTACGATTCGAGTGCGCACAAAATCAAGTGGGACAAGGTTCCGGGTGCAGCGCAGTATCAGCTCGTGAACGAAACGGGCTCGGTGAATTATATCGGCGCGAAAAACGAGTTCGGCGATATGCCGAGCGAGCCGCAGAAATACCGTGTCCGCGCGGGGGATGGCACGATGTTGGTCTGGGGCGAGTGGTGCGCATGGACGATGCTGGGGTAGAGCCACCCTCTCCCGCAAGCTGGTGAGGGGGAGAATGGAAACACCCGAATAGGCAACAGGGAATCCCGACTTGTCGGGAGGAAAGTCGCCATGAAAACACCCGAAGGGTGCGCGCAGCGCCGGATGAAGAAAACAACAGACAACTAACCTAGTGGCGAATCTTGTATTCGCCCTTTTTATTTGACATCAAAATGCAAAAAGTTATATTTTCGTATGGCACTCATCATAGGAGCATCACAATCAAAGATAAGACGAAAAAAATAATTATGACCGCTGTCAAAGGCATCATCAGCGCCGGGCTGATACTGTTTCTGCTCTACCGTCTCGATATCGCCCTATTTTTGACAGAGCTTAAAAACATCCCTCTATGGGCATTTCCTGTTATTGTGGGAGCTTTTGCCGCAACTGTTCTAATCGGCGGCTGGCGATGGTCGCTATTTGTGCATCCATTCGGCAGGATTTCTTACTGGAAACTTTCCGCACTGTATTTCGTCGGATATTTTTTCAATAATTTCTTTCCATCGGGTGTCGGCGGCGATGTTGTACGCGGATATATCGCCGGTAAAGAACTCGATAAATCGATGGCTCAAAATCGAGATGAATTATCTACCGATTCATCCATGTCTGCGGCATATTCATCTGTTGTTGCGGAACGAGTTGCTGGAATGATGGCGACCGTCTTTATCTCACTCATTGCATTGCCATTCGTCGTTTTCAAACCGCAGGTCGTCTATCCTTCAATTGCCCTTAACGCCGGACTATGGATATGCGTTTTGCTCTTTTTATTATTACCGTCGGAAAATTTTGTGAAAAAGCTATTTGTCTGGCTGCCACTCGGACTCGGCGACAAACTATATAAATTCGTTAAAATGCTGCGAAGTTATAGAAAATCTCCGGCATCACTTGCAATGGGATTTATTTCGTCTATAATATATCAGGGCGCGATAATTCTGGTTGTTATGCTGACCGGCGAACTTGCGGGTGCAGAATTGTCACCGGCATTCTATTTTGCGACAGTACCACTGGTCTGGGTCATTAGCTTGCTTCCGATTTCGCTTAATGCACTGGGAGTTCGCGAGGCGAGTTTCGCTTTCTTTTTCAGTCTTTATGGCGCATCCGAGAGCGCGGGATTTCTTGTTTCGCTTGTGTTTTTTGGAGCATCGCTGGTTTGCGGTCTTTTTGGAGGAATTATTTTTGCTTTCTGGAATAGCGCATCGAAAAAAATGCCGGATAATCCAAATCGAGGTGAGTTATGCACATCGCAAAAGTGAAATCAAATGTAGTTGCGACAGTCAAGCATCCGGCATATAAGGGGCTTAAGCTCTTGGTTGTGCGAGCGATTCATCCGGTATCCGGCGAGGAATACGGCGAGACACTCATCGCAGTCGATTTTGTCGATGCCGGCGAGGGCGATATAGTTCTGCTCTCGCAGGAGGGTGGCTCGGCAAGAAGAATGCTTAATGATTTAACAGCGCCGGTCAGGTCGTTTATTCTCGGCATTATCGATGATTGGGAAATTGAAAGCTACGGAGAAAAAGCGGGAGGTTAATATGGCTGTATATTTCAATCGAAATATCAAAATACTTCGCTTTAAGTTAAACAAAAAACGCGGTCGAATACTCGATTTTACTTTTCTCGCTATTCTACTCGATTTCCCTGCATCGAAACTCCAAAAGTGGGAACGAGACGATGAACCGAATCTGGCTGAATTAAGAAAACTTGCAGCAAAATACTCGCAGCTTTTGGAAACGGAACTACTCGTCAACGACCTGATAAACAGAGACCTTCGTTACGACCAAAGATTCAGGGGTATCAATACTTAGGACACAAACTTTGAACTTATAAACAATACCGGAGATTTAAATGGGACAGACAATTGCCCAAAAAATACTTGCTGCACACAGCGGAAATGAAACTGTCGATATCGGGCAAATCGTAACAGTCAAGCCCGATTATGTCCTTTCGCATGATAATACCGCGGCAATTTCTAAAAAATTTGCTACACTCCCGATTGAACGAGTTAAAAATCCCGGGCAGTGCATAATTGTTCTCGACCACATTGTTCCGCCATCGACAGCGCAATATGCCAATAATCACATGACCATTCGAGAATTTGTCGATAGAAATAGAATCGTAAACTTCTATGATATAGGTCGGGGTATTTGCCATCAAGTTGTTCCCGAGGAGGGATTTGCTATTCCCGGTGCGCTTATACTTGGTGCGGATTCTCACACAACAACTTACGGCGCATTCGGTGCAGTATCCGCTGGTATCGGAAGGTCGGAAGTTGCAGCGGTATGGGCTACCGGAGAAATGTGGCTCATGGTACCGCATTCATTTAAATTCATCATAAATGGAAAATTGGACATCGGTGTAACATCGAAGGACATCATTCTACAAATTATCGGGGATATCGGCGCAGATGGCGCATTATATAAATCGATGGAATTCTATGGCGACACAATCAACGATATGTCGATTTCTTCAAGAATGGTGCTCTCAAATATGGCTGTCGAAGCCGGTGCAAAATTCGGGATAATTCCCCCGGATAAAAAAACCGATGAATTTCTCGATGGTCGAGCCAAAAAATCATATCAAAAAGTCTTTGCCGATGATGATGCGGAATACGAGAAAATCTTCGAGTATGACGCTACTAAAATTGAGCCGGTTGTTGCCGCTCCGCATAATGTTGACAATGTTAAACCTGTAACCGAAGTTATGGGCGAGAAAATCGAGCAGGTTCTTATCGGTTCATGCACTAATGGGCGGATCGAGGATTTCCATCAAGCAGCGGAAATCCTTGCAGACAAAAAGGTCGCACCCGGAGTGAGGGTTCTGCTTTTCCCTGCAAGCAATAGAATCTTGAAAGAAATTCTCATCGATGGCACGGCTCTAAAACTAATTGAATCCGGTGCAATTCTTATGAATCCAGGTTGTGGACCCTGTCTCGGTGCACATGAAGGTGTTCTCGCCGATGGCGAAGTATGTATATCGACGATGAATCGCAATTTCAAGGGCAGGATGGGCAATCCCGAGTCGTTCATTTACTTGTCAAGTCCATATACCGCCGCAGCTTCCGCTGTAACAGGCGAAATCACCGACCCGAGAATTATTCTTTCATAAATCGTAATGAATTGGTTTGAGAATTGCTGTGTGCATAAAAAATTCTTGACATAAATATAGCGTATGATATTTTCGTAATTCGTAATTCAATAATAGAGCGGATTATTGTTTATTAAACAAGCATGAAAGCTGTAAAAAAGGATAATGCATTTGCATTTTGAAATTCGGAATCTAGCATTTAAAATAGCAGATATGGGGGTGTAGCTCAGGTGGTAGAGCAACGGCCTTTTAAGCCGTGGGCCGCCGGTTCAAATCCGTCCACCCTCATTTTTTAAATATTTTCAGCGATTATATTAAAATCTATTCCCTCAATTTATTCCCCGGATGAATATGCATAAAGCTCCCTGGATAAAGGTTTCGACGCTATTTCTTGCCGTTATTATTTTTGATAGAATCACCAAGAATCTTGTTGTATCAAAAATTGCATACCGTGAACTTATCAGAATTTATGGGAACTTTTTCAGACTCACCTATGTCCTTAATCCCGGAGGAGCTTTTGGCACAAGGCTTGGCGGGAATTACTTCTATATCGGTGCAGCTCTGGTAGCGGCAATTATTCTTGTGTTCTGGTTGTTTCGCCACAAACACTCGACACTCGGGCTTGCAGGAATTGCACTTATGCTGGGCGGTGCGGTTGGAAATATATGGGATAGGTGCACAATCGGGAAAGTAATCGATTTCCTCGATTTTGGAGTTAATAATACTCGATGGGCAACTTTCAATATTGCCGATTCGGCAATAACTATCGGTATTTGCTTTCTTGTTTTACAGGAGATAATCGAGATGTTCGGAAGCCGGAACGAAGCTGTCATCAAAAAAACAGCGGATGAAGAAATCGTGGAAAACACAGGATGTGGAATATAGAATTGCCTGTATTCAAGGATAATAATATGAGCGCAAATATCGAATATGATTATTCTGCCGCTGAGATGGTTCTGCAATTTTATGAGAATCGCAATAACAATCTGGCGAACGAAATTGCTGCTCATCCTGCGTATGAGATTGTGTATGAGCATAGCAAACGGTTTTCATCGACTCCCCTCGATAAAGATAAACTGATTGAATCGCTTGAAGGAAAATCTAACAGCTTTTCTTTTTCCAATGCAGAAAAGAGGCCAGAGATTTTGATGGAGATAATTTCTTTCCTCAAGAACAATGAGTCTGCGATGCAAGAGGAATTCGCACCACTCGCAACGAATTATCTTCCTGTAGGTTATTCACCAAGTATAACTGTCTGGTTCACTATCGGTGGTTTCAATGGTATCGCATTGAATAATCAGGTGGCAATGAATATTAATTATAAGCGGTTTCGCAGCAACCCACAGGAAATACTTCTGTATCTTCCACATGAATTGTTCCATATCGGTTTTGCTCATTATCAGCAAATCCAGGATATATTCTCGGTAAAAACTCAGCGGGATTTTTTAAAATTGGTAATGAGTTTCACAATGAATGAAGGATTGGCTACCCTGGTGCCTTATGCAAAACGGATTTCATTGGGGGCAATGGATGATTATGATTACTCTATTCTCTCCAATAACCGATTGCTTATAGAGAAAATTGAGCAATTCAAAACAATAATACTTTCATTAAACCAATTCCCCGATATTCCGGTTACCGGCGTTTTAATGAATGATATACTGTCTCAATGTTCCGGCGATAGGCTGTTTTATATTGTCGGTTGCCACATGGGTATGCAAATAGAGCAGAATTTGGGTAGAAAAAAGTTGATTGAACTTATAGAACAAACTCCCGAAAAATTCTTTGATACATTTGAAAGCATTGAAAACCGATAGACAATGAAGCTTGCTGGAAGAGATAGAAATTATTTTTGTGGGATTTCGAAATATCCACCATCGGCTTGTATCGCAAGCTTCTTGGCAACAAGGGCATCCAGAGCTTCAGTAACCTGCTGTTGTACTATTCCAAGAGAATCTGCAATCGATTCTGCCGTTTCGGGACGACGAATAAGTATCCCAAGAATACGCGTAGCAAGGTTTGCCACCTCGAGAGCATGTGCTGATGGCGGGACAAATTGGCCGACAATCCGGCATTTAGGTCCCAATATTGCGTATGCTCTGCGAATAACAGCCTCATCCGGCGGATGAACCCATCGCTCAGCAGGCGGTCGGACAGGTGGATTGAGGTCGATATAATCGGGATTTGTTTTGTAAATAATCTTCGCAAGCTCAGCCAAATGTTCGGTGGAATCGTTAACACCGGCGACAAGTAAGACCTCAGCCCAGATTTCGCCATCGAACTCTTGAGCAAATTTCTGTGTGCCTTCGATATGTCGAGAAAAATCAGCGCTGGGATTTGGACGATGTAGTCTTTGATATGTATCCTCATCGGCAGCGGCTATCGTAGGAACAATAAGGTCGATTGGCATAATCGCCTTGCGGATTTCATCGCGCCATAATGTTGTGCCGTTTGTTATCACTGCTAGTTTTTTATCAGCGAAATTTGTCTTGATGAATTGTATAAGTTTTTCGATATGATTCCACAAAGTCGGTTCACCTGAACCGGAGAAAGTGATATAATCGGTATCCCCGCCATCGGCGAAAAAAGCTATCAACTCCCTTTCAATATTTTCGAGTGGCACTCCGGGCAGTGACTGTTCGGAACTAACAGTTTTTCCCGACCCAAGCTGGCAATAGATACAATTGTGCGTGCATGTTTTTGTTTCAAACGGGTCTATTCCAAGCGACATTCCAAGTCTTCTAGATGGCACAGGTCCATAAAGGTATTTCACAAAAACCTCCAAATATCTTGCCATGAAATGAAAATGCAATTATTTTGTAATGCAAGAAGAAAGGAGAAAAAATGCGAGTTTTATTCTGGTATATGGATGAATTCGGCTGGACACCAACAATTAAAACCCTTGCAGATGCGCCTGACGGCGAATCTGGATTTGTTGAAAAAGCTATTGTCGCATTCATTCACACTGAATTGGATGATGAGAAAAACCAGCCAAAGCAAGTAACGCGCTTGATTAAGCAACTTAAATGGTTGGCGAAAAAATGGGAGACCAACCGAGTGGTTTTGCATTCATTTGCTCATCTCGGTGATGTAAAAAGTTCACCCGAATTTGCCGATGAATTGATAAATGCAGCAAAAGAGCGATTGGAATCGGTTAATTATGAAGTTATCACTACACCGTTTGGCTATTTCCTCGACCTAAAACTATCGGCGCCCGGGCATCCACTGGCAAGAATTTTTAAGGATTTCAAGTAAGATGCAAGGCAGTCACACGAATATACACAATCGAAAGAACAAATATCCTGGAATTTGTTATCTATGCTAATCCAATCGATACAGCCAAAAGCTATAAACAATCGAGGGAAGAATGCCCAAAAAATGATTATGTTATGATTTGGATTTCACTGATAATATTCAGTTGCAGCGGGAGGAAAGCAAGCATGATATTACTGAGCGATGATGATTATATTGGTGATTATGAAGGACAGAAGGTTGTCGTTGAAGGTCGCATTTCACAAATCCCATGGCAGCATCTTATTGCTCCTTCTGATTCACATCCTGTAATTTTATATCTGGATAGTGGCAAAAACCAAATTGTGATATATTCAAAGCGCTATATAACATGCACCGAAAAAATAAAAACTACCGGAACTGTCATCAAGATTGAAGGGAAATCCAAAAAAACCGGATCAGATGAGATTTTTTCCGAATACCAGATAGTTGTTGATGAATACGAATGCATTGAATAAGTTCAGAATTGTGAATTCCAAGTTCAGAATTGCCCAATTACTCCTCTATTGAAACGAGTTTAGAATTCAGTTGAATGCGGTTTTTCGGTTGCGCACAAAGATATTCTCCATTATTATGTGTAAAACAGATAAGGAGAAAAAATGCGAAAAGTCCGTGTTGCAATTGCACAGATAAATACTATAGTTGGAGCATTTGAAAAAAATATTGATAAAATTCTCGAATATGCTCACAAAGCGAATAAACTCAAGCCGGACATAATTGTATTTCCCGAACTTGCGGTGTGCGGATTTCCTCCAGATGACCTTTTACTTCAGCCTGGCTTTCTGAAAAAAGCCGGAAATGTAATCGATAAAATAGTACGAGAAACTTCGCAAATAAATTCCATTATCATAGTTGGATTCCCCGAATACGATGAAGAAACATACAATTCCGCAGCAATTATTTTTCGCGGACGCGTGTGGGATATATATCGCAAAATCTATTTTCCCGATTACGGGATTTTTAATGAGAGAAAGTACTTTACTCCCGGTAAAAACATCACGCTATATGAAACACCGGATTTCAGATTTTGTGTCGGGATTTGTGAGGATATCCGGCATCCTCAAGATTCAGTTGCCGGGGAGGCTTTTTCGGAAAAATGCAAGCTTGTCCTTAATATTAACGGCTCGCCATATCACATTGGAAAACCCAAGCTGCGTGAAACCATGATTTCAATATGGGCATCGCACAACGCAAAAGCAGTAGCCTATGTTAATTCTATCGGCGGTCAGGATGAACTCGTTTTCGATGGGCAATCCTTTGCTGTCGATGCTGAAGGAAATATAATATGTAGAGGAAAAGCATTTAGCGAGGAATTAATCCTGCTGGATTTTGAACTCGATGATCTTCCCCACCGGCGACTTCATGACCATCAATATCGGGAACCGGATATGAATCCTGTAAAAATTCCATATATTTGGAAACAGAACAAGCCGGAGATAAAAACGATTATTCACAAGCCACCCGAACGGCTCGAAGAAATCTGGAACGCGCTTGTCTTGGGGCTTGGCGATTACCTGAGAAAAAATGGCTTCGAGTCGGCGGTTCTCGGACTGTCCGGAGGAATTGATTCAGCGCTTGTTGCAACGATAGCAACCGATGCAATCGGCGCCGATAATGTCAATGGTATTTTTATGCCAACAAAATTTTCTTCATCACAAAGCTATAACGATGCTAAAAAACTTGCAGAAATTCTTGGTATCAATTTCTCGGTCATCGAAATTGAGGAGCTTTATAAAAACTATCTTGAAATTCTTGCTCCGCATTTCAAAGGCAGCGAATTCGACGTAACCGAGGAAAACATTCAAGCCCGAATTCGCGGAAATATAATAATGGCATTCTCCAATAAATTCGGGTGCCTTCCTCTCGCCACCGGAAACAAAAGTGAGACGAGCGTGGGATATGCTACACTCTATGGCGATATGGCTGGAGGATTTGCCGTTCTTGCGGATGTTCCGAAAACTATGGTCTGGGAACTCGCTGGATATAGAAATGAAGCCGCCGGAAAAGAACTAATTCCCGAAAACATTATAAACAAACCGCCATCCGCGGAACTTCGCAAAGACCAACTCGACACCGATTCGCTTCCGCCTTATGAAGTATTGGATAGAATTCTCGACTATTACATCGAGGAAAATATGTCAGTCGATGAAATTGCAACAGAAACCGGATTCGACCGTGAGCTTATCGCAAAAGTTGTTCGAATGGTTGCGCGCTCGGAATTCAAACGCCGACAGGCACCTCCGGGAATAAAGATAACCGCTTATGCATTTGGTATAGACCGAAAAATACCGATTACAAGCGGATAGTTTTATAAACAGCATCCTCCAAATAAAGAAGATATTTCATTAATAATTAAACTTTGAATCGATGTTTTTATCAAGGTCAGGATTATGGAAAAATTGAGAATAAAGGAATCATTTTTCTATCTTTTCAAATGCGAGAACTGGTTTGTCATGATTTTGGCAATTATCGGATTGTTCTTTATTCCTATAATCGGCTGGTTCGCAATTGCGGGATACTATTTGAGAATAACGAGGTTCTGGATACATGAGGACTATTATCGATTGCCCGATTTCTCCGATTTCTGGGAACTTGTTGAAAGAGGTTTTTTCATGTTTGTCCTCGGCCTCATTCTTGCATTACCATTGTTTATCCTACTTGTTATTATCTGTATTGGATGGATTCTGATGCCATTTTATTCACTCTTTCTTTTCATGATTACGCCCTATACTTCTGCCAAAATAGCTCTCTGCAAATCCTTTTCGGACATACTTGATTTCGATGAAATAAAACGATTTGTGAAAGACAACGTAGTTAATGTGCTTATTTTTATGGGCATAACCATGGGCATGAGCTTTGTGATAAACATTCTAATTGCTCCTCTTAATCTCGTAGGCAATATATTTACACAAATGGGTGGCGATTCTTTCTCCACAATACTACCAGCGCTTATTTTCTATGGTATCAGCATTACTATATCATCTATAATGAGCATTTATATTGGAACAGTGATGGGTGCACTTGCGGGAAATATCTATGGAATATGGCTCAGAAAACAGGAGACCATTCCCGGAGCGAACACAGGCATAGATAGCCCACCTGAAACAGTATATACGAGTAAAATTGAAGATTGATTAGAAACCTCAGGATTCAAGGTATCGATGGTTCAAGGAGTTCAAAATCCGAAATTAAAGAATTTACTCGGATTTGTGCACTTCGAATACAGCCCGCCGGTCTTTTTCTTTTGCTTGTTTAGACGAGCCGGGGATAATCGGGTCTTTTTCACCCATCGGCACAATTTCAACCGTTTCTGAATCTATACCCTGTTCTTCAAGAAACTGCACAACGCTTTTCCCGGCTTTTCTTGCACGATTGCGGTTGTAAGTGGGACTGCCCTCGGTATCGGTATAAACATATATATTAGTTATCCTGTCGGGATATGCTCTTATCCGTTTTGCTACACGATGCAAAGAATTCATCGACGATGCAGTTAAATCGAAATTATCCATGAAAAGATTGTATATGACAACACCATCCGCCGTCGGTATTGTGGGGCAACCAAAACGGTCGATATCGAAACCCGTCGGTGTTCTATCGCACTGGTCGAGACCATCCGGGATACCATCTTCATCGGAATCGACCGGGCAACCGTAAATATCGACAATTGCGCCCTCCGGTGTGGATTTGCATGAATCGGTATAATCCGGCACGCCATCGCTATCGCTATCGCGTGGACAGCCGGTGGAATCGACCGGAATCCCGGATGGTGTGTCCGCGCATCTATCGACTCCATCAGAAACGCCATCGCCATCGGTATCGGTTGAACAACCTGTGGAATCGACTAATGCGGCGAGGGGTGTATCCGGACATTTATCCAATCCATCGAAAACACCATCCGCATCGGAATCGATACCGCAGCCGTTTTTATCTACAAGAACCCCTTTGGGAGTTGCAGTGCATTTATCAAATTTGTCCTGAATCCAATCGTTATCGGTGTCTTTAAAACCGAATCGATATTCAAATGAAATGCCCCCGCTAAAAAACATCGTTTTCTCATCATTAAAAAAAGTGGTGACTCCAACATCGATTCCAAACTGCAGTATCGGAGATAGAAAATATCGCGAACCAGCTGATAAACTCACATTCGGTTTGATTTCAGAATCGATATGACTAAAACCAACCAAAGACATAAAATCTAATGTGTACCGCTTTCGAGGTTGAAACGAATATCGACCGGCAATGAAACCACAAGCGATACGGTTTTCCGCAGATTTTATTCCAAATATCTCCGTGCCGATTCCGAGAGCATAGGTATCATTCGCCAGCCCCCATAGTGTTAGCCGCGGTGAAATATCCATTTCGACCGAATCATCGGATTTCAACCGACCTACAGCACAGGAGATATTGGTAGTAATATAAGCATGCGATATACCGAAAGCAAAAAGCATTAAGCTAATAAAAGTATATAGTCGATATAGTTTCATGTTACTCATATAATTCACACAGATGGATTTAATTAATCTTATTTCCGCTAAATAATAGACTGGAAATTCAAAACTGCAAGCTTTGATTGGAAATTTCCACGATTATCTGGATTTCCTGACAATTTTAGCTCCGAGTCCGGAGAGTTTCTCCTCGAGCCGCTGGTACCCCCTATCGATATGATAAACCCTCTGGATTATTGAATTGCCTTTCGCTGCAAGAGCGGCAAGCACAAGACCGGCACCGCCGCGGATGTCCGATGCCATTATCTCCGCGCCTTCCAGTTTCTCGACCCCGACAATTGTCGCACGGTCGCCAAGTATCGTAATATTGGCGCCAAGCCGTTGAAGCTCCATTACATGAATAAAGCGATTTTCAAAAATCCTCTCCCAGATAACGCTTGTACCATCGGCTTGGCTGAGGACCGCCATTATCTGGGGTTGAAGGTCGGTCGGGAAACCGGGAAACGGGTCGGTTATTATCTCGACCGGTCTTACTCGTCCCGAGGCTGTTATACCGATAAAATTATCACCTCGATGGACTTTCGCACCCATTTCTTCGAGCTTAAAAATTGTCGACGTAAGATTATCGGGACTGATACCATCGACCTCGATTTTACCTCCGGTGGACAGCGCTGCCAAAAGATATGTCCCGGCTTCAAGGCGGTCGCCGATAGGTGTGTGCTCGACAGAATCCAGCGAATTTACGCCATTTATAACGATATTCGATGTTCCGGCACCGGAAATGTTCGCACCCATCTTATTTAGAAATTTTGCAAAATCCGCAACCTCGGGATCCTGAGCGGCATTGAAAATAGTCGTTGTGCCATCAGCGAGAACTGCCGCCATCATAACATTCTCCGTTCCCGTATGCGAGGGTCTATCGAAATAAATTTCTCCGCCGTGAAGTCTTTTGGTACGCGCAACAGTGTAACCGTGCTCTTCCCCTATCTTTGCACCAAGTTTTGCCAGTCCTTTCAAATGCTGGTCAACCGGACGTGCGCCAATAGCGCATCCGCCGGGCTGCGAAACACATGCCAGTCCGAATCGCGCAAGAAGCGGTCCCATAACAAGAAAACTCGCACGCATCTTCCGAACAAGGTCGTAAGGCGCTTCCTGCGAGGTGATACTTTTTGCATCTATCGAAAGCCGTCCGTTTTCGGAATCGAACTCGACAATAGCGCCAAGCCGTTCAATAACCTTTATCATCGTGCGGATATCGGCAATGTCGGGAACATTGTTCAGCGCAGTAACACCCGTGTCGGAAAGAAGCGAAGCCGCCATCATAGGGAGAACAACATTCTTTGCAGCGAGAACCGCAAGCTTGCCTTCGAGTGGATGACGGCCCTCGATTTCATAATAATACAGCATATCACTCCTTCTTTTATGTCGTTTCTATTAAGTAAATAGATTGATAAAAATAATGCAAATGAAGAATTCAGAATTCAGAATTCAGAATTAAGCGCAATCCCGACCGAGACGGTCTAGCGGAAAGGTTGCGTTTCCCGAAACAGAATGCTTCGGTTGGGTAGTATCCCACGACTTAAGTCG